>Ga0209491_10011138_pt1 | contig 10673 bp, 5 predicted proteins | sample BON02_FD_187213 | JGI IMG/M metagenome (GOLD analysis project Ga0209491, IMG submission 187213) | Freshwater microbial communities from Lake Bonney liftoff mats and glacier meltwater in Antarctica - BON-02 (SPAdes) (version 2) | ecosystem: Environmental > Aquatic > Freshwater > Ice > Glacier...
TATATATATATATATATATTTATATATATATATATATATATATATATATAAAATTATGTATATATAATCCAAACAGGAACTTCGGTGGCAATGCAGGCAGTTTCATGGGAAGGATCGTCAGCATCGACCCCGACAACTTGAAGTATGGTGTCGTGGTCAGATATGATTTCGGTAAGGACAAAGTGGACCACCGAATGAATCTGGGAGGGCTTGCCGATCACTGCAAGATTGACCATGTGCTCGAGAGTCATGCCATCAACTACGACAACTCTTTGGTGGTCAGTTTTTGCTTCTACTTGTATTGTCTGTAAATATATATATATATATATGATACGTACACTTGAGCTAATACACACCGAGCAGGTTATGAGCGAGATTACAGAGCTCATTCAAGACTCTGATGGAAAACTGGTGGTGTCCGGTGGTGAGGAGGTGGCGGTGTCGGAGGCGTTGGCGGGCGTGGTAATGAAGGTCAAGGGCAAAGGTCAGAGTGGTGGCGGCAAGAAATCTTTGCAGGTCGTCTTGCACAGCCCTCTGATCGACTCCGCGCACACTGTCGACCTCGAATCTTTGGCATTGGATGTGCAGAACACCATGATTGGCAAGGGTATGGAGTGGGACACGATGGTGTTGAGTCAGCAGGAGGATATTTGTCAGTTCGTGCTGGACAACTTCAGTGCGAGGGCTTCGGGCTCCGTTTCGGCCACGCCTCCCGAACTCGCCGATCTGCTCGCCGCCGCCGAAGAGCTGTTGCAGAATGTACTACTTGTATTTGCTTTGTCAGTCTTATTTTGCATTATAATTCAATTGTATCTACTTTATTCTGAATCTGAAATATGATGTAACAGCACAACAAGCCGACATGCCAGGACGGTCAGAAGGCTGTGGGGCCAGGTGTCAAGGGCGGCAAGAAGTCCGGCTCCGTCCTTCAAAATACTGTTGTGACCTCGGCCAAGCCTCGCGGTAAGTCTGGCGCGGGCTCCATGAAGGCTGTGGTGCTTGGGGCCAAGGCCGTCAATCCTTCTGGACCGACTTTCAAGAAGCAAGCTGCTCCACCTGCTGTTGCCAGCGATGAGCAGAAGAAGGTAAAGAAAATCAGGTTGGGGGTGCCTACGGGCAAGTATTACAAGAAGAAATCCAAGAGGATCGGCTCGCCGCGCAAGCGCGCTTGAGGGTGCAGACCTGTACCACGGTGGCCATTTGCGAGCCAGCCTCATTTCCAGAAGCAGCGGTGGCGCTTGCTTATCCCCGCCCGAGCTGCATGTGGTTGCTTTTTGTCGACTACCTGCATGCTTGACACATGGCCTACGGTGTCGTCCAATGGGACCTGCCTCACCGAAACTATTGATTTGAATGTCTTGGCACCCTCCCTGTCTTCGCTGACCTTGAATAAAGACACAAACAATATGACGATGCCATCTCCCTTGTCGATGGCGACTCTGATACAGCTCTTTGGCCCGAACTCCTGTACCGGATACTTTTTGCTGTCGCCCAGCACGTAGAAAACCTCCAGGACGCACTCACTCCCGGGCTCCTGGAGCGCAGCGTGTTGTTGCGGATCTGCGAGACGCATATTAGGCAGCGTGTCGATGAGCTCTGCGTACAACTCAGAGTCGAGGTGTAGGTGCAGAGTTTGTCCTTCACGAATGATACACTCGGATGCTCGCATGAAGTCGATAGCGAGAGAGCCGTGGCGACCTTGTTCGGACATGTACTCCACGTAATACTTGCCCATGCGCATGAAGGCGCCCGTGTTGCAATGCGCCTTGAGGATCCCGAGCGTGCGCGTGCCCTTCAAGTGGGCAGAGTAGGGGACGGCCAGAAGAGACCTTTGCGAAGAGAGGCCGAGGTCACAGTCCTCGTGCGAGATCTGCATGACGGTGCCGTCGGCGGCTTGGGTGGCAAGAGAGAGCTCCTGGGTGCGTACCACCAGCAAGGCTTCATTCTCCTTCTTGTGGTTGAATATCTTGACGTACTCCTCGTCCCACATCAGGAAGCTCTTTTTGGACTTGGAGCCACAGACAGCAAGCTCCTCCAAGAGGGCATCGTTCCTGCCGAGGACTGCCTGCAGCCGCATACGGGCCGTCTTGACGAGCTCCTCGGCACGCACGAAGCAGGAGCCGTCGAGAGTGGTCTTGCGGTAGTAGAAGTCGCCTGTATCGTGGGTGTACATGGGGAAGAGGGTGTTGCTGTCGTGCATGTTGTCGTCCATGAGGAGACTGCCGGCCGCCATTTCGTGCCAGTTGACGCGGTGCGAGATCTCGTAGGCGGACGGGGAGCCGCCGCTGTCTCGCAGGGTGTGGATGAGGTGCGCCTTGTCGTTGAAGTAGAAGAGCTGCGAGAGCCCGCCCTGCACACAGAGGACTCGCCGCACCCAGAAGTACGTGCCGCTGGGCAAATCGGCGACGAAGAGGGTGTTGCCAGGCAGCAACAGGGGCACTCCGGGGTTCCTGAGCAGCCACCCTGCGGTCTCGATGAAGAAGGGGGACATCTCGGCGAAGCGCTTCTCGACGTCGACCACGCGCACGGGCCCCTGCGGTGTCGTGATCTGCTCGCCCACAACGAGCAGGTCCACCGCAGTGTGCCAACTCACGAAGGGGACGTACATGAAGGGGAAGAGCCTGTTCTTGCACTTGAGGGGCCGCTCGCACGGCATCCTCAGGACGATGTCGTCGTCCTCGGTGAGCTCGAGGCCTGCGCACATCACGACCCCGAGGCTGCGCGCCGCGAAGGTGCGTGTGCCCGTGATGGGCAGCGCCTTCCACGGAGGAAAGAGTGCTCGCTCGAAGCCGTCGGCAGGGGCGTGGGTGGGCTCGGTGGGCACGAGCATCGCGGCGCCGGTGTTGTGGTTGAAGCGCACGGTGAAGAGGAAGCCGCCCTGGTACGTCATGCACGGGAGCTCGCTGACACACGTGAGGGCACAGCAGGTGAGCAGGTTGGGGATGAAGGTGACGGAGTGTGGCTGGATGCTCGAGGCCCAGAGACGCAGGGCACACGAGAAGCGCGAGGCGCCGTCGGCTATCTGCTCGCCGTGCAGGCGATACAGGCAGCGGTACGCGGTCTCGCAGAACTTCCAGTGCGTCTGCATGTGGTAGGTGCTCTCGGGCGGGAACACCGCGAGGAGCCCGATGTTGTCCGGCGAGCTGCTGGACTCTCCTGCCTGCATGATCGAGGAGTAGTAGAGGGTGCGGGTGGGGTGGTGCGCGGCACTGTTATGCAGTGGCACGACGAGCAGCTGGAGCTCGCCACGCATGCGCAGGTTGAGCATGTTCTTGTTGTCCCGGGAGTGGTCGAGCAGGAAAGAGTCGGTGCTGAGCCTGGCGTCGAAGAAGATCTTGGCCGGGCCGGAACTGTGCGAGTTGCCATCCAGCACCCCCGAGGCCTGGCCGAGGACGACGAAGTTGTCGCGGGTGCAGGCCGGCACCATGGCCTTGTCGATCTGCGTGTGCAGCAGCATGCTGAGCAGGGCCTCGCTCTGGCCGCCCATGTTGCGCTGGTGCACGACGGTGGTGTGGTTGCCGTCGACCCCCGAGCGCCACTCGCGGGCATAGAGCGCTTGGGCCACGATGAACCACAGCACGTCCATGCCCAGCACCGTCTCGACGCCCGTGGCGGCGTCGATGTTGTTTTTCTGGTAAGGCATGCAGCCGAACTGGAAGCAGGGCACCCCCCCGCCGATGATCTTTTTCCCCCACGTGCCGTCCTCGAAGGGTCTCGTCCAGGTGATGCCCTTCCGAGCCATGTAGGGCCCCAGCACGGCGAGGAGCAGCTCCTCGCGCGTGGCGTCCTCGTGCAGGCCGAAGTACATGACGACATGGCGCATGACGCCCTCGGCTGCGCCGAGGTTCTTTATGGTCTGGGTGAAGTAGTGCCCCGTCTCGAAGCACGGCTCGTACTGAATGTTGTACTTGTCCGAGGTCACCACACGGCTCTTCCCCGGGAGCCTCGTGCCCGGCACCGCTGCGCTGTTCCACCAGGCGGCGGTCTGGTGGTGTGCCTGCTGCTGGTTCTGCTTGGCGGGCCGGCCTGCCTCAGCCTCCTCGGTCTGCTGCTTGGCGTAGAGCTCGGCCACCATGTCCTGCACGCTGCCGCACACGAAAGGGTCGGGCGGAATCTTGGCCGCGCCCGCCAGGTTCTTCTTGGCGTCCAGGAAGGTCCTGATGCTCTCTGGCAGCTTGAAGGACACCATCTCCAATGTGGGGCGCATGAAGGTCGACAATCTCTTCCGCAAGACCGCCTGCTGGTGATGCTCCCATATAAGCGTGATGTCGTGTGCATTGCCGCCTTCGGCGAAGTCGATTACTTTGGCGAAAGACTCCGCGGTGTACGGCCTGAAGTAGCCGTCGTGTATCAGCGCGTTCGTGGGCCCGTCCTCGTGGACCCTTTCCATCAAGAACTCGCAGAGGCCGTCGTAGCGCAGCTCCTGCTCGGCCGTGAGCGCGAGGCCCTGGCACGCGAGCGCGACGACGTGCAGCTCGCAGTTGTTCTGCAAGCCCATCACGTGCATGGCGTAGCACGAGAGGACCATGGCGTTGATGTCGAGCGTCTTCTGCGTCGTGAACACGTAGAGGGACTCCAACTGCGCATGGAAGCTCATGGGCGTGCATTGCGTGCACACAATGCAGTCCTCGAGCGACTTGTACATCGGCGCAATCAAGCGGTCCGCCGAGGGCTGCGCCAGCTCGACTGCGCGCATGTGGCACATCGCCACCAACGACTTGACCCAGACCGGGAAGGCCGTGGAGGACACGTACACGCCGAACCAGGTGCGGCTGGCGGTGTCGTGGTCCTCCATGTACGGCCGGCGCAGGCCTTCCGTGAGGAGGCGCCAGATCTTGTTGAGCGAGCGGAAGTCGGTGCGCAGCACGTAGCCCGGGGCGCAGTAGTTGAGCGTCATGTTGCGGTGCAGGGGGGGGAAGACCTTGCGGCAGACGCTGCGCCACGAGAAGTAGGCCATGTTCGCGAGCACGATCTCGCGGGAGATGCTCTTGATGGGCGACTTGTCCTCGGCGCCGTGCAGGCCCTCGCGGGCCATCTTGCGCTTGAGAGGGCCCGTGCTCGCTGACGGGGCCGTGCGCTGCTTGGAGGACTTGCCGGGTATGACGCTGAAGATGCCGTTGCTGCCGCACAGCACGCTCGAGGGGATGACGCCGAAGCGCCCTCCCTTGAGACTGGAGGTGGGGAAGCAGCCGTCGGGCCGGTTCCCACACATGACTATGAGGGGCATGTTGTAGAGCTGCATGTACGAGCGGCTGTCCTGGTTGCGGGTGGTGGACCACGGCCGCTCCTGCGTGCCGGAGCCGCGCCCCGAGTGGCCCATGAACTTCTCGAGCGTGCCGGCCTTGTCCTCGCTCGCGCTGCTCGAGGCCTGGTCCTTCTTGTGCTCGGTGATGAAGCCGCCGAGGAAGGCGTCCTCGCGGAAGCCCGTCGCCGCAAAGTCGATCGTGCCGTCGCTGTTGAGGGCCACGCCCGACCCGAGGTACGTGGCCATGCCGAGCGGGGTGATGTGCCCGGCAATGTGCTCGCGACACGTCTTGCCGGCCTGGAAGCGGGTCAGGTCGGGGTCCAGGCTGAGGTACTCGGCGAAGCCGCAGTTGACGTCGCCGATTTTGTCGATGGTGGAGTCGATGCCGGCGCTGGGAGACTTCCAGTCGACCGTGAACTCCTCCCTCGTGGCTCTCCCGGTCTTCTTGAGCACGACGGCGTGGTGGCCCATGTCGGCGACCTTGAGCGTCGAGCCCCACTGCTTCGGCTGCCAGCAGAAGGCCGCGATGAGCGAGTCCTCGATCGTCTCGAAGAGGATGGTGTTGCACCACGAGAGGTCGAGCTTGATGCGCTCGCGGTGCAGGTCCATCCAGTAGGCCACCAGCACGCCATCGTGCGCGTACTCGGGCGAGAACCCGGCCGCCGAGTCCACGCCCCCGAAGAAGGGCACATAGTCGGCGACCCACTTGTCCCCCGACAGTGCCCCGTACGTCTTGTACTCCATCATGCTCATCATAGCATACTTGACGTTCTGCAGCTCCGAGAGCTCTCCGGCGCTCACGGTGGAGCGGATGTTGTACGCCAGCGTCGTGAACATGGTGTTGCCGACCGACTCGATCGACGCGCTCTGCAGGGTGTTGAGGAGCTGCTCGTGCACGGGATGCAGGCTCTGTCCGTAGGAGCGCAGCAGCGCCTCCTGCTTCAGCCTGCGGCGGTTCATGATGTTGATGCCGCTCGACTGCACCTCCTTGTTCACTTTCTTGCGCAGCTCGAGCACCAGCGCCGAGAGGGTCGCGTCGTTCTTCTGCATCCACTGTATGTCGGCGATGGGACGGCTGTCAAGCGAGCCCTCGTAGAACTCGACGTAGGGGTCGTGGTCGTTCTCGAGGTTGCTCCGCAGCCAGATGTCGAACATACGGCACTGGATGTGCAAGTGCAGGATCGGCTCGTTCACGAAGACCCGCCCCGGGGGCTTGTCGTAGCGGGGCACCAGGTCGGCGTTCACGAGGCCGATGATGCCCGAGTTCCACGAGATCGGCCCGTCCACGGCCAGGTACCACGAGGTCTCGTCGCCCACGAGCATCTTCTGGTAGTCGAGGAACTCCTGCTGCATCTGCCGCTGCACGGTCGGCGTCATCTCCTCGGCCGAGTAGCGGTTCTGGAGATCGACGAACTGGTCGTGCAGCCAGCTCTTCCCGAAGCGCACGTAGTGGATTCCGTTGTAGAGGTCCAGCGTCTTGCCGTAGCCGGCCATCGGCCGATCCTGCTGCCTGAAGCTCGGCCGCGTGTCCCTGTTGCAGCCCAAGGACACCACGCGGTAGTGCTGCGCCCGGGACTGCAGCACGCCCGTGAGGAAACGCCGGTAGATGCGCACGCTGTCCGCCGAGGAGCAGTCGTACGTCACCCCTCGCCAGCGCACGTTGCGCATGTCGTTGACGCGGGCCAGCTCGAAGACGGCAGGAAGCATCTGCGCCTCTGCTGTGAGCAGGCTGATGTTGTTCTTGAGGCCTGGGTTGAAGACGTCGTTGAGGTTGACGCCGTTGGAGTGCAGCTTCATCTTGAGCGCCATGTGCGAGAGCACGTTCGTCAGCGGCAGCACCACCCCCGGCATGGTGTTGCGCAGGCTATTGAGCAGCTGTCCGACGTCCGCACCGGGGATCTTCATCTTCACCAGGAGGCAGTCCAGGCGAATCTTCCTCACGTTGCCCATGGAGTCCTCGCCGTGCACGACGTCGGTGTGTACGAAGACGTTGTACAACCGGTCTTCGATCTGCTCCTGTGGCCTGTCCTCCGACTCCGTCAGCTCCTCGCCCATGTGCTCGAGGCAGTTGAGGGCCCGGCAACTCGGTACGATCAACTCGTTGTCCAGGCCGTGCTCGAGGTTGAGGGCCCACTCGCCGTCGGCGCCCCTCACATCGAAGTTGCCACGCCGGGCACGCTCCGTCACAATCTTGCCGAGCGTGTGCGGGCAGAGGTCGTCGCTCACCCTGTTGGTCGCCTTGTCCTGCACGGCGTTGAGGTCTTGCGTGGTGAAGAAGCGTGCTGTGGCGTGCGTCTTGTTGCGGGAGACGCTCGGCTTCACGTCAGTGAAGTTCGTGTTCGGGGCGAACCACATCGTGCCCCCCATGTCCTGGCCGTGGCTGCCCTGCGCGAGACACGTCGCGAGCGTCAGGATATCGTTGTCCGTCGCGATGGAAGGACTCTCGGCCTGCATCTTCCACAGCACACCCGAGTGGCAGCCCATGAGCCCCCCCTGCGGCCCTCCGTTGAGGAGCAGACTGCTCTGACGGTCGGTAGAGTACTGCGGAAGACACACGTCCGACAGTTCGCCGAGCTGCATGTCGAGCTCCGTCTGCGTGTGAGTGTTGCGGAAGGTGAAGAGCACCCGCGACGTGTAGTTGCCCTCCCCGATCCCATCGCCGCTGTCGTCCGAGGCACCCGCCACGTCGCGAAGCCCCTCGTCGAGCAGCGAGCGAGAGAAGAGCTGCGCATAGCGCAGCTGTTCTCTCTTGTCCTCGAACCAATCCTTGGTCGCCCTGTTATCCCAAGGGCCATTCACACCAATCATACCCTGCATGAAATAAGGACGGGTGAGTGCCGACAGAGGATCTATGCGGTCGCACACATTTCCCAGCCCGATCCCCTTCTGAGGGATTGGAATGAGTTCTCTCTCAACATTGACTTCCACGCCTGCGTCTGCTTCCGCCACCACAGCAGCATTACCTGGCCCTCCCGCCCTCGACCCTTTCTTTTTGCCACAAGTGTGGGGCTTGTGCTGACCCCTACACGCCTTGCAAGCCTTTTTTGCATCAATTTCCATTGTCGCCTCGAAGGCAGCAGGTGGAGGGCCTGCGGCATGCCCTTGCTCACTGTCATCAATGAACCCATTGAAGTCTTCCTCCTCGTCCTCCTCTACTTCCTCTTCGTCGCCACTTCCTTCGCTAGCAGAGGCTTGCTCGTCTGTGTAGCGGCTGCGTGAGGATGGCATGGCGACAGCACGTGGGTTCCAGACACTCTCGACAACACAGTGTCTTCAAAGGGGTCGAAATTTAGACTGGCCCGTCAGTGAAAAAGGCAAAAAAATACTTGGGAATATTTTTTGAAATTTTCTTTTTTGATTGTTCGCTCCAATCTGCCCCTCTTCTGAAGCCAGAAAGGCACGCAGCAACACAGTATAACAATAAAAAGACAAAATAAAATAAATTTGTTCATAATAATTAAACAGTAATTTACTATATAATTATCAAATATTTTACAATAATTATCCAAATAAAAATCAAAAAAATATCAATTATTTTTGAAATTTTATTGATAATATATTGTTAAGTTATCAATAATATATTGAAAATTTATTGTTATCTCGAGAAGTCCCCTCCTTTTCTTACTCAGGTAAGGGTGTGAAAGAATGCATCCGCAACTCATCTTTCAAAAAGGCATGAAATACATATCGTCTCAGGAACTGCGCGCTCAAAAAGCTTTGGTCGAGCAACTGTGGTCCTCGCGCTGTGTCAAGGGATTTTGCTACACGGAACATGTAAAGAATATACTGCTCCGCGCTTTCGACGCTGATCGCTCTATGTCTGGTCGCTGCAGAGTCCTCTCGAAGGAGACAGGTCTGCGTGAGGCCCAGGTGCACCAGTGGTTCAGCAATCAGCGCAAAAGACATTAGTTTATTGTAGCAAAATTTACACATTGGAATGGACGTGGGTGACTCTGTTGCAGAGCAGTAAAATAAACAAAATTAATGCAAACACTGTGATCAGTGCAACGTTTTCGCACAAACTCTCAGGACCTTCCGTGTCCAGCTCTCGCGCACCACCACCCCCACCAGTCAGCATTGTGTATGTGGATGAATCTGTCTTATAGCGACACTTCATGTCAGGTCAATAACCGTCGAAACTAGGACTGCATAGGGGGGTGGCCGTGTGTTGTAAAACATGATGCGCATCTGCGCCCGCATCCTCGCGTTGCCGTCCAACAATGCATTCATGCTGTCTCTGAGTATTTCGCCAGGTCTCCCTTCAACCGAAGTTGATATTGCCAGCGCATCAGCAATGATCGCCTCGTCCTCCCCCGCCATCGCCAAGATAACCTGCAACTGCCCGTGTGTCTGCTGCAGTTCGATATGCATGTTCTGGCTGCCGTGGAAAAGGGAGAGCATGTTTGAGTTCGAGGTGTGCATTCCTGTGACGTTGAAGACGTTCTGGCGGGATTCGCGATCCTCTCTGTTCTTCTTGATCTTGTTGTAATGGTCACGGTAGAACGTGTTCTGCTGCGAACCCCAGTTACCGTAGACGTACTCTCCGCCCTGGATGCGGGCGAGGCAAGTCACCATCGCTTCCGACATGTACGTGTCGAGGTCTGTCGCCCCGACACTCATGTGAAACCGCTCGAACAGTACCTCTAGGTCGTCGATACTCACAACGTTAGGTTGGAAGAAGACAACACCCTCAAAGTAGGTGCCTCGCGGCGCGGCGGGGTCGTGCACGGCGTCTTTTTTGTGCGACGCAAATATGACACGCGGGCGCAGGGCGTAGCGCACCCCCCGCAGGAAGGTGTTTCTGCTCTTCACGTCCCCGTACCCCCAGAACGCGACGTACACGCTGATTCCGTGCCCACACCTCCCCGAACTCATCCGGATGGTCCTGAGGTCAGTGCATATGGCGGTGGCGTCCTCTGCTGTCATGCCCTTCTCCTGCACCAGCTTCTTGGTATACGAGTGCAGATAGGGGCAGAGCACAGTCGCCTGCGCACACGGTGGCGGTGCCTCACCCCTCTTGAGCAGCACGAACGGCTTGCTGCTCATCGTTGCCACTCGTCTGCGGGCGGGCGACCAGCAGCATAATCAGCCAAAAAACTAAGTCATGGGGGATGAGATGCTATCTCGTTGCTTAACACGAACTGTACACGTTGGCGTTTCAGTTTTGTTGTGTTGTGTCGAATAACATGTCTCCAATACCCTCCTCCCTCAAATTTTTTTTAGATGTGTACTGCCCTGAGTTGTCACGCCACCAGTATTGTATAAGGAGGAACCACTTCTTTTTGGCTTCGTCGAAATCCCGTCCCAACACAGCGCAGACCTTAATGGTACGATGAAGAGCCGAGTATTCGTGAGCATAAACCGCAGGGATCTTCGCGCCATTCCTGTTCTGTTTCTGTATGAAGCCCTTTTGCACGTCTTTCGTGTA
>Ga0209491_10011140_pt1 | contig 10672 bp, 13 predicted proteins | sample BON02_FD_187213 | JGI IMG/M metagenome (GOLD analysis project Ga0209491, IMG submission 187213) | Freshwater microbial communities from Lake Bonney liftoff mats and glacier meltwater in Antarctica - BON-02 (SPAdes) (version 2) | ecosystem: Environmental > Aquatic > Freshwater > Ice > Glacier...
ACGGTGTTCAAAGGCGATTTGGATGAGAGCCCGACGGATTTGTTGTTGGAGGGAGGGGGGGAGGGAGGGGGGGGGTCGATGGCGGTGGTGGTTGCGGGGTTTACGGCGTCGGGTGATATGCGGATGGCGAAGAATTTGGATTTAAGGAATACGTTGGAGCCGAAGCAGGGAGATGTGTACGGGTTTGTGGGAAAGTTGGACCCGACAAACATGCTGGTGGTGTGGGGGAAGAGTTTGGGGTTGGTGGTGGGCTCGCGGCCTTTGAGGCTGGCGATGGACACGACGAGAAGGACGCTGGAAGGGAATGTGTTGTATATCACGGGTACCTTTGGCTCGCCGGAGATGATTGCGTTGATGAAGGCGACGGCGGGTGGGATTGGGAGTAGTACGCTGCCGACGTTGTTGAGGATGGATGCGGCGACGGGCAGGATTTTGTGGGTGAGAGGTTTGCCTCCTACGCAGCAAGTAGGGGTGGATCAGAATGGGGGAGTGTTGGTAGCGGGGACATTCATGGCGAGTGTGAGTTTTTCGTATGACATCCCGAATCTGATTTCGAGCAGCGCGAATGGTGATTTGTATTTGGCGCGGATCGATGCTGTGGCTAATGGAACGGTGGTCCAGGTGAATCGGTTTGGGGGGGGAAGTAGTGGGAGGTATGCAGTCAATGACATGCAGATGGATCAAGCCGGGAATGCTTATTGGGTCGGCAACTACTCAGGAGGGGCCTTGACCTTCGCCAACACCCAGCTCGCCACCCCTGGCTCGGGGAATAGCGATGCTTTTGCTGGACGAGTAGCCACGGCTATCAGGACAACCACACCCGCACCTACCGGCAGCCCTCCCCCTTCCGAGCGACCTACCCCGGGCCCCACCACTCTCTCCCCCACCCCTGCCCCCACCTCCGTCGCATGGGCAGCCGCACAAGCTCTCTTAACCAAGCGCCCCACCACCGCACCCACCCACGTGCCTTCCCAAGCCCCTAGCACACGCCGCCCTTCCTCCCCTCCCACCACTCGCCCCACCCGGGCACCCACCACCCGTCCCTCCATGCGTCCCACCCCCGATCCTTCCACCCAAGCACCCTCCCCCCGCGCCACCCCCGCGCCTGCCACTGCCGCTACCCTTCGCCCCACTATGCCTCGCAACACCCTCACACCTACTGCTGGTCGAGCGGGAGCAGCAGCAGGAACAGCAGGCGTGGCCTCCGCAGGAGCAGGAGCCGGAACACCGACGACGGGTACCAGCACTGGCAGCTTGCCTACGGCGGGAGTAGGGTTTGGAGGAGTGCCGACGGCATCAATGGTTGATACGAGCGGCACGGCGGGAATGGTGACGGGGACGAGCGTGGACATGGTGCTGACGTATGCGGGGCAGCAGTCGAGTATTTTGGAGTTTCAGCGGTCCTTGTATCAGTTGGTGCGGCCTTATGGTAAGAATTCCACGAATATTCTTATTTGACCCATTCACTCACCCACCCTTCCCTCTGTCTGTCCCTCCCTCCCTCCCTCCCTCCCTCCCTCCTACCACACAGCCACCTCCTACGCCACCTTCATCCCCAGCGGCGCGGCCGCCCGTCGGCTGCAAGAGGCCTCTGCTTCCTCCTCCTCCTCCTCCTCCTCCTCCTCCTCCTCGCGCTCCCTCTTCTTCACCGAACTCAAGCGCCAGCAGCCCTCCCACGAGCAGCAGCAGCAACAGCAGCAGGACCCCTTCAGTCGCTCCTTGACAGTGGACCGGTGCGGGGACAGCAAGGCAGCTAAATTTAGTCTTCCCTTTTTCATCGAGGCTAAGAACCGGGCGGCTACCACCAAGATTTTGGGCTTGCTCGAAGACCTGGTGAATGGCGTGCTGGCGTTGGATAATGGAATTCGGATTTTTGATAACGCCGTCTTGTGCAGTGTCAGCTATAGCGCCATGTCTGTTTCTCCCTTGGCAGAGAGTAAAGTCGCTGTGCCTCCCCCTCAAGTGATTCCTGCTGTGAACGCTGTCGATACGTTTGGGGTGGACGGAGCAACCGAGAAGGGCTGTAAGGGCGTGCAGGGCCTAGGGCTGGGGGTGGGGTTCGTGCTTGGCTTCTTCTTTCTCGTCCTCGCATTAGGCATTCTCTATGGCCTCCACAGAATGAAGCAACAGCGACAACAGCAGGAGGCGGCCTCGACCCGCAGCGCCGCAACTGAGGCAGGGAAGCAAGAGAAGTTTTTTACTGCATTAGATTTGTCCAGCTCGGGCACAGCGTCGACGCCTGTGTCAGGGGGAGGGTCTATGATCAGCTCACCTGAGATTGCGCGGGCCCTAGCCCAGGAGAAGAAGCACTGGGAGGAGCGTCGCGCTGCCTCCCTTGCGGCTGAGCGGGCCAAGCTGGCAAAAGAACACGCGGCGGCTTTGAATGCTGCGGTGGCTGCGGCGGTGGCGGAGGAGGGGAGTAGATTGAAGGAGGAGCACACGGCGACATTGGCGGCTGTGCGACGGAGTGCGGCGCAGGGCAAGGGAGGGGTGGTCTTGCCTGGGGAGAAGGAGAAATGGGAGGCGGAGCAAGAAGCGCTTATTAACGCGGTGGTGGCTAAGGAGAAGAAGAAGTGGCAGCAGCAGCAGCAGCAGCAGATGGGCTCGACAGGAGGAAGCGGGGGAGGAGAAAAGGAGGGAGGGAAGGGAGTGGCGGACGCTGTGACGGCGGAACGGAATCGCCTCACCCAGGAGCATATTACTCTCATGTCTGCAGCGGAATCCAAATGGCAACAAGCCCAGGCAGCAGCAGTGGCGGCTGCCTTGGCGGCTGAGAAGGAAAGGTGGGAGCAGGGGTACACGGAGGATGTGACGGCGACGCTGCAGGAGGAAAGGGCTAAGTGGGAGGCGGAGCAGGTCACTGTGTTAGCGACGCAGAAGCAAGCATTGAAGCTCCGGTATGCCGCGGCCTTGACGACGGAGATGGAGAAATGGGAGCACGAGAGAGCTTCCTTGCTTGCGTCTATGCGTGCGGCGGCCTCGGGGGATCATGCGGGTGCTACTACTGCTGCTCTGCTTGCCGAGCGGGAGAAGCTGACCCACGCGCACGACCTGGCCCTCAAGGCGGCTGTGGCTGCGGAGAAGGAACGCGAGCGGCAGGAGAGGGAGGCTGAGTTGTTTGCCCAGAAGAACATGTTGAAGCAACGGTATGGGCAGGCGATGATGCAAGAGAAAGAGAGGTGGCGCCAGGACGCTTTGGCGGCCATGGAGAAAGAGCGGGCTGCTTGGGAGGAGGAGCACGCGGACTCTCTGAGAGTGCAACGTGACATGCTCAACCCCTACCACCCCTCGGGGGTCGGGGCCGCGATTGCCGCCGAGCGGGAGAAGTGGATGCAGGAGCACGCGAGCAGCCTGGCCTCCGCCTTGGCGGTGGAGAGGGAACGATCGAAGCAGGAGCATGCCACCAGCTTGCAGGCCTCCCTAGCGGCGCAACGCAAGAAGCTCGCGGAAGACCATGCCAAGATTTTTGCTGCGGCCATGTCAGGGGCGATGAGCACGGAGCAAGGGCGAACGCTTGCCTTGACGGATGCCCGGGCGCAGTGGGAGGAGGAGATGGAGGCGGAGAAGGCACGTTGGCAGCAGGAGCACGAGGCAGCGATGCTGACCCAGAAGAACGAGCTCAAGTTGCGGTATGCCTCGGTCTTGGCCCAGGAGAAGGAGAAGTGGAAGAATGGAGGGCAGATGTTCACGACGGCCGCTTCGGTGGTGAGTGTCGGATCTGCTGCCTCGGCACCGGGCGCGCAGGCGCATAGCCCCCAGCCTCCTGCCGAGCCCCCCAAGCATTCTTTCATGAAGCGTGGGACTGGTGGAGGGGGAGGCGGAGGCGGCGGTGCGTCGCCACCCAAAAAGTAAATTAAGTGAGTGTGTGGATGGATAAAAGTGCATGCATCGATAAATCAGATGGACAGAGTGAGAGTGAGAGTGAAGGGAAGAAAGAGAGAGCGAGGAGAATGGTGGTGGGAGAAAGTGACCAAAGGGGAGAGGAGGGGAGGTGGAAGCGAGCAAATGTGGGTGAGTGTATTCGAAATAGCTCAAAAGAAATGGTTTCTCTTTTTCAATTTTATATTTGTATACCTAAGAGTGAGAGAGACATAAACCAAAGAAATAAGATGAGGACGTCGACAAAAAGGAAGAGGTCGAACGATTTGCATATATTTGTGTTTCTTTACTTCCTACCCACAAGGGAGGAGGGGAGGTTTTGCGGGTCGGATTGACCACTTGTCCTAGAGTTCTTTGCCTCCTGCTTGCTCGCCCTCGTAAACACAGCTTTCTAATGCTTGCTAAGGCTAGTTTAAGACGATAGGCATGTGCCGTACCTTTCTTTGCTCGTCACAAACAAATGTACGCACTCTGTCTTTTTTGTAGCGTCGCATGGGCCAGCCGTTAGAGTTCCGGCAGTTGGATTGCAAGCAAGACACGAGATCTCTGGCTGTACTCTCTTACACCTAAGCAAGGTGTCAAGCATAGCATGCCCGGCCTACACACACACTTAGCTATGTCTTGTGTCAATCAAAGCACGTAAGCGGCGGCTGCAAACCTGCGCTTGACTGGCCTATTTGTATGCTCGCTGTGCCTGTCCTCGCTCTCCTCTCCCCCTCACGGCAGCGAACCCTTCTTACTGTTATGGCAGCAAACGAACAGATGGCCCGATAGATCATCCCCTTTGGCTCCATAATAAGTCCATACGCATTATTACCGACTAGCATGGTTGTCCAGCACGTGCTTCGGTGATGGGCGCGAGTTTGTCTGCATGCATCCATTCAATCAAAGGCAGCGGCCCCAACGTAAACGTAGTTTACCTGTCCCGTCTTGTCTTGTCTTGTCTTGTTTCTTTAAGAATGCACCCTCTGTCGTCTCACCTCTCGCCAACTAACCTCATTCCTCTGCCGCCACACTCACCACTACCAATATACACAGCGAAGAGAAGCGTGCCAGCTTACTAGCAGAGCAGCCCTTGGGAGCCGCCGCAACCGCTCCTCCGCCCTTGGTCTTCCTTCTTCTTCGTCGTCCACGCGACGTCACGCTTCCCTCTCCCTTGATCAAGCCACCTGAAGCCAAGCATGTGGCCCAATGCCCAAATAAGACCATGCAGGTCCATTGCTGGCGTCCTGCTGCTGCTCCTCCTTTGCGTAGGGTCAGCGCACGCCCAGTCCCTGGCAACCTACGCCTCCCGCATCGCCGGCCTGAAGGGAGACGAGACGACGATCAAGGCCATGAAAGTGGACAAAGAAGGAAACGCCTACGTCGTGGGAGACTTTCGTTCTGCCTCCATCGCCATCGATAGCAGCACCTTGCGTAATTCTGGGCCTGCTTCCGCCTCGTTGACCGGCACGACCTCGGATTGTTTCGTGGCGAAATTTCGGCCGTCCGGGACGGTGGAGTGGGCTTTTGCCTTTGGTGGGGACAAGAACGAGCGCATGGTTGATATCGTCCTGGCCCCCAATGGGACCGGTATCTTTCTCGTCGGCAATTTTGAGTCGGAAGTGCTGGTGTTTAGCTCGGGGGCGGGGCCACCGGTGGAGAATGTGATTTATGGGGGGACGAGCCAGATTGAGTATTACACCTTTCTTATCCGCGTGAGTCCTTTGGGGAAAATCCAGTGGGTCTCTCAAACGGGAAATAGCGACGTGGCTAGCATGGTGGTGGATGCGGAGCACGATAAGATTTACCTGGTGGGGGGTTACCCGGGGGATCCTGTGTCGGTGGAACAGAATGGTGAGGTGCTGCCGAATTTTGGGTCGAAGTGGGCGGCGGGGTTGGAGGATGATGATACGGACGATGGGACGGGGAGTGGTGTATTGGTTGCTCGTGTTGCGGGTGGTGATAGTGCTGATGGTGAGGGGAAAGGGGGTGGGGGGTTGTTTGGGAGGGGTACGGCTGATATTTATGTGGATCATTATTCGATGAGGACGGGGGATTTTATTCAAGGTATTGTTTTTGAGGGGGACAAGAACGATTTTGCCACTGATATGACCCTCCTCCCCAGCGGTTCCGCCTTGTTTATCACCGGTTATTTCCAGTCGACGAAATTGACGCTTAGTCCTGTTTTGTCCTTGTCGAGTGAGAAGGAGGCGAGCACGGGAGGATTGCTGGTGGGAGGAGGGTTGGGGGGAGGGGGAGGGGGAAGGGGAGGGGAGGGGTTGCCTGCTGGATTTGTGGTGAGGATGGATAGTGATTTGGGGACGGTGTTGTGGGGGAAGAATTTTGGACCGGTGGAGGCGAGTCCTCCATTGCAGGTGGCGGTGGATGAGGGGAGTAAGAGTGTATTTGTGACGGGTTCGTTTTTGTCGGCGGGGGTGCTGGCGTTGAGTGATGGGAAGACGGCGGGTCTGTTGAGATTGAGTCAGAGCACGGGGGGGATTGTGTGGGCGAGGCCCTTGCCACGTGCGGCGGCTGTGGCGATGGATTTGCTGGGGTTTGTTTTTGTGGCGGGGACTTATAGTAGTCGTGTGACGTGGTCTTTTAATGTGGGTCTGCCGGTGGCGGGTTGTAGTAGTGGGGATGTGTACCTTGCTCGGGTGAAGGCGGAGGATGGACAGGTGGTGTTGACGAGGAATTTTAGAGGGGAGAGACAAGCAAAATATGGGGTGACGGCTATCGAGGTTGATGGAGGGGGGAATGTTTATTTGGGTGGGAATTACACGCAGGGGAGCTTGGGGGTGGGGGGGCAGGTGCTGGTGTCGCCTGGGACGAGTGTGGATGGGTTTGTGGGGAGGGTTTTGTTGCCGTCGGAGATGTCAGTGACGATGACCCCTGGATCGGAGCTTGCTCCGTTGTCGCTGCCCTCGTTTTCCTCTTCGACGACCACCTCGTCGTCGTCGTCATCGTCGTCGTCGTCAACCTCCTCCTCCTCCTCCTCCGGTGGCATCTTCGGCGATAGAAAGCATGACAAAGCCGCCGCCGCTGCTGCTGCTGCTGATGGTGATGAAGCCGAGGAAATCAAGATCACTTCCTTGATCGCCGGAGGCGCTACTCCCCCTGCTCCTACCACCACCAGCAGCAGCAGCAGCAGCAGCAGCAGCAGCAGCGCCAGCAGCAGCAGCACCACCACCACCAAGCGTGCCCCCACGCGTGCCCCTACGGTCTCCCCTCCTCCTGCTTCTGCTTCTTCTGAGTCTTCTTCTTCTCCTCCTCCTCCTAAGGCCGTCTCCACTCCTCGTCCTTCCACTGCTCCAGACAACAGACCTACAAAAGCACCCACCATGCGCCCAACGGCCCTCCCTTGCTTCCGTCTCACCTGGGCGCCCACCGCAGACCTTCCTGCCAAAGCCACCGTCACAACAGCAGGAGCAGCAACGCCCCCCGAGACCGCAAAAGCAGCAGCAGCCCCCGCCGCAACCGTGACCGCGATCGAGCAAAGCGCTACTACCAGCATTGCTGCCACCACACCCACCGCTCCTCGCGCCCCCTTTATCCCCACCAAAAATATGGATATTTCATTAGTCTACGCCGGGCCAGCCTCCGACATCACTTCCCTCCAAGTAGGCCTCTACCAGGTGTTAAAACCCCACATCTCCTCCTACCTTTCCCTCCCCGCCGTCAAGCTCGGCACGGGCCGTCGTCGTCGCATCCTCCACGGGCGTCAGCGCGCATCAGGGGAGGAATGTTCCGACCCTTCCTCCCCCAAGATCCTCCAACGTTTCGGAATTGAATGTGATACTGAGGCTGCGGCTGTCACGGTTGTCAGGCTCCTGGAAGATATTTTATCGGGCAAGATTGTGTTGAGAACGGGCGTGCGCACGATTGCGACTTCGCTTGTTTGTAGCCTTACTGCTACAGAGACTGTGATAGTGAAATCTGTCAAGGAGGCAGATGCCCCTCTTCCTCCATCTCCCGTCAGCATTACCTCGGACTCCTCCTCTGCCTCCCTTTCGGCTCTCGCGGAGGAGGAAGCAAAGGGAGGGAAGAAGAAAGTCACCGTGGGGGTGGGCTTTGCAATTGCCTTTTCTGTGCTAGCGGCGCTTGCGCTTCTGGCTGGCTTTGGTTACCGCAAGGCGAAAAAAGAGAGAGCAATCCGCGAGGCGGAGGAGATGAGGGACGCTGAGTGGCAGAGGAGGAGGGTGGTGGACCGGAGGGGGGAGGAGGAGGCGAAGTTTGTGCCGGAGCCGAATGGGAGTGGTGGTGAGACTCAGGTAAGTCCTGAGTTGGTGTCGACTGCTGCTGCTTCTGCTTCTTCTGCTTCTCATACTGCTGTTTCTATGGAGCAGCAGGAGGAGGGGCGGCATTGAGAGGATGGATGAGCATTTTTCTGTCGTTTGGAATCCAAAATTTGATGGTGGCGAACGAGAAAGAGCAACGGTAGCAGCAGCATTAGCAAGAGGAGTTTTGCGTGGACGGAGGAGAAGAAGGAAGAAAGGGGGGGGAGAGAAGATGAAAACTAAGGAGAGGAGAAGAAAATACGGAGAACATAAAGGGAGAAAACCCGAAAATGCAGCGTGAAATATCAAAAACGAATGCAGGAGTGAAAAGTCCGAATTGACACCAAACGAAGCAAATAAAAAGGTGACTTTGGAGAGAGTGAATCAAAGTGGAATAAAAAGAGGCAAAATTTGTCGTTCTTCAAGTGTGTATGTATGTATCTATCGCTTTAATTTTTCCACATTCAGTTTGGTGCTTTTCTTGAATGAATCATTCATTATCATCATCATCATCATGTTTCCCACGCACTCGCTCTCCATCCTTCTCAAACAGAAGAAGAGCAAGCAGTTCAAGGTGTCTCACGTGCTGCAGGGGGCGGCCGCGACGACCCGGCAGGAGGAGGCAGTGGTACCATTGGTGGTCTCCTTTTCAAGAGTCCCCGTCGACCACTCGATGCTGCTGCTGCTGGCCCTCCTCCTGCTGCTGCTGCTGCTGTTGAAGTCATCGCTCGCGTGTCCCCCCCTCCTGCGTTAGAGTCTGATTATCCCTTAGTCGGCGGCGCGCGGGCGGCCAGGATACACAAGAACACAAACACGCCCAACGAGATCATGAATAGCAAACCAGGCGGAAAGAACTTACGAGTTGCCTGCACGCGCAACGCCAAGTTGATTGCTAGATTAGCCGCAATAATCGCACCAATCGAAAAGGCAATGGCTGGGTAAGACCAAGAGACCCCAAAGGCCACAAAGAGGCAGGTGGAGCTCAATACGGAGGAGACAAGGGAAACGCGGCTACGCACTTTGATCCACGCTGGGAAGGGAGGAAGGGAGGGGGGGAGGAGAGAGGCGTGTGAGAAGGAGTGGTGTCTGCCTCGCACACGCGCAGACACAAGGTGCAGGGGGCAGGGGAAGGGAGAGCTTGTATTTCTAGCACCTACCGATTGCGCCCCCGATGCAGATGAGCAGCGCATAGGCAAGTAGGACGTAGCGGCCGGCCTCGGCGTCGTAATAGGGGGCCATGCCTGTGTGTCAATGTGGGGGGAGTGTGGGTCGTGCAAGCTTGGGATTGGTGTCGGGGGGTGGGGAGTTTGTTGATTTGGTGGAGAAAAAAGGGCAAGGAAACGTGGCTGGCAGTCTTTACGTCGTCGTACACACCACCAAACAAATCTCGCGTGTGTGAATGTGCGGCGTAGTAGGGTGTGAGAGGTCGTGTGCTGTGAGTGTGTCTAACGTCCCGGGGCAAAGTCAAGGCGTCGCCGATTCGGAGCATCTCCATGCCGCTGCCTCTCATACACAACACAGTACACAACGCACACAAGCACACAGCCACACAACCACAGCACCAACAAGAGGAAGAGGAGCGAACGGAGCCTCGAAATGTCAAGTTGGCTCATCATAATTGCGGCAAGCAGCGTGCTAATTTTCAGCCTCACCATGCATAGAAAAGTTCCACGGCACCCACCCACCAACCCACACCCCTCCCCTACTACCAAACTGCACAGGCACAGGCACCATGGCTACACCCGCCGAAGACGCCCTAGCACGGAAACAAAACCTGGACATACAGAAGCACCTCTCCGTGGGCAGGAACCCCCGTGGCATCCCCACTGCGGCCTTCATTGTGAGTACTCGCCAGGCCCTCCCCCATTCCTGCCCTCCCTCCCTCTCTCCCCTCTCCGTTCTTCCAAGCTTGACTCACGACGTTCTACCATTATATATAATCAGGATGATGTGGACGAATTCCTACAGAAGCTGGGTGGCGTGCCAGTGGAGACGGCCATTGGGGCGTTCAACGAGCTCTATGGGTAAGGGAAGGAAGGGAGGAAGGGAGGAGGGATGGGAGGGGTTTTGGGGAATGAAAGGAAGGAGGGCGGCATGTTGTCGACGTCGCCTTGTCATTTTGATACAAACTGGATCAAATAGACCTCATCTTGGATTTCTGCAAATTTCCCTTTTCTTTCCATATTTTCTCCTCAAGCAATCCTCTCAATCTCCCCCGACCCTCTCTCCCTCCCTCCATTTCTCCCTCCCTCCCCCCCCTCCAGTAAATACAAGCTCATGGAAAACAGCCTCAGCCACACCAAAGTGAATATGAAGAGCAAAGTGCCCGAGATCGAAAAGACACTGGAACTCGTCCGGGTCCTGCAAGAGAAGCAAACGGAGGGGGAGAGCCTCTCCACGCACTACAACCTAGGTACGTAGGTGGTTACTTGCCCTTCTTCCCTCCCTCCCTCCCTCCCTCCGTCCCTCCCTTGGTCTGTTGCTCTAAATATCTGTCACACACGTTCGCGTGTACTCGGGACTCTGTTTGGCCC
>Ga0209491_10011141_pt1 | contig 10672 bp, 4 predicted proteins | sample BON02_FD_187213 | JGI IMG/M metagenome (GOLD analysis project Ga0209491, IMG submission 187213) | Freshwater microbial communities from Lake Bonney liftoff mats and glacier meltwater in Antarctica - BON-02 (SPAdes) (version 2) | ecosystem: Environmental > Aquatic > Freshwater > Ice > Glacier...
GGTGGAAAACTCGCTGGGGCGGCTGTGGCTGCTGAACCGGCCCGCCAGCATGCTCGCAGCCAAGATGGACTATTACATCGCGCCGGTTGAACCTGAAACGGATTTCCTGCGCATTACACGCCCCGAAGACATCCGCATCTGCGATCCGGCCTGCGGGTCGGGGCATATGCTGACCTATGCCTTTGATCTGCTCTACGCGATCTATGAGGAGGAGGGGTATGAGGCCGATACGATCCCGGCGCTGATCCTGACCCATAACCTGACAGGGGTGGAGATTGACGACCGCGCGGGCGCGCTGGCGGCGTTTGCGCTGGCGATGAAGGCGGCGGCCAGGCTGGGGCGGCGGCGGTTCCTGCGGATGGGGGTGACGCCAGACATCTGCGTGTTGCAGAACGTGGCGTTTACGCCAGCCGAGATGCAGGACGTGGCCGCCGTGGTGGGGCGCGATCTGTTCACGGGCGATCTGCGTGAGACGCTTGGGCAGTTCGAACAGGCCAGGAACTTCGGCTCGCTGATCGTGCCGAAACTGCGCGATCCGGCAGAGGCGTTGCGGGTGGTCATGGCGCGGGACTTTACGGGCGATCTGCTGTTGAAGGACGTGCAGGCGCGCGTGGTGGCCGTGCTGCACATGGCCGAGGCGTTGTCACCGAAGTATCATGTGGTGGTGGCCAACCCGCCATATATGGGTGGGGGAGGCATGAATCCTAAATTGAAAGCAAAACTGGCAGCTGACTACCCGATGGGAAAATCAGACTTGATGACGTCATTCATTCAAGTATGCATCGGCATTTCCAAACCTAATACTTATGTCGCCATGGTAACCCTTGACGCTTGGATGTTCCTCTCTTCCTACGAAAAGGTCAGAAGTTGGTTGCTGCGGAGGGTTACGCTGACAGATCTGCTCCATGTTGGATGGAACTGCTTTCCAGAAGGGCATGTCTACAATCGCGGAACCGCATTTGTTTTAAGAAACGTGATTTCTGGCCGGTCTGCAAATTTTATCCGCCTTTCTGATGCCGAGGCTACTGTCAATAAGAACGATCTTTTTTCGGAAAGAATTGCAAACCCAAGGTTTGTTTTCCATAGAAATTCTAATTTTTTCAAGAGAATCCCCGGCCAAGTTTTTGCATATTTCGCAAGTGAGAAACTCATCACCACTTTTGACGATCATCGTATTAGTCAGAATTACGAATCTGGAGGCCGATGCAAGACATCTAACGATGAGGTCTACTTACGCAAAATATGGGAAGTGGGCATGGGGCGAGTTGGTCTTGACAACGATTGGTGCCTACTAAGTAAAGGCGGTGATTTCAGGCGGCACTATGGAAACATCGAAAATGTTATACGATGGGATAGCGTCACTAAGGAGTACTACAAAGGAGTAGGAGGGTTGACCCGTTCTAAATATTGGCCACGTCCTAGTGTTACGTGGTCCTTAATTACTGCAAAAACTCAATTTGCCTTTAGGTTCAAAAACGGTGGCATACAGTACAACACAGTGTCACCGACACTCTTTGGCGATAATATTATTTTCTTGAGCGCATTTCTGAATTCAAAAGTATGCGAGGCTCTTTTGCACCTTATTGCGCCAACTCTTGCGGTGAATGTTGGTGAAGTTCTAAATCTTCCTCTCCCTCCTGAATCAGTAGAGGAAGTTTCTACTGGCATTGGCAAGAATTTAATTTTTGTTTCGCGCTTTGACTGGGACGCCTACGAAAACTCTTGGGATTTCGCCACACTCCCGCTGCTCCACCCCAACCACCGCGCCGAGACCCTGGACCGCACCTACACCGCCCTGCGCAGCCATTGGCAGGGCATGACGGAGGATATGCAGCGGTTGGAGGAAGAGAACAACCGCATCTTCATAGATGCTTACGGGCTGCAAGACGAGCTGACCCCCGAGGTGCCGCTGAACGAGATCACCCTCACCTGCAACCCCGCCTATCGCTATGGCGTGAAGGGCACCGAGGCCGACCGCGAAACCCGCCTGCGCGCCGATACCGTGGCCGAGTACCTGTCCTATGCCGTGGGCTGCATGTTCGGCCGTTACAGCCTGAACGCCCCCGGCCTGATCCTCGCCAATCAGGGCGAAACGCTGGCCGACTACCTCGCCCGCATCCCAGACCCCAGCTTCATGCCCGACAAAGACAACGTCATCCCCGTGCTCGACGCCGACTGGTTCGCCGATGACATCACCGACCGCTTTCGCCAGTTCCTGCGCGTCAGTTTCGGCGAAGACACCTTCCGCGAAAACCTGCGCTTTATCGAAGATGCGCTGGGCAAGGATATCCGCAAGTATTTCACCAAGGATTTCTATGCCGACCATGTGAAGCGCTATAAAAAGCGCCCGATCTACTGGCAATTCGCCAGCCCCAAGGGCAGCTTTCAAGCGCTGATCTACATGCACCGCTATCGCCCCGACACGGTGTCGGTGCTGCTGAACGAATACCTGCGCGCCTATCTGTCCAAGCTGGAGGCCGAGCGCTTGCGGCTGGACCAACTGGCCGACGACGCAAGCGCCACACAGACCCAGCGCACCAAGGCGCTGAAGGACGCAAGCGCCATCGCGAAGCAGCTGGACGAGCTGAACGAATGGGAGCGCGAGGTGGTCTTTCCGCTGGCGCAGCAGAAGATCGAGATTGATCTGGATGCCGGGGTCAAGGCGAACTACCCCTTGTTCGGTGCCGCGCTAAAGAAGATCCCCGGGCTGGAGGCCACGGATGAATGAGCGCATCCACGCCAGCCTTGCGCGGATGTTCGACGAGCACCGGCTGGTGTTCTGGTACGATACCGCCCGCGACATGCGCGAGGCGTACGACAGCTTTGCGCTGGCCGGGGTCGAGAAGGTCGAGATATCAGGCAACGAGTTCGGCCTGAAATACCGGATGCTGCGGCAGGAACCGAAGCAGCGGTTCCTGATCTACAAGGACGGCCCCGAGCCGTCGATGGCCGAGAATTGGCTGCTCGACCTTCAGCTTGCAACAGTGGTGTTCAAGGCCGATCAGGCGGCGATCTGGATGGCCGAACTCGGCCTGCCCGCGCAGTTCGAAAGCGTGGTGCGCGAACACACCGAGTTTTACCGCGCCAAGGTCCGGGTCGATGCGCTGAAGCGGCTGATGCAGGCGTCGGACACCCAGACGCAGATGCGCCTGCGGATGCTGGCGGTCTGCGCCGGGGCTGAGGGTGGCCTTGATACGGTGATCGAGGCGCTGCTTGGGGAACTGGCAGCGGGCAAGGACGACGCGCTGCGCCTGATCGAGCGATCCGGCCTGACGGAGATGTTCTGGACGCAGGTCGGGCAGGCCTATGGGTATCGTTCTGACGAGCCGGATTTCGAGGATTTTGCGATTTCCTTGTTCCAGTCAGCCTATGCGCGCGCACTGGCCGAGGATGGACCGCTGAACGCCGAGGCGCTGCTGGTCTTTCGCCGCTGGAAAAACAACCGGCATTGGGCGGCGGCGTTCGAGGAGCTGTCCGCCCGGTATCAGGACCTGCTGAAGATCCCCGCCGACTTGCTGAAACGCGATTTCCGCGCGGTGGTCGGGACCGACCACTTTGAGGAGATCGACCGGCACATCATCCGACAAATCGTGCAGGCCATGTCGACCCAGACCGTGAGCGCGCCCGAGGTTCTGACATGGGTGCGCGAACGGCGTCAGAGCCACTGGTATCCGAAGTACGAGGACATCTATCAGGCCATCAGCTTTGCGACCGAATTCCAGCAGGCGATGGCCGAGGCGAACCTTGGAATGACCAGCCCGGCCGAGGGGGTGCGGCGCTATGTGACCAGCTGGTACAAGCTGGACCAGCTGTACCGCAAGTTCATCTACCACATGCAGAAAAGCGGTCAGGCCTCGCTGCTGGCCGACCTGTATGATTCAGTTGAGAACCGCTACACCAACAGCTTCGTTCTGGCGGTGAACGATGCCTGGCAGGACCAGATCGCGGGCCTGAGCGAGTGGAAGATCCCCGGCTTTGCCTCGCAGGCCGATTTTTATCGGGATCAGGCCGCTGAGTATCGGCGCAAGGATCAGAAAGTGGCGGTCATCATTTCAGATGCGCTGCGCTTCGAGGTGGCCGAGGAATGCCTGCGCCGGATCCGCGCGCTGGATCGTTTCGATGCCGAGCTGAAGCCGATGATCAGTTCTCTGCCCAGCTATACCCAGCTCGGCATGGCGGCACTCCTGCCGCACAACGGGTTGGCCATGGCCGAAGACGGCAGTGGCGACATTCTGGCGGGTGGCGAGAACACCAAGGGCACCGCCGCGCGTGAAAGGCTACTTGCGGCTGGTCGGAAGGGGGACAGTGCCAAGGCCCTGAAATTCAAAGATGTCATGAACATGCGCACGGAAGAGGGAAAGGCGCTCTTTCGCGATCATCATATTGTCTACATCTACCATAACCGCATCGACGCGATCGGCGACGATCTGAAAACCGAGGAGCAGTTGCCCGAGGCGGCAGAGGACGCAATCGAGGATCTTACCAAGCTTGTGCGCAAGCTGACCTCGGCCAATTTTTCCAACATCCTGATAACAGCGGACCACGGGTTCCTTTATCAGCACCGCGTCCTTGATGAGAGCGATTTCGCGATTGCCGATCCGCAGGGAACTGAGATCCTGTTTCGGAATCGCCGCTTTGTGATCGGTCGCGGGCTCAGCGCGACCCAAGGCATGAAGCATTTCACGGCCACAGGCCTTGGCCTGTCCGGCGATCTGGAGGTTCTGATCCCGAACTCGATCAACCGAATGCGGGTGAAAGGCGCTGGCAGCCGCTTTGTTCATGGCGGGGCTGCGCTCCAGGAAGTTGTCATACCCGTCATCCGGGTCGGCAAGCAGCGCGAGGCCGACGTGGGCCATGTCGAGGTGCAGATCTTCGTGACGGGTCGCAGCCTGATCTCTTCGGGCCAGACGGCTGTGGCACTCTATCAGGTTCAGCCAGTTTCCGAGAAGATGCGGTCTCGGGAATTGCTGGTGGGCATTTATGCGATCGACGGAACGCTGATTTCGGATGAGTACACGCTGCTCTTCGATTTCAGGTCGGAGAATGCCCGCGAGCGCGAGATGCCACGCAAGTTTTTGCTATCTCGGGATGCCGACCGTTTCAACAATCAGGATGTCATCCTGAAGCTGCGCGAACGCGTGGGAAAGACCAGCCATTATCAGGACTATGCCAGCCACCGCTTTCAGCTTCGGCGCGGCATCACCACTGACTTTGATTTCTAAGGAGCCTGCGGATGAGTGACCTCGATGCCAAGATCAACGAACATTTTTCGGGCTTCGTGGTCCGCAAAGACCTTGTGAAAGCCGTCAAGGGCAACGCGATCGTGCCAACATACGTGCTGGAATACCTGCTGGGCCAGTACTGTGCGACCGATGATGAGGCGTCGATCCTGACCGGCATCGAGACGGTGAAGGAAATTTTGCGCAAGCATTACGTCCACCGCAGCGAAGCCGGGCTGATCCAGTCGACCATCAAGGAGAAGGGGCGCTACAAGGTTATCGACCAGGTCAGTGTCTCGCTGAATGAGAAGACCGACAGCTATGAGGCCGTGTTTGACAATCTTGGCATCAAGAAGGTCGCTGTCGACAGTGGCACGGTGAAGGCGCACCCCAAGCTGCTCGTGACCGGGGTTTGGTGCATTGCTGACGTGCAATATGAATTTTCGGAAGATCCCCGGATCTCGCCATGGATCCTGGAGTCGATCAAGCCTATCCAGATCGCCAAGGTCGACTATGACCATTACCGCGAGGTCAGGAGCGCCTTCACTACGGATGAGTGGATTGACCTTCTGATGCAAACCATTGGCTTCAGGCCGGAAGCCTTCGGTCGGCGCAGCAAGCTGCTGCAACTTCTGCGGCTGATCCCTTTTGTCGAGCGAAACTACAACCTAATCGAGCTGGGGCCAAAGGGAACGGGCAAGTCCCACATTTATTCAGAATTCTCGCCCCATGGGCAGCTGATTTCAGGCGGGGAGGTCAGCATCCCGAAGCTTTTCGTGAATAATTCGAACGGGCGCATCGGCTTGGTCGGCTATTGGGACGTGGTGGCCTTTGACGAATTTGCTGGACGCGAGAAGACCGCGAACAGGGCGCTGGTCGACATCATGAAAAACTACATGGCCAACAAGTCCTTCTCGCGGGGCATAAACCCTATGGGCGCGGAGGCCAGCTTCTCGTTCGTGGGCAATACCGACCACAATGTGCCCTTCATGCTGAAGAACAGCGATCTCTTCGAGGCGCTGCCAAGCCAGTTTCACGATTCTGCGTTCATCGATCGTCTGCACGCTTATCTGCCCGGCTGGGAGATCGACGTCATCCGTGGTGAGATGTTCACCAAGGGCTATGGCTTCATTGTCGACTACCTGGCCGAGATCCTGCGTCATTTGCGATCAGAAGACTTCTCGAACCGGCCAGACCAGTTCTTCCAGGTGAGCGAGAAGATTTCGACGCGGGACCGGGATGCTATCTACAAGACGATGTCGGGCATGCTGAAGCTGATCTTCCCTGATGGCAGCCAGACCGAGGCCGAGGTCGAGGAACTGCTGCGTCTTGCCATGGAAAGCCGAAAGCGGGTGAAGGATCAGCTCGCCCGGATCGACAGTACATACCCGGACGTCGATTTTCATTACGTTGGCTCTGATGGTGCAAAGCGGCGTGTTAGCACGGTCGAAGAGGAGGAATATCCACAATTCTATCACCTCAAGCCAGCTCTTGACCCAAAGGACCAGGAGAAGGCCGCCATTGCTCCGTCCAGCGCTCATCAGCTATCTGAAGACGATGCGCGTGACACTGCAGCAATTGCTCCGATTTCACCCAAATCCCAGCCTGCCCCAAAGCTCGCTGAGGGCCACCATGTCTTTGCGGAAAACCGCAAAGGCGTCAGCTACGACAAACTTTTTGGGCCTTATATCGATGGGGCCAGTCGCATCATCGTGACGGATCCGTACATTCGCCTGTTTTACCAGCACAGGAACATGATGGAATTCGTCGAGATGGTGATCCGCAGGAAGCCTCCGGAGGATCAGATCAAGGTTCACCTTGTGACAGGGCCCGATGAGGGCAACATCTCCCGTCAGCGCGAATTGCTCGAGTCAATCACCACGGCCTGTACAGGCACTGGTGTCGAGTTCAGCTGGGCTTTCGATACGTCTGGTACAGCCCATGCCCGCGACATTGTCACCGACACTGGCTGGAAGATGGTGTTGGATCGGGGGCTCGATATTTTCCAGCCGCCTATCAAAACGGAGGGTTTTTCCCTTGGGGACCGGATTCAGGAGCATCGGATGCTCAAGGGCTTTTATGTCACCTACGTGCGTTTAGCTCCTGATAGGGAAGGGGCATGAGTTTCCGCTTCTGGCAACGTGTGCGACTGGCCCCCGGGGTCACGCTAAATCTTTCAAAGTCGATGGCGTCACTGTCATTTGGTCCACCTGGCGCAAAATACACCATCAGCCCGCTAGGTAATCGGGCGACGGTTGGACTGCCGGGCTCGGGCCTGTTCTACACTGTTCACGACCGTAAGCGCACCGGGCGTGGCGGGGCGGCACCTGCACCAGCTGTGCCACAGCGCGACCGGTTGAAGCTTGGCTTTTTTCAACGTCTGATGACGCCAGTTGTGGAGCGGCGCTTCATTGATGGCATCCGCGCGCTCAATGATGGTGATCAGGACGCGGCACTGACCGCTCTGGAAGAAGCAGGCGACCTGCCCGATGCTGCCTGGATGGCTGGAATGATCCGCCTCCGCCGCGAGGAGTTCGACCGAGCAGAGACGCATTTCCAGCATGCACTGGGCATGCTCAATGATCTGGGCACGTTATTTGCCAAATATGAGATCGCCGCGCAGGCCAGCTTGCCAATCACGAAGGATATCTTCGCGCATGTATTCCCGCGCGAGCGCGGCACGCGATTGGCACTTGTGGAGATTGCGCAACTGGTGGGCCGGTCCCGTGATGCCATGGCGCATCTGGAACGGCTAATGGAACTGGACCCGACAGACCCCGTGGTGTTGGTGTCTTTTGCTGAACTGGCACTCGACACACCTGATGACCGCGCATTGATGGACAGGGTGGTGCGCGCCACGGTGAATGTCGAAAACGAGACCCCGGTCGACACCGCGATCCTGCTTTATCGCGGCAAGGCGCTGGCCAAGCTGGGCCTGCCCGATGCAGCGATCGATGTGCTGACCTTGGCAAATCGCCGCCATAAGGACCGCCCCGAGGTATTAATGCGGCAGATCCGCTATGATCGCGCGGTTCTCTATGACCAAGTGGGCCGCAAGGCACAGGCAAGGCGCGAGTTCGAACGTCTATATGCCGCTGACCCGAACTATGAGGATGTGGCAGAGCGGCTGGGTTTTGCAGCAACTACTGCGACATTTAGTGGCGAGCTGATATAAGGCACCGCAAACCTGTGGCCACAACGATTTTGGGAGACTTGGAAAGATGAAAGCCAGCGAAGCAAATATGCTCGAGTTCCTGAAGCGCTCGCCCCAGTTTGTCATTCCAATCTATCAGCGAACCTACAGCTGGACCGAACGCGAATGTCAGCAGCTCTGGGACGACATCATGCGCGCGGGACAACGGTCTGATGTCCTCGCTCATTTCGTGGGGTCGATCGTCTATGTGCAGGCTGGGCTTTATCAGGTTATCAACCAATCACCGCTTCTGGTCATCGATGGGCAACAACGACTGACCTCGGTCATGCTCATTCTCGAGGCGCTGGCGCGGGCGCTGGGCGATGAAGAGCCGGTAGACGGGTTCTCGAGCGAAAAGGTACGCAGTTACTTCCTGCTCAACCCGCTTGAGAAGGGGGACCGGCGCTACAAGCTCCTTCTGACCCAAGGTGACCGCGCGACCCTGCTGGCCATCATGCAGCAAAAACCTATGCCCGATGATGGGTCCATGCGGGTGATGCAGAACTTTGCTTTCTTTGAAACCCGGATCGCGGGAATGAATGGAGATCTGAAAGCGCTCTGCGAGGGGCTGGCCAAGCTGATGGTCGTGGACATTTCACTGACCCGCGATCAGGACAACCCGCAGCTTATTTTCGAGAGCATGAACTCTACAGGCCGTGAACTGAGCCAGGCGGACCTGATCCGCAATTTCGTTCTGATGGGGTTGGAGCCGGACCATCAAAGCCAGATATATGGGGACCACTGGCACCCAATGGAGGTCAGCTTTCCCCAAGACGGTTATGGCGCGCACTTTGACGCCTTCATGCGGCATTACCTGACCTTGCGGACTGGCGAGATTCCGAACCTGCGCGACGTCTATACCGCGTTCAAGGACTATGCTCGTGAACCCATAGTGGCAACGGCAGGAGTGGATGTACTTGTCGAGGATATTCATGCCTTTGCCCGGCATTACAGTCGTATGGCGCTGGGCAAAGAACCTGACCCAGACCTCGCCGTTGCATTCCGGGATCTGCGAGAGCTGAAGGTCGAAGTTGCCTTTCCGTTCCTGCTCGAACTGTATAGCGACTTTGTAGCAGGCCTATTGCCAATGCCTGATTTTCTGCGTGCCGTTCGCCTGATCGAAGCCTACGTTTTTCGACGCGCCGTCTGTGCCATTCCTACGAACTCATTGAACAAGACCTTCGCAACCTTTGGCCGAGTATTGCGGAAGGACCGCTATCTGGAGAGCATCGAAGCGCACTTTATGACCATGCCCTCGTATCGACGCTTTCCCGATGACGAAGAGTTCCGCCGCGGCATGGCCCTTCGCGATCTCTACAATTTCCGTAGCCGGTCCTACTGGTTGCGCCGTCTCGAAAATTTTGATCGCAAAGAGCGCGTTGCTGTCGATGAGTACACGATCGAGCATATCATGCCGCAGAACGAGAACCTCTCTTCGGCCTGGCGCAATGCGCTCGGGCCGGACTGGAAAAGGGTGCAGGAAACCTTGCTGCATACGGTCGGGAACCTTACGCTCACAGGCTATAACGCCGAATATAGTGATCGGCCGTTTCCCGAAAAGCGGGACATGCATGGCGGCTTCCGAGAAAGTCCTTTGCGCCTGAACGAGGGCTTGGGTGCGATTGATACCTGGAATGAAGATGCAATCGCGAAGCGGGCTGAGCGACTGACCGGCATCGCGGTCAAGGTCTGGGATGCGCCACGGCTGTCGCCTTCGGTCCTCGAAGGCTATCTGCCCCAAGCGGACAGCACAGCGGAATACACGCTGGCGGACCACCCGACTGTTGATGAGGGCGGATTGATGCAGCCACTGTTTCAGGCGCTGCGTCGGGAAATCTTAGCGCTTGATCCCTGCATGACCGAGGAGATCGTCAAATCCTATATCGCCTTCAAGGCGGAAACGAATGTGGTCGACGTCGTGGCGCAAGCGCGGCGGCTACGATTGTCGCTGAACATGAAGTTTCACGATCTTCGCGATCCAAAGGGGATCACTCGGGACATGACCAGCATTGGCCACTATGGCAATGGCGATGTCGAGGTTGCCATCAAGGACTTGGACGAACTGCCCTATGTGATTGGTCTGATCCGCCAGTCGCTGGAGCAGCAGATGGTGAGTTCTGAGGAATAAGCCTGGTTCTGGTCAGACGCAATTAAACCAGAGCATTGCGGTTTGCAGCAGGTGGTCATAGTCGCCCGCCATGGCCTCGGCCATAAAGGTGGCGATTGCGTCATCGGGCAGCTCGGCCTGCTGTGCGGCCTG
>Ga0209491_10011143_pt1 | contig 10671 bp, 13 predicted proteins | sample BON02_FD_187213 | JGI IMG/M metagenome (GOLD analysis project Ga0209491, IMG submission 187213) | Freshwater microbial communities from Lake Bonney liftoff mats and glacier meltwater in Antarctica - BON-02 (SPAdes) (version 2) | ecosystem: Environmental > Aquatic > Freshwater > Ice > Glacier...
GAAGTACCTGCAATTGTACCTAAACGAGTTTGTATACAAACTCAACAGAAGATATTTTGGAGAAAAAATCTTTGACAGGCTTGTCATAGCTAATATCACAGGGTTATGACAGAAAACGGACAATCAGAAAATATTTAAACGTTTTTTAAGTATTTTTAAAGAGTTAAAATTTTACAAGATGGCTGAATTAATTAGAATTTACGAAGAAAATCCCAACCCAAAAGACATAAAAAGAGTAGTTAAAATTATTCGTGATGGCGGACTTGTAATATATCCCAGCGATACGGTTTATGCTTTAGGGTGCGATATTACAAATAATCGTGCATTGGAACGGGTCGCACAATTAAAAGGGGTAAAACTAGAAAAAGCTAACTTCTCTTTTGTGTGTGAGAACCTTAGTAACCTTTCAGATTATGTAAAGCAGATTGATTCGGCGACTTTTAAAATTTTGAAAAGGGCATTACCGGGACCTTATACATTTATTCTTCCTGGAAATAATAATCTCCCAACCGTTTTTAAGAAGAAGAAAGAAGTGGGTATTCGGGTGCCTAATAACAATATAACCCGAGCTATTGTAAACCAATTGGGAAACCCAATCGTTTCTACTTCTATAAAAGATGATGATGAGGTAATTGAATATACCACAGATCCAGAATTGATTTATGAGAAATGGGAAAAGCTTGTTGATGTAATTGTTGATGGAGGTTATGGCGATAATGTGCCTTCTACAGTTATAGATCTTACCGGAAGTGAACCCCTTTTAATACGTGAAGGAAAAGGTAGTTTGGAGATATAATTTATAATGCATATGAATTTTAACCCTTCCTCTACCGAAATAATAAAAATAAAATTCTTAAAACGCCAATCCTAGAATTATGAAAAATTCTATTAACTCAACTCAAATCATTTTTGAACCATTTAGTAATATTTTTTTTTTAAAGGTTTTGTTTATGTTTACACATTAAATCAAAAAAGTTTTAAAAATGATGAAAGACTACAAAAAACAATTAATAATATTATTTTTATTAATATTCACCGGAATCTTTATTGAAAGTTGTGAAAAAGAAAATGAAAATTTACACAATGAAACGATTAATGAACAATCTAATAATACAAATCCATATAAAGTGAAGTGGGTTTCTGGTCAAGAAATTAGTAATAATAAACCACTTTTTTTAAAAATAGGAAAATTAAAATCGCAATCTAATCTGGCTGGCCGAAATGGTGATAGTTTACCTAATCTCAATTATGAATTTTACATTGATATTGAAAATGTAAAATATATTGAAAACACAGATGGAACTTTTCATTCATATACATTTAGAATAGTAAGAGATAGTACCTCAGCGGTTCTTGAAAATTTAGTATTATCAAAGTCTGATTCTTCAGATTATAGTGCAGATATTATTACCTATGATGTTACATCAGCAGAAAAAGATAAATTGGCAAATGGAGAATATGTTGACTTGAGTGAGAAGATTAATTATTTTTCTTTGGATACTGAAAGTAATGAAGATATTGGAAAGGAACTTCATATAGTTTTTGATTTTGATAACGTTAATGTGCAATGTTTTGCTCCTATTACTGTCGAAAGTGGTGCAACAGGCTGGGATGATGAAACTTATGAAGCAGTACCCTGTCCATGGGAAAATGGAGGAGGAGGTAATGATAATGGTAATGGAGACCCCGGGAATACTGGAGGAGGAAATACTGGAGGGGGAAATAATGGAGACCCTGGAGATCCTGGAAATGGAGGTCCTACAGGTAATGGAGGAACTGGAAATAATGGCTCAACATCTACCTCACCTATTGCTTGTCGAGGTGGTGGGGATTGTCCAGAAGAATTTAATCCAGAATTACAGGATTTTATTCAGGGGTTAAATACTGAACAGATTGCTTGGTGGTTAAATCCTGAAAATGAGGGAATAGTTGACGAAATTGAAGAATTTTTTAATGAAAATGGATTTACACCGGAAAATGAGGAGATAGTTCAAGAAGTTATAGATGCTTGTATTAACAATACCCCCATTGTTGTGGGTCCAGATATCCCTATCATTAATTTAGAAGAATATTTAAATTGTTTTAATACTTCTCAAAATGCAATAGTTACTATTTATGCAGATCAGCCAAGTCCAAATTACCCAAATATACCCATCTCGGCTTCTGATGGGGTTGGACACTCTTTTATTTCAATAGAACAAGGAAATCACAACGTTAGTTTTGGTTTTTATCCTTCGGATGGTGTAGGATACCTCGATCCTACCGATGGTATAATGGGTAACGATCAAAACCACGGTTTTGACGTTAGTGTAAGTATAAGCGTCTCTCCACAAACCCTACAGACATTAATTACCCATTCTTTATCTTTTGCAGTAGCACAATACGATCTACAGGATACCAATTGTACGGATTTTGCTATAACTGCGGGAAATATTGTAGGTTTTGATATTCCAAAATCGGAATGTACTAGTTCATATGTTGTTGGAAATGGTGCCACCCCAGGAAAATTTGGTGATTACTTAAGAAATATGGCATTACCAAATGGCGCAACACCTGACCGTGATGGAGGGACTACCCCCCCCAATAATGGTTGTGATTAAAGAAAAGAGCAGAGCTAAAATTTTTTATGCATTAAACTAAAATATATATAATTATGTTTTTAATTAATAAACGTATTATTTTATCATTAAAGATAATTTTAGCATTATTTTTTATTTTATTTCCTATTCCAAGTGGTAAAGGATATTATATATGTAATGGTTTTATATATTTATTAAATTTTTTAGTAATTCTTTCAAATAATGAATCTGTTTTTAATCTATTTTTAATCTATTTTATAATTTTTATTTTGAGCATCATACTAATTTTTTTCAGAAAAAGGAAATATGTTTTAATAGGATTTTTACTCACATATTTTATATTAAGTATGAGTATAGGAAAAAACACTTTGGAAGATATCTGGTATTCGCTAAGTTTAATAGTGTATTTAATATTATCTGGAACAATAATTTATTTAATCTCAAAAAAACGTATGAATTTTAAATAAATAGACTATAAAATGCGAAGATTACACATAAGGAGATATAGAGTTATTTTATCCTTAAAAATTCTTTCAATTTTTATACTATTTTTTATACCCATTCCTTCAGGAAAAGGATTTGATATTTTTTTTGGGATAGGTAGTCTTTTCTATCTTCTAGAAATGTTTATTAATTTTAGTTTTGATATAAATAGTATAATTGGTATTATATCTATTTTATGGGTAATAGGGTATATTTTGATATTTATAAAAAAAAGATAACTCTATTTAGGATTTGGACTCAATTTTATAAGTATTCTGCCATTATTCTTTATAAAAAAGAATATTAATCATTGGGAGTTTCTATTTGCCGGAAGATACAGGTCATAAACTTCCTGTTCATTTTCGCCATAACTTACATTTTGCTGTACTTCAGCCGTTAAAGGAATCGATTCTTCCTCACTTTCTATTTCTGGTGTGTTTTCATCTGATGAAGAACAAGAAATAAAAGCTGAAGAAATTCCGAAGAAAAACACAAAAAGGAAATATATTTTTTTCATAACAAACATTTGTTTTTTCACTAACGCAAAAAAATGTGTTTTATGCAAAAGATAAAATTATTTCTTTCAGAAAGAAATTTATATCCGTAATGCTATAAATATTTAAACGTTTTTTAAGTATTTTTAAAGAGTTAAAATTTTACAAAATGGCTGAATTAATTAGAATTTACGAAGAAAATCCTAATCCGAAAGACATAAAAAGAGTAGTTAAAATTATTCGTGATGGCGGACTTGTAATATATCCCAGCGATACGGTTTATGCTTTAGGGTGCGATATTACAAATAATCGTGCATTGGAACGGGTCGCACAATTAAAAGGGGTAAAACTAGAAAAAGCTAACTTCTCTTTTGTGTGTGAGAACCTTAGTAACCTTTCAGATTATGTAAAGCAGATTGATTCGGCGACTTTTAAAATTTTGAAAAGGGCATTACCGGGACCTTATACATTTATTCTTCCTGGAAATAATAATCTCCCAACCGTTTTTAAGAAGAAAAAAGAAGTGGGTATCCGTGTGCCCGATAACAATATTACGAGAGCTATTGTAAACCAGTTGGGAAACCCAATCGTTTCTACTTCTATAAAAGATGATGATGAAGTGATTGAATATACCACAGATCCTGAATTGATTTTTGAGAAATGGGAAAAGCTTGTAGATGTAATTATTGGTGGAGGTTATGGCGATAATGTGCCTTCTACAGTAATAGACCTTACCGGAAGTGAACCCCTTTTAATACGTGAAGGAAAAGGTAGTTTGGAGATATAAAAATCGATTAGCGTAAACAGAATTTTAAACTTTGACTAACTAATATTTTGCTTTATTTACACTATCAAAACTTTTAAAACTTAGCGTATGAAAAAATATTTCTTTATTTTAACAAGTATTCTTATGCTAAACTCTAGCTGTATACAAACGGTATATTTACCAAAAAATAAAGTTAAGGTTCCAAAGGATATAAATTTTTTTAAAGAAAAGTATAAAACAAAATATAACGTAATTTCTCCAACTGACATAGACACCAGTGTAATGTATAAAGAGATATTTTATATTAATCAGGAAAATGAAGTTTTTATTCATACTGATCATGATTCATTTCTTAAGTTTTATCCAAATGGGAATGTAAATTATTTCTCTAAGCAAAAAGGGTTAGAAATGGAGTTTAATCCATTTGAAACAGGTTATAGGGGGAGTAACCTATTTTTCAACTAAAAAAAATAAGCAAATTATTTCTCTTGTTGAACCAGTTACTGGATTACTTACATATGGGGTAAGAGATTATTATGCCTCTGTAAAAAACGATACCTTATTGATTAAAAGAAGGGGTGATATTTTTACACATATATATGTTCCTTATAAAGTTACAGAATCGAATAATACGTATATAACACAATGGTAAATTTAGTTCATTTCTTAATTAAGGAAAAATATTAACCCATTAATTAATATATACTAATGAGAAATTTTATTTTTATTTTTCTCAAATTCTAAAAGTAAAAAATTTGTTTGGGAGTTTAATTTTTTTTTAAAGAAAGCTGTCCACCCAACTAAAAATCCTTTAAAGCCCAATGCTTTTTTAGACCATTTATACAAACTGAATTTATCGAGATGGTTGATTATTTTTCCATCCTTAAACTCAAATTCTGCATTGATAATATTATGTACTTTTCTTCCTGTTTTACTGAAAGTATAATAAGCTTCCCAACGGGCTTTACCTTTTTCAGAATTATATTCTATATTGGAAGTTTCAATTTTGAAGTCTTTTCCTTTTTGCGACTCACAAAGCATACGCCACATATTCTTGGCCTTTTCACCCCGTAAAACACCAAAGGCAGGATCTTCAAAAACAATATCGCTGTGATAATATTCTACCATACGCTCGGCATCAAGTGCTTCAAATGCCTGATAGAACTTTTCGATAATATTTTTTTCTTCTTCCATAGTGTAAATAAAATAAAAAAACCCGACGAATGCCGGGTTTTTAAATTATTGTTGAATAAAGATTAGTTGATCTTAGGATCTTTTAATCCGTCTTCTATCATATTGTAAAATTGATCCAGTTTTGGAAGTACAACAATACGTGTTCTTCTGTTTTTAGATTTTCCGTCAGCGTTATCGTTAGATCCCAATGGAACATATTCACTACGTCCACCAGCAGTCATACGAGATGGTGATACACCAAAATCTTTTTGAAGTGTTCTTACAACTGAAGTTGCACGAAGTACACTTAAATCCCAGTTGTCTTTAATACATCCGTTGCTAATTGGCACATTATCGGTATGTCCTTCAACTAAGAATTCAAAATCAGGTTTTGCTTTAACAACTTGAGCAACTTTGCCTAATACTTCACGTGCTCGTGATGTAATGGTATAACTACCGCTGTTAAATAATAATTTATCTGAAATATTCACATAAACCACACCTTTTTCTACACTAATTTGGATATCGGTATCATCAAGATTTCCAATTGCTCCTTTTAAACTTTGAACCAATGCAAGGTTTACAGAGTCACGGCGTGTAACGGCATCTTGTAATTTACGAATGGTAAGGTCTTTTTCTTTTAAGCTTTCCAAAGACATTTCAAGATTACTGGCTCCTTTTCTAGTAAGGTCTGTAAAGTTTCCAATTTGCTTGATTAAATCTCCGTTAGTAGCATTTAATGAAGCTACTTGGCTTTTTAGTGAATTGTTTTCACTTGCAAGACCTGATTTTTCTGAAAGACAGTCGTTTAATTTAACGGTTGCTGTGTTCAGTAGATCCTGTGTGTTCTTTTGTTTTGTTTCAAGTTCTGCATATTTCTTCTTTGAAACACACGACGTGAACATCAAGGTAGAACATACAGCTAATATTAAAAGTTTTTTCATGGTTTTTTGATTTTTTTAGATTGTTAAATTGTTAACCAAATTTATCAAAAGTGGCTTCATTGCAATGAGGATTAACAATACTTTAAGTAAAATTTATTAGAGGTCGTTAAAATGCTTTTTCTTAAAGATAAAGTGTTGTAACACAATAGATTTAATAGTGTAGTACTTTAAAAAACTCGGGTGTTTTTTTCTCTTTTTTAGAAAGATAGGAAGTAATTTATAAAAACTAATATGGGCATTAAAAACGGCAATGAAATGTGCCATTTTTCCCTGAAAAAGAAACTGAAAAGATGCAACCCCATCTAGAAGCATTCGGGTAAAAAGAATTCCCCAAAGTTTGTTTCCTTTCACATTTTTAACCAAACAAAGTAAACTATTCCTAAAATTATAAAATGTTTTTTGAGGATTTACAGCGGCTAAGGTCGCCCCGCCCACATGATATACCGTAGAAGTTCCAATATATTTTATAATACCACCATGGGCTTGTAAACGCCAACAAAGATCTATCTCTTCCTGATGCGTAAAAAAATCAGCATCAAATCCACCTACATTTTTAAAAGCATTTTTTTTTACAAAAAGACAGGCACCTGTCGCCCAAAAGATTTGTTTAATGTCGTTATACTGACCTTCATCTTTTTCAATAGTATTAAAAATCCTTCCGCGACAATACGGATAGCCGTATTTATCTATATATCCGCCGCCGGCTCCAGCATATTCAAACCATTCTTTATTTTTATAATCTAGTATTTTGGGTTGAGCAGCGACCATGTTAGAGTTTTTTTCAAATTCTGAAAGTATAGGGGAAAGCCAATCGGGTGTTACTTCTACATCACTATTAAGCAGTACAAAAATATCTTCTGAAAGATCCTGCAAAGCATCGTTATACCCTTTTGCGTATCCGTCATTTGATTTGTTTTGAATAATCTTGACCGAAGGAAAAGTTTCTTTTACAAAATTCACCGAATCATCTGTAGATGCATTGTCGGCAATATAAATAGTGGCTTGATGCGAATGTTGCACAACTGAAGGTAAAAATTGATTTAGCAATTCCTTTCCATTCCAGTTTAATATGACCACGGCTACTTTCACAATTGCAAAGTAACAGGTTTATTTTGTATTGTACGGTGGAATTTCTTTCAGAAACATATATTTTTCAGCCTTAAAATCCATTTGACAATAATAATGTTCCATTCCGTTGGTAACCATTAAATACGTGGCGTCAAGCACAAAATTATAACGGGCAATCTGGTCGAATGTTTGTTGTGAAATAGGAACTTTTGGCGCTTTACACTCTACAATAAGATGAATACTTCCGTTTGGGTTGAATACCACAATATCATATCGCTTTTTAGTATCGTGAAGCTGTAGTTGCTTTTCTACATTGATGTGGGAAAGGGGATATTTTTTTTCAGAAATTAAAAAACGAACGGTATGTTGACGTACCCATTCTTCAGGAGTGAGAACAACGAATTTTTTTCGGACTTCATCAAAAATCAATGATTTGTTTTCCTTACTTTTGAAACGAAAAGTATATTCCGGAAAGTTCAGTTTTATCATACACAAAGAAACAATTTCCGAAACAAAGATCATAGTGAATCTAAAATTCAACATTGAACCCAAAATTTTTAAATCACCAATTATAATCCCGAATGCCTTTAGATAAAGCAAAAAGCATCCTTAACGATATTAAAGCTGGCACAATAAAACCTATTTATTTTTTAATGGGTGAAGAAGCGTATTATATAGATGGGATTTCAAAATATATTGAAGATGTTGTCCTTTCAGAAGAAGAAAAAGGATTTAACCAGATGGTGTTGTACGGCCTCGATGTTACTATTGACGATATTGTTAGCCACGCGAAGCGGTATCCCATGATGGCAGAACGACAAGTAATTATTGTAAAAGAAGCACAAGATCTTTCGCGAACGATTGAAAATTTAGTGAAATATGCTGAAAACCCACAACCTACAACGGTTTTGGTGTTTTGTTATAAATATAAAACACTCGATAAACGCAAGAAACTAGCTAAAGCAATTAGCAAGACCGGTGTTGTGTTTGAAAGTAAAAAACTGTATGAGAACCAAGTACCCGATTGGATTAAACGCGTTTTAGCAAGTCGTGGCTATACCATTACCCCAAAAGCTGCACAAATGCTGGTTGAATTTTTAGGGAATGATTTGGGGAAAGTAAATAATGAACTTGAAAAACTTCAACTCATTATAAAACAAGGCGAGCAAATTACACCACAACTTATTGAAGAAAACATAGGGATAAGCAAGGACTTCAACAATTTTGAGCTGCAAAACGCAATTGGTGAAAAAGATATACGGAAGGCATTTTCAATTATTCAATATTTTTCGCAAAATCCAAAGAACAATCCTATGGTCATGACGGTGGCCTTATTGTACAGTTTTTTTTCAAAACTATTGAAATACCACGCTCTTACCAACAAAGGGGAAGCTGCTAAAGTATTGGGTGTAAATCCGTATTTCATTAAAGATTATCAATTAGCAGCTCGCAATTATTCCATGAAAAAAATAAGTGCTATTATTTCTGACATTCGGGAAATTGATATGAAAAGCAAAGGTGTAGGTGCCGCAAACCTTTCACAAGGCGATTTACTAAAGGAACTTCTTGTAAAAATATTTAATTAATTATTTTCGGTCTAACGAATACCTTCCCGGACCTAATATTGCTATTACCAAAAAGGCACATAAATACAATATGGCTAATTCTTTTTTACCAATAGGATCGCTAGCATGAACAATAAAAGCGGCTACAGCCATAGTAATTATAGTAGGTATTGCTGCCAAGCGAGTTTTAATCCCAAAAATTATAAGAAGCGGGCAAAGTACTTCAGCAACTATGGCTAAAATAAGTGAAAGTGCTTCGCCTATTCCTATAGGGTCTCCAAACTCCATATTGCCTTGAAGAAGTTGCATAAGTTTTGGAATTCCATGAGAAAGCATCATTCCCGAAAATCCCAAACGCAATAAAAGTAATCCTATGTGATAATTAATTGAGTTCATATTGATTGTTATATTAATAGCTTGTAAAATAAATATTTTTTTAAAATCCTAAAGAGTCTTTTGTTGAGTATTTTTTTTAAAGTGTATTTTTGAAAACAATAAAGAATTAGAAAATGAGTAAACTTAAAGTTTGGATCTCTGCGGCACGGTTACGGACTTTACCCTTGTCAATTTCCGGAATTGTTACTGCAAGTGCAGCGGCAATGGCGGTAAATTCTTTTTCTGTTACTGTATTTTTATTTGCTTTGGCTACAACACTGGGCTTTCAAATACTTTCAAACTTTGCAAACGATTATGGCGATGGGGTAAAAGGGACCGACAACCATGAAAGGGTGGGACCGGTTCGTGCCATGCAAAGTGGTTTGCTTAGTGAAAAAGAGTTAAAAAAAGGGATTATTATAACTTCAGTAATTACACTTTTGATAGCCTGTACATTAATTTATGTTGCTTTTGGTAAAGAAAACTTTATGCTTTCCATACTGTTTTTTATATTGGGTATTGCCGCTATTATTTCAGCAATAACCTATACTGTTGGTAAAACGGCATACGGGTATCGAGCTTTGGGCGATTTGTTCGTTTTTGTGTTTTTTGGATTGGTAGGGGTAATGGGATGCTATTTTTTATATACTGAAGCGTTAAATAATCATATTTACTTACCGGCTATAACTATAGGACTTTTAAGTACGGCAGTACTTAACTTGAACAATATGAGAGATCGATTATCTGATGCCCGGGCAAACAAAAATACGTTGGCAGTTGTATTGGGTGAAAAAAGAGTAAAAGTGTACCACACTCTTTTAATTGGAACAGCATTTTTATGTGCCTTGGTTTATTTCTATTTAACCTCAGAAAAAGGAATTGCCTTTTTGCCTTTAATAGCTTTTATCCCTTTGTTTTTGAATATTATAAAAGTGTTTAAAAATTCTTCACCCCCATTACTAGACCCAGAATTAAAGAAAGTTGCATTGAGCACTTTTTTGTTTTCAATATTATTTTTTATAGTACAATGTTTTTTTAATAGTTAATTATAAAAAACTCAAAAATTCTTTTTTTATATTTATTTAAATTAAAATTTACTGATTGTCCGTTTTCTGTCATAACCCTGTGATATTAGCTATGACAAGCCTGTCAAAGATTTTTTCTCCAAAATATCTTCTGTTGAGTTTGTATACAAACTCGTTTAGGTACAATTGCAGGTACTTC
>Ga0209491_10011144_pt1 | contig 10671 bp, 3 predicted proteins | sample BON02_FD_187213 | JGI IMG/M metagenome (GOLD analysis project Ga0209491, IMG submission 187213) | Freshwater microbial communities from Lake Bonney liftoff mats and glacier meltwater in Antarctica - BON-02 (SPAdes) (version 2) | ecosystem: Environmental > Aquatic > Freshwater > Ice > Glacier...
TTCCTGCACGCACAACCAGTCACTCGCACACACGCACAAACACCCATAACCCTCCCCCCAACACAAACTCTCACGTACACCCCTCCACACACACAGTCGCACACACTCACTCACACAAACAAATATAGTCGTACACACATGTAGATATACACACGTACAAAGACATAGACAGAGAGAGAGATAGACAGATAGACAGAGGCACAAGCACACAAGCACACAAACACACAAACAAATACACACACACACACACAAACACGCACGCACGCGTGCACGCACACACACACACGCGCACACGCGCACACGCGCACACGCGCAAACACACACAAACATACAAAGTACACATACACACACACACAAACACACACACATACACAATCACACACACACACACTTACACATACCCACACTCACAAGCGCACATATTGCGGCACACACGCGCAAAGATACATCCATACACACAGATGAATGTATATATATATATATATATACTAGCAGTCACACACGCACCCACACACACTTGCATGCGCACACACACACACTCTCTGTGGATTTGTACTTGGGTATCGCAACTTATGGTTATGAAAAATACAGTTTCGGGCTGTCCCAAGCCTCAACCCCATGTTTCCTGCTAGCGGATTGTCAGTAGAACAGCAGTGGTTTTTTTTGATGAGTGCCTCGTCAAAAACAAATTCGATTTTTTTACGACAACTTGAGAATGTCAGTAGAATGATAGCCGCAGTCTCTGAGCACCCCCTCGATAGCACGCTGGGAGAAACAATCCCCTTCGCCTCCGCATCCTTGGGATACCCCGGGCCACACTTTCAAATAAATCATTTTCTACGTGACTCTCAATTCAAGGGCTGGCAACAAATAATAGAAGAAGTGCGAACGACTCTTTTTTTCTTTCGTTTGCATGTCCCTTCTAATTTGGAATAACAGAAAAGGTGGCCCCTTGATTAGAATCATAATAATTGTCGATTTCGTATCCAGAATAATTTGATCTGTTGATTTTTAAGGAAAGATTCCCTCCCACATTGGCACCACTAAAAGAATCACGAAATGCGAACTGGCGCGTTTTCGATAAGCCCTCATCTACTCGTATTGGCGATTTCGAAAACAAGAGGCAGCCTCATTTCATGAGACTCTGATAATTATCTTTTTCTTGCTCCTCTGCACCAGGAAAGTATTGGTAATATTCCAAAATACAACAACACCGTTCTTTGAGAGGGGAAGGATCTGGTTTCAGAAATCGCTAATAAAAATTCAGTAAGGGGGAGACCTTCAATTGTGACCCAACAATTCACTCGAGTTCTGTCGTTTTTATACAACCCTGCTCATTTTTGTGTGTAAGTAGGCTGGCAACAGTCCGGCACAGTCTCTTGGGGCCCAAGTGATTGATCAGGTTTTCACCACCCAAGAAAGAAAGAAATTGACAAATGAGGCGAGAGTCAAACGGGTGCATTTAGGAGAGTGTTGTGTGCGCCCGCTCACGTGCACATGTACATCTGCTAGCAGCGAGCATGGTAGATCCGTGTGCGAGAGAATTTGGTCATGTATGTTTGCAATGATCAAAGTGTCCGTGAATCAATGTTGATGGACAATCTAGCATCTGTCTCTGATATCAGTCGGAGAAACCGACGTGGAAATTACATGACTAAAAAACAGGAACTACGAAACGGCACACGGCAATTCTTTGGTAATTCCCCATTTGTTTAGGCAAAATCAGATCATGTGTTACCCCAAATGTGAATGGCACGTGGTTTGGCGATAAGGGCGATCGCCACGGATGCATCTCCACGCATGCACCAACACGTGGCGTTGACATGCGTGTCACACCACGCGCCCACCACCTCCCAAAAACTGGACTTGGAATGTTCAGGATTCCACATCACTTGTTGAGTTCGCCCGGTGCACCAAGTCTCGCGTTTGTATTCTTTGATCTCTCAGCTCAAATGCCAAGAGAGTGGGATGAGTGTACGCATTTAGACCAGCGAGTCAATAACTTCTTGGATAGCATTGGGCCGGGAAGCCTTGAGCTTGTCGACGGAGCGGTCGACGGAGCGGTGTGATGACCGTTTTTGATCTCTCCGCTCCCTCTTGGCAGCTTGACGTGCCTCGTGGGCCAACTGTGTGTGCAATTTCAAGCCCAAAGCCTCCTCCCCCGCTTTTGGGAAGGATGACAACGGATCCGCCCCATACGTGATTGCGCTGTCCTCATCAGCCGCAGCTACACCCCCCATATACCCTACACCCCTCTCATTCACCTCATGCTCTGCGGCCTCCCCTGATCTTTCATCGTCTTGCCGCCTTGCCTCCCCCTCTTCCCGTGCATCCTGTCTGAAATTCTCTTGAGTGCTTGCGTGTGAAGCCTCCTTTCCGTGTGAATCCTCCTTGAGAAGAGCGCCATCCGCGCTATTCACGCCCCCCGTCAAAGATGCGTGCCCAGCACCGCCCACGTCCTTGCGTCCTTGTGTTCCACTTGACCACAGTACCTTACCATCTTCGCGGTAAAGAACCAGGTTACCGTCAGTTTGAAGTCGGAGCTCCACCTTCCACCACACCGTCTTTTCTTTTTTGTCTTCTGCAAGTCCTTTGGGCTTTTGCACTGTGCCACTGTTCCATCTTGCGGTGCCATCCTTGTCGTACAGCACCATATTGCCATCTTCCTGAATGACAAACTTGAAGGGCGCATAATTCCGATAGTTGGAAGTACTAGTAAACCAGATCGCATTATAGTTTTAAGTTTTGTAGAGAACCAAATTGCCATCAGTCTGCACATTACGAACACCCAACATTCATCAGTGCATTTGTCAAACTACACCAAGGAAAACACACAAGCAGTAGCAGGATTGTAGGGAAAAAATATTTTGATCATAGTTTCTAAAAAATGTCTAAACTTGCGTAAAATTACACTCGGGTACATCAGTATGCCAGGGTTGCGAAGTGCCGGTTTCTACGAAACGAAGCAAAGATATGTCACAGAGAGATGTAACAATTCTGCTAGTAGAAATGATTAAAATTATTTGACGCCAAATATTTTTGCTTGGGAACAATCCAAAAACTCATATTACAGCAGATGTAACTCGAGTGGAGCGCAACATAAATGCAAATGCATCCTAACAGCACCCACCTGCATCACGAGTCTAAATTTGCTGTCGGCCGACACGATGTATTCTTGATCGGGCGAGGTTAGCTCCTGCGGCGTGGGCGCATTCGAGATCATATCACGCTCACACGCACCAGCCTCACATTTGCTGCAGATCATTACTGATATCCTGCCACCTGGCATGCTGTACCACTCGATAGGGTATACCCTGACGTAGCGTGCCATCACAGGTTTCTGGAACAGCTGCTCGATCGCCTCAGTGCGGTAGCCCCGGTAGCCCCCCATGTCAAAAATACGGCCGCACTCGACCTCGTACCAAGTTTCCAAGTCGCTACTGACCATGACCTTGTATGCTGTGGTTTGATAGTTTGCGTTCCATGCGCCATTCATCATGAAGCCAGCCACCGAACGCATCTTCCGGAGATCGTATTGTATCCACTCCCCGTACTGGGCTCGAGCAGGAACCCAATCGGCTGTCATGAAGACGCTGAAACCTTGGCCCCAACCTGTACCATAGTCATCTCGGTCTTTAACGCTCGAAAAGTCGATATCGTTTTTGGTAGCCTTGAAGAGACTGAATTTAGTGTCAGAGCCCGACACCTCGCACTGCGTACCAGAAGTGTTGAGAAGCATGCAACCAGCCTCACTAGCCATGACGGTTTCGTTCAAGGTCTCGCCCCAGACTTTAATGTTGCGACACACCCCTGCAGATACATACCGACTATTTTCGTCGTGGAAGAAGGTCAACTCGTTCTGATTGAGCTGGAATCCAACATTTGAAGAAGGCTGGCCTTGAGCGCACTTATTACCGTTGATGTACATCTTGACAGTTCCTTCTTTGTCGCGACTCACAGCGTATTGGTAGTTGTAATTTGGCTTGATGACCTGGTCCTCGCACTTCATTCCTCCAACATCTGGATAGAACTGGAAGCGGCTGTCCTTGACATAGAGACCTGTGTCTCCCCACCCCTGAGATGACATTAGTCTCCTGAAAGAGGTGGTAGAGTCGAGCCGCACAGTAAAGAAGATCGAGTACTCTTTCTCGCTCTCAATGCACCGACTCTGGTCGATCTTGAGACCTTTATTCGACTCGAAAATGTAGCCGATGGGTGCTCGCAAGTTGAAATACATTGCATTGACCAGAAAGTGTGATTCTCGGCCTTGAGTATCTATGCGGCCATATTTGCTCAACTTGCTCTTCAGCCAGCAGCCCGAGCCTTGGCTGGTGAACAGTTCATATCCAGAGCACCCAGGAGTGCTCTGGCACGCATTCTCGCATTCGGTGAACGCCATGCCGGACTGATACCCAAGATCATTACCACTGTGCTGCACGTTCTTCTCAACAGGTGAACCAAACTGGCCGTCTCCCCAGGGAGCCTCCAGCACCGGGCCCCCGGTCGAAGATTGGAAGGACTGCATTTCGTAATCAAGATGCGTGTTTTTGCACTTAGTTTCGCACAAGGCCACACCCGCACGCATGCATGCAAACCCAGTCCATGCCATCGGATGGATTCGAACGTAGCGTGCCTCTACTGCATGTTCGAAGGTGGTTGTCAATCTGGAACTGCGGTCTGTGTTGCCATCGAAGATACGACCGCACTCGACGTCCATCCAATCGGTGCCGTCAGCACTGACTGTAACCTTGAAGGCAGTAATCCACTGATCGACATCAGCACGGCCCTGCGTCACTACGCCGTATACGGGTTGTTTCTTCGTGAGATCCATTTGAAGCCAGCCGACGCGATTTGCAGTGCCTTCACACCATGCGCTGCCCGAATTGAGCCTGGGCATGCCGTAGTATTGGCCCATTCTATGTCCCCCATAGATTGAAAACGCAGTAAAGGCTTTGTTTGGGAACGACCGAGCAATCACCTTCTTGCACGTGTCGCTTGACGTAGTAGGAAGGCTGCATGAAGCGTATTCTGCCATTTGCTGGCCGGACATGGCTTTGGCCATGAGTTCAACATTGTACGCCCATCCAGCAGTGGACTGCGCATCCTCTCCGTGGAACAGACGCATACCTTTTTCGTCCAACTTGAATCCAGAGTCTTCTGGGGGCTTGCCCTCGGCACAGGGGTAGCCGTTGATATACATCGTAATCGTGTCAGAACTGCGCACCATACCAATGATGTAGTCTGTGTTCGCTCGGATACGGTACTCTGCACACTTCAAGGTGGTTGGTCGCAGCTGAAGATGTCCGTCGTGGATATAGAGACCATCAGCACCATTTGCCCAGCCGTCGGCAGTGAAGAGCGCCCGCCACTCGTCCACAGAATCGAACCGTGCCTTCATCAGCATAGTGTACTTAGAAGTGGTCTTGAGACAATCACCCTGGTAAACTTTGAACCCTTGATCCGCTAGGAAGCGGTAGGCGTTGTCAGTCCTGCGCACCTCGCCATAAAAATATTGAGTGTTCACCTTCTGGAATGGGTTACGGTCCTGGCCCCAGGCAGGATCCAAGCTGGGACCGCTAGTGTCCGAGGACGTGCTGGTTACGAGGTTGTAGGTCAACTTATTGTTCTCACACTTGGCCTCACACAGGAGCACGCTGAATCTCAATCCAATCAAATATCCCGTCTCTGGGTAAATGCGAACGTAGCGGGCCTGTACGGGCCAATCGAAGACGTTCGTCACCCTGCTACCACCATCTGTGTTGCCTGGGAAAATGCGCTCACACTCGACACTGGTCCAAGTGGACGCATCATTACTGACCATCACGATAAAGGACTTCACATAGTAATTCCAATATTGACCACCCTTGGTGATAACACCTTGAACATACTGCTTCTTGCCCATATCCATTTGAAGCCACTCGGAGACGCCCGCACTCGGGTTTTTGTTTCTGCCAAAATAAGGTTGTGACCATGTCTGGTGACTAGGATACCACCCGTACTGCGCATTAATGTCTGGACGTGAAGTGTACACATATGAACCGATGGCATAATTATATACATCGCTGGAAGAACGGTACGCCTGAAATCCGGGAGCGTACTCAACAGAGCGCGAGCATTTCTCGCCCATCACGGGCAAGATGCAGCCCACCATCGTCTGCACTTCCTTAGCAGTGAAAGTTTTCTTATACAGTCGGATCGCCGTGACATGACCCGACGCCGACATGTCATCGGCGCCACGCAAAACCCACAGGTCATGATCCTGGGGCATCGCAAATCCGTCATCTGAATTGGCCTTTCCTTGAGCACACTGGTAACCGTTGATATAGAGCGCAATGGACCCATCTGCTCGCGTCATGACAACGTTGTAGTAGTGATTGGCGTACAGGGTCTGGTTGCACTGGAGGCCTGTGGGCTTGAGGGTCAATTTGCTATCTTCAATATAAAGACCGTCCATTCCATTATTCCATCCCTCCGAAGTCAAAATGCAACGCTTTTTGTCAACCTGGTCAAATTCAAAGTCGACGAAAGCAGTCCATTTTTCCTTGTCAGACAGACACATCATCTGGGCCACGTCAAATCCCTTGCCAACAGCGAAAGCATATCCAGTGCTACCGCCAAAGGTGCCATCGCCCCACTTGGGATCCAGAGAAGCGCCCTTGGTCACAGAGTTGAAAGAACTTGATGTCAGGCGGTAGTCAAGCACGCCATCCTCGCACGTCTCCTCGCACAAAAGCAAGCCTGCTGTCATGCCAATGTAAGAGTTGGCTGATTCAGGGTAAACCCTGACATAACGCGCCGTGACTGGCTTGTCAAAGTAAGTCGAGACCTTGGTGTCGAAGGTCTTGCTGCCTTGAAAAATGCGGTCACATTCAACCTCTGTCCACTGCCTGCCGTCGTCCGACACCATGACCTGATAGGTTTTGACAAAATAATTCCAATTTCTCTGCCCACGAATGACGACACCAGCAATAGTGGACTTCCTGCCAACATCAATCTGGATCCACTCCTTGTGGCCCCGGATTGTCACACCATACCAGTTGGAGGCCGGTCTCCAGCCGTACTGTGCATTAAGAGAGGGATCGCCATAGTATATATCGCCCGACCTGGTACCACCTACCGTATAACCGCCGTAAACACTCGAAACCCTGTACTTTGAAACGTCGGGGGCATAGATGATTGTTTTGGTGCACCCCTCTTTCGACTGCGGGGCAAGTTTGCAACCAGTCTTGTCCTGGATCTTTGTTTCGTCCAGATACTTGGCCCACATCCGAATCTGCGACACATATCCTGCGCTCGACTGTGAATTCGCACCCCGCACGAAAGTCATACCAGATTTGCCAAGGGCGAACCCATTGTTTGACACGGGCTTGCCCATGGCACACGCATAGCCGTTGAGGGAGAGAGTAATGTTGCCACTTTTGGCATCCCTGGTGAGGCCGATGTTGTAATAGTGATCCGGAAGGATTTTTTCTTTGCAGGCGAGATTAGTGGGCTTTAATGTAAGAAAGCCATCATTCACGAAGACACCATTGTCGTCATTGTTCCAGTCAGGCGAAGTGAAGATTGCACGCTGGTTGTCCACACTGTCAAGACTCACGTTGATGAGCATAGTGAAGTGCTCGCTGTTCGCCAAACAGCCCGTCTGATCAAGTTCAAGGCCCTTGTCTTTGTCGAATCTGTACCCGCTGGACGTGGAGAACGTTCCTTGACCCCACGCCGCATCCAAGCTCGCCCCAGAAGTCAACGAGGACAGTGACGAGGTTGTCAATCTGTAGTCGAGCTCACCCGATTGGCACTCAGCCTCGCACAATACCACGCCAGCACGCATGCCAACGTAATGTCCAGACTCAGGGTAAATTCTTACATATCGTGCCTTCACAGGGTATCTGAACATGGTAGTGACCTTGTCTGCGGAATTGGTATTCCCATCAAAAATGCGACCGCATTCCACAAATGACCATGTCTTGGCATCGCTGCTCACACCGACCTTGTATGTCCTGACGTAATAATTCCAATATTGTTCACCCTTAGTGACAACACCGAAGACAGACTGCAACGTCGTCAGATCAATCTGCAACCACTTACCAGTGTTGTCAGCAACCCAGGGCACCCCGTGCGTAGGTTGTTGATAAGGCACCCAACCATACAGAGCGCTACCCAGTTCGGGATGACCCCAGGCCCAAAAGCTCAGGGCATAATTGGCATACACGTCGCTGACGCGATACTTGGACAAGTCGGGAGCATATTCGATGGTTTTCGAGCACCTTTCCATCATGGTCGGTAAGACACAGCCAGAAGCTTCTAACATCTTGGCGTCGGTCAACTCCTTGTCCCACACCTGGATTTGTTTGACGTAACCAGCCGACGAAGCCGCGTGCGGGCCCCTGAGGAAGACGGCATGCTCTGGGTCTAGTTTAAATCCGTCAGCAGACGAGGGCTTACCTCTTGCACAGGGATATCCGTTAAGAAAGAGCGTCACGTTGCCCTCAGCGGTCCTGGTCATACCAAATTTGTAATAACGTCCAGGCCGAATGGGCTCCTCGCTGCATACCATCGCAGTCGGGCGTAGCTGGAAGTTGTCGTTGACGTAGAGGCCATTGCCATTCCACTCCTCTTGTGTCAGCAGGGCCCTCCAGCTGTCAGTCTTGTCGAAAAGAACATCCATGAGGATACTATAGTACTTTGGAGTCGTGATGCAACGGCTTTCATCGACTTTGAGACCAAAGCCCTGCTCGAATCTGTAACCTGACACCTGCAGCGCCTGGACCTGCGAAGGGTTTACTGGCTGCTGGTGAAAGGAACCTTCGCCCCACGCCGGATCCAAATTAGGACCGCCTGTACGAGACTCGAAGGAGCCGTCAAATGACCAGTCAAGCTTGCCGCTCTTACATTTTGTCTCACAGATTATAGCACCAGCCCGCATGCAGATGAAACCTTGCCAGGTTTCAGGGTGGATGCGCAGGTAGCGTCCCTCAACAGGCAAATCAAACATGTTTTTCACCTTGGTGCTGCCGTAGTTGGTGTTGGCATCAAAAATCTGGCCACATTGCACCATCTCGAACCGCTTGCCATCCTTACTCACTGACACCCTGTACGTTTTGACCCAATAGCCATGATTTGAGGAGCCTTGCGTCACTACACCAGAGATGCTTTGCAGCATGCCCACATCGATTTGCAGCCATTGTTTTGTGTCGGACACTCTTGGCCACCAACCGTTCTGGGCCATTAGTTGTGGGTTTTCGTAGTAAGACGGCATGACACCTGAGTAAAGTGAAGAGGCTCTGTAGTAAGAGATGTCGGGGTTTTTGATAACTGACGCAGCGCACGCTTCGTCAGCAGGAGGCAATGAGCACCCATTCTCAGTCAGCATCTCAGCATCGGTCAAGGTCTTGCCCCAGATCTTGATCTCTTTGACATATCCTGCAGAGGACTGCAGAGAGGGACCATGGAAAAAAATAAGACTCTTCATGGGCAACTCAAAGCCTTCCTGTGATGCAGGCTTGCCAGTTGCACATTTGTAGCCGTTGATGAAGAGCGAAATCGTGCCATCCTTGGCACGGGTAATGCCAAACTTATAGAAGTAGGAGGTGCGGATAATCTCGGAACACTCGAGACTTGATGGCCTCAGAGTAAAGATATTCGAGTGTATGTACAACCCATTATCTGACCAATCCTCCGAAGACAAAATATTTCTCCACTCAGAAGTGTGATCAAGCTGTGCTTCAATGACCATACTGAACTCCTCGGACTGCTTGATACATCTAGAACCATCCACGGAGAGCCCCAGATCTTTGGCAAATCTGTAGCCAGTAGCGGCATCGAAAGTGCCCTCTCCCCAATTAGCCACCAGGTTAGGACCACCACTTGTTGATTGGAAGTTTTGATTGGTCAACTTGTATGTGAGCATGTTCTTCTTGCACTCTGACTCGCACAGAATCACGCCCGCTCTCAGAACAGGCCAACTCTGGTATGTGTCAACGTAGATGCGGACATAGCGGGCTTCCACAGGTTTGTCGAAGAGACTCTTGACTTTGGTGAAATAGTCAGTATTCCCATCAAAGTAGCGTCCACACTCGACCCATCTCCACTTCTTAGCATCCAGACTGACCTTTACTCGGTAAGTTTTCACCCAGCGGTTGGAGTTGAAGCTGCCCTGCGTCACAATTCCTTGTACTTGCTCTGTGCGGCCCATGTCCATCTGAAGCCAGCCTTTCGTATCACCATGCGCCTGCCACCAACCTTTACCTGAGCCAAGAGTAGGCTCTGCGTAATATCCACCCCAGGCACCCGAGTAAATACTGGAGGACCTGAAGCGCATGATACTGGGCGTCTTGATCACAGTGCTTACGCATGCTTCTTTTTGGCTTGCGACTGCGCATCCAGACTTGTCTGTCATCTCTGCATCAGTGAGTGCCTTGCCCCAGATCTCGAGTTGCTTGATGTAGCCAGCCGACGATTGCGAAGATTGTCCTCTGAGGAAAATCATGTTATTCTTGACAAGCTCATAACCACTACTCGAAGAGGGCTTTCCGGACGCACAGGGATAACCGTTGATAAACAACGTAACCGTTCCTTTCAGATCACGAGTCATGCCAAATTTGTACCAATAATTTTTACGGATGGTCTCACTGCAAGCAAGGTCAGATGGTTTCATCCTAAAGTGTTCTTCCC
>Ga0209491_10011148_pt1 | contig 10669 bp, 8 predicted proteins | sample BON02_FD_187213 | JGI IMG/M metagenome (GOLD analysis project Ga0209491, IMG submission 187213) | Freshwater microbial communities from Lake Bonney liftoff mats and glacier meltwater in Antarctica - BON-02 (SPAdes) (version 2) | ecosystem: Environmental > Aquatic > Freshwater > Ice > Glacier...
TCCCACATCATGATCCTGCTCTCCTTCCAGACAGCAGATCCGCTATCCTCACAGATAGCATGACCCGAGCTCCATGTAGCCCATGATGGCCCCGTGCGTAGCTGAGAGAGGCAGGAGGAATACAGTAGTGTAGAATACCACGTGCCTTTTCGCGAAGAGTCGTGCAGAAGCAGCTACATTTACAGCGGTCCATTACACAGTTACAGCCGTGATGCCGTCAGCCAGCATCCGTCCACCCGCGCTGGTGCGGAGTCAAGCCAGCTGATCTATAGCGGGCGCGCATTACAAGCACTGAGCGACCTCGCTCGGCAATTTCGGTGTCACCCCATTTTTTGGCGGGAATTTCACATAATGCACAGAATTACTATCTCTTGCACATACTCTCTGCATCTTTCCTGCCCTCTCTCTCGGGCCTCCAACTCGGTCCATTTCCTGGTGTCTTGGCCTGGATTGCGTCCTCCTATTCAACACATCGTGTTTATGTGGAGCCTCTTGTACACAGTAGGCACCTGGGTAGAATTGTGCACCAATGCTTTTCATATGTAATGTGCGTCACGTGGTTCTCTCTCTCTCTTTCTCTCTTTCACTTTTGCACTTCCTCACACACACACGCAGAGCACCGAATTTCTCTCGCTCACGCACACGTCCTCTTTCTTTCCTCCCCGGCTCTCCTTCAGAATTTCTTTCTCTTTATCTTTCACTCTCTTGCTCGCACGCTGTCCCTCTCTCCTCCACTCTTCCTCTCTCATTCTCATTCAGAGCCTACTCTTTCCCTCTTTCCACATGTGTCTCCCACCCTCCCTCCCTCCCTCACACCCTCTCCCTCTCTCTCTTCTGCAGACTCACCGTGACACGCACAAATGTACATGTATGTGGTTAAGCATATGTATATGCATTGCATATGTATATTCATGTTTATCATTGGCACCCCCCCCGTCAGGGGGTTCCCAGGAGCCCCACCACCTACGTGGGGTATACCATGGGGGGTCTTCTTCGTGGGGTTCTGTGGTCCCATCACATTAGGTTAGGTGAGAGGAAGAGATTCCAACCAAACACCAGGTACCACAGCCCTTTCCCGAGAAGATGAGACTCAAAATGCTCGTTGAAACGCAAATCAAAATCCTCGCTGGTGACAGTTCATATCTCTTTTCAAAGGAGACCTTCAAAAAGAGACCTGAGATGACCATCGAGGATTTTGGGTTGCATTCAGATGACCTTTTCGAGTCTTATCTTCTCGGGAACGGGAAGATACATTGAAGATAAATTCAGTACCTGGTGTTTCGCAAGAATCTCATCCTCTAGCCGTCTGACATCCAACCATTCGATAACCCCGTTCTCTTCTGCTCGCTCACCTTCTCTCGCTCTCTGTCTATCATTTGTGCAGACTTCCTTTTCTGTCTGGTCCACACATGTTCTTATTTCTCTTTTGTAAGTATGTAAATGAACATGTGAATATAAAGGTAGACGGACGCAGATTCACGTAAATGTGGGTATGTACCAACCGTAGTACACACGCACACACGCACTACTCCAATGCAGCATCTGACATCATCTGCTTCCTTCACTACGCCCTTCAGGCAGCTTTGAGTAAAAGATTTTGCAATCTGCAAGTAGCAAAAACTAGTAATTAAAATACACCCGAACACGCATGCTTGTGAATACATACCTTCTGAGGAAATCCTCAGAACTTTGTTGACACCAAAACTCGATAGACTGGGCTAAAGGTAAGGTATGATATGTAATGTACATCATATACATACGAATGAATATACCCATATATACATACATGCATACATACATATACCTAGTATTCATATAAATATATGAATGTACATATGTATAGCATATACATATTTACATGCTCTAATTCTGAGTGTTGCATTGTTATGCCTCTTCAGCCCATGCATGCAGTAATGTCTCTTTGATACAACTTCTCATCCTTCAATAGACATGTAGGTGCAAACCATTGCATGTTCTGCAGATATCCAATGCATTCAAGAATTTTAGCAGACATGGTTACTCGTGTGATTAGGGCTGACGTCATTCTTTCAAGACTACCTTCATTAAACTAAACTGGACAACTAATAAGAGTGAGTATTTTTCAAGATCAAATTACATGCATGAACCTCATCTTCATTTGATAAAGTGCGTGCGAAGTGTGCATGTGTGTTCGAATGTATGTATGTATGTATACATATTTGCATTTATGTATGCACATGTTTGTTTTCATGTATGTGTGTATGTGTGTATGTGTGTATGCATGTGTGTATGTTTGCATATTTATTTGTTTGTGTGTACGTTTGTGTCTTTGTTTGTATGTTTGTATGTATGTATGTATGTTTGTATGTATGTTTGTATGCATGTTTGTGTGCACGTATGCATGAATCTTTGTATATAGGTGTATCTATTCGCGTTATGCTTGCCCCCTCTTTCATCGTCATCCCTCCTCTGCTCTACGAGGCGTAAAAACGATGGAAGTCTCTCCGCGTGAACGTGCAGACAGTACAACATGCTGTATACCTGCTCCTTCCGTTTCTTGTCCTTCCCCTACCCGTTTCCTCTCAAAATGACAGTCACTCAAATTTCTAGACGCAGTGTGCTGCAGCTTCTGCTGCACCTGAACCAACTCTTCATCAGGCAAACTGCGATGGATGCTTGGCTTTGCAAATCCTGTCTGTACGCCCGGGGAATCTGCCAACCCAACGCCCGATTTTCGAGGTGCCTCTCCAAATGCATTTCTCAGCTTGACATGTGAGTTGGGAGCATCTGGCGCCGATTCTTGCACCCTGCTCATGTCCCCGAGGGCCAAATTTCCAATCACCGGAGTGGATGGGACTGAGAACTCGCCATGCGCAGACGTTGGAGCGAGTGCCGTGCTTCTGTCGCCTCGCGCCGACATCTGCACAAAGACCCCAGCCGTTTCCTCATCAGAGTCTGCATCCGAATCAGCACGCAGGACAAAAGCGACAACATCATCGCTCTGCATGGCCAAAAATTGCACATCGGGCATGCTGTTGCGAAAGCCAATATCGCGTCCAACAAAACGCTCGAATTGCGATTCTGTTGCGCACACATGAGTCGCCGGTTGCTGGGTGCTCTCAAGCCGGGCTTCAAGCATGCGAAGGCGTGAGCGCAGAGCAGAAGCTTCGTGTTCATGGTCTGCGATCTGTGATTTTGCGCTGGCGAGTTGGCCCTGCAAGTTGTGCACGGCCTTGCCTCTTCTCTCTAACTCGCGCATTTTGAGTCCAACGCTCTTTTCCAGGTCTTGATTCTTTCGCTCCATCTCTCGCACAAGAAGTGTGCCCTCGATATCAAGCGAACCCATTGACCCTCCCTGCATCAGGCGCAGACGATCACGGAGTTGGTCAACTTCATTGAGTGCATGTTTCAGTCGTTCATTCTCCTCAGCTTCAACCATATGCCGATTTGAAACTTCTTTGTGCAGTGCTGCAATAGTTTCTTCTCGCCTCTCAGCATCTTTCAGTCCCTGAAGAAAGGCCTGGCTATCCCGCGCTGCTGACGTCTCGAGTTCTCTGATTCTGCGAGATCGTGCCGAGCTAATCTCGACTGAACTAATGCTCCGGAGCTCTGTTTCGCTCAGCAGCTTCTTAATGGCTTCCAATTCCTTTTGCAATAAATCAGCCCGAGCTCTCTCAAGAGACAGTGTCGTAGACTCCGAAGTACGAGTTGCCGGCAATTGCTGAGCAAGCTGCTCGAGACGGAATTTTTCAGCCATCAAAGTCTTTTGCTCCTCATCAAGATTCGATCGCGATGCAAAACGCTCGAGTTGAAACAATCGCTCTTCTTCCATCTTCCGTACCTCAAACTCCTTGCGCTCCTGTACCAAGGCCATGCGCAGTCTTTCGAGCTCAGCTTTGAGTTCTTGTGTTGTTTTGCTGTGCACAGACCTGCGCTGCTCCTCCAGCTCAACTTCAATGGTTGCTAAATTGCCCACCACAACCCGATCCACTCCTTGATCCCGCATGAGGAGCACCTCATTCTTGAGTCTATCAGCTGATAGACTCAGGTTTTCGGCTTCATCCAGCTTGCATTGCATGAGCTCGATTTGGAACTGCTTTCCTGGACTCGTGGCTCGTGATTCGAACTTCTCGGACTTTACGTCTCCACTTTGAGCTAGCGGCAGGTACACATGAGGCGGTGCTGCGCGCCTACTGGTCAAGACAACATCGGACAGACACGTGTCAGAATCTGAGTCGCTTCCGCTGTCCAATTCATCCTCCAACATGTTGTCATTTTTGACCGAGACGGGCGGCGGACCACACTCTTCTGGTGCTGCTGCCTGCGAATCTGAGAGGGACACGTTCAGTTCTCCTCGCAATAGTGCACCTGTGGAAGATGCTCGCCTACCTTTGAGCTCTTCTCCTGTGTTGTTGACAGTCTGATTTGTTCTGACAGCTTTCTTGAAGACATCAAGGAGTTTGGACAGCGAATCCTCCTCTGATTTCACGACAAGCATTTGAGCGTGATTTAAGTCAGCCTCCAGTCCACTCCGCTCCTCCTTCTGCTCCTCTTTATAACGCAACGTCTTTTTTGCATCATTGTTACGCTGAGATTCTCTAAATGTCACAACCCAACCAGAAATAATATCTATTGCGTGCTTGCTTCCATCATTTTCGCGTTCAAGGCCTGCTTCTAAATTCGCACGCACTCGCAGTTCCAAGGCAAGACGGCTAGACAGTTCCTTCGTTTGCGTCATTTCATGTTCCAGACACAATTTAAATTCAGCAATCTCTTTCTCGAGCATCTCGTGCTTCGTGGTCGGGTCGTGTGCGATGAATGATGCACGAGCAGTCAAGGCCCTACCCCGGCGCTCTAATTCGGAAGACATCTTTTCTTTAGCTGCTTGCTCTTGATGCATCATCATTCTCGCGCTTTCCGCCGCGTGCCGCTCGTCCTGCACTCGCACCTTGAGATCCGATATGAGGTCTTCATACTCCCCCAGCAACGTCATGAGCGCTTGGTCTACCTCGGAGTTCTGAAACTGCTGCACTTCATGACGCAGTCGATCGGCTTCTCTTCTCAGCCCATCTGCTTTGACTCGTGCTGTCATCATTCCTGTTTGTGCCTCTTCAACCTCGTCTTTCAGCCTGTTCGTGTCTTCCTGCTGCCGATTGCTCTTAGCTTTGAGATCTGCGATGATGTTTGTGAGACGCTCCACCTCCTTCATGCTCCCTCCCTCGTGGGTAGCTACCATCTTCGCCGCCTGCTGCACCGTCTTCTCATCCCTACTACTCCATCCAAACATCGCTGGAACCACTGGCATATCAAATGCTGGCACGCTAGGCAGGTCAAAGGTCGCGGATATCAGGTCAAACTTGGGCACGGCGACATCAGAGAGCTTAGTTGCCTCTGAAAATGACGACGAAAACCCTGCCAGCGATGATGACAACCAGTCCCCGCCTCGTTCGAGTGCCTTGAACGGTGTCGACAGATTGATATCTGCAGGGTCCTTATTCAAATGTACATTTGAGCTTTCGTCCGCCTTTGTGACCTTGGAAAGAGTCAATGGGTTGGCACCAGCAACGGCTGCATTGCGTGATGTTTTGAAGGTCTGGACTAAAGTCGCAAGCGCTGCTTCAGAAGAATTTGCTCTTCTCATCTGATCATCTAAATTTGTCCTTAGCACCTCAATCTCCTTGGCCGTATCTACCCCCCTTTCTGCATCGCCGACGGCCCAGGGTGACGCCAAAGCTCTTACCCTGATCTGTTCTTGATTCTCCTGCAATTCCTTCTTCAGTGCATTGACAATGGTCTTGCCGGAAGATCGCTCCTGCTCGAGCAATGACCTGAGGGCTCGCACATCTTCCTTGCACAACGCAAGATGAATGGCAATCTCTCGATCGTTATATTTCTCTGACCGCGTCTTCGACATCTCCGAGCGCAGCGTGTCTCGCTCGGCAATCGCCTGCTGCGCCTTGCTGTCAGCAGCCTGTGCTTCATCGTGCAGCCGTCTCATTGCGTGTTCTTTCATCAACACTGCCTCTACCCCAGCACCTTCTGCAGCAACAGTTGCAGTTGCATCAGCAGTGGCAGAAGACAGTGCCAAAGCCAATTCCACCACCTTGCGCTTCTCCTCCTCTACCTGGCTTCGCAACTGTTCCAACAACGCTGGGTTTCCAACGACACTTCCCACAGCTGCCGCAGAAAAATGAGCAGCAGCGGTGGCAGAAGCCAGCGCCACCGTCACCTCCGCTACCTTCAACCTCTCTTTTTCCAGCTTAGCCTCAGCTTGAGTCAGATCAGATCGAGTATTTGCAAGGGTATTTCTGAGATTTGCAAGTTCCTCCTCGCACGTTGACCGCTGCCCTGCAATCTCTTGGTCGTTGCATTCCTCTGCCCGCATCGTCAACATCTCCGAGCGCAGCGTATCTCGCTTGACGATCGCTTGCTCCGCCTTGCTGTCAGCAGCCTGTGCCTCATCGTGCAGCCGTTTCAAAGCGTGGTCTTTCAACAACGTTGCCTCTACCCCACCATCTCTTGCAGCATCAGCAGTAGCAGCTACATCAGAAGGGGCAGACGACAGTGCCAAAGCCAATTTGACCACTTTGCGCTTCTCCTCCTCTACCTGGCTTCGCAACTCTTCCAACAATGCCGTTTTTCCACAGACACCTCCGTCAGCTGCCACTGAAACAGTTGCAGCAGCGTTGGCAGCGGCCGTGGAAGCAGCCAGCGCCACCGTCACCTCCTCTACCTTCAACCTCGCCTCCGCTGCATTGGTCTCAGCGCAGGTGAGATCAGATCGAGTATTTGCGAGGGTATTTTTGAGACGGCAAAGTTCCTCCTCGCACGATGACAGCTGCCTGGCAATCTCTTGATCGTTGCATCCTTCTGCCCGCATCTTCAATATCTCCGAGCGCAGCGTGTCTCTCTCAACGATTGCTTGCTGGATTGCTTGCTCCGCGTTGCTGGTGGCAGCCTGTGCATCATCGCGCAGCCGTTTCATTCCGTGTCGCACCTCAATCTCCCTGGCAGCTTTTGTCTTTCCCTCCTCCTGTATCGCTGCCTTGTGATTTTTCGTAGTATCCCGATCCTTCTTTCCAAATGCCTCCAGCTTTGCCTCTGCTCGAGTGAGATCAGATCGAGTATTTGCGAGGGTATTCCTCAGATTATCAAGAGTCTCGTCGTATGATGACCGATCATTGACAATCGCTTGATCATTACATCCCTCTGCCCGCATCTTCGACATCTCCAAGCGCACCATGTCTCTGTCTATGATTGCTTGCGTTACCTTGCTGCCAGCAGCTTGTGCATCGTCGCGTAGCCTTTTCATTTCTTGCTGCAGCATTTTGTGGGTTTTCAACAACGCCGCCTCTTCCCCACCATCTCCTGCAGCAGCAGTAGTTACAGGTGCAGCAGAGATAGCTTCATTTGCAGCAAGAGCAACAGCAGCAGAAGTAGTAGAAGCCAGTTCCTCCTTGTGCTCTTCTTGAAAGATACAATTCATCCTTGACCTGTCGAGCCCATGGCGTTCGCATTCGCGATTTGAAAACGAAGTAACTGCACAACGAGGAATGTAGCAATATTAGCACTTAGCAAGTAATGCACAATTATCAAGTTGTGTTTTCAATTTGAATATGGAGTATTGATTTGCAAGGACCTTGACCAATACAGCACTAATGTTGCCGCATGCTCTGACTATTGCATTTACCTGGTTCAGCTGAATCAATCATCTGCTTTGCTTGCGCCTCGCATTGCAACTCGAGTTGAAGATTTCTTTTAAAAACTTCTTCTTCCATACGCTCTACCCTCTCGTCTTGCAGAGTACTTTTCATTTGGGAGATTTCAACTTCGCACACAGTTGACTTGACGATACGCTTCTTGTCGATGCACCCTTCCAACCTGAGGCTTCCACCTTCCTTTCTCAATTCCGCACTTTTGTCTGTAGCCTCCTGTGCCCTACTTTCTGTAAATGCTAACTTGGACACTAATGATTCAATTTTGCGTTCGAGCTCATCGTTTTGTTGTTGAAGAGTCTTCACGTCACTAGAAAGCCCGGTCGTTTGAACAACAGCGTCTCGTTCTCCTACAGATCTCTCTTGCGCGCGCGTCATTTTCCCCCGTTCCACCTCTTTTTCGAGGTATTTTCGTGTCACTTCTCCCGCGGCGCATTCAGATTGCAAAGTCTCAATCATTGTCAAAATCTCATCTTCGCAAGAAGAAAGTTTTGCAATCAGTTCCTTATCGCTGCAGCCCTCTGCTCGCAATCTATCTACCTCCACCCGGAGATTTTCTCTGTCTGCTGCATCTTCCTCCCTGATGTACGCCCGTTCAGTTTCAGGAGCGAATAGCGTATTCCGATGTGTCTGGATTTCTACTTTTAACAGTTCCTGGGGAAAAATATGTCTTTTTTCCTGTTCTTCAAGGGCAAGTTGTACTCGCCGACTTTCTTGTTCGTCGGTTTGTAGTGACAATTCCAACTCTGCAATCTGGCCAATTAAAGTTTTGTTCCTGTAGGCTAATGATCGAAGCTCTCTGGAAAGTACCTGCACCATTTCTTCAGCACTAGTCCTCTGGTCCCTTTGCAAAGGTTTCGAACACTCTACTGCAAACTCCACATCTGTAGCAACTTCCTCATTCTTTCTATTGACACTGTCCTTTGCCAGGCCATCAGTGATTTTCAATCTCGAAATTGGCATTGTGGATTCTTCGGATGAAGATGCCATGGCTGGAGGGTTAGTGATGAGGTGCCCATGGGGTTGCAGAATGCTGGAGCTTGGTTCTTGCTGATGTATTACGTAACCATTTTCTTCTGATGGTGACGCTGTTGACTGCACCAGTTTTCGATGTGCAAGAAATTGTATGAAAATAGATCCTTGTGCAGTATGCACCACATTTTTGATTTTGTCGGGAGCTTCCTCGAGGGCATGATGCATTTGTGTTATCTCTGCTTCTTTCAGGCGTAGCAGCTTCAAGGTGCAACCCAACTCCAACGCTGCTGCGTCACCAGCTGATTGCTGCCAGTCCAATTTACCTTGAAGCTCGTGCATTTTCATTCGACTTTTCTCTAGATCACGTCTCAAGTCAAAGATCTTGGAGGTCTCAGCGCACCGCGCTAAATCCGTCTTATCCAAGTCTGAAATTTGCACTTGCAGTTGCTGGTCAAGCTGCAACTTGTCTCCCCAGACTGTAAAAGGGCGGTGATCGTTCTCAGAATCAAATTCATTCAAACGAAGATCGTCCCACTCTTTTTTTTGCAAAGGCAGCAAGAAACAGGAGCCTTCCACCCTCTCAAAACACGTTTGTACCTCTTGCAGTTGATTCAATTTTGTGATCGTCGCATTCAGATTGTCTATGACAATGCTTGCAAAACCCTGAACGCTGCAGCGAGAGAGCTCGTTCTTCAGATTCACCATTTGTGCAGCTAGGTCACGATAATCTTTGGACAGACTTGTTCGTTTGATACCGAAAGCATTGCTGGTCTCCTCACATTTCAATGCTGTTTCGCAAGCAGATGAGGCCTCAAGCTGCAGCATCGAATTCGACTCTTTCAGCTGGAGGATATCATTCTGTAGGTTGTGTGCATTTTGCTTAGTGGTCGTCACTACAAAGTTTGCATCTGATGCTAGTTCGTGTGCCTCGGCAACCATTTGATCAAGCTCACTGTTCTCGTGCAACAACTCGCTGATCTGATTTTTGAGATTATGCTCGTTTTGTCTTGCTTTGTGCAGCGCCTCGTTGGCTTCTGTTTGACACGCACATGCGTGAGTCTTGTCACACAAATGAGTACATGCAAATACATAGCAACACCTACAAACATTTATCTACACGCACACATACCACCCCAAATATCTGGAAACACTCGTAACCTCACTTGCACACGCGCTCTCGCTTGCACGCTCTTTACATACCTACAGCAAACAGCCACATACACACAGCAAGTTCACGCGCACACTCACTCAACAACACCCACCAACCCACCCGAGAGATTGTCGAGGGCCATATCCAGCTGCTCTCGCAAAGCCGAATGCTGGACCAAGCCACCCACAGCCGCGTGCGATTCCACGGCCAAAGCCTCAAGTTTTGAAGACCGAGACAACTTCCACGCGTTCACAATGAATGCGTGTAATCCTGCTCGCTTGTGGTGCATCTGTGTTCGCCTTTTCCAGCTCTGCAGCTGATACAGGCGCACTCGCTTTTGGCCAAAATATGAATACTTCCAGACAGTAAATTCAGGAAAATTTCCTGGAGCGCCTGTGCTTTTCAGTTCTACTGCCGCTAAAATTCGATTTGCAGCCAATGTTGCAAGCTGCCACAGTTTCAGACAGATATGGGTATCCACTGGCCAGCGGTGCACAGGCCTGTGTGCTGCTTCTGCATCTTGATTTGTGACATGCACCTGGAGCAGACGTTTGGTCGTCGGGCTCCGCGCTTGCAGAGCATCCACCTGCAAAGTAGTGTCCTCAGACATTCCTGGCCGTGTTGTGAAGACGGGCGCGTGTAGACTTCACCGCGGCCGTGTTGTGAAGACGGGCGCGTGTAGACTTCACTGCGGACACGCACGAACCGCTGGTATGTAGTAAAATGTGTTTCTCAAAAACGAAACCAGTCCAACAAATCGAACAAATTGTAGAATATTTTAGTCACTTTTATAGATAAATTCAACTGTCATCGATATGAGACTAAAATATGACTACTCAGTAATCTCAGT
>Ga0209491_10011149_pt1 | contig 10668 bp, 8 predicted proteins | sample BON02_FD_187213 | JGI IMG/M metagenome (GOLD analysis project Ga0209491, IMG submission 187213) | Freshwater microbial communities from Lake Bonney liftoff mats and glacier meltwater in Antarctica - BON-02 (SPAdes) (version 2) | ecosystem: Environmental > Aquatic > Freshwater > Ice > Glacier...
GTTCCAAGTTCGTGTTGCCGTCCTGAACGGCTTCACCGCTCTCGGCACGCCCATTACAGAAGTCGTGGGATAAGTCTGTCCGGGGATAGGGGAACCCTCACCGTCAGACCATTTGTGCAACAGAGCCTCAACGCCACCTCAACGTTTGAGAAGTCCCCCTGTAACCCAGGGTGCTTTTTGCGTTCGGAGGCACGGTGATAGGTTGATGTGCCCCCGCTGACATTGCCGATCAAAAACCGGTTCGCCGGGCTCCATCGCCCGGCGTCTTTGTTCTGTACCAGTGATCATACTCCGACCGTCTGCGCTCGGCTTTTGGTCAACCTGCGATCCTGCAGCCGATAACCCTTGACCAGCGCAAAGACAGCGGGGATCACGGCAAGCGTCAGGATGGTGGACGATACCATGCCCCCGATCATCGGCACGGCGATGCGGCTCATCACCTCGGATCCGGTGCCAGTTGCCCAAAGGATCGGCATAAGCCCGACGATGACCGTGGTCACCGTCATCATCTTGGGTCGCAGCCGTTCAACTGCACCGACCATGATCGCGGTGTTCAGATCATCGCGGGTAAACGGGCGACACTCACTTACGGCTTTTGCGCGGGCTTCGGTCAAAGCGTGATCAAGGTAGATTAGCATGATCACCCCGGTTTCCGCTGCCAACCCCGCCAGTGCGATAAAGCCCACGGCAACCGCGACCGACAGGTTGAACCCCATGGCCCACATCAGCCAGACGCCGCCCACCAGCGCAAACGGAAGTGACAGCATCACGATGAGGGTTTCGGTCATCCTGCGGAAGTTGAGGAACAGCAGAAGAAAGATGACTGCCAGCATAATCGGCACAACGATGGCAAGCCGCGCCTTGGCGCGCTCATAGTATTCGAACTGCCCGCTCCACCCCAGCGAGTAACCGGGCGGCAGCATCACCTCCCCCGCCACTGCTGCTTGTGCGTCAGCAACGTAGCCGCCCAGATCGCGGCCTGCGATATCGACGAAGATATAAACTGCCAGCTGTCCGTTCTCTGTTCGGATTGAGGTGGCACCACGAGTGCGCTCGATCCGCGCGACCTCGCCCAAGGGCACGGTGCCGCCGCCGGGCAGCGCCACTTGCACCTCGCGCGCGATTGCGTCGGGGTCTTGCCGCAGCGCAGCTGGATAGCGCAGGGCCACGTTGTACCGTTCACGCCCCTCGACTGTCTGGGTAATGGCCTCGGCCCCAAGTGCCATGGCAATCACCTCCTGCACGTCCTGAATGGACAACCCGTGGCGTGCCAGTTGTGATCGGTCCGGCACGATATCCAGATAGTAGCCGCCGATCACTCGCTCGGCATAGGCGCTGGTGGTGCCGGGCACGTTGCGCAGCACGGCCTCAACCTCACGCGCGATGCGCTCCATTTCGGTCAGGTCGGTGCCGAAGACCTTCACACCCACCGGTGTGCGGATGCCGGTGGCCAGCATGTCGATACGGGCGCGGATCGGCTGGGTCCAGGCGTTCGACACACCGGGGAATTGCAGGGCCGCGTCCATTTCCAGCCGCAGGCTGTCCATCGTGACACCGGGACGCCATTCGTCTTTGGGTCTAAGCTGGATGATCGTCTCGAACATCTCGGTAGGTGCAGGGTCAGTTGCGGTCAGCGCGCGACCGGCTTTGCCGAAGACCGTTTCCACCTCAGGGAAGGTGCGGATGATGCGATTCTGCATTTGCATCAACTCTGCGGCCTTGGTCACCGACAGGCCGGGCAGCGTGGTGGGCATGTACATCAACGTGCCCTCATCCAGCGCGGGCATGAACTCCGACCCCAACTGCCGGGCGGGCCAGACTGTGGCGACAAGCGCCACAAGGGCGATCAGGATGGTGAACACCCGCGCCTTCAGCACCCATGTGATGACGGGACGGTAGGCGGCCATAAGTGCGCGGTTCACCGGGTTGCGGTGTTCTGCCACGATCCGGCCACGCACAAAGATCACCATCAGCGCGGGCACCAGAGTCACCGACAACAGCGCCGCCGCCGCCATGGCGAAGGTCTTGGTTGCAGCGAGCGGGCCGAAAAGCCGACCCTCCTGTCCCTCCAGAGCAAAGATCGGGAGGAAAGATACGGTGATAACCAGCAGGCTGAAAAACAGTGCAGGCCCGACCTCGGATGCGGCCTCGATCAGCACGTCCAGCCGTGGTTTGCCTGGCTCGGCCCGCTCCAGGTGTTTATGCGCGTTCTCGACCATCACAATGGCGGCGTCGATCATCGCGCCGATGGCAATGGCGATGCCACCGAGGCTCATGATGTTTGCCCCCATACCAAGCGCACGCATCGCAATGAATGCCATCAACAGGCCCACCGGCAGCATGATGATCGCGACGAGGGACGAGCGGACATGCAGAAGGAACAGAAAGGTAACTGCCGCCACCACGAGCATTTCCTCGATCAACGTGGTGCGCAGCGTCTTGATGGCCGACAGGATGAGATCGGACCGGTCATAGACCGTCACGATCTCCACCCCCTCGGGCAGGCTTTGCGCGATGGCGTCGATTTCGGCCTTGGCGTTGTCGATCACGTCGAGCGCGTTGGCCCCCACCCGTTGCAGCACGATGCCAGAGGCCACCTCGCCCTCGCCATCCAGTTCGGCGATGCCCCGGCGCTCGTTGGGAACAATCTCCACCCGTGCGACGTCGCTGAGGAGGACCGGCACGCCGCCGATCGCGCGGATCGGTACCATTTCCAAATCTGCAATGCCGCCCAGATAGCCGCGCCCGCGCACCATGAATTCAAATTCGGCAAGCTCGACCGTGCGCCCACCGGTATCCATGTTGCTGGCCGCAACCGCGTCGCCAATGTCCGACAGCGTTACGTCCAGCGCCCGCATCCGCACCGGGTCGACGGTGATCGAGTACTGCTTGACGAAGCCGCCGACGCTGGCCACTTCGGACACGCCCTCGGCGCGGCTGATAGCAAAGCGCATCACCCAGTCCTGCAGCGACCGCAACTCGGCAAGGCTCAGGTTTTCACCCTTGAGCGCGTATTGGTAGACCCAGCCCACACCCGTGGCATCCGGCCCGAGTGTCGGCGTGACGCCATCGGGCAGCCGCGCGGCAGCGGCGTTTAGGTATTCCAGCACGCGAGACCGCGCCCAGTAAGGGTCCACCCCGTCGTCGAAAATCACATAGACGAATGAGATGCCGAAGAAGGAAAACCCACGCACCACACGCGATTGCGGCACGGTCAGCATGGCCGAGGTCAGGGGATAGGTCACCTGATCCTCGACCACCTGTGGGGCCTGACCGGGGTATTCGGTCAGCACGATCACCTGCACATCTGACAGATCGGGAATGGCGTCGATCGGCAGCGTGCGCAGCGACCACACCCCAGCGGCCACCGTGAAGGCGGTGGCAAACAGCACCAACAGGACGTTGCGCGCCGACCAGGCGATGATGTTGGCGATCATGGCGTTGCCTCCGGTGCGGCAAGGGCTGCCAAGGCCGCGTTGAGGTTGCTTTCGGCGTCGATCAGGAAGGTGGCGGTGCTGACTACGCGGTCGCCTGCTGCCACGCCCGACAGGATTTCTACCATGCCTTCACCCCGGCGTCCGATGGTCACCGGCTCTGGACGGAAACGCCCTTCACCAAGATCAAGGATCACCACCTGCCGGTCGCCGGTGTCGATCACAGCACCCTCGGGCACCTGGACGACAGGTTCTTGATCCAGCATGATCTCTACCTCGGCGAACATGTTGGCGCGCAGGCGGCCGTCCGGGTTCGGCAACTCTATCCGCAGCTTTCCGGTGCGGGTCATCATGTCGAGTTCAGGATAGATCGTATCGATGCGCCCCGTCATCGGGGCACCCTCCAGGCCCCGAAAGCTCACACGCACCTCGGCCCCCTCAATGATCTCCATCAGCGCGTTTTCGGGCACTTCGGCAATCACCCAGACAACCGAGGTGTCGGCAATCCGAAACAACGTCTCGCCCGCCTCTGACATCATCCCTTCGACCGCCATCCGTTCCAGCACCACACCGCTGCGGGGGGCCATGATCGGGATGCTGACGGTCGCTCGGCCGTCTGCTGCGATCCGGTCGATGACCTCAGCTGGCACACCAAGGTTCTTCAGTCGCTGCCGCGCGCCATCCCGCCCACGCCCTTCGCCGCGTAGATCGGTCATAAACTGGGCGATGGCTTGGGCAATCTCCGGCGAGTAGAGCGTGACCAACGGCGCGCCTTCGGCTATCACGCTGCCAGTGGTCACATCGGCGACCGTTTCGATGAAGGCGTCCGCGCGCAGAGAGATCACGCTGACCCGCCGCTCATCGAGGGTGACTATCCCTGGCGCGCGCAAGGACGCTGCCAAAGGGGCCAATTCCGCCAACGCTGTCCGTACACCGGTGCGCTGCAGCTTGCCGGGCGAGACGGTGACCGCGCCATCGTCGCTGCTCTCGCCCTCATAGACCGGAATATAGGCCATCCCCATGGAATCTTCCTTGGGGACAGGCGATGTATCGGCAAGGCCCATCGGGTTGCGGTAATAGAGGACACGCCGTTCGCCCGTGGCTTCGGATGTCTCCTCGGCCTTGGACATCGGCAAAGGACCCAAGACCACATCTTCGCTTGCCATCACGGGCAAGAACGCGCGGCCATCGTCGGTCTGCTTCGCCGTCACCGACCATTCTGGCAGCCCGTCCGGATGCCGCCAATAGATCACCGGCCCGGTGCCCTCTGGGGCAGCCATGGGATCGTCACTGCCCAGAAGCATCGCGACCTGCATGGATGCCGCCATTTTCAGGTCGGCGAGGGTAACCCCCCGCTCTCCTGCAACCAGGCCGCCCCATGCGGCAGCACCCGCCACTGTGGCGGTCGCGAACAGCTTCGCGGTAAAACTCATGGCTCGGCCCGCAACTCGATTTCCGCAGATACGGTTTCCGGTTCGCCCTGAACCTTGGCCGCGACGGAAAACCGCCAACCTCCCGCCATCACCAGATCGGCCGCAAAGCGGTACTGGCCCGGTGCCTCGGCGGGCATCGCCGTGATGGGCGTCGTCATCGTCTCCATCCCGTCCGGTGCCATGTCCATTCGGGTGGCAAAGATCACAGCGCCCTCGACAGGCGCGCCAGTGCGCAGGTCGGTCAGGCGAACTTCGACAATCGTGCCCGATCCGACGCGGTGGTCGGTCGACACGAGATCGAAACGATAGTCGTCTGCACCGGCAAACGCGGTGGAGACGGACAAGGCAAACAGCAGTGCGGCACTGTGGAGGCAGCGGGTTACGTCAGACATGGGAAGACCTTTAAAGGATTAAATTGACCAGCGCTGCTGTACCTGCTCGGCACAGAAACCATTGACCTCTCACGCGTGGACAAGCACGCAACGAGGTCAGATGCGGGGTGGTCGTTTCAATCCTTCAGGGTGTTCACCTGTAACGATCAAGGGTGGGTCGGGCACGGCAAGTGCAACCTGAACCGTTGTGTGCACCATCGCAGGCGTCGCGGCAGGGGCGAGGGCGACTGGCCCGGAAGCGCACCGAAGCATAGTCATGCAGGCCAAGTCACAAGACGGGTTGTCAGGGCAGTCGTCGTCACAACACGGCATTGTTGCGACAGCAATTGACTGGGTCAAGGCGGCAGCAGGCTGCGTCGACGCCGACGCCAGAACGGCGACGACGATAAACAGCGCAAAGATTGCTCGCCCCAATTTTCCCATACATTACCAATTCGCGAAATTATTGATAGTGGCAAGTCGCGTTCGCGTGAGAAGCCCAATCTGGATGCTGCCCTAAGCGAAAGACTTTGCTTCCCGAGCTGTTGACTGCACAGATTTGCCTCGCTGCTGTATGCTACCCCGAAACGGAGAAAAGCGTGTGACCCAACCAACTCGACGAATGTTCTTGCTTGCCGCATCGGCCATTGTTTTGGCACCCCCTGTCCTTGCAGAGGGTGATCGGTCCATTCACGTAGTCAAGGATCCGGGCTGTCCGTGTTGCAACGCCTGGATCGGCCATCTGCGCGACGCCGGGTTTGCGGTCAGTTTTGAAGAGCGTAGCGTTGATGAGCTGGCGGCGTTCAAGCGTCAGCAAGGTATCCCAGACGCTCTTGTAAGTTGCCATACCGCGACAGTCGGCGGCTACACCATCGAAGGGCATGTGCCCGCCGCCGATATCCGCAGACTTCTGGCCGAAGCGCCGGATGCCATCGGCCTGACTGTTCCCGGCATGCCCTACGGCTCACCGGGAATGGGGCCGGAAACCGAGCGAGAGGCGTATGAAGTCATCCTGATCGGGCGGGATGGTGCTGCCTCGACATTCTCGCGCTATGAGGCGGCCTGATACTCTTCATGATTTTCTGCTAATTTGGCACGGGCAGGTGAGACAGACACCTGCCCGCGTCGTCTGCCTTACATGCCTTTAGTGGCAAGCCAGGCCTTCATCTGCGCGATCTCAGTATCTTGCGCGGCGATCACGGCTTCAGCAAGTGCGCGCATTTCGGGGTCTTTGCCAAACTCCAACTGCACCTTGGCCATGGCCACAGCCGCCTCGTGGTGCGGGATCATGCCCTTGACGAAGTCAACATCGGCGTCGCCGGTGTAGGGGATCATCATGTCTTTCATCATGACATCCATCGCAGCTGCATAGGCCACGACGGCAGCGTCGTCAGCCAGTTCGGGCGGGATCATGGAGGTCATCATGCCCATGCCGTCCATACCGGCCATGCCCGAATGATCCATGCCCTCCATTGTCGTTTGGGCAAAGGCCAACCCGCCTACGATTGCAATTGCGCCAGCGACCAGCGCGAGGTTCCGCTTTTTCATCTTCTTCTTCTTCCTTGTCTTGGTTTTCAGTTATGCAGGCGCAAAACCGGCATCGGCCAGCACGGCGGCCAGACGCTCACGCGGGGCGGTGGTGGTCACGTCAACCGTGTGGGTTGCCGGATCGGCCCTCACCACTGCCGTCGGATCGACCGACTGGATGGCCTTGGTGACGCCGCGCGCGCAACCACCGCAGGTCATAGTTTCAATGTGGAACTGCATGGGTAACTCCTTCTGGGTTTCGCCTCATGCAATTAGAAATAGGGCTTCCAACGGTTGTAAGGTCAAGAGCACAAGCCCGTGATTAACTTCTTTCATCAAACCCCTTGACCTTACCATGATGGGAAGGACTATCTTGGTAAGCGGAACAAAGTCGAAAAGGTGGTCCGCGATGAACATCAGCCCCACGAACATGCAGCCTGACCTGGCTGCGACAGTTGTCCTCGACGTCGAGGGGATGACCTGCGCGTCCTGCGTCGGCCGGGTCGAACGCGCGTTGAAGGCCGTTCCGGGTGTCACGGCCGCTTCGGTCAATCTTGCCACTGAACGCGCAGAGGTCACTGGCCTTGGGTTAGACCGGGCAGCCTTGGTGAAGGCGGTCGGGGATGTGGGCTACGATGTCGCCTCGCCCCCGGTCGATCTTGCCATCGAAGGGATGACCTGTGCGTCTTGCGTGGCGCGCGTGGAACGTGCGCTGAAATCCGTGCCGGGCGTAACCGACGCCACCGTCAACCTTGCGACCGAACGGGCGCATGTGATGGGACAAGCCGATCCAACGGCCCTGATCCGCGCCATCGAGGGGGCTGGCTATGAAGCGCGACTGGCGGTGTCAGCCTCTGCCGTTTCAGACGAGATGGCGGCCCGCAAGGCGGCAGAAGAGAGCACTCTGAAGCGCGATCTGTGGATTGCGGCAGCGCTGTCGCTGCCGGTCTTTGTGCTGGAAATGGGATCGCACCTGTTCATGTGGGTCCACATGGCGGTGATGAACACCATCGGCATGCAGAACAGCTGGTATCTGCAGTTTGCCCTGACCACGGCGGCCCTGCTTGGCCCCGGTCGGCGGTTCTACACCAAGGGCTACCCTGCGCTGGCCCGTCTTGCCCCCGACATGAACAGCCTTGTCGCTGTGGGCACTTCGGCGGCTTACGGCTATTCGCTGGTTGCGACCTTCGCGCCCGGTCTGCTGCCTGCCGGCACAGTGAACGTGTATTATGAGGCGGCAGCGGTGATCGTGACCCTGATCCTGCTTGGCCGGGTTCTGGAAGCCCGCGCCAAGGGACGCACGTCTGAGGCGATCAAGCGGCTGGTGGGCCTCCAGGCCAAGACCGCCCACGTCGTCAGAGACGGCACTGCCCTCGAGGTGCAGATTGCCGAGGTACGGACTGGTGATCTTGTCGAGGTGCGTCCCGGTGAGAGGGTGCCGGTGGATGGCGCGGTGACGACTGGCGCCAGCTGGATCGACGAAAGCATGATCTCTGGTGAGCCGCTGCCGGTTGAGAAGACCATCGGAAGCACCGTCACCGGCGGCACGATCAACCAGACCGGCGCTTTCACCTTCCGCGCAACTGCGGTGGGCGAGGCGACGATGCTGGCCCAGATCATCCGCATGGTCGAGGCGGCGCAGGGTGGCAAGCTGCCGATCCAAGGGTTGGTTGACCGGATCACCATGTGGTTCGTCCCTGCCGTGATGGCGCTTGCCGCACTCACCTTCGCCGTCTGGCTGATCTTTGGCCCTTACCCTGCGCTGACTTTCGGGCTTGTGAACGCGGTGGCAGTCCTGATCATCGCCTGCCCCTGTGCCATGGGTCTGGCCACGCCAACCTCGATCATGGTTGGCACTGGACGCGGGGCAGAACTTGGTGTGTTGTTCCGCAAGGGCGAGGCGTTGCAAGCCCTGCAGGACGTGCGCATCGTGGCCTTTGACAAGACCGGCACGTTGACCGAGGGCAAGCCCCGCCTGACCGACCTGCACCTTGCCGCAGGCTTTGACCGCGCCCCCGTGCTGGCGGCGGTTGCAGCGGTCGAGGCTAAATCCGAACACCCGATTGCCCGCGCCATCGTGGCTGCGGCAGTTGAAGAGGGCCTGACCCTGCCGGAGGTGACCGAGTTTGCCTCGCTGACCGGCTTCGGCGTTGAAGCGCTGGCAGGCGAAAGCCGCGTCGAAATCGGCGCAGATCGTTACATGGCGAAACTGGGTCTGGACGTTGCACCGTTTGCCGAGATCGCAACCAGACTGGCGAATGAGGGCAAGTCGCCGCTTTATGCCGCCATCGACGGCCAACTGGCCGTGATCATTGCCGTGGCCGACCCGATCAAGGAAACCACACCGCAAGCCATCCGCGCCTTGCATGCGCTTGGCCTGAAGGTCGCGATGATCACCGGCGACAACGCCCAAACCGCACAAGCAATCGCGCGCCAGCTTGGCATCGACGAGGTGGTGGCCGAGGTGCTGCCCGACGGCAAGGTAGCGGCAGTCAAGCGGCTGAAGGCGCTTGGCCCGCTGGCCTATGTCGGCGACGGCATCAACGACGCCCCGGCATTGGCCGAGGCGGACGTGGGTCTGGCCGTCGGCACCGGCACCGATATCGCCATCGAGGCGGCAGATGTGGTCCTGATGACTGGGCGGCTGACGGCGGTATCGGATGCCATCGCGCTGTCCAAAGCCACGATGCGCAATATCCGGCAGAACCTGTTCTGGGCCTTTGCCTATAACGCCGCGCTGATACCCGTGGCGGCAGGCGTGCTGTGGCCCGCGTTCGGCATTCTTCTGTCGCCGGTCTTTGCCGCCGGGGCCATGGCGCTGTCGTCGGTCTTCGTCCTTGGCAACGCGCTGCGTCTGCGCCGCTTTGTCCCCATTCAAGCCTGAAGGAGCCAGATCATGAACATCGGTGAAGCTGCCAAAGCCTCGGGCGTGTCGGCGAAAATGATCCGCTACTACGAATCCACAGGCCTGATCCCGGCGGCGGGGCGGACAGACGCAGGCTACCGCGTTTATTCGGACATCGAGGTGCAGATGCTGCGCTTCATTCGCCGTTCGCGCGACCTTGGCTTTCCGGTCGAGAAAATTGAGGAACTCCTCGCCCTTTGGCGCGATCGCTCCCGCCAAAGTGCCGACGTTAAGCGTCTGGCGCAAGAACAGATAAACGGGCTGGAGCGCAAGATCGCCGAGATGCAGGCGATGAAGGACACCCTGCAGCACCTTGCCGACGCCTGCTGCGGCGACCATCGGCCAGACTGTCCGATCCTTGCAGATCTTGGCAATGGGCCGGGCACAACGAACAATCGCGCACTGACCCGCTTTGGTCCATAAGAAACGCGCGCTGCCTTGACCTGCAAACGCAGCCGCAGGTTGTTTGTGACGACCGACCTTCAGTTAAAAGATGGGACTCCAAGATGGGTGATTTTCTGCTGAACCACGAGCCAATGATCCGTCTGATCACCTTTCTGACGGTGCTTATTGGCATGATGGTTTGGGAGGTGGCTACCCCCCGTCGCCGTCAAGAAATCCCCAAGGTGCTGCGCTGGACGAACAACCTGAGCCTGGTTGTGATAGACACGGCGATCCTGCGACTTGCCTTTCCTGTCCTTGCGGTGGGTCTAGCGGGCATCGCAAAGACAAACGGCTGGGGTTTGTTCAACATGATCGATCTGCCCCTATGGATAGCTGTGATCTTCGCGATCATGCTACTGGATCTCGCGACTTATCTTCAGGGCACCTCTATAAATTGCCCCACCGCCCACACTGCGGTATGGTGGGACAGTGAACTGGCGGTGGGGATGCGGCGATGGCGCAGATGGGTTTTTTCGATCTTTCGGACCGTTACGCGAGTCTGGATGCCAAGAAGGACCCGCTGGTCGAGATTGACACCGTCGTGCCGTGGGAGG
>Ga0209491_10011160_pt1 | contig 10660 bp, 14 predicted proteins | sample BON02_FD_187213 | JGI IMG/M metagenome (GOLD analysis project Ga0209491, IMG submission 187213) | Freshwater microbial communities from Lake Bonney liftoff mats and glacier meltwater in Antarctica - BON-02 (SPAdes) (version 2) | ecosystem: Environmental > Aquatic > Freshwater > Ice > Glacier...
ATAGTCATAAAGACCTGCTCACCGCTTCTGAGTTCTATTAATTCGTCCTCGAGGGTGTCGTCCCATTTCTCTGGGAAAAGGTTAAATTCTTCCAACTCCTGTAGTCGAGCTCGGAGGGGGTATATCGCTTGGGCCCATCCTATCTTTCTCTTGCCCTTTTTTCTTTCATCTGTGCCATATATGCGATCCGGTTCTGTCAGCTGCGATAGTCAGACAAGGGTGGGGGAGGTTAGTTGGATGGCCTCTCGGAGGGTTGGGTATCCTGTGGTTGTATCTTGGCCTTCTGTTTTCATCATAAATGTATCCCCGGTATCGGTTCGCATCGTGACTAGTTTACCTTCATCCTTTACCTCAACGACTTTAGCCCATTTCTGCTCACTTTTCAATTGTATACGGATTGGGTGTTGGGTGTTTAATATAGCCTGTGCTAGCTCGATATTTGCTGATGATTTTATCCAATCCGGATTGAATGGGTCCCAGCTCACCCTAATTCCTATTGTGCTTGTCAAGTGACATGCAAATGTGAAGGAGTTCTGACTCGCCTGGTCCCTTGTTAGGAATTCCGCCTAAAATTGGAGGTCCTCCATATCCAGGCACCCGTGCTTTTCTAGGGCATCCTTGTATGTAATTTCTGCAAGTTGTTTTGTTCCGTCATCAAATTGGCAACATCGGGTTAAGTGACCCCATGTGGCTGAGCATATGATGGCCCTTAGCATTTTTATCTGTAGGCCTCCTTGGTCTTTAGGAAAGGTACAAAGTGCCGTGGATGTGTTCGGTGACAAGTGCCAAGCTTCCTTGTTGCATCTGACAAAGGCTGCCGTGAGTCGTTTGAATTCTTTCTCCAGCCAAATTATCACCGGTCCCGAGAAGGCCAGGAGGGGGGCCAGGGTGCATTCGATTAGTCTCAGGCTGTTTTCAATCGGAAGGTCTCTGTTTTTACGCAGGAAACACGCCAACTCTGTGATTCCATCCGTATCTTTTTTGGGTGGTACTGTTACGTATCTCCTTTGGGCGGTACTGTCCAGCCACATGTTATATCGTATGCCCAGGAGTCGAATAGGTGTTCGGCCATATTCTGAGGTCACAATGCCTCAGATTATTTCATAACATTTGATCTTGATTTTGACGATTTTCTGTTTATGACAGTTTGTGTAGATTTCTTTCAATTTAATAGATTTAATCATCATCATTATGATGCAAAATGTATTGTAAAACTTTAAAAACAAATTAATCCTGTAATGCTACACTGGAAGTTTTTTTCTATATACGTTCGTGTTTTGTTCAAGGTCATGTAGAAATTCTTCATGGTCGTAATTGTCGCTTTCTGTACACCTTTTATCATCTTCAATCGATTCGAGGACAGACACAATTGAGTCATTCTGGACATGCTGATTTTTCAGTTTCACTTGTTCTCTGGATGTTTTCCATTTTTTGATATTTTTCTTTTGAAATATCAAGAATTCTGTCGCTTTGTCGATAAGAGTCGGTGCACAATTGATTTTCAAAGTTTGCACTTCGTCTTTGTTTGGCGGTATTGAACATCTGATCTTGTATTTTTTTATGCCCCCCTATCATTTATGAATACCAATTTTTCCTGTTTACAAAAATCATGATGTGTAAGATGTTTATAAGTAACAAAAAGTCCTAAAACCCCCGGTCACTATAGGTACCTAAATTTGGGTCCTCGGCTACATCCCTTATATGGAATTGGCGGTGTTCAGTTTGCGATTTCTCGTGTTCCTGTGTATACTGCAATTTCGAATTTTTAAAGTTCGTATTCTCAACGCTTGGGAGTAGGAGTTGCTTTCAACTAACTAATTCCTGTCTACTTAGGGGGCGTGAAGGCTCATTGCTATGGATAGACATCCTATCTTTTTGTTACTGATTGGTATATTTTCGAAGTGGTTTGGTGGATTTTAGTACGGTTAATATGTTCTCGTTCGCATTTCTATCTCTATTTTAGTTATCGTTAGTCAATACTAGTGTTCATATCCTGTATTTACTGTGAGTATGTGTTGCACCCTCGTCTTAGAAACGTGCTGGTGTATGTGAAAGATTGTGATAGGTTGGCTGCTCCTTTTTCTTTTGGCTAAACTATGTGATCTGGTCATGTCCTTGGTGGTTGGAGATGTAGATTAAATCTTTCCATGTTCTTGTTGACGATTTCTGTGGGTAGGGTTTGGAGTGTCCACTCTGTCTTGGAGTTTAATGCGATAAAGAAGAACTTGAGGATCATGTCCGACATAGAAAGGGTTTTTGGGACCGTTCTACTTCATATGGCTTCTCGTGTGTTCTTGTTCTTTACCCCGATCGACTCCAGTCTCGTAAGGAACTGGTTTGTATGTAAAGAGCCTCGTACTCCTGTTGTGAAATTGGTTTGAGAGGCTTTCCAGCCGCTCTTCTCTCGGTTGCTGAGATGGTTTATGAAGCCTAGATGGGAGCTGTATCTTTCGTTTTTCTCCTGCTCCTTCTTCTCTGCCCAGTCTTCATTCGTGTCCATTGCTCTCGTGTATTCCAAGAATACACATATTTTTTTTTCCTTGTCAAAGAATAGGCCATCCGGCCTCCGGGCTATGAAGGTGTCTATGTCTGTATCGTCGAAGTCGATGGCGTAGGCGATGTGGTATTCTTCGATGTCTTTTCAGAGTTTGGCCCTATTTTGGCCCGCTCTTGGTGGGAGGATCTCATGCAGCCCCATGAATTCCAAAATCTTGTATACATTGCTTGAAAGGCATCCTTGTCACATTCTTACATTGCTTGAAAGGCATCCTTGTCACATTCTTGGCAGGCGCTGCCTAAACGGATACCTTCGTTACATGATTTTTACTCAGCCCTGAAGGCACCAAGTGGGGGGGCAGCATGGTGGGGAACGCTACGTTCCCTGGAAGTCAGAGCATCTTGACTATTGGGACTTTGTAGTCCGAGGATATAGGCCAGCCCACAGACAATTCCAGATTATGGACACAATTTATTGTATTGAACTTATTCGCATGTTATTTTATGCTGTCACGTGTCTACGAATTTGTGGTGTTTCTCCTCATTTTCAACGTCATTCTAAATATCTACTTTTCTATTTTGCACATTTCTACGTTCATATTGTATGTCAATGTCACGGTATCTTTCTATATTTGTCATTTTCGATTTATATTTGCTCTGTTTAATCACATAGTTATTTCACACATGTACACACGCGCATGTATGAACACACACACGTACGCACACATTTACGATTCAAGTAGTAGCACACACAAGGAGGAGTGGCAAGAACCAAGCTCTGGGGCTTGATTTGAAGGAGTGGAGACAGCCTGTTGGTTGGAAGAAAAGGCCTAGAACACATACATGGGTACATATATATACCATTTTTTTGAATTGCACACTGATACTCAATCAAAATTTAGCATGATTCGGGTACATAAAGCTTCCAGCAAAGCTTCCAGACAATTTCATTGTGGAGTAATAACAACATCATTAATGAAACAAATGCGCCAAAAAAAATTCAAGAAAGTCATAGGCACTAAAGTGATAGCCCAAAAATGTACATCAGTGAAATGATGAAAGCCACAGCAACCCCCCGAACTTGTTAGTATGGTACGGTCCGCAACTCGGCCTGGGGGTGACAAATTCTTTTTTCAACAACAGAAACAGATGACAAGAAAGAGCAAAAGAGGAACATGGAACAAAAAAATATGTGGCATCACACCTCAGTGTTTTTGTGTGTTTGGGTTTGTAATTCGCAAAACTAGCAAGTAATTATTGAACAATACCGCCCGTTAGATTTCTAACGATGATTCGTCATCGCAGGATTCAGGGTCCAGCGAGTAGTCTGCTAAGTGTCCGTACCAGTGCATCTAATGAACAGCAAATGTCAAAAGAAACATTCCACAGACAATCTCTGATTGCCTGTTCAGCCACTTCGGGAAGTGGATCTCTCCTCAGCCATATCAGGAAGTTCATCAAAGTCAGAATCCCATGCGTGCTGGATCTCTGCCGCACTGATAGGGGCCGCCGTAGTTGCCACACGCAGCTGGCTCTGAGAGCGTGACACATTGAAGCCCAAAGGCGCAAATGAGGCCACACGAGCAGCCATTTGGTGGAAAAGCACAAGAAAGGCAACATAACGTTCGAGCGATGCGTGGCGGTTTTCGTGCCAGAGTTCCAGAGTCGCAGTTTTGTCGAAGAGCTGCAATATAGGACTGCCCTGCAGCTGGTCGATTGCACGATCTAGCACAGCAGGTCCTGCTGCTTCAGCGAGCCCCTGCACAGTCCAAAACAATATACTTATCAGCAATTCTCCTGTGCAGTTCTCAAACAGACCAAAACTGCCATGTATTTTGGATCTTGTCAGTTTGTATTCATCTACTCTGTTTGGTGCTTTTAAAAACAGACGGGGCTGCTGAACAAAACTCGAAGCCAGTGCCTATTTCGTCATTTTCGGAGATCGTCTGCGATGCACTGATGTACTGATTACCTGCAGAGTGATGGAATGTATAGTGTTGTCGGCGTCAGAGTTGCCATTCCGGTCGATCGAAAGGACTCCTCCTGATGCACGACGGCTGCGGTCCGCATTGCCCGAATGTCGGCTGCGGTCCGCATAGTTCGAATGTCTACTGCGGTCTGCTAGACCGTGCACAGAGTGCTGGCTGAGTTCGTGACGACTCAGATCTCCATGCCGGCTTGCCTGGGGTAGATAGAGATTGAATGAGAAAATGTGCGAATAAAACAGAAACTCCATACTGTACATTAGAACGAAGAAAAAAACTTACCGGCAGTCACAGACTGACACCCACACCATACGCGTACACATGTAAGCACACAAACAGAACGAAAGAAAGGAGGGAAAAGAGAGGCGGGGTGGGGGTGGGGGAGGAGAAAGAGAGAGGGAAGTAAAAGCAAACCTCATCAAAGAGAAGTGCCTCGCCTGCCCTCTGCAACGTGCGCTGAAGACGCAAGTGCATACGCAGCAGTTGCGCAGGTGCGAGTCTTTCGAGATGATGATACCCTACTGCTTTTGAGTCATTCTGAGGCGCTGTCGCTACGCCACCTGAAGCTGCAGTGCCATTTTTAGCTACTATGTCAAATCGCTGGACAGCATCGGTGTGGGTTGAGGTTTTGCGATCGAGTTCTTTGACGGCAGCAGACAAGGACATAGGCTCGGTGGTCTCAAGGTGCTCCAGTTCCGAGAGTGTCTCACACAGAAAACGTGGCCGCCTTGAGCTGTTGTGCAAATGACATGTTTCAATACAAGACAGGTGAGTCATCGCATACACATACTTTACTCGAATCTGTGCAAACAGGACGTTGAATGTCATATGTACAGCAAGCGATGGATGGATACATAGCAAGTGGCGTGAAAGAAACTGCTCGAGCTACCTGAGGGTGGTATGATGCGTGAACAGACTGGGGTTGTTGTACGGATTGTGCCCCACTGAAATGATCTCAGGGCCCGAACCCAGGTGCATGATTGCCTTGCACTGCTGCATCGCCATCAGAATCCACGACTCGCCCTTGCTCTGGGAAAACAGCCGCCCATCGGTACGTCCAACTGCGATGAGAGTTCCTCGGTACACGCGGTGTGTAAAACGGTGCACCAAATGATCGATGGCATTTGCACCGTGCACTTCCAAAGATCCTATGGAGTAGCTGAGCGAAAACATCTTTGACACGTAGCTCTCTAGCAACTGATGCACGTAGGGCACGTCTGCTATCACTAGCGTCCGCTTGCCGAGCCTCGCCTGTGCGGGTATCCATATGTTGTGAATTTACATATACGTGCAAATGTATAGCAGACTTAAAAAAATATGTGCATTGCGCACGTATTTGCAAGTATGCAAAGACGCTCCATGAAACAAACATATACAATCATCAATCAAGGTTTCGGAAATTGTTCCTTTACATTTGGGAATGCAACGATGTTTATCTTGTTGACACGCATATATATGTACCTACATATATGTGTGTATGTATATATATAATTGTGTACCAGAAGCTCACGGCTCTGTACCACTCGCAGCAGCATGCAGAAAAACAAGGGCAGGAAGCTATACAACACAGCATCCAGCGCCAACATCACGTGGTTGATGGCTTCCGGCAATTTCTGTGGCCCGTCCACCCCTGCTCACGCCAAGGCCAAATGTCAGCATCATCCTTGAATCCTTAAACCTCTGGTATACACACCTTTAAATTTTATTGCACGAACATAACGATTCCACGCACTATATGGCACATCATGCTCACAATTGAATTTACCCTTTCGCGAGCGCGCGCGCGCGTATACACACGTGCACAGACTCACCATCGTGAAGAGCGCCATAGACGAGTTGCACAACAGACGAGAACAATGGATGCCCCCAAATGACTGTTAGGCAGATGTAGGCAGCGCTCAGACACCATGCGTATGGACCTTCGAGCACGTGCAGCGCCCAAGTGCGGCCCTGCTTTTTCAAACTCGCATGCACTTTCGAAGGCGCTGTTTGGCCCTTTGCGTCGACGCCGAGGATCTCTGGAATCGCTAATTGTGTGCTAGCAAGATTCAAACGCCACATATCGTCAAGGTCTTTCTCCTCCAGTTTCAACCCCGCCTGTTTTGAAAATGACAATCAACGAACACCTTCTGATAATTACATAGTGTATTGCGCAGAAGAATAATTGCATGACATTAGTTGATAGGTAGAATGTAGGATTGCTGGCAGAACAAGCAAATCTGCACGCACCGCGGCGGCAAAAGCGGCGTCCGTCTCATTGACAGCACAGCGTGCCAAGCACAAGAGCAATTCTGTTAAGGTCTGGTGAAAGGCAACAGTTGACACTGTGAGTGCCTCGGCAGGTCGCCATCCTGTGTACACGCACATGTCCACGAATACACACAAACACACACACACGTGCACACACACACACACACACACATATGCACACAAATGTATTACTTGAAGTTACTGTAACACACAATAATACATCCATACATGTATATGTATGTGATTGTGCCCTTACATGTGTGTGGGCGTACGTGTGCGTGCATGTTTGGGATAGTTACCTGCAAACGTCGTCCATGTGCGCGCAAGCCAGGGCGCCCCGACATAACTTAGTTGGCCAACAGCAGCGCTCATTTTCGAGTCGACACTACCAGTGACCACGAAGACACGATCACCGCACAGTTTGCGGAGGGTGTGCGTCGCGTGGAGAGTCGGGAAAGTTTGTCCGGAGTGAGAGAGAGAAAGGATAATAGTTTTTTTCAACGACATGGTGCGCGATGAAAAAGCGAATCCCGACATTGGGGCGCTTCCACGTGTATTCGACAAGACCCCTGGTAAGTATGCAGGTTTGTCAATCTCTTGCTCAAAAACGTGCAAAGCCTGGCGGTGGGAAGCCTCAAAGCATACTAGCGCTTCAAAGGATGTTGAAGTGCACTGTATGGATAACCATGCAATGCATGTGAATATTCTAGCAAGAAAGTGCTGGCTGGAGCCGAGTCAAATGGATCAGCACATACAATACTACGAAAATGCAGAAATGCATGTGATTACCAATGACTTTATTTGCCGACATGGCAACAACACGGAGCGCAGGAAACAAATTTTGCAAGTCGCTAGCAAACTGCTCGCCGATCCACAACGAGGCTTCACATCCCGTGATGAGCACGTCAACTTCCAACCTGCCAAATACAATTGCAATTGTTGTGTCAGATGGATTGGACGCCGCGGTGTGTGCATCTTGTGCATGTGCGTGTGTGCGCGCGCACGTGCGCATGGGGTAATGTGTGGGCTAAACCTGTCGTGAAAATCTGCTATTTTGGGAACAGCATTTCGAGCCAGAATGAGGTCGCGCAACAAGCCGTAAAGTGCGTGAGATGTCATGCTGTTTTGACTTGTTTTTTCGTCCCACTCTTTCCTGCAACATCCATCGCGAATGTATGGTCATGGATGTGTAAAATATGTTGAGATAGTTTACCGAGAAGACCAAACAACAATCAATCAAGACAACTGTTTTGCTATGGGGTAGCTTTGGTTAGCAGGATCGATAAAATTACAGGTCTCTTTTGCAAAACAGCCCTATGAAAGAGACGATATTCTGCAAAAGAGACCTGTAATTTTATCGATTCTACTAACTGCAGCCACACCATATCCCCCATGAGGTGTCATGACACGTCAAACAATACGATTTGATTTGAGTAACAACACGTATACACATAACTGGACCATCATTTGCCTGTTTTCATATATTTTGCAATAAACATACACACGTGTTATTTTCACACATGCATACACATATGCAACAGGTGTCTGCACGTATCTATACATATATTCATGTACAAGTAGATAGATCCACATCTGTGTCTCTATGTACATGCAGATAAATAGGCAGATGGATAGACAGACAGATAGATAAATCGACTGAATCTAACAGATATAAGTATACACATACATGTACACACCTGAACACGCACACAAGTGTATAATTATCATACCTGATCGTGCCAAGAATACTCGGGATATCTCGCATGTCTTTTTCGACAACATCGTACATTGATGGCCCTACCTGCACAGCTGTGTAGGCGTGAGTATAAGTTAGCGCGTGATTTGGTGTGTGTGTGTGTGTGTGTGTATGTGTGTGTGTGCGTGAGTGTATGTGTGTGTAGGTGTGTGTGTGTGTGTGTGTGTGTGTGAGAGAGAGAGAGAGAGAGAGAGAGAGCGCGTGTGCGTGTGCGTGTGTGTGTGTGTGTGTGTGTGTGTGTGTGTGTGTGTGTGTGTGAGAGAGAGAGAGAGAGAGAGAGAGCGCGTGTGCATGTGCGTGTGTGTGTGTGTGCATGTGTACATGTGTGTGTGCCTATACGTGCATGTGTGTGTGTGTGTTACACACAACAGCTCGCAGAACAACAACTTTCAATCTTCAAACTCAAATGCTAAAATCCCCACGATTGTACGTGTGTACGTCTCTGTCTGTGCACTACGTAAGATACAGGGTGGCAAAGACCCATAGGATACCTTAAGTTGCAGGTCATTTTCGGCGAAAGAGCCACTAACTATAGGACTCTTTTGCAGCGAATGACCTATACAGATAAGGCATCTTACGCATCTTCGCCACCCTGTAGGTGCGTGAGTTCTCTGTCTCTACGATTCTGGCACTTTTTCTATTTCCAAGTGCAGTATGTGTGTGCGTGTGTGTGTGTGTATATGCGTGTACATATGTATGGATATAGGTACCAGCACAGGCCTTTGCTGGCAGCAACGACACGCATGATTCTGGCTGTTGGAATTCATTCTTGCTAAGAAAACGCCCCCTCTTGTGCTTATACACTCGCAGGTGCAGTGTATTCTGCATTGGAAATGGCGCGAAATAGCCGCCCATATCATCCACGACACACTGAAATACATACACAATACTCTTTCAGTGAATGAGTCTTATCACGTATGAAGATATTATGTCATGTCACATGTGAAGGAGTCATGGCACACGATAAGGAGTCATGTCGCATTGGAATGTCACTACATGATGAGATATGTGCGTGTTACTCTGCCAGGACCATCACGAAGGAGTCATGTCACATATGAACGAGTGCAGGCAGGTAGGCAGGCAGACGGACAGATAGACAGACACATGCACACGCACATGCACACACATATAATATTGTACTGTATGTAAAAATGTATATGTGTTTCAATGAATATATATGCTCACAAATTTACAAGAGCGTGTATATATTATATCATATTGTGTGTGTGTGCTTGTGAGTTTGCGTGTGTGTGTGCACTTGTGAGTGTGTGTGTGTGTGTGTGTGTGTGTGTGTGTGCTTGTGTGTGTGTGTGTGTGTGTGTGTGTGTGTGTGTGTGTGTGTGTGTGTGTGTGTGTTGCGTGAGTGTATGCGTGTGCATGTCTGCGTGTGTGTGTGTGTGATTACCTTGAACACATCACGTACATTGCCAGACGCCACCCACTGCTCCATTTCTTTTTTTTTTGAGAAAAACACATCAATCTTTCAATTTCGTTATCCATAAAACATCAAGATCAGATCCATGTGAAAACTAACCCAATTTGTCAGGTGCGCAATATTCAGGAAGTTCTTGAGATGCACAATTAAATTGCTGATAGTAGATGTGTATTCATGTGCTACATCACTATCTTTTGCGAGCCGAGAAACAATATGACCTTTGGCGATAGTCAAAGTGTTTTGAACTCGCACTTCCACAACTTCGCCTCCATTTTCGTCCAAATCGTGTCGGTGTGTGCACAATTGCTGCATATCCTGTGTGTGTGTATGTGCGTGATCAGTGCGTGTGAGAGAGAGTGTGAGTGTGTGAGAGAGAGTGCGTTATACACATATATGTTGGTGTGTACACAATTTATACACATATATGTCGGTGCGTGCACAATTGCTGCGGATCCTGCTAGATATTAATTGATGGAGGAGTGACTTTGTTTAGTATCCATAAATTATACATACATGTATATGTAGATATATGTGTATATATGCATATATATATGTATATGTATGTATATGTATGTATATGTGTATATATGTATATGTGTGCATATATGTATATATATATATATACGTGTACATACATATGTAATGTACATATATATATATATATATATGTATATATATATATATGTATATGTATATAAATATGTCTGTATACATATGCTATTTATGAATACATATATA
>Ga0209491_10011163_pt1 | contig 10655 bp, 7 predicted proteins | sample BON02_FD_187213 | JGI IMG/M metagenome (GOLD analysis project Ga0209491, IMG submission 187213) | Freshwater microbial communities from Lake Bonney liftoff mats and glacier meltwater in Antarctica - BON-02 (SPAdes) (version 2) | ecosystem: Environmental > Aquatic > Freshwater > Ice > Glacier...
TTGAAGCACCGTTGAGGATGCACCCGGAGTACCGCGAGGGGCAACTGGCGTTTTCAAGTTAGAATCAAGGGTGTAAAATCTACATGCGATTGCCCTGGGATCGCAGATGTGTCCCTATCATATCGCAGGAACACAAAGGATACAATGATTGATTGCTGTGCTAGCGCGATGGCAGGTCGCCCCGGATTGCTAAGCGTAGTAACATCGATCATTGCTTTTTCCAAAGGAGTTCATCATGAAACCAACCCTCGCCCTCACAGCCCTCGCATTCACTTTTTACTTTGTATCACTGGCGCACGCTGAAATCGTCACCAACTCCATCACCTACACCCAAGGCGGCGTCGAACTCGAAGGCTTCCTCGCCTACGACAGCGACAAGGCGAAAGCCGACGCACCAGGGGTACTGATCGTGCATCAGTGGATGGGCCTGACTGACAACGAAAAGATGCGGGCCAAGATGCTGGCGGAACTGGGCTATGTCGCTTTCGCGCTGGACATCTATGGCAAAGGTGATCGCCCCGCCAATCGCGGTGAAGCGGGCAAGTTTGCTGGCAAATACAAGGGCGATCGCAAGCTGTTCAGGCAACGCCTGGCCGCGGGCCTGAAGGTGCTGCAATCGCAGAGCAATGTGAATCAGAAAAAACTCGCCGCCATCGGCTACTGCTTTGGCGGCACCGGTGTGCTGGAAATCGCTCGCATGGGTGCGCCGGTCTTAGGCGTCGTCAGCTTCCACGGCGGCCTGGGTGCTACGCTGCCTGCTGAAGAAGGCGCGAGCAAAACCAAAGTGCTCGTGCTGCACGGAGCCGATGACCCGTTCGTTCCCAAAGCCGAGATCGAAGGCTTCGTCAAAGAAATGAACGATGGCAAATTTGACTGGCAGATGACCTACTACAGCGGCGCGGTGCACAGCTTCACACAGAAAGAAGCAGGCAACGATAACAGTGCCGGCGCTGCCTACAACGCGGCAGCCGATGCGCGGTCGTGGGGCGCGATGAAGCAGTTTTTGAATGAGCTTTTTGGCCAGTGATTCAATTCACTAGCGCCGTTAGCCAGCACGCGGGACGCCTTTGCAAAGACGTCCTGCATGCTTTACCGAAACAAGTTTCGCCGCCGCCGCCTTGACTCTGTCGCCACTTCCCGGTAATTCTGTTCCATGGAAGCCAACCTCAAAAGCGATCGTCTCTCCTCTTCTGCCTCTTCCTCTGCTTCAGCGGACCCGCTAAGCCGAATCCTTTACGAAGCTCTCACGTTCGATGATGTTCTGCTGTTGCCGGCTCGCAGTGACTTTGTGCCAGGCGATGCGGACACCTCCACGCAGCTGACCAAGCGCATCCGTTTGAATATCCCGCTGCTCTCGGCGCCGATGGATACTGTCACCGAAGCTTCGCTCGCCATCGCGCTGGCTGCGGCGGGTGGCCTGGGCGTCATCCACAAGAACATGTCCATCGAAGCGCAGGTACGCGAAGTCATCAAAGTGAAACGCTCCGCCAACGGCGTCATCACCGACCCTGTCACGCTCACGCCCGATTCCCCTGTCTCCGCAGCCCGCAAGCTGATGCGCGAGCAGAATGTCTCAGGTATTCCCATCGTCGAGTCAGGCAGCAAGAGCGGCGAGAACAACGGCAAACGCGGCAAGGTCGTAGGCATTCTCACTCGCCGTGATATGCGGTTTCTTCCCGATGATGATCAGCCCATCGCACAGGTCATGACCAAAGACCGTCTGGTCACCGCCCCGCCTGGCACCACGCTCGAACAGGCTGCCACGATTCTGTACCGAGAAAAAATCGAGAAGCTCCTTCTCGTCGATGGCAACAATTATCTGCACGGCCTGATCACGATGCGCGACATCGACAAGTTCGAACAGTTCCCGCAAGCTTGTCGTGATTCACGCGGAAGGCTGCGCGTGGGCGCAGCTGTGGGCGTGCATCAGCTCGATCGCGTGGAAGCGCTCATCGGTGCCGAGGTCGATCTGGTCATCGTTGATACAGCGCACGGCCACAGCAAGAACGTCATCGACACCGTCAAAGCCATCAAAGCGAAACACGATATCGATGTCATCGCAGGCAACATCGCCACCGAAGAAGGCGCACGCGATCTGATCGAAGCAGGCGTCGATGCGGTGAAAGTCGGCATCGGCCCAGGCTCGATCTGCACGACGCGCATCGTCAGCGGCGTAGGCGTGCCGCAGGTCACGGCCATCATGAATGCTGTGCGTGCGGCGACTCCGCTGCACATTCCCATCGTCGCCGACGGCGGCATCCGGCAATCAGGCGACATCGCCAAGGCGCTGGCCATGGGCGCCTCTGCGGTGATGCTCGGCTCGCTCTTGGCGGGCCTCGATGAATCGCCGGGCGAGTCGATCATTCATATGGGCCGAAGGTACAAAACGTATCGCGGCATGGGCAGCGAAGGAGCGATGATGGCCGGCAGTGCCGATCGATATCGCCAGAGCGGCACCACCGAAATGAAAAAGCTCGTACCCGAAGGCGTCGAAGGCCGTGTGCCTTATCGCGGGCCTCTTGCCGACTTCGCCTATCAGCTCATCGGCGGCCTCAAAGCGGGCATGGGCTACTGCGGCACGCCAAGCATCGAAGCGCTGCGGCGTGATGCAAGATTCTGCCGCATCAGCGGCGCAGGTCTGGCTGAAAGCCATCCGCACAACATCACGATCACGAAAGAAAGCCCCAACTACACGATGGAATACCGCACGGAAGAGTGAAATACGCCGCGTAATTAGCCGTTCGCCTTGGCGAACAAAGTGTGCACAGGCCGCAAACCGATGAACAATTCCTTCACTTGAGCAGTACGCTCTCGTAGAATGATTTTATTCACTTGGCCAAAGTTCACGCGGCACCACCGCGCTGACGCACAGGGGAAGCAGGTATGAATTCTTTGACTCGATGCATTTCCGTTGTGTGTTTCATCACCTTCGCTTTCCTCATCGGCTGCGGTGCCACTCAGCATATTCAGCGCGGTGATGCAGCCCTCAATGCTGATCGTCCTCGCGAAGCACTCGCCAATTATCAGCGGGCTGCCCAGGTCGATGGACGTTTGCGCAGTGATCCACAGTTTGCTGCTAAGTTGCGTGAAGCAAGCTGGCGCACTGCGATTCTCGATGCCGATGCAGCAGCGGCCAATGGCAACTGGGAAGCTGCAATTCATGCCTACGAACAGACGGTCTTCCACAACTCCTCGCACCCCGCTGCTGCCCAAGGCCTCGCCAATGCAAAGCAGCAAGGCGCTCAAGGCCGCTACGAGCGCTCACTGATTTATGCCGACAAAAACGACCTCCGAAGTGCCCGCGAAGATCTGCGGCAGGCACTGACATGGGATCCCAATCACGCGAATGCTCGCGCCGCTTTTGATTCGTTGGATCGCAAAGGTAACGCTGCCAGCGAACAGCGCTTTGCCGCCGCGCTCACCCGCATCGAGCAGCGCGACTGGCAGCGGGCCAGCGATGAGCTGAGCACGAACATTAACATTGATGCGAACCATCTGCCTTCGCGAGCCGAGATCGCCAAGGCGCAGCAGATGATGGCGCAGTCCAGGCAGGCTCACGAGCAAGGCAGCCGATTGCTCACGGAGAAAAAACTGGACGATGCCATCGCAACCGCACGACGAGCACTGGATATCTGGCCCACGAGCAGCGAAGCGATGGACCTGATGCAGCGCTCGCAAGGCGAGCGCGATCGTGCGGAATCGCTCTACCTCAGTGCTAAAGATCAAGTCGCGCAGGGCAACTATGAGCAGGGCATCGCAACCATCGCTCAAGCGCTGGACGTTTATCCTGATCATGCAGCAGCTCGCAAATTCTCCGGTGAAATTCGCCAGACTGCTGCGGACGCGCATTTCGCACAGGCACGCCAGAAACTTGCAGCCGGTGAAATTGAAACGGCTGCGAATCACTTCCGTAAAGCACTTGCGTATGTGCCTGGCCATCGTGCTGCGCAAGATGGACTCGTCGACGTTTCCTATGCTCATGGCCTAGGTGCAGAGAAGGAAGGCCTATGGGGCAACGCGCTGCTTTGGTACATGGAGGCCGCCGCACAGAAACCCACAGGTGTTTACAAACAGGCCGAAGATCGTGCCCGTGCCGCCATCGCCAAGCAGGTTGCTTTCGATCTGGCGCTTCTGGTGATCGATGGCAGAGGCAACACAAATCCCGATACGACGGCGATGGAAACGCAGCTTGTCGCACAGGCGAACAAGAGCAAACCTGCGTTTGTTTCACTTGTAAAACCGCAGGATGAAGCGCCAGTCAACGGGCAGTTTCCTCGCCCGCTCTTCAAAGCGATGATGACGTTGCGTTCCATTGAAGTGAAGCAGCAGGTTCTCAGTCGCGATCGAAAGAATCACACCTACAACGCGGTACGCTCGGTGCCCAATCCGAATCTGCCGGTGCTTGAGCGCGAACTCGGTCGCGCTGAGCGCGATCTGGCTTTTGCCCGCAATCGGCTGATTCGCTTTGACTGTCGCGACTGCAACGGCAGAGGGCACACGGTCTGTGGTACCTGCCGTGGCCAGAAACAAAGTCAGTGTTCCGCTTGTAATGGATCAGGCCGCATCAGGATCAAAGGCGGCGGCTATCAAATATGCAATGAGTGCAACGGCAGACCTTCGCAGCAATGCCGCACATGCGGCGGCGTCGGCCACCTGCGCTGCAATCGCTGCGGCGGGCGCGGGTTCTACAACGACTACGATCACGATGCCATCCACCGCAGCGAACGCGAGGTGATTGATCTTCGCAATCGTCTTCGCCGAGAGTCCCCCACCATTCAAGAACAGTACGTCGTCAACTGGCCTTATGAGCAGGAGCTTTACCGCAAGACAGGTACGTTCGATGGCTCGGTGCAGGTCGAAGATGTCCAAGGCAAAGCGACGGTGCAATCCTTCGATGTCGCGCCGATCTACCGCAATGATGATGTGGTGACGATCAATCCCAATCCGCAAGTCGGCTTGCCTGCGGATGGCTTGGACCTGCCCAGTGATGATGCGGTTTATCGCAGCCTTCTGAGTGAGGCTGCGAGCACGACGATCAAGGGCGCACTTTCTACTGCGACGATCACCCGCGCCAATGCGTACATCGCTCAGGCCAACGAACACGCCAAGAATGGCAAGACTGATCTGGACATCGAAGCCCGCGTCGCTGCGATGGTGCTGCTTGAATCAACAGAACCAGCGCAGGCCAAACGATTGCTCGAGGAGATTCGCAATCCTAAGTGAGGTTGCAACCCTTAAGCCCCACCCGCAAGGGTGTGGGCCACCGCCGACAAGCATTTACGCAGAATCACGCGGAGCGGCGGCGGCCCTTTGCTCCGCGGCTAAACGAAGTGAAATAGAAATATTTCCGCGCTCACTTGCCTTGCAGTGATTCGCTGGCTTTTCCCATGCTTCTCACAGGCTTTTGCGGCGGCTGCGTATTCACCAGTTCCGCTTGCACCGCATCAGGAAACACTACCGCTGCGACCAGTGCATCGCCATACGCTTCCCACAATTTCGTTTCGTTCCACTTATCCACACCACGCGGCAGTTCCAACGTGATCGTGGGAATGCCAAGCTCTTCACCCAGAAATGCGCCCAGCGAACCGGGACGCGTGCCCAGCTTTTTCACAGGCAACTTGGTGAGCTGCGCCATGCGCGCCGCCAGCGCCTGCGCAGGGCCATCGTAATCAACACAAGCGAGCGGCTGATGAATGGCGATGACGCGCGACGGGGCGTAGATCTCAACGAGCATGGCGATGATTTGTGCTTCGGGTTCAGAGAGTTCTGTAAAGCCATAGCGCTCGTTGTTCTCGCGATTGGCAGCGGGGAAGTTGCGATTGAGGTCGATGCCGTTGGCGTTCTCGCGGATGGAGTGAGCCATGCCATCGGGATTGATGGCGGGCAGCAGTATGACCCGCCGGCCGATGAGACGGTGCGGGTTGGCTTGGAGGTGATCGGAAAGTCTTCGCACAAGCGGCGAGCCAGCCGTTTCATCGCCGTGAATCGATGCGATGATGAACGCGGTATCGGGACCTTCGCCCAGCACCTGACATTCAATCTGACGCCCTTGAACCGACTGCCCGACACTGAAAAAATTCGGATTGATCGGCGCAGCCACCTGCTGCACGATGGTGGTGGTCTGGCAGCCGGTTGGAAGCAAGAGCAATGCGCAAAGCAGCAGCCGCATCGTCATGCGAAGGGGCGTTTTCAGATGTAAAACACATTGCGACATAATCCCACCTCCTGAAAACTGAATCGTTTCAATCCAAGCCCGATGGCGAGTCTTCGAGCTGTCGGGGTAAGGGATCACGCCCAACGTACCACGACGGTTCGCCATCGGACTTGATGAACCTGTGCATTCTCACTCACGCTCATGTGACCGATTCCGCCACGGGCTCACACGTTTCTTCTTCGCAGCTTGTCGGCGCTGGGCCGGCGCTCATGTCGGCGACGACGCCCGGCGCTTTGAGGTCGTAATAGTAGCGATCGAGCACGCTGCGCCAGTCGTCGAGTGATTTGACTGCGATGTAGGCTTTGGCAACTTCGCCGCCTTGTGGGTGATGGCGGGAAAATTTGATGCCGAACTTTCGCATCATCATGCCAGCGCGCTTCTCGCCGTGCAGATCCACGGAGAGTTGAAAGTGATCGAGCAGCACTTCGCGCTGCTGCCCAATGGTAGGCGGCAGCGTGGCAGCGGCCAGATCACCCGCCATGATGGCGCGGGCCTGATGAAAAATCCAAGGATTCCCGATGCAGCCGCGTGCGACGCTGACCAGCTCAACGCCGGTCTCGCGGATCATGCGGAAGATGTCAGCCGCACACCAGATATCACCTGAGCCGCCGATGAAAAAGGATGGTGCCGGAGTCCCGAGTCCAGAATCCGGAGTCTTGTTGTCGTTGGCCTTATCGACTCCGGACTCTGGACTCTGGGCTCTGGACTTTTGTCCGTACCGTTCAACGAGACTTTTCAGAAACGCCCACTTCGATGGTCCAACGTATTTCTGGTCCACCGTTCGGCCATGCACCACAGCACCGGCATAGCCGAGGTTGATGACGCTTTCGAAAATGCGGTGAAAATTTTGTTCTGCTTCAACGGTGTCATCCGTGCCGCGGCGGAGCTTCACCGTGCATGGCCGATCATCGCCGACCGCTTGCCTCACCGCATCGAGAATGGCGATCGCTTCTTCGGGGGCCTGCATCAGATGGCCGCCGCGAGCGCGCTTGCGGATTTTCTTCACAGGGCAGGCCAGATTTACATCGATCACATCATAACCAAGCTGCACCAGAATCTTCGCACCGGCAGCAATCTCATCAGGATGCGAACCCATGAGTTGCCCTGCGATCGGATGATCCGCATCAACCAGTTCCGCCGCTTCCAGACCACGACCGCCATTGATGAGAAACTGATCGAGCATCGCCTCGGTGACAGCGAACGGCGCGCCATGCCTGCGCGCCACCAGCCGCATCGCAGCATCGGAATAGCCCGCCAGGCCCGCCTGAAAAAATGGAGCATCGATTGTCAGCTTGCCCATCTGTATCATGAGAGGGATTATACGCGGATGACCCCTTCCCGATGGATTCAAGAAATGCCTATGAAAGCCCTAGTACTTCTGTGTCTCGTTTGTGCTGGCTGCTCACAGCCACTTGCGGAGATCACGCGGCCTCGCGCGCTCTTTGGCACGCGCGCTGACCCCACGCTCGCGGTGGACCTGGCCAAGTTTTCCTATCCGCAGGACGCAGCGGCCGGCGGCGACCTGGACATTCTCGTCATCAAAAATGGCGACCGCATTCACTTTGTCAACCGCACCACCACCGTTCACACCAAGGTGCAGCTCTGGATCAATCAGCAGTACGTCGGCCTCATCGACGAAATTCCCATCGGCATCAGTTCCAGCCATCCGCTGGGCGATTTCATCAATCGCTACGGCGAAGCGTTTCCCGTAGGCGGTTTCCTCAACCCCGACAAAAGTTTTCCCATCGTGCTGGCGGAACTGTTCAATCCATCAACCGAGAACAGCACCCGGCAACGACATAAGTTGACAGTTCGCAGTGAAGATTGACGATGGTGGCAGAAGATGGGATTTAACATTTGCGATTTGAGATTTCCCATGATGCCGCACATCGTTCGCCAAGGCGAACGGCTAAATAGGTCGACACGAATTAACGTATTTCTCACGTGACTCTGCTAATAAACTCACTCAGCTTCGGCAACGTTTCTACATCACCTCGCAACCCTTTCTAAAGAGCACATCCATGGAAGCCAGCAAACTTTGGAATCGCTACCAAAAGCACCTTTGCACCTGCCCTTCGCTGGGCATTGCTCTTGACATCAGCCGCATTCGATTTGGCGATGGATTCTTCAAGGAGTTTGAGCCGCGCATCACCGCTGCCTACGCGGCGATGAAGAAGCTCGAATCTGGCGCGAAGGTAAACCCCGATGAGAAAGACGATGCGGGCAAGCCCGGCCGCATGGTCGGCCACTACTGGCTTCGCGCTCCGCAACTGGCACCGACGCTGGAGCTGCGCGGGGCCATTGAATCGACCGTGAAAAACATCAAAAACTTCGTCGCGGATGTACACAAGGGCAAGATCAAGCCGCCCAAATCTTCGGGCGCTGACAGCTTCACCGAAGTGCTCGTCGTAGGCATCGGTGGCAGTGCGCTGGGGCCCCAGCTTGTCGCTGATGCACTGGGCAATCTCGATGGCAAAGATCGGATGAATATTCACTTCATGGATAACACCGATCCCGATGGCATCAACCGAACACTCACCAAACTGAGCAAGAAGCTGGATAAGACGCTGGTCCTGGTCATTTCCAAATCAGGCGGCACACCCGAAACACGCAACGGCATGCTTGAAACCGAAGCTGCCTTTAACGCCAGCAAGCTCAAGTTCGCCAAGCATGCTGTCGCAGTCACCGGTGAAGACAGCAAGCTGGATAAGGTGGCCGTTGCGGGCAAATGGCTGGCGCGGTTCCCGATGTGGGACTGGGTTGGTGGGCGCACCAGTGTGCTCTCCGCAGTGGGCTTGCTTCCTGCTGCGCTGCAAGGCATTGATATCGATTCGATGCTGCTGGGCGCTGCTGAGATGGATGCGATCACCCGCACCGAACCGACAGCAAAAAATCCTGCCGCCCTGCTCGCGCTGATGTGGCATCACGAAACCGATGGCCGCGGCGCCAAGGACATGGTGATGCTCCCTTATAAGGATCGTCTGCTGCTGCTGTCGCGCTATCTTCAGCAGCTCATCATGGAGAGTCTGGGCAAGCGAATGAACCTCAGCAATAAGAAAGAAGTGCATCAGGGCATCGCGGTCTATGGCAACAAAGGTTCGACCGATCAGCATGCTTACGTGCAGCAGCTTCGCGACGGCGTCAACAATTTCTTCGCCACGTTCATCGTCTCGCTCAGTGATGCGACCACCGGTGCCAAGGCCGCGACGAAATCCGGCCCGATCGAAGTCGAGCCGGGCATCACCAGTGGCGACTTCCTCAACGGCTTCTGGCAGGGCACGCGGACGGCGCTGTATGAATCAGGCCGTGGCTCGATGACGATTTTTATTGATGAGATGAGCACGAAAACACTGGGCGCACTCATCGCGCTTTATGAAAGAGCGGTTGGCTTGTATGCGACGCTGGTGGATATCAATGCGTATCACCAGCCGGGCGTTGAAGCGGGCAAGAAGGCGGCCGGTGCGGTGTTGGAATTGCAGGCCAAAGTCGTGTCGCATTTGAAAGCGACTCCCGCCGGTGGCACCGCCGATGAACTGGCGAAGGCGATTGATTCGCCTGACAGCACTGAAACCTTGCACCACATCCTCAGCCACATGGCCGCGAACAGTCGCGGCATCGTGTGCGACGGCGCGATGTTCAAGGCGGGTTGATGAAAATGGAATCGCACAAATCGATCCATTAGCAGCGGGCTTAGCCCGCTGCTAATGGATCATTGTTATTCATTGTCCGCCGTGCGCTTCGCCCCGCCATACATCGGCAGATATCGGTAATAAACTTCCAGCGTCAGCGCCGCCATGCAGGTCGTATAAACCTGACCGCCCTTCTTGTCCCAGCGATTGACCATGTTCCAGCTTCCATCATCGGCCCCGCCTCGCCTTTGAAGCTTGGTGATGAAGGGGCGAGTCTTGTCATTCCATTTCTTCCAGTTTGGGCCTTGCAACTGATTGAAGGAAAGTGTGGCGTAGTAGAGGTAATAAAAATCAGTCTCGCCCTTGCCCGCAGGATTGTCGAACATGAACTGCTCGAAGGTTCGCAGGTGTTTCTCGCTGAACGTTTCACCCAGCAGAATGCGGGAAAAAAGTGCCTCGGCTGTCATCGATGGCCTTGGGCCTTCCTGTTGATAACCCGAAAGCAGCGTGTTTTTCTGCGTGACCAGTTTGAGCCAGGATCCTGCACGTTCGCGAATGTCTGCGCTGATCTCATAGCCCAGTTGCTCGGCCGAGTGCATCGCCATGACTTGCCAGCCGAGCACACTGGTGTCGCCGTATTCACCGGGCCGATAGCGCCAGCCGCCGGACTTGGGATCCTGCGCTTTGGCGATGAAGCGTGAAGCAGCGATTGCCGCTTCGCGTGTCTTTGTGTCACCTGTCATCAGCGCTGCTTCAGCCAGTGCGATGCCCACGATACCTTGGTCATACATGTTGCCGTCACCGCGATAATC
>Ga0209491_10011165_pt1 | contig 10653 bp, 5 predicted proteins | sample BON02_FD_187213 | JGI IMG/M metagenome (GOLD analysis project Ga0209491, IMG submission 187213) | Freshwater microbial communities from Lake Bonney liftoff mats and glacier meltwater in Antarctica - BON-02 (SPAdes) (version 2) | ecosystem: Environmental > Aquatic > Freshwater > Ice > Glacier...
TGTGGTCTGTAGAGCATCGCTGTGAGCGGCGTTGCTGCCAAAGGTCGGGCTCGCACGGGACGGAAGCTTCGCAGCGGCTCGAGTGCCGACTCGCGCGGCGGCGCCGACTCGCCGCGGCCACCCGGTGTGGACTGCACGGCCGCGTTGTTGAATGGCTGAACAGTTTTTTCGGAGAAACCTCCGGAAGTCGGGTCAACTCTTCACAGTTCCGGTTGAAATCAACCATGAATCAAGTTGAAACTCGTTCCAAAGTTAAGAAACCCAAACTTGTATTGAGCGCAGCTAGCTCTCCCAGGTTGTAGCCAGATACCGACGGGAGGGGGAATAACGCGACGAAGAAGGAATGTAACGTATATCTTGTAACGTAACGTACTTCTTCGCCAGTGCCGACTTGGAGTCCGCACCGCTGCCCCGACTCGATCGAGCTCGCAAGCCGAATTTCGAACTGCTATATGGCGATGAGGCGAGGCGGCTGATGGGCCACCACGCGGCGGGGAGCTGTAGAAGGCCATCTTCGCAACGCCCCGCACGCAGCAAGAGGGTCAAGGGCCACAATGCAGCGGCGAGCTGCGCAAGGCGCGATGGGAGGCTTCTGCGGGCCGCTGGCTAGCCTTGAGCTGCAACGGGCGCCACGCTCTGCGCGCCGCGAGACGGTCAAGGGCCGCGACGCAGCGGTGAGCCGCGCAACACGCGACGCTCCGAGGTGGAGTGACGCGAGCCGGCTGTTGTCCAAATCCCGCGACGATGCGGCGAGGTGCGCAAGGCGCGACGCTCCGAGGTGGAGAGACGCGATGCGGCTGTGGGCCGCCGTGCAGCTTTGAGCTACGCTCTGCCCGCAGCAGGACAGCCAAGGGCCGTGGCGCAGCGGCGAGCTGTGCTACACGCGACGCTCCAAGGTGGAGTGACACGAGGCGACTGTGGGCCGACGTGCAGCTTTGAGCTGAATTAGGCGCGACGCTCTGCACGTAGCACGTAGCGGGACTGCCAAATCCCGCGACGCAGTGGCGAGCTGCGCAAGGCGCGACGCTCCGAGGTGGAGTGACGCGAGGCGGCTGTGGGCCGCCGTGCAGCTTTGAGCTGGACTAGTCGCGACGCTCTTCACGTAGCCGGACGGCCAAGGGCCGCGACGCAGCGGCGAGCTGCGCAACAAGCGACACTCCGAGGTGGAGTGACGTGAGGCGGCTGTGGGCCGCCGTGCAGCTTTGAGCTGAACTAGGCGCGACGCTATGCACGCAGCGGGACGGCCAAGGGCCGCGACGCAGCGGCGAGCTGCGCAACACGCGACGCTCCGAGGTGGAGTGACGCGAGGCGGCTGTGGGCCGACGTGCAGCTTTGAGCTGAACCAGGCGCGACGCTATGCACGCAGCGAGACGGCCAAGGGCCGCGACGCAGCGACGAGCTGCGCAAGGCGCGACGCTCCGAGATGGAGGGACGCGAGGCGGCTGTATGCCGCCGTGCAGCTTTGACCTGAACCAGGCGTGACACTATGCATGCAACGGGACGTCCAAATGCCGCGACGCAGCGTCGAGCTGCGCAAGGCGCGACGCTCCGAGGTAAAGTGACGCGAAGCAGCGTTGGACCGCTGTGCAGCTCTGAGCTGGACTAGTCGCGACGCTCTGCACGCAGCGGGACCGCCAAGTCCCGCGACGCAGCGGCGAGCCGCGCAAGGCGCGACGCTCCGAGGTGGAGTGACGCGAGGCGGCTGTGGTCCGCCGTGCAGCTTTGAGCTGAACCCGGCGCGACGCTATGCACGCAGCGGGACGGCCAAGGGCCGCGACGCAGCGGCGAGCTGCGCAAGGCGCGACGCTCCAAGGTGGAGTGACGCGAGGCGGCTGTGGGCTGACGTGCAGCTTTGAGCTGAACCAGGCGCAACGCTCTTCACGCAGCGGGACGGCCAAGGGCCGCGACGCAGCGGCGAGCTGCGCAGCACGCAACGCTCCGAGGTGAAGTGACGCGAGGCGGCTGTGAGCCGTCCGTGCAGCTTTGAGCTGAGCTAAGCGCGATGCTATGCACGCAGCGGGATGGCCAAGAGCCGCGACGCAGCGGCGAGCTGCGCAGCACGCGACGCTCCGAGGTTGAGTGACGTGAGGCGGCTGTGGGCCGCCGTGCAGCTCTGAGCTGAACCAGGCGCGACGCTATGCACGCAGCGGTACAGCCAAGGGCCGCAACGCAGTGGCGAGCTGCACAAGGTGCGACGCTCCGAGGTGGAGTGACGCGAGGCGGCTGTGGGCCGACGTGCAGCTTTGAGCTGAACTAGGCGCGACGCTCTGCACGTAGCGGGACGTCCAAATCCCGCGACGATGCGGCGAGGTGCGCAAGGCGAGACGCTCCGAGGTGGAGAGACGCGATGTGGCGGTGGGCCGCCGTGCAGCTTTGAGCTACGCTATGCCCGCAGCGGGACGGCCAAGGGCCGCGGCGCAGCGGCGAGCTGTGCTACACGCGACGCTCCGAAGTGGAGTGACGCGAGGCGGCTGTGGGCCGACGTGCAGCTTTGAGCTGAATTAGGCGCGACGCTCTACAAGTGGCGGGACGACCAAGTCCCACGACGCAGCGGCGAGCTGCGCAAGGCGCGACGCTCCGAGGTGGAGAGACGCTATGCACGCAGCGGGACGGCCAAGGGCCGCGTCGCAGCCACGAGCTGCACAACACGCGACGCTCCGAGGTGGAGTGACGCGAGGCGGCTGAGGGCCACTGTGCAGCTTCGAGCTAAACTAGGCGCGACGCGCGGCACGCAGCGGGACGCCAAGGGCCGCGAGGCAGCGGCGAGCTGCGCAAGGCGCGACTCTCCGAGGTGGAGTGATGCGAGGCGGCTGTGGGCCGCCGTGCGGCTTTGGGCTGAACCAGGCGCGACGCTCTGCACGCAGCGGGACGGCCAAGGGCCGCGGCACAGCGGCGAGCTGCGCAGCACGCGACGCTCCGAGGTGAAGTGACGCGAGGCGGCTGTGAGCCGTCCGTGCAGCTTTGAGCTGAGCTAAGCGCGATGCTATGCACGCAGCGGGATGGCCAAGAGCCGCGACGCAGCGGCGAGCTGCGCAGCACGCGACGCTCCGAGGTTGAGTGACGTGAGGCGGCTGTGGGCCGCAGTGCAGCTTTGAGCTGAACCAGGTGCGACGCTATGCACGCAGCGGGACGGCCAAAGGCCGCGACGCAGCGGCGAGCTGCGCAAGGCGCGACGCTCCGAGGTGGAGTGACGCGAGGCGGCTGTGAGCCGACGTGCAGCTTTGAGCTGAACTAAGCGCGACGTTCTTCACGCAGCTGGACGGCCAAGGGCCGCGACGCAGCGGCGAGCAGCGCAACACGCGACGCTCCGAGGTGGAGTGACGCGAGGCGGCTGTCGGCCGCCGTGCAGCTTTGAGCTGAACTAAGCGCGACGCTCTGCACGCAGCAGGACGGCCAAGGGCCGCGACGCAGCGGCGAGCTGCGCAGCACGCGACGCTCCGAGGTGGAGTGACGCGAGGCGGCTGTGGGCCGCTGTGCAGCTTTGAGCTGAACCAGGCGCGATGCTCTGCACGCAGCAGGACGTCCAAGTGCCGAGACGCAGTGGCGAGCTGCACAAGGCGCGACGCTCCGAGGTGGAGTGACGCGAGGCGGCTGTGGGCCGACGGGCAGGTTTGAGCTGAACTAGTCGCGACGCTCTGCACGTATCGGGACTTCCAAATCCCGCGACGATGCGGCGAGGTGCGCAAGGCGCGACGCTCCGAGGTGGAGAGACACGATGCGGCTGTGGGCCGCCGTGCAGCTTTGAGCTACGCTATGCCCGCAGCGGGACGGCCAAGGGCCGTGGCGCAGCGGCGAGCTGTGCTACACGCGACGCTCCGAGGTGGAGCGACGCGAGGCGGCTGCGGGCCGCCGTGCAGCTTTGAGCTGAACTTAGCGCGACGCTCTTCACGCAGCAGAACGGCCAAGAGCCGCGACGCAGCGGCGAGCTGCGCAGCACGCGACGCTCCGAGGTGGAGTGGCGCGAGGAGGCTGTGGGCCGCTGTGCAGCTTTGAGCTGAACCAGGCGCGATGCTCTGCACGCAGCAGGACGTCCAAGTCTCGAGACGCAGTGGCGAGCTGCACAAGGCGCGATGCTCCGAGGTGGAGTGACGTGGACGGCTGTGGGCCGACGTGCAGCTTCGAGCTGAATTAGGCGCGACGCTCTGCACGTAGCGGGACGGCCAAGTCCCGCGACGCAGCGGCGAGCTGCGCAAGGCGCGATTCTCCGAGGTGGAGTGATGCGAGGCGGCTGTGGGCCGCCGTACAGCTTTGAGCTGGACCAGGCGCGACGCTATGCACTCAGCGGGACGGCCAAGTCCCGCGACGCAGCGGCGAGCTGCGCAAGGCGCCACGCTCTGAGGTGGAGTGACGCGAGGCGGCTGTGGGCCGCCGTGCAGCTTTAAGCTGAATTAGGCGCGACACTGTGCACGGAGCGGGACGGCCAAGTGCCGCGACGCAGCGGCGAGCTGCGCAAGGCGCGACGCTCCGAGGTGGAGTGACGCGAGGCGGCTGTGGGCCGCTGCGCAGCTCTGAGCTGGACTTATCGCGACGCTCTGCACGTAGCGGGACGGCCAAGTCCCGCGACGCAGCGGCGAGCTGCGCAAGGCGCGACGCTCCGAGGTGGAGTGACGCGAGGCGGCTGTGGGCCGCCGTGCAGCTTTAAGCTGAACTAAGCGCGTCGCGGTGCGAGGCTGCAAATGGCGAGCGGCTCGAATTGAGCGGCGCGCGGCGTCCAAGGGGTCGCCGAGCAGCTGGAGACTGCAAAGGGCGCGCAGCTTGAAGTGAGCGGCGCGCGGCGTCCAAAAGCGCCGAGCAGCTCGAGGCTGCACAGAGCGCGCGGCTCGAAGCGAGCGGCTCGCGGCGTCCAAGGATTGCCGAGCAGCTCGAGGCTGCAAAGGGCGCGCGGCTCGAAGTGAGCGGCGTGCGGCGTCCAAGCTAGCCGAGCAGCTCGAGGCTGCAAAGGGCGTGCGTCTCGAAGTGAGCGGCACGCGGCGTCCAAGGGTCGCCGAGCAGCTGGAGGCTGCACAGATCGCGCGGTTCGAAGTGAGCGGCGCGGGGCGCCCAAGGGGGCGCCGAGCAGCTCGAGGCTTCAAAGGGCGCGCGGCTGGAAGTGAGCGGCGCGCGGCGACCAAGGGGACGCCGAGCAGCTCGAGGTCGGGTTAACTCGCCGAGCAGCTCGATGCTGCACGGAGCGCGCGGCTCGAAGTGAGCGGCGCGCGGCATCCAAAGGTCGCCGAGCAGCTCGAGGCTGCACAGAGCGCGCCGCTCGAAGCGAGCGGCGCGCGGCATCCAAGGGTCGCCGAGCAGCTCGAGGCTGCAAAGGGCGCGCGGCTCGAAGTGAGCGGCGCGCGGCATCCAAGGGTCGCCGAGCAGCTCGAGGCTGCACAGAGCGTGCGGCTCGAAGTGAGCGGCGCGCGGCGTCCAAGGGTCGCCGAGCAGCTCGAAGCTGCACAGAACGCGCGGCTCGAAGTGAGCAGCGCGCGGCGTCCAAGGGACGCCGAGCAGCTCGAGGCTGCCAAGGGTGCGCGGCTCGAAGTGAGCGGCGCTTGGCGTCCAAGGGTCGCCGAGCAGCTCGAGGCGGCAAAGGGCGCGCGGCTCGAACCGAGCGGCGCGCAGCGTCCAAGGGTCGCCGAGCAGCTCGAGGCTACAAAGGGCGCGCGGCTCAAACTGAGCGGCGCGCGGCGTCCGAGGGTCGCCGAGCAGCGCGAGGCTGCACTGAGCGCGCGGCTCGAGGTGAGCGGCGCGCGGCGTCCAAGGGACGCAGAGCAGTTCGAAGCTGCACAGAGCGCGCGGCTTGAAGTGAGCGGCGCGCGGCGTCCAAGGGTCGCCGAGCAGCTCGATGCTGCAAAGGGTGCGCGGCTCGAAGTGAGCGGCGCGCGGCGTCCAAGGGTCGCCGAGCAGCTCGAGGCTGCACAGAGCGCGCGGCTCGAAGTGAGCGGCGCGCGGCGTCCACGGGTCGCCGAGCAGCTCATACTGCACAGAGCGCGAGGCTCGAAGTGAGTGGCGCGCGGCATCCCAGGGTCGCCGAGCAGCTTGAGGCTGCAAAGGGCGCGCGGCTTGAAGTGAGCGGCGTGCGGCGTCCAAGGGTCGCCGAGCAGCTCGATGCTGCACGGAGCGCGCGGCTCGAACTGAGCGGCGCGCGGCATCCAAGGGTCGCCGAGCAGCTCGAGGCTCGGGTTAACCCGAGAAGCACAACTACAACGCGGCCAAGCTTGCCAAAGCCAACGCGGCAACCAACGCCGCATCCAACGGTCTCGACTAGGAGGACGAAGGCTGGGGCAGCAGCGGCACTGAGCCGGACGCGATGGACGACGACGCGGGCGGCGCGGCGCCGGGGGCTCAACGCGAGGCCGCAAAACAGGGCGCCAAGCGCGGGCGGGGAAAAGGCCGCGGCGGCGAACGAAGAAACGGCCGTGGCGGTAAGGCGCGTTTTGGCCGGCAGCAGTAGGTGGCGAGACCCACGCGCATAGGTCCGGCCAATACGAGACCGATACCAGCAAAGGAGCATCGAGCGGAGCGCACCAAGATGAGCATCCAGTAGGGCGGCGGGCCGAGGCAGCGGCGGCGGCATCAAGCGGCACGTCGAGCACGGTGGTTAGGGTTAGGGTTAGCCCGAGCGATAGCCAGCGCGCCAAGGCCCGCAGGCTTCAGGGCTGGGCGGCCTCGAGCGACGAGATCCGCCGGCTTCAGGGCCGGGCGGGCGACAACAGCGCAACAGCGTGGCGCGCGAGACGCCGGCTGACGAGGCAGCACGCGCGGCGGCCAGCGAGGGCGATAGCCAGCGCGCCGAGGCCCGCAGGCTTCAGGGCTGGGCGGCCTCGAGCGACGAGATCCGCCGGCTTCAGGGCCTGGCGGGCAACAACAGCGTGGCGCGCGAGACGCCGGCTGACGAGGCAGCACGCGCGGCGGCCAGCGAGGGCGATAGCCAGCGCGCCGAAGCCCGCAGGCTTCAAGGCTGGGCGGCCTCGAGCGACGAAACCCGCTGGCTTCAGGGCCTGGCGGGCGCCAGCGGCGTGGTGCGCGAGACGCCGGTCGCCGAGGCAGCACGCGCGGCGGCGGCGGCCAGCAAGGGCGAGAGCCAGAAACACGTCGAGGCCCGCAGGCTTCAGGGCTGGGCGGCCTCGAGCGACGAGTCCCGCCGGCTTCAGGGCCTTGCGGGCGCCAGCAGCGTGGCGCGCGAGACGCCGGCTGACGAGGCAGCACACGCGGCGGCCAGCGAGGGCGATAGCCAGCGCGCCGAGGCCCGCAGGCCTCAGAGCTGGGCAGCCTCGAGCGACGAGACCCGCCGGCTTCAGGGCCTGGCGGGCGACAACAGCGTGGTGCGCGAGACGCTAGCCGACGATGCAGCACGCGCGGCGGCGGCGGCCAGCAATGGCGAGAGCCAGAAGCACGCCGAGGCCCGCAGGCTTCAGGGCTGGGCGGCCTGGAGCGACGAGAGCCACCGGCTTCAGGGCAAGGCGGGCGTCTAAAGCGTGGCGCGCGAGACGGCGGCCGACGAGGCAGCACACGCGGCGGCCAGCGAGGGCGATAGCCAGCGCGCCGAGGCCCGCAGGCCTCAGAGCTGGGCGGCCTCGAGCGACGAGACCCGCCGCCTTCAGGGCCTGGCGGGCGACAACAGCGTGGTGCGCGAGACGCTAGCTGACGAGGCAGCACGCGCGGCGGCGGCGGCCAGCAAGGCCGATAGCCAGCGCGCCGAGGCCCGCAGGCCTCAGGGCTGGGCGGCCTCGAGCGACGAGACCCGCCGGCTTCAGGGCCTTGCGGGCGCCAGCAGCGTGGCGCGCAAGACGCCGGCTGACGAGGCAGCACACGCGGCGGCCAGCGAGGGCGATAGCCAGCGCGCCGAGGCCCGCAGGCCTCAGAGCTGGGCGGCCTCAAGCGACGAGATCCGCCAGCTTCAGGGCCTGGCGGGCGACAACAGCGTGGCGCGCGAGACGCCGGCTGACGAGGCAGCACGCGCGGCTGCCAGCGAGGGCGATAGCCAGCCCGCCGAAGCCTGCAGGCTTCAGGGCTGGGCGGCCTCGAGCGACAAAACCCGCTGGCTTCAGGGCCTGGCGGGCGCCAGCAGCGTGGTGCGCGAGACGCCGGTCGCCGAGGCAGCACGCGCGGCGACGGCGGCCATCAAGGGCGAGAGCCAGAAACACGTCGAGGCCCGCAGGCTTCAAGGCTGGGCGGCCTCGAGCGACGAGTCCCGCCGGCTTCAGGGCCTTGCGGGCGCCAGCAGCGTGGCGCGCGAGACGCCGGCTGACGAGGCAGCACACGCGGCGGCCAGTGAGGGCGATAGCCAGCGCGCCGAGGCCCGCAGGCCTCAGAGCTGGGCGGCCTTGAGCGACGAGACCCGCCGGCTTCAGGGCCTGGCGGGCGACAACAGCGTGGTGCGCGAGACGCTAGCCGACGATGCAGCACGCGCGGCGGCAGCGGCCAGCAAGGGCGAGAGCCAGAAGCACGCCAAGGCTCGCAGGCTTCAGGGCTGGGCGGCCTCGAGCGACGAGACCCGCCGGCTTCAGGGCCGGGCGGGCGACAACAGCGTGGTGCGCGAGACGCTAGCCGACGAGGCAGCACACGCGGCGGCGGCGGCCAGCAAGGCCGATAGCCAGCGCGCCGAGGCCCGCAGGCCTCAGAGCTGGGCGGCCTCGAGCGACGAGACCTGCCGGCTTCAGGGCCGGGCGGGCGACAACAGCGTGGCGCGCGAGACGCCGGCTGACGAGGCAGCACACGCGGCGGCCAGCGAGGGCGATAGCCAGCGCGCCGAGGTCCGCAGGACTCAGAGCTGGGCGGCCTCGAGCGACGAGACCCGCCGGCTTCAGGGCCGGGCGGGCGACAACAGCGTGGTGCGCGAGACGCTAGCCGACGAGGCAGCACGCGCGGCGGCGGCGGCCATCAAGGGCGATAGCCAGTGCGCCGAGGCCCGCAGGCCTCAGAGCTGGGCGGCCTCGAGCGACGAGACCCGCCGGCTTCAGGGCCTGGCGGGCGACAACAGCGTGGTGTGCGAGACGCTAGCCGACGATGCAGCACGCGCGGCGGCGGCGGCCAGCAAGGGCGAAAGCCAGAAGCACGCCGAGGCCTGCAGGCTTCAGGGCTGGGCGGCCTCGAGCGACAAGACCCGCCGGCTTCAGGGCCTGGCGGGCGACAACAGCGTGGCGCGCGAGACGCCGGCCGACGAGGCAGCACACGCGGCGGCCAGCGAGGGCGATAGCCAGCGCGCCGAGGCCCGCAGGCCTCAGAGCTGGGCGGCCTCGAGCGACGAGACCCGCCGGCTTCAGGGCCTGGCGGGCGACAACAGCATGGTGCGCGAGACGCTAGCCGACGAGGCAGCACGCGCGGCGGCGGTGGCCAGCAAGGGCGATAGCCAGCGCGCCAAGGCCCGCAGGCCTCAGAGCTGGGTGGCCTCGAGCGACGAGACCCGCCGGCTTCAGGGCCTGGCGGGGGACAACAGCGTGGTGCGCGAGACGCTAGCTGACGATGCAGTACGCGCGGCGGCCAGCGAGGGCGATAGCCAGCGCGCCGAGGCCCGCAGGCCTCAGAGCTGGGCGGCCTCGAGCGACGAGACCCGCCGGCTTCAGGGCCTGGCGGGCGACAACAGCGTGGTGCGCAAAACGCTAGCCGACGAGGCAGCACGCGCGGCGGCGGCGGCCAGCAAGGGCGAGAGCCAGAAGCACGCCGAGGCCCGCAGGCTTCAGGGCTGGGCGGCCTCGAGCGACGAGACCCGCCGGCTTCAGGGCCGGGCGGGCGTCAACAGCGTGGTGCGCGAGACGGCGGCGGACAAGGCAGCACGCACAGCGGCCAGCGAGGGCGAAAGCCAGCGCGCCAAGGCCCGCAGGCTCTAGGGCTGGGTGGCCTCGAGCGACGAGACCCGCCGGCTTCAGGGCCTGGCGGGCGACAACAGCGTGGTGCGCGAGACGCCAGCCGACGAGGCAGCACGCGCGGCAGTGGCGGCTAGCAAGGGCGAGAGCCAGAAGCACGCCGAAGCCCGCAGGCTTCAGGGCTGGGCAGCCTCGAGCGACGAGACCCGCCGGCTTCAGGGCCTGGCGGGCGCCAGCAACGTGGCGCGTGTGACGCCGGCTGACGAGGCAGCACACGCGGCGGCCAGCGTTGGCGATAGCCAGCGCGCCGAGGCCCGCAGGCCTCAGAGCTGGGCGGCCTCGAGCGACGAGACCTGCCGGCTTTAGGGCCTGGCGGGCGACAACAGCGTGGTGCGTGAGACGCTAGCTGACGATGCAGTACGCGCGGCGGCCAGCGAGGGCGATAGCCAGCGCGCCGAGGCCCGCAGGCTTCAGGGCTGGGCAGCCTCGAGCGACGAAACCCGCTGGCTTCAGGGCCTGGCGGGCGCCAGCAGCGTGGTGCGCGAGACGCCGGTCGCCGAGGCAGCACGCGCGGCGGCGGCGGCCATCAAGGGCGAGAGCCAGAAACACGTCGAGGCCCGCAGGCTTCAAGGCTGGGCGGCCTCGAGCGACGAGTCCCGCCGGCTTCAGGGCCTGGCGGGCGCCAGGGGGTTAGGGTTAACCCGCCGGCTTCATGGCCTGGCGGGCGACAACAGCGTGGTGCGCAAAACGCTAGCCGACGAGGCAGCACGCGCGGCGGCGGCGGCCAGCAAGGGCGAGAGCCAGAAGCACGCCGAGGCCCGCAGGCTTCAGGGCTGGGCGGCCTCGAGCGACGAGACCCGCCGGCTTCAGGGCC
>Ga0209491_10011166_pt1 | contig 10652 bp, 8 predicted proteins | sample BON02_FD_187213 | JGI IMG/M metagenome (GOLD analysis project Ga0209491, IMG submission 187213) | Freshwater microbial communities from Lake Bonney liftoff mats and glacier meltwater in Antarctica - BON-02 (SPAdes) (version 2) | ecosystem: Environmental > Aquatic > Freshwater > Ice > Glacier...
GACACCATTAGGATTCACGATTCCCAGATTCGGGATCAAGTCAGGGTGCTGGCTTGTGGCATGCACAATCTCAGGGTTCAGGCAGTGGACCCCGAAAGACTGTATCAGGCAAGCTCGCGGGCACAGGAGTACGAGGTCAATATTTCCAAATAAAGTCTATTGATATACTAGCTAAAATCAAGAAGGATTGCGAACTCTCCACGGTATGCTCGTAGTCCATGACCGTCCTTCTGAAAAAATTGAGCCATGCAAACGTCCTTTCCACGACCCATCTCTTGGGCTGCACAGCGAAGCCCTTGGTGCCTTGCTCCCGGTCGGGCACCTCGAAAGGAGTTGCTCCTGCTCAACGGCCCGGCAGAAGGTGCCTCGGTAGGACTTGTCGACCCTAATTTTGCCAAGCCGGGGCAGCAGCGGGCGCAGCCCATCCAACAGACCCACCCCAGCGGGGCTATCGTGCATATTGGCTGCGTGAACTCGGGTTTTCCATATCCTACCCTTGGTGTCGACCAAGATCTGCCTCTTGCGTCGGCACGGGCCGCCCCGCATTACCTTTTTGTTGCCGTCAATACCCCGATGCTCGAAAATCATCGGGGCGAGTTTAACGCTCTGGGAGTCAGCTATGCACAGGCTGGACGTACACTCCCGGTCGACGTCAAGACGCTCCAGCACGTTCAACGTCACGTTGAGGCGCTCCAGCGCACCGTTGTGAGTCCATTTGTCAAAATAATAATACACCGCCGTCCAGTCGTGAAACTGACTGTCCAGGTTACGCCACTGCCCGCCGGTCCGCGTCAGCCACAGGATGGCATCGAAGACATCTCGAAGGTCAAGTTCTCTTTTTCTTTACCAGTCCAAAAAAAGTTTTATAATTTCCCATTAGCCGTCGGTAAGCCGTTCAAATTGCGCTTGCGTATCTTGTTAGTTTGCTTTCTTACAAGGTACACCGATGGCTCTTTTCTCCAAATTCAAATCTCCCAACAACCTCTAAATGTCTCTTCTTTTCGAAACCAAGGAACTTTTCAATGAGATTCTTTTTCTCATCGTCCATTGTGTCAATTCGTTGTGAAATAGTGAGAGGCTAAAACTACGGTATACCCTAGTACTCCATGCCACGGTTTGGAACCTTGGCATGGAGTTCCTTCCAAATCATGACTAGTATTCAAACTATTTAAAAATACGCTCAGATCGTTTCATGAAGTCTGAATGAGAAAACACTAACGGGTCCGTGACGGTCCTTATTGTAACCTGGATTAGTGATCAACTGGTACGCGCCGGTCAGGTAAATATGTTTTTTTACCAGCTCAGCTAGATAATATATTTCCGTAAGATTTTCGTTTCTATAATTCAAAGCCCCATCACCCAAAATAAATCCTTTCCCCCCTGCACCAAGGTAGTCACGGTGAGGTCTGGAAATACCAGAACTTACAAAAGCCAACCCAACGTTGTCTTGGGCCCGGTGCCAGTAATTACATGTAAGGGATAGTCCGGTGCTAATGCTATGATCAATTTCCGTAAAAACCCATGTTTCGTTCTTCCCGTCGTTCCAGCTTGCTCTGAAAAACCACCCTAAGTCGTGCAAAAGTTGTTGTTCGGCGCTGATACCAAATCCGTATTTACCATTACCAAACTGACGAGTACTCTTTATATCTGGATTTTGTGGACTGAGGGCAATACTTTGCTGGTAATTGCCCATGTTTGTCACATTGCGAAAAACTAACACCCGCACCGCACCATTAAGGTCATGAACCTGATGTTTGTGAGTATATTCCAGAGTTTGGGACCTGGATTTGGAAATATTTCTATTCATAGTATTACCGTTAGCCATAAGCGGTAGTAGAGACATCCCGTATCGTAGCTCGCTTTTAGGACAAATATACTCCATGATAATGCTAGGTGTATAGCCCCGGGTATTGGCGGGATAATCCCAGGCCCCGTTGTCCATTAATCCCCAACTCATAAACTGTGATCGTGGATCATGACTATATGAGTTCCGGTCGAAGTAATCAGCAGCCCCAATTTTACCAATTGTCAGTGAAAGGTACTTAGTTGGCACATATCCCCCCAGTTGATTTTGATCGCTTTCATGATAAATTTTCTCGTGCGATAGCGCAAATAGCTGCTGAAAAAAGAGCCTGGCTACATAGATTTTTGGGGCAGGATTACCGATTCTGAATGTCTCTCCGTTCGTGGCGTCGGCAATGCCCAAGGCCTGACTCAGCCCTGATCCACCCGCAATTTCCGGATTGATAAATACCTGTGCACCAGTCCACAGTCTAGCCCCAACGTAGAGGGTTGACGTGAGAGAAGTTTGGCTTTCCTTACTGGTATTCAGACTATTATCTCCGGTATACTTTGCCTGAAATGAAGGTTTAAACTGATTAATGACGGTAGCCTGGGCATGGATGGAAAAGCGTTCATTTTTTAGGGAATCCGCTCGCTGTCCGTATGTTCCAACACTGACCATGGCCAGTCCGCAAAAGAAAAAGGGAAGTCTCACTGTTTGGGTCGGTTAAGTTTTCATGTAACGCGCAAATGTCCGAAAGAAACTCCGTCCTATTTCCCTTGGAGAATGATTTTACCCCATAAAATAACTTTATATAAAGCGTCGCAACTATTAAAATTTATTTGGTCAAACCAATTAAGTAACAGTTAGCTTGTAGGCGGTCCGCTGCGCGGTTATTAGACAACAGCTACTTACTACCTCAATCCCCCAAAGCTGAGGCCGCGGCCTCGTCAAGCATCACCAATATTTTATCATTGGTCTGCACTAAACTCACCGGAAAATCTTCGGACACATCCACTTCAAGTGCCCGCTGCATGACACCGGCTTTGGCTTCACCACTCGCCATCACAATCAATTGTTTCGCTTCGCGGGCGTGCCCAAGCCCCAAGGTAATACCATGCGTGAGGAGTGTCGTTTTGGTGAAGTACTTTTGCCCCACCTCCGCCGTAATAGGATCGAGTTCGCTCAAATGCGCGTAGCTATCAACGGAAGTACCGGGTTCGTTAAGTGCCAGGTGACCATTCATTCCTACGCCGAGCACCATGAGATCCAGACCACCCAATGCTATTATTTTCTGATTCACAATATCGCACTGACCCTGTAAATCATCACTCTTGGCGTCGAAATAAACAATCTGCTCCGGTCGGAAGCCGATGGGATGCAGCAAGTCACGGTCAATCCAGTACCGGCAACTACCCTCATCGTCTGGCCCAAGGCCGACCCATTCGTCCAGCCCTACGAAAGTACATTGGGAGAAATCCACCTCCCCTGCCCTACTCTTTTCGGCCAGGATAGTAAACATACGTTGCGGAGTACTGCCCGACGGCAAACAAATAACAGCGTTAGGTTTTTCTTTCAGTAGACGCACTACCTCATCAGCGGCAGCCATTGATAATTCTTCGTAATCCTTAAAAATCAAAGTCATCGGTAAGGGTTTTTATAAATCTATACTTTAAAACACTTTCCCCCTACCAAGAGGGGCGGGCTAGGGGGGTGTTGAGCAACAAAAAATCATAACCTAGTACACAAAACTTTGCCAAAAAACACCTCCCTTAGTCCCTCCTTCAAGGAGGGAAATCCAGCGATACATTATGGATACAACAAATACTTCTTCCGCATTTCCTTGTACTCTTCCAGGGCCGGAGTGAAAGCGGCGCGGATCTCATTTTCAGATTTTCCGGCCACGATCATTTTACGGATCATATCGGTTCCGGCCAACTTATCAAAAAACAACTCACTGGTAAAAAACTTTGATTTATCCGGCGCTTTTTGATAGAAATCTATCACGTATTTGAGCGTAAAACCTTCCTGCCTGGTATCTGCATTTTGTAGGTCAAGGCCATAACAAACTTTCCCCTCATTCGGTGGGTTCTGCGCACCGGGCTTGTCTACAGGCGTAAACTGATACGCACCAAATACCTTATCAGGTGCTCCAATGACCTGAAACTGTGTATCGGTACCACGACCCACACTCACGATGGTGGGTTCAAACAAACAAATCAAAGGATACAGCCTAATCGATTGCCGGTTGGGTAGGTTGGGTGACGGCTTCACGGGTAGTTCGTACTCCATTTGGTGGGCATAGCCCGTACAAGGTACCACGGTCAGATTCGCTGGTTTTTTGCCATCCAGCCAGCTTTCTCCGTTGATCATCAAAGCCAGTTCGGCCGAGGTAAGTCCGTGAACTACGGGTACCGGATTCATCCCTACAAAAGATGCGAACTTCCGGTCCAGAACGGGACCATCAACGTAGTAACCATTAGGGTTCGGACGATCCAGAATAATGCACTCTTTCCCGTTTTCAGCGCAGGCTTCCATCACGTAGTGCATCGTACTCGGGTAGGTGTAGTACCGCACGCCAACATCCTGAATATCAAAAATAACAACATCAAGCTCGGCTAGTTGCTCGGACGATGGTTTCTTGTTTTTTCCGTACAGCGAAATAATAGGAAGCCCTGTTTTCGAATCTTTACCGTCCTTGATGGTAGCTCCGGCGCTGGCTTCACCCCGAAATCCGTGTTCGGGGGCAAAAATAGTTTTCACGTTCACTCCCATGGCCAACAACGTATCCGCCAAGTGGGTACCATTGGGAAATATGGTTGTTTGGTTTACCACCAACCCCACCCGCTTTCCATTCAACTGCGGGAGGTACTCCGCCATGCGTTCAATACCCAAAGTAAGCTTGGGGGCATCAATAACCTGAACGCTTCGAGAAGTAGAATCTACGGTTCCCGAGGTAGGTGTCGTACCACAAGAACCGGCCAGCATAAGAATGAGAAAAGAAAGAAGATACGTCATAGGAAAGGTTTTTTGTTATTTTTGCCAAATTACTACATAAACTTAAAATTTCCACTCGCCTTGCGCTTCCCAACCTTTATTGCCAACCGTATCCGACACAACACCGTAGGCTCTTTTTCGGCTACGGTTTCCCGTATTGGTATTGCCAGTATTGCCATCAGTACCGCTATCGGTATTATGGCATTTGCGGTACTTTACGGATTCAAAGAGGTTATTCAGGATAAAGTATTCTTGTTTGGTGCTCACCTTCGGGTTAGTTCTCTTACCTTAAACAACAGCTACGAGGAAGGTCCCATGGCTCGGAGAACTCCGCTGTCCGAAGACCTCGCCACGCTACCCTACATTAAACACTGGCAGGCGGTAGCCCATAAGTCGGGTATTTTGAAAACCCCCGATGAATTGAAAGGGGTAGTTCTAAAAGGGGTTAGCTCCGACTACGACTGGACGCTGTTTGAGCAAAGCTTGGTCGAAGGCCGGTTGATTCAGCTTACCGATAGCGGATATTCGTCGGAGATCATTCTGAGTAGTAAAATCGCGAACCAACTTCGTTTAAAATCGGGGGATGATGTGTTGATGTACTTTGTGCAGAACCCACCCCGCGCCCGCAAGCTAACCGTAGTGGGCATCTACAAAACCGATATGGAGGAGTTTGATAACTCACTCATTATGGGAGACCTGGCCCTGGTACAACGCCTCAACGACTGGGGTAAGGATACCATAGGAACGTATGAAATTTATCTCAATGATTTTCGAAATCTTGATCCCGTCGCCGCTGATATATTTCAGTTGATGTCGCCGGATATGTATCTTCAAAAAGTAACCGAAACCTTCCGCCCGGTATTTGATTGGTTGCTCCTGCTAGACCGTAACACGGCGGTATTTTTAACGCTGATACTTTTTGTAGCGTGTTTCAACATGATATCCATTCTGTTGGTGATGATTATGGAGCGTACCCCGCTGGTAGGTTTGCTCAAAACGCTGGGTAGCCCCGACCAACAAATTAGATCTATTTTCATCCGGGTGGGGGTACACATGGTTACCCGCGGATTGATTATCGGTAACAGTCTAGGACTTTTGCTTTGCTGGTTACAGTACCAATTTGGTATCGTCACCCTCGATCCGGTCAATTACTATATGGACAAGGTACCCATCGTTTTTGACTGGGGAGTTATTCTGATGATCAATATTATTACGCTCATCGTGGTGAGTCTGGTACTGATTATTCCTACCTACGTCATTACCAGAATCCAACCAATTAAGGCATTACTGTTCAAGAAGTAAATCATTAACCACGGAGGTCGCAAAGCAGTACGCTGCCCGGATTTTACGCAAAGGGCACAAAGAAGAATAAAAACTCCTTGCGACTTCGCGTCTTTGCAGTTAATTTACGTCCTAACTACCATCCTATTCCCCAGCCTTTACCATGAGCCAACCCACGGAGCACCTTCAAAAAACCCTCACCCCCACCCTATTGTGGGGCTTAGGCGTTGGTTATGTTATTTCCGGTATGTACTTCGGCTGGAACCTCGGTTTGGAACAGGGAGGTACCCTCGGTATGGCGGTGGCCACCGTCATGGTTATTATCATGTACTTATGCTTTACCCTCAGCTACGCCGAATTGGCCTGCGCTATCCCCAAGGCCGGTGGAGCCTTCGACTACGCTAGTCGGGCGATGGGTGAACGGGGTGGATTTTTAGCCGGTATGGCTCAGAATATCGAATTTTTGTTTGCTCCTCCGGCCATTGCGGCGGGTATAGGAGCCTACGTTTCCTTATTCGTTCCCTCGCTTCCTCCCGTGGCTATCGCCGTGACGGTTTATATTCTATTCACTTTATTAAATATACTGGGCACCAGTCTCGCGGCCCGCTTTGAGCTATTCGTGACGATAGTAGCGGTAGTCGGTTTGGTTTTATTTGCCAGCATTACCCTGCCCAATTTTTCGTATACGGCCCTTTCATCCAATGCCTTACCCAATGGGTGGGGCGGAGTATTTGCCGCTATACCCTTTGCCATCTGGTTTTTCTTGGGTATTGAAGGCCTTGCCAACGTAGCCGAAGAAAGCAAAAACCCGCAGCGCGACCTCACCCGGGGATTCCTGTACGCCATGGGTACTTTGGTACTCTTGTGTGCCTTTACTTTTGTAGCTTCCGTGGGCGTATCAGGATGGGAAGGCGTGGTATTCGACGAAACCGGACTAGTCTCCGACTCTCCTCTACCGTTGGCCTTGCAAAAAATCGGAAGTGAGAAGCACCCCCTCTACATGTGGATTATTGGCTTCGGGGTTTTTGGATTAGTAGCTTCTTTCCACGGACTACTATTGGCCGCCGGACGCTCTACCTACGAGTTTTGTCGGTTGGGCAACGGCCCGGCTTTTCTGGGGAAAGTACACCCTAAATACAAAACACCCGCTAACGCACTGGTCATTAACATGCTGATTGGTCTGACGGCGCTTGTTACCCAATCCACCGCCGAAATTATCCTGCTTTCTGCTTTCGGTGCGTTGAGCATGTATTCCCTTTCTTTGGTTTCTTTCATTCTTTTAAGAAAAAATGAGCCAGAACTCCATCGCCCATTCCGGACGCCGGGTTACCCCGTAGTACCTTGGGTTGCGCTCATTATCGCTTTGGTTTCGTTAGTTGCGTTGACAATCTACAACCCCATTTCGGCCTTACTATTTTTGGGGGTGATGCTGGGCAGCTATGTGTTACGTGTAGTAATTGATTAGCCCCAACTGGTTTTTCTTCCATGTACCCGACTCTGAGTTGAAAGAAACGTATGGAACAAGTTGTAAGAAATCTAATCATCGGGGCCGGGCCATCCGGACTGGCGATGGCCGGTAGGCTAGCCGAAAAAAGGCAACCCTTTATGCTTATCGAGAAAGGGCAACACGTGGGTGAAGCGTGGCACCACCACTACGAGCGGTTGCACCTGCATACCGACCGTCAGTTCTCGGGCCTCCCCCACCGGCCTATTCCTAAAACCGCACCTACGTTTGTGCCGCGACTTGACCTGATTCAGTATTGGGAAGAATACGCCCGGCATTATAAAATTGAACCCTTATTCGGGCAGGAGGTAGTGAACATCAGTAAACAGGGCACCTCCTGGGTTACCACCACAACAACGGATAGATTTATTTCTGAGACCATTACCGTTTGCACCGGCTACAATCGGATACCTACCAAACCCCATTGGCCGGGAGAAGCGCGCTTCCGGGGAACCATCCTGCACAGCGGCGACTACAAGAACCCCGAGCCTTTCAAGAATAAGAAGGTTTTGGTAGTGGGGATGGGAAACAGCGGTGCCGATATTGCCCTGGAACTCAGCCAACATGCGGCGGCAACGTATATTTCGCTCCGTAGCCCGGTTAACATCATGACCCGCGACGTCGCCGGAAAGCCCACCCAATTTTCGGCCATCGTGATGAGCTCTATCCTACCCAACTGGACCTACGACCTGATTTCTCGTTTTATTCAGAAAAAAGTAATCGGCGATTTATCTGCCTATGGAATTAAAACCCCTGACTATTCTCCTTCCGCCGGAGTACGAAAAGGGCGGATACCCGTCTTGGATATAGGTACCGTAGCGCAGGTGAAAGCCGGAAAAATCAAGGTTCAGCGCGATATTGAGCACTTCATAGAAACCGGGGTGCAGTTTATCGACGGCACGCATATTACGGTGGATGCCGTCATTCTGGCCACGGGCTACCGCGCGCTTCTGCATGATCTGATTCCGGAAATCCGTACTGTATTGAATGAGCGGGGTTGTCCTGATAAACTGTGGTACAACGAATTTCTGGGACTTTACTTTCTTGGTTTTGGCGTACCGTTGACGGGGATTTTACGAGGAATCAAGCTGGATTCAAAGAAAATCGTGGATCAACTGTTGAAAGGGAAGTAATTTAAACGCGGAGGGCGCAAAGTTTTTACGCAAAGAACGCTAATTTGCGTACTTGTGCATTTTACGGATCAACTACCTACCTCCCCTGCATGGCTTTAAACTACATTTTTGTTTTTTTCTTTGTCATCGCGTTCGTCATCGCGCTTCTCAAATTCATCTTTCTGGGCGATACCCTTACCTTCAAACTAGTGGTGGAAGGTATGCTCGACATGGCCGAAGTAGCAGTAATGGACATCGCCCTACCCCTCGCGGGCGTCATGACGTTCTTTCTGGGTATCCTGAACGTTGGCGAAAAAGCCGGAGCCATCAATGTGTTGGCTCGGGTTATTGGTCCATTTTTCAATAAGCTTTTTCCGGAAGTACCCAAGAATCACCCCGCCAACGGGCAGATGATCATGAACTTTGCCGCCAATATGATCGGCCTCGACAACGCGGCTACCCCCTTTGGTCTCAAAGCTATGCAAAGTTTGCAGGAGCTGAACCCCAAGCCCGATACCGCCTCCAATGCTCAGATTATGTTTTTGGTGTTGCATACCTCCGGCTTGCAGATTATTCCCCTCAGCATCATTGCCCAACGGGCCATTCTCGGTGCCGAAAATCCATCGGACGTGTTCATTCCCTGCGTGGTGGGCACCTACGTCACCACGGTGGTTAGTATGCTCATAACGGCGGCCTGGCAGCGGCTCAATCTCTTCAACCGAACGGTGATGTTCAGTCTCGGCGGACTCACCACGGCAATTGCGGTAGCCCTGTATTTCCTCGCCCAACTCCCCAAGGAGCAGATTGAAACGGTATCGGTAGTTTTCGGAAACGCCGTACTACTCTTGATTGTGGCCGGATTTTTACTGGGGGCACTCTACAAGAAAGTCAATGTATTTGATGCCTTTATCGAAGGAGCCAAAGGCGGTTTCAGTACGTCGGTGGTTATTATACCCTACCTCGTCGGGATGCTGGTGGCCATCAGTGCCTTCCGGAGTTGCGGCGCCATGGATTATCTGGTCAATGGGCTTAAATATCTGTTCTCTTTCGCCAGTTTTAACACCGAGTTTACCGACGCTCTCCCCGTTGCGCTCATGAAACCCCTGAGTGGCAGCGGTGCCCGCGCCCTCATGATCGACGCCATGAAGGAGTTCGGTCCCGATTCGTTCATCGGCAGAATGGTCTGTATTTTCCAGGGTTCGGCGGATACTACCCTCTATATTGTGGCCCTATACTTTGGCTCGGTGGGGATCAAGAACACCCGCTACGCCATCGTGGCTGGCCTCATCGCCGATTTTGTGGGCGTACTGGCAGGTATCTGGCTGGGGTACATGTTCTTTCATTAAACGGTGGTTACTCAATTTTTATAACCACAGAGTAAAAAGAGTGGGACACAGAGTTTCATAAAGGTAACTACTCAGGTAGAATAAATATTAGCAAATCTAGTTAAAAATCAGTGGCGTTGTTTTAGTAGACTTGTTGCAGTATTATAAATCAGTTAGTTGCATAGAAATTCCAGAGACCAGCACAGACTTCCAGAGTATCGTCATATCTCTCAAAGTCTCTCATTCTTAATCGATCCGACATAATCATATATCTTTTCAATCTACCTATACTATGCTCTATACCAACACGTTGTCTATATAATTTCCGATTGATCAGTTTTTGATGATCAGTCAAAGGCTGTTTTTTTCTGGCTTTGGTAGGAAGATATACGTGTCGACATTTGTAGTCTTTATCAAACCTTTGGTACCCTGAATCCAAGCGGATATTGAAATTTTAGGTAGTCCTAAAATTGTAATGATATGTTGTAATGTGTGATCACGAATTTTATCGATTTTACGTGTCGATCAAGTTTTTTCGAGAAAGAGAGGCTCAGCCTCACCAGTCTCGAGCACCGTTGCCGAAGCGTGCAGAAGAACCTCTCAACATGATTGCCGGGCCGCCGGTGCGGTGTCCTTCTTCGTCTTTCGGA
>Ga0209491_10011167_pt1 | contig 10652 bp, 16 predicted proteins | sample BON02_FD_187213 | JGI IMG/M metagenome (GOLD analysis project Ga0209491, IMG submission 187213) | Freshwater microbial communities from Lake Bonney liftoff mats and glacier meltwater in Antarctica - BON-02 (SPAdes) (version 2) | ecosystem: Environmental > Aquatic > Freshwater > Ice > Glacier...
CTCCCGCACCAACTTCGACGCAAACGCCGCAACCGACATCCCTTCCTCCCTCCCTCCCTCCCCCCCTCCCTCCCCCGAAGCAGAAGCAGCAGAAGCTGCAGCAGCCGCCGCTGCCTGCGCTTCTTGCTTTCGTTTAAGCGCCTCTTTGGCCGCTGCTGCACGAGCTTTCCACCCTCCTCCAGCTGCTGCTGCTGCTGCTGCTACTGGCGCTCCTCCTTCTCTTCCTTCCTGAGCAGCAGCAGAGACTGGAGGAGCCTTTGGCTGTAGGAGGGCAGGATTGAGCAATTCGTGCTCCTCCTCCCCCTCCTCCTCCTCTTTCCGTTGCTTGGCTAATCTCTCCTCCTCCTCTTCTTTCGCCCACTTCTCCTCTCGTTTCTCTTTCGTCGTCATCACCCGACCATTCCCCTCCTCTTTCTTTTTCACCATCGGCGCCTCCCACACCGCCCGTGGCCTCACCACCACCTGCTTCTCCTCTCCCTTCCCTCCCTCCCTCCCGCCCTCCCCCTCCCCCTCTCTCTCGCTCTCCTCCTCACTATCCTCATCCTCGGACCCCGCTTGAATTAATCTTATGTCTTGCCAAGAGACCTCGTCTTCGTTCCCCCATCCATCAAACACCACCTCGGCCTTCATGATTGGATAGCCGGAATGCATGCAGGCCTGAGGGAGGGAGGGAGATAGGGAGGGAGGGAGGAGGGGTGAGATGGCTAAGAGACTTCGTCTTCGTTCCCCCACCCATCAAACACCACCTCGGCCTTCATGATTGGATAGCCGGAATGCATGCAGGCCTAAGGGAGGGAGGGAGATAGGGAGGGAGGGAGGAGGGGTGAGATGGCTAAGAGACTTCGTCTAAGTTCCCCAACCCATCAAACACCACTTCGGCTTTCAAAATTGGATGGCCGGAATGCATGCAGGCCTAGGGAAGGAAGAAGGGAAGGAGGGATGGAGGGTTTGGTGAGAGTTCTTGCTAAAAGATTCATCTTCGTTGTCCTACCCGTCAAACACCACCTCGGCTTTCATGATTGGATAGCCGGAGTGCATGCAGGCCTAGGGGGGGAGGGAGGGAGGGAGGGAGGAAGAAAGGGAAGGACTTACGTTGATACACCATTTTTAAATACATCCGTATGAAAGAAATAGAGGGCGACGAGGCGGGAGAAAGGGCGCGATGGTGGGGAGGGAGGGAGAGAGGGAGGGAGCGATCCCCCCAAAAAGAGAAGGAAAAGAAAGAAAATATCGACCTACCTTGACCACCCCCGGATACCACAAGTTGTCCTTCCCCCATTTCGCCTCCACCTTATCCCCCTTCTTCAGACTCTTGTAGAGGGGAAGAAGGGCGAATCCTTCTCGTTGGGAGCGACGGGCGCGCCGGGCTTCATTGCGGGCATTTTTGGCGGCACGGCCACGGGCGGCGGCTTCCTTGGCTTTCCATTCTTGACCGACCTTAAAGAAGGAGGGAGGGATGGAAGGAATGGGGAGGGTCAGAGGTGAGGCCAAGCAGCATTTTTGAATATTTCAATGTTGGCATATAAAAGATAACCCTCTCAGAGAGAAATACGCAAGCTCCTCCTTTCCTCCCTCCCTCCCTCCCCTCTACCTTGGTCTGCTGACTCAAGCTCTCCACCCCCTCATCCTCAATCGCCGCAATCATCTTCCTCCGTGCCTCCTGCCTTTCCAGCGCCCCTTCCGCAGCTGTGGCATGGGCCTCCTCCTCCTGCAGAAATTCAGCTGTCGCGTGCATGTCTCTCCCTTCCCAGCTTTGGCCTCCTTGGGTGGTGGTTTTGAAGTCGTTGTCTTGCTTGCTGGTGCTCTGGAGGGATTGCCGCGCTTTTTCCTGGAGCTTTTGTTGGATTCTGGGGAGAGTGGAGGAGGAGGAAGAGGATGAGGGAGGGTCGGAGGAGGCAGCAGCAGCAGCAGCAGCAGCAGCAGCAGTGACATCTGCGACGCGTTTTTGGATCCGGTCGCTGATGGAGAGGATGACGGACTTTGCTGGCTTCTTTTCCTCTTTCCTATCCCTCGACTCTTTCTTTTCCCTTTCTCTTTTGTCGTCACACTTGTGATTGTCCCGACGGCTTGAGCGGCTCCGATCCTTGCTCCTGCTCCTGCTCCTGCTCTTTCGCCTGTCTCTGCTACTCTTTCGTTCCCGCTCCCCCTCCTGCTTCCTCCCCTTCTTCACTTCCCTCCCAAAGTCATCCAATTCCACCTCCTCCTCCTTACTAGCACTCCTTTCCCTATTCTTTCTGTCGTCCCTGTCTCTCTCTCTACCTCCATCCCCCCTCTCCCGCTCCCTGCTGCGACTACGCCTCTCCTCCCGTCCACCTCGGGACCGATGCTCCTTCACCTCCTTCTCCCGCCTACTGCTATGGCTACGACTGTGGCTCCCGCTCCGGCTTTCCTTGCCGTGTCGATCATCATAACGCCTGTCCGCGCTGCTTTTGTGGCGGCTGTGACTGTGGCTGTGGCTGTGGTGGCGGTCACGGTGGTGGTGGTGCTGCGGGGAACGCGAACGAGGGCGTCGGCGGACAGAGCTGCTGCTGCTGCTGCTGCTGCTGCTGCTGGTCTTCTTTTCCTTCTTGTCTTCCTTCCTAGCCTCTTCCTCCTTCTTTCTCCTCTTGCTGTCGTCGTGGTCACGGGCTTCGTCCTTGCGTCGTGGTGGTGATGGTGGTCGGGGTGGGGGTAGTGGGGGAGGAGAGGACGGGCCGGAGGAGGAGGAGAAGCCTAGCCCTCGTTTGGTGCCCTTGGCCACCGCATGGGACACCGTCTGGTTGTAAAGGCGCGCCTGGTCGTCCTCCGTGAAGCCGCCCCCACCTCCGCTCATAGTTGCTTGCTGCCTGTTTATTGGGTGCGTTGGGCGTGAGAGTGAGTGCACAGTCCCAACGGGACATGCTTCTTCACTCAGGGGACCATCATACACTCTCTTTTAACCACTCATACGCCTCCACCACCACATGGCACAGGCACAAGGACGACCCCTGCACCTGCTCCTTGTGGTCAGCACCGCCTGGTGCCTGCACCGCTCGTACATAATGCAGGAGCCGCCGCACTGTGAAGCCTCCCAGTCAACCTCCCCAGCCTCGACCATTGCCACGTCGACGCCACCAGCACACGCAGCAGAATGGGACGCATTCACCCACCACGTCCAGCAGCTCGGCCCGGCTTTAATTGGCTTGCTGGCCATGTTCCTGAGCCGCAACATTCCTTGCCCGCTCAAGACGCTGTCAGCCAGCCTAGGACACATCCTTGCCCCTACACCCCAACCGGCGGCGTCGACGTCTACTGCAGCCGCTGCTAATACTGGTGGTGGCGATGGTGGCGGTGGCAGTGCTGCCACCTCGTCTGCATCGTCATCGTCTTCTCCAGCTGCTGCCGCTGCCAGCACAAGTACCACCGGGGGGTTTGACGTGGTCACGCTCCGGGTTCTACAAGCCATCGCGCCGTCCGTCCTCTCCGTGGCCTTCAATCCCACCAACCCGGGGGACAGCACCGTCTCGCTCGTTGTGCACGAAGAAGAGGAAGACGACACGAGCACATCAGATGGAGGCGGGAAGAAACGCAAGAAGAAGCCCAAGCCCGCCGCTACGAAAAAAGGCAAGCTGCCACAAAGTGGGTTCAAGGGAATTGCACCTATTGAGAATTTGGAGGGGAAAGTAGCGAAGGCTAAGACCCTCCTAGTCGAGTGTTTGGGCAAATTTCGAGAAGAAGAACTAGGGCAAGGACGTCGTCCACCGGCCTTGAGCGTGGTGCAAGAGGTGGCGCGACGGAAGGAAGAGGAAGAGGAGGAAGGGAAGAAAGAAGGCTCAGCGACGACCACCAATACCAGCAGTGAGAAGGAGAAGAAGGCGTGGAATCCAGCCGTGGCTGTCACCCCAGCCAATTTTCTCGATTACGTTCAAACACTCGATTGGTCTCACGGTCAGCTTACTCACACACAAATCCTTCCTGGCCGAGAAACGCGGACTGTGTCTCTAGCGAGTGTGGCGGAGGAGATGGGGATGCACCCGGCGCTGAGGGCGGCTTTGGAGGGAAGGGGGATTAAAGAGTTGTATAGCCACCAGGCAAAGGCCTTGCGAGCACTTATGCCTAGGGGTGCAGGAAGGGAGGGAGGAAAAGGAGGGGCTGGGGGAGGAGCAACACCAGGAGTACCGACTCAGGACGTGATCATTACTACGGCTACGGCTTCGGGCAAGTCCCTCTGCTACACCCTGCCCTTCCTCAATGCCTATCTCTCCTCCCCCTCCACCACCAAGGCCCTCTTCATTTTCCCCACAAAGGCACTCGCCCAAGACCAGCTCTCCTCCCTCCAATTCCTCGCCACTGCTACCACCACCTCTTCCTCCCTCCCTCCCTGCGGCATCGCCTGCTACGACGGCGACACCCCACACGCCCTCCGAGATCACGTGCGAGACTCCTCCTCCCTCCTTCTCCTCAACCCCGACATGCTCCATCTCTCCCTCCTCCCCCTCGCTCTTACCCACCCCCAGTGGCGTGCCTGGCTTACCCACCTGAAATTCATTGTCATCGACGAAGCCCACGTTTACAAGGGAGCTTTCGGCGCGCACGTCTCTCTCGTCATCCGGCGGCTCCTCCGAATCTGCCAGACTCTGCAGGAGGAGGAGAAGGGAAGAAAAGGCAGCTCTTCTTCTTTCGCTCCTTCATCAGTGGTGGTGGGCTCACGGGTAGTGCTTTGCTCTGCCACGATTTCGAACCCGGCGGAACATATGCTGAATTTGACAGGGAGGGGAGGAGGGAGGGAGGGAGGGAGGGAGGGAGGGGTGGTGGTGATTGACCAAGATGGCTCACCAGCGGGCGATCGTGTGGTGGGGTTTTGGAATCCGGCTGTTGCTCCTCCTTCTGATGATGACAAGGAGGAGGAGGGAGGGAGGGAGGGAGGGGCTGTGACATTGCAACATAAGCGTTCCCCTTACAAGGACACAGCCCGGTTGCTTGCTGCTCTTGTAATGCAAGGACTTAAAACCCTTGTTTTCGTGAAAGTGCGATATATTGCCGAGCACATCCTCTCTCTCACTCGTGCCCTCCTCCCCCCCTCCCTTCACTGGCGCCTCGCCTCCTACCGGGCCGGATATCTTCCCAAGGAACGGAGGGAAGTGGAGAAGGGATTGAGGGAGGGAGGGCTGCTGGGGGTGATTGCAACGAATGCTCTGGAGTTAGGAGTGGATGTGGGTGAGCTTGATATTACCTTGCATGTTGGGTTTCCGTCGACCATTTCGAGTTTGTGGCAGCAGGCGGGGAGGGCGGGGAGGAGAGTGGGAGGGAGGAAGAGTGAAGGAGAGGAGGAGGGAGGAGGAGGAAGAGGTGCATCTGTTCCAGCCGCGCTTGCGGTTGTGATTGCGTTGGACGGGCCGTTAGATAGATATTTGATTGCGCATCCTCATGAAGTGTTCTCGCGGGCGGTGGAGCCTGCAATTGCTGATCCGTTTAATCCTGTTTGTTTGGAGGGGCATGTCTGGTGTAGTGTCTGGGAGATGGAGGGTGGGGGGGAGGACGGGAGGGAGGGAGGGGGGAGGGAGGGGAGGGTGACGACGGAGAGTGAGTTAGTGCGCGCGTTTGGAAATGGAGGGGAGGAGGGAGAGGAGGAGGAAGCGGTGCGTGCGGCGGTGGATGCATTAGTGGTGGCGGGGAAGGTGGTGAGGGTAGGCAATACCATTCAGCTTGTCGGAGGGAAGAAGAGGAAATTCCTCAACACCTCTTCCTCCTCCTCCTCCTCCTCCTCCTCCTCCTTCTCCTTTACCTCCTCCCCTGCCTCCACCCTTGCTATCCGTTCCTTAGACAACACTCAATTTCAACTCCTTGAAAAGGGGACGGGGCGACTGCTCGAGACGATGGAGGGGAGCAAAGCCTTTTATAACATACACGATAATGCCATCTATCTCCATCAGGGCAAAACGTTCGAAGTGATTGATTTGGACGTAGAGAAAAGGGTGGCAATGTTGGAAAGGAGGGAGGTGACTTATTACACTCAACCAAGGGACCATACTCGGGTGATGATTTTAGGGACGAGGGTTGTGGGGAGTTTGTGGATGGGGGAGAAGGAGGAGGAGGGGAGGGAGGCAGGGAGGGAGGGAAGGGGGAAGGGGTTGGAGTTGCCGTTGAGAGTGGGGCCGGTGAAGGTGGTGAAGCAGGTAAAGAAGGAGGGGAGGAGTATTGGAGGGAGGGGGAGGGGGGTGAATTAGAAAGAGGGCGGTGAATGCTTGTCCTGCCTAAAAATATTTCATCTTTTTTCTCTGCCCTCCCTCCCTCCCTCCCTTCCTCCTTTCCTCACAGGTGTACGGCTATAAAGTCAAGGACAAGAAGACTTCGCGCATCACGGACGTGGTCGAGCTCTCCCTCCCTCACATGCAATACGACACCATGGCCGTGTGGACCGAGCTGCCGGGCGAGATCAAACGTCATTTTGTCGGGTGGCGACACGAAAATGGGAGGAATAGGCGGCATTACGATCAATATGACAGGGGTGGCTTGCATGCTATTGAGCACGTGCTTTGCTCCCTGGCACCGATGGAGGTGAGATGCGACCCGTCTGATCTCTCGTGTCAGCACACGCGGAGGGATGGAGATTTACATCGAGATAAGTTATTGATCTTTGAGACAGCGCGGGGGGGCACGGGCCTGGCGCAACGCCTGGGACCCGCCCTGGGTCGGCTGCTGAGAGCGGCACACAAGGTGGTGAGTGAATGTGGGTGTGCCGAGGGCTGTCATGGATGTATTGTCTCGGGGAGTTGTTATGAGGAGGGGTTGGACAAGGTGGCTGCCAAGGAGATTTTGACGTATTTGGTGCAAGGGGGACGAAGGGATGGTTTGCGTGGTAGTAGTGGTAGTAGTGGTGTAGCGGAGAGCGGCAGTGATGGTGTTTCTGCAGGAAATGTAAAGGAGGAGGGTGAGGGTGGGTGTGGCGAGGCCGAGGTAAAGGAGAAGAAGGAGGAAGAGAATAGGGGGAAAGGGAAGGCGGCAAAGATCAAGAAGCAGAAAAAGTAGGCAGACACGTAAAAAGACAGCATGTACAGTGTAAGTCAAAAGGTGAAAAGCAAGCTAAAAGAGATGGCAGGTGGTTCTTGAAGTTTTTCGAATTTTCAAATGTGGCTGTTGCCTGTTCTCAATCGTGGCTTTGTCCGTCTTCGTTTACAAACAAATGCCTTCCTCTCTCTCTTGTTTGCATTGCCAATGCATTCCCTTCTCTCCAATATAAGCTATAGTCACGCCCAGGCAAAATCTGCCTTAGTGCCGGACGACAGGAGTCTTGTGCCTCCTTGTCTCTCCCACGTCCCTCTTCCCCCAGCCCTTCCATCCCTCTGCCTTGCTCTGCCGCTTTGAAGTGACACCCACACGCTCCCTGTGCACAACACACAAACTCACAGGCCGGCAGGCATCCGCCCCTCTACAATCCACCAGCACTCCAAGGCAACCACGGCCCCTTCCTCCAACATGACCACCACCACCACCACGACTGCGCGCGGCCTCGGCGGGCTCGTCTCGACTCACTTCCCGACGGGCATTGTCGCCTCCTGCTTTTCCTCCGCTTCGGCCTCGTCGTCTACCAAGCCCCCTGCCATTACGCTGACGGCTACGCCCATGCCCTTGCGAGCGGAATTGAAACGTCGCAACTCGCACCCCCTCCGCCTCGGCCCTGGGAGTTCACATGTGAACGCCGAGGACGAGGGGGAGACGCTTTTCCACTCCACGACGAGCATCAAGGCCTTGCTTTCGGTTTTTGTCATTTACGCATTTGTGAAGGGTTGGAATGGCTTTGTCGAAAAGGGGGGGGAGGCGGCGATGGAGGCCGCTAAAGAGTTGGGGGTGGTGGTGCTGTTGGTGGTGGGTGCTGCGCCCTTGTTGGACCATTACTTCTTTTAAAGGAACTGTGCGTGTTTTTTGATTGAGGTTGAGCTGAAAAAGTAATAGAGAATGTGCGTTGGGAGACAGAGGGAGATGGTGCTGCCGACTTTAGAGGGGAACGACGCGAGGCAGGGGGAGGGTCGGTGGAGGCTGTGCCTGATTTGAATAAGAGGCTTAACTCATGTGCTCGAAGGAGACGGGAGAGAAGAGGATAGGCACAATATCTGCTCGAAACTGCTTGATACAGGAGGGGAGGGCGTGTTTTTCGAGTCTGAGGGATCAGAATGGCTGTGTGAGACTGCCAGGTAAGAGTCCAAGCAAGCCCGGGGTGCTCATGTGGGGAGGGGAAAGACAAGGGGAGGAATAAATATTCATATAATACTGATACTGACTAGAAACATACAGGAAGCTGCTCTGTGAATGTAGGATTGACATGTATTTGTATAATGAAGAAGAGAGGTGACGGGGAGTCTCGAGGAAGAGCGATTTTTTATACTATTCGGCCTAGCCACAGCAAGGCATGGCCACACAAATAAGGGAAACACGACTGTGGTGATTGTCCGTAATGATAAGAATATAGAATGAATGAAGCAATAATGACACAAAAGCAAGAAAGAACGACTCACATTGTGTCTAAACCGAAAAAGAAAGGATCGGCACGCGCAAGGAATTTTGTTTTTCTGTTTTCCTTCAAAGTTGGTCCAAAAATCCTACCCAGCAGAAGTTGCAGCAAGCCTTGCCTTCCTTGTCTCAAGATGACCGTAACCGGTGTCCAAGCCAAACACAACACGACCCCAGCACTGCACACGCTCCCCGTGTCCTTAACTTATAATGCCACACAACGCACTCATTGTCGCTCCCCTCACCACCGCACAGGCGCAGACAAGCAGGCAGGCCGATCCCACTTCTTTTTCTTTCGCCTCCCCTCTCTCGGTGCGTCGCTTCGCTTGTTGCCCTGCCACCGCGACGATGACAACAGGAAGCCAGCAAATCCCAAATACGCAAATGGCGACCACCAGCACCAGCACCAGCACACGCAGCAGCAGCAGCAGCAGCAGCAGCAGCAGCAGCAGCAGCAGTTACGGCCGGAGACGGCGCTTGACCTGTTTGGATTGTGTTGCCGTCGTGGTGGTCATGTTGTTCTTACCCGGGCCGGTCCGAGCCTTTTTCTTCTCCTCCCCCTCCCCCTCCACCGCCCGACTGCAGCAGCTCCAACCGTCACGGCCAATTGTGAGCAGACGAATGGTAAGGTCGCAACAAGCATCGCCTCCCCTCCCATCTCTCACCCCTCCCCCCTAGCCCCTCCCCCTCGCTTTGCAGGCAGTCGCAACAAGCATATTCGCTTCCCCTCCCCCCTCTCATCCCTCCCGCCCCCCTCCCAACCTCGCTCGCTTTGTAGGCCCCCTCCATGCTGCTCCGCCGGTGGATGGGCTCCTCCCCCTCGCCCGATCCCACCACCCCCGCCTCCTCTTCCTCTGCCCTCTCTTCCAGCACCCCTCCCACGACCGACCCCTCGATCCTGAAGTATGAGAAATCTCACAACGGCAAGGCGGTGACGTTCAAGGCCAGCAAGTGCGCCGAGTGCGGAGTGGTAAGGGGGGAAGGAAGGGAGAGAGGGAGAGGAGTGGTGACATTTCTGCCATTTTGCTTGCTTTCGGGATATTGGTACGCCTCTCATGAATTTTGTTGGTGTGCGTGAAGGAATATGAGTAGCGGATCGCATGCATCTGCTTGGATCTCCTCCATGGGAAGGGAGGGATCAGTCACCACACGTAGTTTTTGGTCGTGGCTGGCGAATAAGGAATTAGCTGGGGTTGTATTGGCAGCTTTGTTTGCGTGTGTATTTTGGTCGATATTTTGGTGGAGCAAGACTGACCTGTATTGTGGGAGTCTTGCTTTCGCTTACATCAATAATGTCATTCAACTTGCACGCGCATGCAAAGCTAGTCCACGCAGTCCCCTTAAATCCTTGTCCGCTGGCCACGCTCAAAGCATACGCGCACTTTTCGTGCCCTTTTTACCATCCTCTTTTCCGCTTCAGCCACCTTTAATTCTTGTCGAAGGAAGAGGTCTGCGCGGAATCCCAGTCAATTATTTAGCAATTATTAATGCTCACTTGGCCGCGGCTCGGCAGATAAGGTTTTGAAATAGACAGACGTGCGAGACCGCTTGCATGGGCTTGATTCCTTTTTTGATTGTTTGTGACAAGGCTGCAGCATATATATACCTGCCAGTCTCGTTAGAAGTGATCAGGAGCAAATTGATAGCCATGCATGCGATCTCGCACTCCAGCCTTTCTAATGAAGACCTAATCCCCACACTGGCCCATCTGCCTACCTACCTACTTCCTTCCGCTGCGATCAGATACGTTAAAGTTAGGAAAGAAAATGAAGTGCGAGACCGCTTGCAACAGCGTTGCTTTTAGGATCGTATATGACAAGACTGCAGCACACACACACCACACACGGGCCAGTCTTATTGAAATTGATCACAGTTCTTCGAGCCGATGCATGCGATCTCGCATTTCATTCCCTCTATCAATATTGTTCAAATTTTTAAGCCGCGACTCACCCATCACACCCACCCATCTACCCCACGTGTCTTTTTGTACCATCGTCCTCACCTCCCTCCCTCCCTCTCTCCCTCTCTCCCTCCCTCCCTCCCCTCCCTGCAGGTGAAAGGCGTTCATTTAATCAAAGGCTACATGGGGATGCCCCCTCTAATATTCGGTGCTAGATACCGATGCTATATCTGTCCTCACCTCCCTCCCTCCCTCCCCCCCTCCCTCCCTCCCCCCCCCCCCCCCC
>Ga0209491_10011169_pt1 | contig 10651 bp, 8 predicted proteins | sample BON02_FD_187213 | JGI IMG/M metagenome (GOLD analysis project Ga0209491, IMG submission 187213) | Freshwater microbial communities from Lake Bonney liftoff mats and glacier meltwater in Antarctica - BON-02 (SPAdes) (version 2) | ecosystem: Environmental > Aquatic > Freshwater > Ice > Glacier...
ATATATATATATATATATATATATATATATATATATATATATATATATATATATATGTGTGTATATATATATATATATATATATATATATATATATGTATATATATACGAAGCGCTTCTCTCTGAGGTCTCGCGATACACCCCGACGTCGTGACTACGGGCTGCGCTCTCCGGAGGTATATGCCTATATGTCTATATATGTCTATATATATATATGCCCGTTTAGAGGAACCCCGGTTAAAGGTGCACTGTGCGCCTAAGTGATTCGACTTCCAGTTTCCTATAATCAAAATGACGAAACCCTTAGTCAAACATCGCCCAGGAACTTGAGCAAAGAGAATTTACCCATAGCGGGTATTTAGCAGCTGCAGGGCACCTTAAAAAATAATTGCCCGTGAGCAAACCCGGTCGAAACTAGCAAACCCAGTCGAACACCCTGCTAAGCTCGACCGGGTATGTTAGTTTCGAGCGGCCGTATTGTGACTACGTGGCACTCGGTGGGCGGCGGGCCGGCGCTTAAGGTGGCCACTAGGGTCGCGGCGTCGACTGCCCCCCCAAGCACCTAGATATATCCAAGGGAGCTCCCCGTAGGCTCCCAAAGCTACTCTCGGATCAGTTCCCTGTGCGTGTGTGCTCGTGTCCCCTTTGTATTATAAACCGTCTGTGACTACGGGGTGCGCTCTCCTCAGGTATATATCTATGTGTCCATATATATATATATATATACACATACGGTTTATACACAAAGGGGACACGAGCACACACGCAGAAGGAACTGATCCGAGGGGGGGCTTGAACGAGCGAGCGAGGGTCCGGAGGCACTACGGCCCCCTGTGCCCAACGCTCGTCGCCGCCAAACGCGGCAGCATCTGCATCGCTGATACACATGTAACATGTATGTGTATATATATCTACGCATATATATGTATCTGTATCTGTATCTATATAGATGTATCTACCCATCTATCTACCTATCTACCCATCGATCTACCTATCTATCTATCTATCTATCTATCTATCTATCTATCTATCTATCTATCTATCTATCGATCGATCGATCGTTGATCGATCGATCGATCGATCGATCGACCTATCTATCTATCTATCGGGTCCACCCGACGAGAAACTCTATGCTCGGCGGATGGGTCAACCCACACAGAGAGCAACAAACTATACCGCAAGGTCAAACATCGATACCGCTCAAATTTTTCTCCACGCCAACGGCCAACGGCCAAAGCGCGCCATGATCAGGCAGCGCTCGCGGCGTCGGCAGAGGCGCGGGGAGCCACACACCGAGCACGGCCTCGGAGATGAAAAGAGACCGACGGAAAAGTTTGTTAGTCAAAACTCGCTTATATACGTGAGCAAAGCTAATTTACATATTGCCTTTACTTAGTAGCTGCCGGGCTCCTTTAGAGGTGCCCTGCTGCTTTTAAAGGTGCTCTGTGTGCCTAAGTAATTCGAAACAGCTTTTTCATAATCAAACTGTTCTAATTACTTCTCATTACTTTGACTTTGATGCTGTGACTCATGGCATAAATGACGTTTTATGTCGAACGTCAGTCGCTTGCTTCTTCCGAATTGTTCCGGATGCATGGGTAAATCGCGGATACATCGCTGTCAGAACTTGAAACCGAATTTCGCTCAGGTACCTGAGCAAAGCGAATTTACTTAGAGCGGTTACTTAGTAGCTGCAGAGCACCTTTAAGTAAGCGTTATAAGTAAATTCCCATTGCTCATGTACATGAGCGAGTTTTTCTTTTCACGTTCTGACGGCGGGAATCAGCGATTTACCCACGATTTGCCCATGAAACCGGAACAGTTCGAAACATTCGATTGACTGAGTCGAAACTGAAACCGTCGTTCATTATGCGTCACAGCACCAAAGGATTTGGTACAGTCTGATTAAAAAAAGCTGTCTCGATTTACTTCAGCGCACAGGGCACCTTTTTTAGAGAAAAAGTGCCGTTCTGTGCCAGTTATGCCACTTTTCCTCTAAGCGCTTAGATGAAAAGTGGCATAATCGGTACAGAACGGCACTTTTCCTCTACAAAACATCGGCTTTCTGGAAGGCGCTCACCCGATTGCCGCAGAGTTAGCTTGGAGGAAAAGTGGCGGGTTAACCCGCTGGTACAGTTTGGCCTTCACAAAATATGCGTTCACTTCGAATCTGTTGTGTACGAATCCATCTTCGTTTGATTGCCCCTATCAACCTGCAGTGCCCACACAATTAGAATACTAGTGCACGCCTATCGCGCAAATTACAGCACACCCATCCAACTCCCTTTCGTATGCTATGCACCGTACAATGTTGGTCATGACAATATCTTGTAAAGGGTTAGGTACAGTACGACACTTTTCCTTGACACCTTCAACCCTTCTGCTTCTTCTGTCGGGTTAACCCTAACCCTTTTTTTTTTTACAGTGGCGGCGACTGCTCCTGCTCACGACTGGCGGAGGCGCTAACGGGTTAACCTCGTTAACCCGAAGCGCTACGAAACTAAGGTTAGATGGTATGGGGGGGTTTTCTTATTGCTGCAGCAGCGCTCAAAACACCCGCGAGAAATGGTCATAACGCCCAAGGCGTCAACCTCACTTTTTTTTCTTCGTTTACAGTGGCGGCGACTGCTCCTGCTCACGACTGGCGGAGGCGCTCACGGGCGGCGGCGCCTCTTCACAGCAGCCTTCACAGCAGCACGGCGCCTCTTCACAGCAGCACGGCGCCTCTTCACAGCAGCCTTCACCGCAGAACGGCGCCTCTTCACAGCAGCCTTCACAGCAGCAAACGTGGGGGCTGGACCGGCTATGCCAAGAGGCGGCCGCTTTGATTGAACTGCGGGGCGACGGCTTCGGTGGCGGCCTCGGAGATACCGGGGGGGGCTCTGGCGGTGGGGATACCGGGGGGGGCTCTGGCGGCGTGAATACCAGGGGGGGCTCTGGCGGTGGAGATACCGGAGGGGGCTTTAGCGGTGGGGATACCGGGGGGGGTGTTGGCGGCGGAGTCGGCGTGGGGGGCGGATTCTTAGACGCCGCTGTTCACACCGGAGGCTCCGCTGTTCACACCGGTGGCCAGGCTGTTCACACCGGAGGCTCGGCTGTTCACACCGGCGCCTCGGCTGTTCACAGCGGAGACTCTGACGCGGCGGGTCGCTGCGCGTCGTTGAGCTTAGAGCTCGAGGAGTTGTTGCTCTGGCTTAAGCCCGTGGCCATGGTGGCGCCCACTGGGGACGCGGCGCTGACGACAGCAGCGGTGGCGGTAGCGGGCAGCGCGCAGGTAAATATAGGTATTCACAGACAGTTTATAATACAAAGAGCACAGGAGCGCACACGCAGAGGGAAGTGATCTAGGGGGAGGGGCTAGTCAAGCGAGTACGGGCCAGGAGGCACGTGACCCCCTATGCTCAAAGCTCGTCGCGTCCGTAAGCGGCATCATCTGCATCGCTGTCGTAAGTGTCAGCGGCGGCGTCATCGTCTATTCACAGAAATAGAAGAAATGGGCGTGTACACGGTGCGCTGTGTGCGATTATTCACATGGAATACAAAAACACCCGCACACCTACTACTAAACTAAGCTACAAGTCTACTCTCGGACTACCGACTGAGCGGCTCTGACGGCAGCCGCGGTGGCGGTGGCTGGCAGCACGCAGGTAAAGAGAAGTATTCACAGAAACAAAGAAATACAGCTCTAACACGCGGCACTCGGGGGGCGGCGGGCCGGCGCCTAAGGCGGCCACTAGGGTCGCGGCGTCGACTCCCCCCCCAAGCATCTAGATATATTCCAGGGAGCTCCCCGTAGGCTCCCAAAGCCACTCTCGGATCAGTTGTCTGTGCCTGTGTGCTCGTGTCCCCTTTGTATCATAAACCGTAAGTAAATTCTCGACGTGAACCCTTCAAGGCATCCGAAACCAATAGCACTGAACTTTAGACCCACGCAGGCTAGGAAGGTCAGGCCCTAGCCTGCAACCTGGGACGGTACGTGGTTGCGGCATGAGCGGCTTGCAAAAAGGCATGCATACTACCCAACACCCACCGTCTCCGGCTTCCAGGGCAGGGACTGACCTTACTACCAATGTTCAAGCCGTTTCGCTGGCCGTTCGTTACGTAAACACTCATCATCCCAGGTTCCAGGTTAGGGCCCGACCTTCCTAGTGGTCCGGTGCTGCTGCAACCGGACCCACGCGACCTGCCCCTCCTTGAATGGCTGTTAACGCTCAAGACAGCGACCCTCACTGGCACATGCGCAAGGTCCTAAGGTCATAGAAACAAAGAAACAAAGCCCTAACACTGGCGCACGCGCAAACAATACACTACACAAGTAACTAGGCTACCCCATAGGGGAGCCTGCTAGGCAGAGTGCGTGCGAAGCGCGCCCTTAGGCACGCCACGCATCGCTAGCCGCATACGCGGCTCCGGTTGTCGAAGACGTGCAGGAGCACGCTTTCTGCATGCACACGGTCCTAAGGTCACCACGTGACCCCACCTCGCACCCACGCAGACTAGTGGTCCTGTGCTACTGCAACATGGCACACAGAACCTCCCTCCCCTCTCTCCTTGAATGGCTGCCCCTCGGGTTAACCACGCTCACACCCGTGACCCTCACCAAGTGGCACGTGCCCAAGGTGACTACGTGACCCCGCCCCTTAACTACGCAGGCTAGTGGCCCTGTGCTACTGCAACCGGAACCACGCGACCTACCCCTCCTTGAATGAATGCCAATGCTCAAGCCCGCGCCCCTTATGGCACGTGCCCAGGGTCAACACATAACCCCTCCCCCTACCCACCCAGGCTAGTGGACCCGTGCTGTTGCAACTGGACCCACAGAACCTCCCCCCCCTCTCTCCTTGAATGGCTGCCCCTCGGGTTCACCACGCTCACACCCGTGACCCTCACCAAGTGGCACGTGACCAAGGTGACCACGTGACCCCGCCCCTTAACTACGCAGGCTAGTGGCCCCGTGCTACTGCAACCGGAACCACGCGACCTACCCCTCCTCGAATGGCTTCCCACACTTGCACCCGCGACCCTCGCCAAGTGGCACGTGCCCAAGGTCAGCATCGCAGTGATCACCCATCGGCGACCCGCCTCACTTCGTCGCCTCCTGGTTTCTCTCTCGTCTTCGCATTATCTTGGAGATACCGTCGACCTATCCTTCAGCGTGGAGGCCGGGGCGGATGTACAGACTCTTCAGATGGTCAATTCCTGGAAGTGGGAGCACGGGTAAGCCGCCACAGATATCACATTCTGTTCAAATTTATCCGTAGAATCGATGTCTCTTCTTTGCATTATCTTGGAGATACTGTCGACCTATCCTTCAGCGTGGAGGCCGGGGCGGATGTACAAACTCTTCAGATGGTCAATACCTGGAAGTGGGAGCACGGGTAAGCCGCCATACATATCATTCTGTTAAGCTTATCCATAGAATCTATGTCTCTTCTTCGCTTTATCTTGGAGATACTGTCGATCTATCCTTCAGCGTGGAGGTCGGGGCGGATGTACAGACTCTTCAGATGGTCAATACTTGGAAGTGGGACCACGGGTACGCCGCCATACACAGTCTATTATTATATGTCTATAAGTATATTAGGTCTCGTCTTCGCATTATCTTGGAGATACTGTCGACCTATCCTTCAGCGTGGAGGCCGGGGCGGATGTACAGACTCTTCAGATGGTCAATACTTGGAAGTGGGACCACGGGTAAGTCGCCATATATAGTCTTTTATGGTATGTCTATAAGCATCTTCGGTGTCTTCTTCGCATAATTTCGGAGATGCCGTCGACCTCGGGTTAACCCTCAGCGATTGATGATGATGCGTTTATCCCTTCGGAACACCCCTCCCCCCCCTAACACAACACACAGCAGCGAAACGCTCCGCAGCGCCGACACACGAGTGTACCGGGCCGGCCATACCGGCCCGAGACGCATCGCCACCGAAGAAAAGGGTAGGGTACGTGGAACCGCGACGGGCCAACCAAAGCCGATATGATTAGAGCTCGCCCCGTTTGGAGGGTTCAGCGTAGAGGCATGCCGGCCCGCATCTATGCACGTGTGTCGGTGACCCTGTTTCGAAACTCGTTGTGAATCTAGGGTCGCGGCGTCGACTCCCCCCCCAAGCATCTAGATATATTCCAGGGAGCTCCCCGTAGGCTCCCAAAGCCACTTTCGGATCAGTTCCCTATGCGTGTGTGCGCGTGTCCCTTTTGTAGTCTAAACTGTCTGTGAAAAGCAAAGCGTTCCCCCGAACTTGATACCGTGCTTTAACGTGGTACTTTCTTTGCTTGAGCTCCCCACGCACGCATTTCGAGCCCTGGAAAGCTGTCGGCACGCGGGGGAGGGCTCCCTTGCTGCCCGGTAACGAGTGGCGGGGCGTCTGGCGCAGCAAACGCCCGTGCTGGCGAACAGTACCAAGTTAAAGCACGGTACCAAATTAGGGCGAACGCTTTGCTACACATCTAATGTCGGCCTACGCTGTCGCGAGACAGGTCACGGCGCGTGATGGCTGTGGTTTAGCCTTTACAAGATATTGTTTTACTTTAAAGCTCTATTGTGGGAGTCCATCATCCGTTTACCCCCCCCCCCCCACCTGCAAAGCCTACCCTATTGCAATACTATTGCACGACCATTGCGCAATACACGACTCCTTTCCGACCCTCCTTTAGTAAGCCATACACCGTACAATGTTGTTTATGACAATATCCTATACAGGCGGCCGCCGGCCGCCGGCCGCCGGCCGCCAAGCTGTGGTCACGTGGCTAAAGAGAGGCTCCTCGCCGCCGTGGTTAACCCGTATCTATGTGTGTGGGTATACATGTATGCATGCATGTATGCTTGCATTTATGCATGTATGTATGCATGTATGTATGTGGATGGATGGATGGATGGATTCATACATACATGCATGTATGTATGTATGTATGCATGCATGCATGTATGTGTGTGTATATATGTATGTATGTATGCATGCATGCATGCATGCATGTATGTGTGTATGGGTTGATGGATGGATGGATGCATGCATGCATGCATGCATGCATGTGTGTATGGGTTGATGGATGGATGGATGCATGCATGCATGCATGCGTGTGTGTGCGTATGCATAGATGCATGCATGCCTGCATGTGTGTGTGTATGGATGTATGGATGTATGGATGGATAGATGCAGGGATGAATAGGGTTAGGGGTCAACCCGTCTAATGTTGGCCTGTGTTGTCGCGACACAGTTCGCGCCGCGTGATGATCCGTGTGGCGAAAGGCGGGCTCATCGCCGCCGTGGTCGAGTTAACCCGATGTATGTGCGTACCCATGCATGCATGCACATATGTATGTACGTATGTATGTATGTGTGTATGCATGCATGTATGTGTCTACCGTACGTATGGAGATATGTACGTATGCATGCATGCATGTATGTATGTATAGATAGATGCAGAGGCGGGTAGATGGTCACAATCCTCGACCCGCAATCTGTTGAACGATCGTTGCGCCGTTGGCCGTTCTGTTCGTTTTTATGTTCGTTTGTGGGGTCGTTCTTGCCGTGTGTGAGTGAGTGTGACCTGCTTAGTTTTTGACACCCTGCCTGTATAACAGGTCGCGTCTCGTGATAGTCCGGGTCGCGAAAGGCGGGCTCATCGCCGCCGTGGTCGAGAGCTGATTGCCCTTATCTAACGTAACCACGCCATTCTTATACTCGGGTTCAAACCATGAGATCTGCATCCTGTTTTGTAGGAAGGGCGTAGTAGCGTTGAACTCTGTTGTTTGCAAGGGTTTCGCTCAGTATAAGTGGGGGTGGTTATGCTAGATAGGGTTAGGGTTAACCCGATGTGAGGTTCACCCGAACAGGGTCTAGCGCTACCATGCCCTGACTACGAAACAGATCGCGGCGCGTGATGTTCCATGTGGCCAAAGGCGGGCTCATCGCCGCCGTGGGGAACTCGTATGTATATGTGTGTGTATGCATGTATGCATGCATGGGTGCATGTATGTATGTATGTGTGTATGTGTATGGATGGATGGATGGATGGATGGATGGATGCATACATGTGTGTGCGTATGCATGTATGCATGCATGCATGTGTACATGTATGTATGCATGTATGCATGCATGTGTGTACTGTCTGTACGTATGGAGATATGTATGTATGTATGTATGTATGTATGTATGTATGCATGTATGTATGTATGGATGGATGGATATATGCAGGGGTGGATAGATAGTTACAACCTTCAACCTGCAATCGGGTGAAGGGTTAACGGGTTAACCCTAAGCCCTTTCTACGAAACAGATCGCGGCGCGTGGTGGTCCGTGTGACGAAAGGTGGACTCATCGCCGCCGTGGTCGGCTTTACCCGATGTATGTGCGTATCCATGCATGCATGCACATATGTATGTACGTATGTATGTGTGTGTGTATGTATGCATGTATGCATACACGTGTGAGCGTATGCATGTATGCATGGACGCATGCATGCATGTGTGTGTGTGTATGTATGGATGGATGGATGGATAGATGCAGGGATGGATAGGGTTAGGGGTGAACCCGTCTAATGTTGGCCCGTGTTGTCGCGAGACAGATCGCGCCGCGTGATGATCCGTGTAGCGAAAGGTGGACTCATCGCCGCCGTGGTCGAGAGCTGGCTCCCCACGAGTGACGACGAGTACGGCCTCCTGCTTGAGGACGACATCGAGGTGTCGCCCTTCTTCTACACGTACGCGAAACTGGCCTTGCTGAGCTACGCCTACTCCGACGAGGAGGAAAATGTGATGTTCTAATTGTGTCGTATTCTATTATTAGAAGACGAGCTCGTTTCTATATAAAACGCGCCGTGATTCGACTTCGAGTTTCCTACAATGACAACGACGAAACTCGTAGTCGAAACTCGCTCATGTACATGAGCAACGCGAATTTGCCCCATAGCGTTTAATAAGTAGCTGCCGGACACCTTTAAGGGGTGAGGGTATCGAGGTATCGCTTTTCTTCTCCACGTACGCGAAACTGGCTTTGCTGAGCTACGCCTACTCCGAGGAGGGAAAAAAGGTGATGCTCTAATTGTGTCGTGTTCCATTATTAGAAGGTATCTTACGTTCTATTATTAGAAGACACCACCATGGTGGTGCCCGTCTTCTACACGTACGCGAAACACGCCTTGCTGAGATACGCCTACTCTGGGGAGAAGGAGAAGGCGATGCTCTAATTGTGTCGTGTTCCATCATTAGAAGGTATCTTACGTTCTATTATTAGAAGACACCACCACGGTGGTGCCCGTCTTCTCCACGTATGCAAAGCTGGCTTTGCTGAGATACGCCTACTCCGAGGAGGAAAAAAAGGTGATGCTCTAATTGTGTCGTGTTCCATTATTAGAAGGTATCTTACGTTCTATTATTAGAAGACACCACCATGGTGGTGCCCGTCTTCTCCACGTACGCAAAACTGGCTTTGCTGAGATACGCCTACTCCGAGGAGGGAAAAAAGGTGATGCTCTAATTGTGTCGTGTTCCATTATTAGAAGGTATCTTACGTTCTATTATTAGAAGACACCACCATGGTGGTGCCCGTCTTCTACACGTACGCAAAGCTGGCTTTGCTGAGATACGCTTACTCCGAGGGGGGGGAGGTGACGATCTAATTGTGTCGTAGTCTATTATTAGAAGACGAGCTCGTTTCTATATTAAGGGAATGACGACATCGAGGTGTCGCCCTTCTTCTATACGTACGTCAAGCTGACCTTGCTGAGATACGCCTGTTCTGAGGAGGAGGAGGTGATCTAATTATGTTGTGTTCTATTAGAAGAGGAGCTCGTTTCTCTACTAAAGGTGCCCTGTGCGCCTAAGTGATTCGACTTCGAGTTTCCTATAATCAAAACGACGAAACTCGTAGTCGAAACTCGCTCATGTACATGAGCAAAGCGAATGTACTACCCATAGCGTTTAATTCGTATTTGCAGGGCACCTTTAAGGGAAGAGGACATCGAGGTGTCGCCCTTCTTCTACACGTACGCGAAACTGGCCTTTTTTTGAGATACGCCTACTCCGAAGAGGAGGGAGCAGCCCATCTTACCTTCACGCCTTCAGGCGTGTAGGTAAGATGGGCTGCTTGTTGGCCTTTACAAGATGTTGCTTTACTTCTAGTCGTTTGTGCACGAGTCAATCGTCCTTTCATTCTTCAGGCGCGCCTGCATTGCCCGCACTATTGCAATACGATTGCACGACTCGGGTTAGGGTTAACCCATATACGACGCCCCCCCCGACCTCCCTTGTGTATGCCATAAACCATACGATATTGGTGATTGCAATATCGTGTAAGGGCCAAGCTGCTTGGGTCGGAATGGCGCCGGACCCGAGCCGCCGAAGCGACGACGGACTTAGCCGCCGACGCATACGTCGGACCACTTAGCCTGGGATAGCCCGCCGACGACGATTAGCCTAGGTGTCGTCAGTTGATAGGATTTAGAAAGTGATGATCGAACGATGCTATATTCTACTATTAGCGCCGATTTCAGCACGTTCCAGGCACGCGGAAAGGGAAAAGAAAGGCTAACCCCCCTGAGATACGCCTACTCCGACGGAGAGGAGCCTCGGGTTAACCCGATATATATATATATATATATAGATTTATATATATATATATACACATATCTATAAATATATATACATAAGT
>Ga0209491_10011170_pt1 | contig 10649 bp, 6 predicted proteins | sample BON02_FD_187213 | JGI IMG/M metagenome (GOLD analysis project Ga0209491, IMG submission 187213) | Freshwater microbial communities from Lake Bonney liftoff mats and glacier meltwater in Antarctica - BON-02 (SPAdes) (version 2) | ecosystem: Environmental > Aquatic > Freshwater > Ice > Glacier...
TTCGTGTGCCCCCCCCCCCCTTCCGCGGTTGCTTTTCGAGATTCCGTGGCGTGTGTTGACTTTTCCCATGTGGTGTGTGGTCGTGTGCTTGTGTTTTTCAGATTGCTTGTGTGATGTGTGCTGTGTGGTTGTGTGAGAGTCGTGGACCCTGTTCATGTTCAATGTTCAATGTCCCTCCCCTCCGCCCCCCCCCTCTTCTCCAGCTCCAATAAGAGCAATAATCCCAACAAACAACAGAGATCAACTTCAGTGCAAAAAAGCCCTTTTTCTTCTCTGAGGCTGAGTGAGGTTGTGGGTATTGGAATAGTATTGGGTATGAGTTATGTTAATAAGTTGTGTATATGCGTATGAGTATGAGGTAGACATGACCATGGCTCTGGCTCTGACTCCGAGGAATAACATAATTTATGATATATATTAATTTAAACTATTAATGATAATGATAGAAAAAATAAATAACGATTTCTAATAAAATAAAAATATTTAAATGGTCGCTTTTTATATATGTCTGCTTTGGCTATGGCTATGGCTATGGCTATGGCTATGGCTATGGCTCGTGATCATGACTGTGACTATGACTATGACTATGATTATGATGATGATGAGCACTTTCAACCTGCTATACATAACCTATACCTATACCTATACCGATACGTATATAATAAGGTATAAGGTATACGTATACGTATACGTATGGCGTATGGGTATGAGTTCCGTTCCTATTCCTGTTCCTATCATTCATCCCTATGCCCTATGCCCTATGATTCCCTATGCCGATGCCTATGATCTAGCCTATAATAATAGCTAATAGCTAATAATAATAATAGTAATATTAATAGGGGCCCTAATATCCCTATCCCTATCCCTATCTCTATCTCTATCTCTATTCCTACTATTCCTATTCCTTTTAAATCATTTTCCTGCTACTACGAACTACGACTATATGACCAAGTGCCAACAAGAAATTTCTCAAGCAGACACGACACGCAACACGACACGAAGAAACGACGGCACAAGAGCAGCAGGCAGCTCGACACGCACAAGAGCAGCGGTGGCAGTGTGGTAGCGCGGCGTGACAGCAGCAGCAGCAGAAAAGCAGCGCAGCACCCAGCAAGAACCAGAAGCATGTGTTACAGATATCCAGTGAAGTAGCGCAGAGAGGTCGATCGCAAAACCATACCACCGTAATGGGGGGCCGTATTGTCCATAATCTCCATAGGAGGGCGTGCCGTCGGGAAGCGTGCCCACCCATGGCCATGTCGTCGCCCGTGTTGTGTGTGTGTGTGTGTGAGTGTGTGTGTGTGTGTGTGTGTGTGTGTGTGTGTGTGTGTGTGTGTGTGTGTGTGTGTGTGTGTGTGGCTGGGTGTGGGTGTGGATGTGTGGGTGCGTCAAATGGCCTCGCTTAAGCGCCTCTCGGCCTCTCGGACTCGCGCGGCCTTGAATGGTGCCTCTCTCTGGCCCGGGAAGGGCGTCTGCCCCATGCCCCGTCTGCAAAACTCTTGAAGCAAGAGAGCACCTCCTCCCGTGTGGACTTGTCGCGTGTCCGTCTCATCGGCGCCCACTATCGCTCCCGTCAGGTTAACCTTCCTTGGTCGCTGCCCCCTCCCCCTCCCGCCTTGTAAATCACCGGCCACGCCCTCGCCGCATCCTGCTCGGACGATGCGCTGCAGACGATCCTACCATCGCGGACGTACCGGCGCCTCATCATGTCGTCGGGCAGACGCCACAGCCCCATCCAGCCCTTGATGCCGTGGACTGGCTGCTCAAACGGGAGGACCCGGTCAATCAGCCAGCAGAGCGGGCCATCCACCTGCGGGTCGGCGGTTAGCGTGTCCACGGGAACGACGTCTCGCACGTGCATGAGGCCGAGGATCGCCCCCCTGGGCAGCTCCTTGGGCGGCGGCATCGCTGGCCACGCTCGCTCGAGCCCCTCGATCAACGACCCAAACGCCTTGGCCGTGGCTACAGGCCCCCGCCCCGCGTGCACCGCGAGCCACACCCCGGCGCCGTCCGTTGGAAGCTTCGGCGACCAGGACCGGTTCTCGACGGTCTTCTTGCCTGCAAGCACCCCAGACGCGAAGGGCTGCAGCATCGTGATGGCGTGCTTCACACGCGGCAAAGCGCTCGGCGCCGCTGTGGCACCAGTGTCGCGCACGCGAGAGATGAGCGTGAGCAGGTTCTCCTGGCTGTGCTGCAGCTTCACACGCTTGGAGAGGACCGGGTCGGTCTCGCTGACCGGTGTCGGCCCTTGGCGAGCTGGGGCGCCGGCGGGAGGTCCCGGAGGTCCCGACCGCTTCTTCCTGGTCGCCGCCAGAGCCGCGGCAGCGCCGCCCATGACGCCTCGATCCAGGCCGCCTGGGCCAAAAACGGTTCACAAGGCGGGGGGGGCGTTTTACAGCGTCGCCCCCATTTTTTGTTGTTGTTGTTGTTAATAGAAGAAGCGACACCTGGCGCCGTTGTCGCGCCGTTGCTTATTCGTTGCTTGGCTCTTCCGGCGAAGGTCCGCCTTGAGGTAGAGCTACTAGTGTACGTTCGGCTACTGTACCATGCCAGCTTTGCTCGCCGCCGCAGTTTACTTTGCTGCCTTCTCGCCGGCGGCGGTGCTCTTCCTAACGGTCGTGTCGCAGCGCCCCGAGCGCATCATCCTGATGTTCCTCTCCGCCTTCGCTTGGCTCGTCTCCATCTCCCTCTCTGCCTCGCTGTGGGCTGCTCTGGCGCCGCTGAAGCTGGCCACGCCGTGGCTCCTGTTGCACGCGACGCTTTTCCAGGAGGCCGGCCGCTACGCCATGTACTTTGCCTACGTGCGGCTGCTGCACTGGCTGCGTGACGCCGGCCTGCAGCCGCGCGGGGCTGGACCTATCTCTGAGATGCTACCCGGCGCCGCCGTGGCGAGCGGCGTCGGCGTTTGGGTTGTACACACATTGGTTTTGTACGGCGACGTGTTGTGGCGCTCGGCGCTCCCGGGCTCGCTCTACACGCCCATGTGCACCCACCTCTCCACCTTTGCGGTGGACGCCATCTGCGCCTGTGGCATGGGCAGCGTCAATGTGTTGCTGTCGCTCGTCGGGTGGACCATGGCCTATCCTCGTGGAAATGCCTTGCTGGTAGCCGGCATGGTCGCCCTCCACCTCCTCGCCTCCGCCGCCACCTCGCTCAACTCGGCCCAGGGGCTGCCCGTCGACGGGTGCACCGCCGCCTTCCCCGCCCTCGCGGCGGTGGTGGTGCTGTCTGGCTGCCTTGTCGCCTGCGGGATCGAGCGCTCGCTCAAGTCGGAGCGCGGGCTGACCGGCGGCAGCGACGTGGCGCGGAGCGAGGTCGTGGTCGAGGTAGAGCCGCGGCGGAGGAGGCTCAACACCCGCTCGCGTGCGGCGCCCGGGTCGTGATGGCGAGCCGTGTCCGTGGTATGTGTAGGATGTGGGCTCCGAAAGTATGTAATACATATCGCTGTGAGATGCCGTGAACACCTGAACGATGCACTACGTTGCTGGTGTACTCGTCACAGTAGTAGTACACTGTAGTAGGGCGCGTGCGCTGCGTAATGCTGGTCGGCTTGTTGAACCTCTCACCGTTTTGTCTTGCCTTGTCCTTGTATTGTATATGTATGTATGTAAAGATTCGGCGGCATCAGCACACGCGCGTACACGCGCACACAGGCCCGCGGCGCCACGCCAGAGCTCCGGCATGTCGCAGACACCACATCCCACGGCTTGGAGGCCGATAAAAAGCCTTTTGGGCTCCCCAAATTTTGGGGAGTGTCGCCCCCCTCCTTCCGGTATTTTTTGCCGTTGGGGTCACGTGACCAGACCTCATACTAGTTTTGGCTGGTTGTTTTGTGACCCCTGTGCGTGACCATGGCATATGGGTTGCGTATGGGTTGCTTGGCAGCCTCTGAGGAGTGCCACATCGCTCATACCGTTCACCGTTCACGTATACCCAATACCCACAAATCTAAATGTCAAATGTGGCCAGAAACGCAAAAAAGCCAACATTCCCAATGCCAATTATATGCCAATGTCACCGACACCGAGCATGTGTTTGTATTATTTTGTGTTATTATATATATTATGTACTTAGACATAGTATATAATAACACTAATATAGTTAAGTGCGGTGTCCCAAAACGATTAGCCTAGGGCAGTGTGTCTTTTTTAGTTTATATATATGATTATGATATATATATATATATATATATATATATATATATATATATATATATATATGATTATTATATATATATATATATATATATATATATATATATATATATATATATACATGATTTAAAAAAACTCAAAGTTAAACTTCGAGAATACTAGAAGATACTCTATCACTATCACATCTAATAATAATAATAATGTGTATTTTTGTGTTAGGAGCAGGAAGCAGGGCAGGTGGGTGCTGGGATGGATGCTTCTCCTCTATGTGCTCTACTACTGCTACTACTAATAAACATAAACACTACTATCCCAATAAAACCAAAAATTCAAAGAAAACAAAGGCAAAAAAAATACGCGTATCAGTGGGACAGGGACAGGCAAAAAAAACGAAGAGCCCCAGCCACACACACACCCGACACCCGCAAACAGCCAATTAACACAGCAACACATAACACATAACGTTATGACATAACACACACAGACTGCGGCGCGGGAGCGGGAGCGCACAGATATATAAGACAGCAAACAGTCAAAACTAACAAACATCACACCATACGGGCGTGCTGCCGGATATGCGGGGCGGGTGGGCCGACAAGGGCCACCCGCCCACATGCGAGCCACATGTTGCGGGCGTTGTGGCCGAGATAATCTTTCGTAACTCTAGGTTGAGAAAGGGTACATGATCCGTGGGTGCGAGGGCGTGGCACGCACGGCAAGTGAACAGTAAAGCCTCCAGGTATAATGCCGGTCGCGCATTCGCGACGGGAACTGGAGGGAGACCAAAGGTCTAAGGCGCACCGAAAGTAAAGTGAGGTGGCTTGAGACGGCACGCGAGACGAGCCGCGAGTTAGTGGCTTCCGGAGCTGGAATCAATCCAAGGTGCGCACCGGTTCGATCCAGAAAAAGCTCGACGGGATCCTACGCACGGGTGGAACCCGCTGCTGCGCCGGCGAAGACGAGTCGCCGTCAGAGAGTCTCGTCAGCGGACTTGCCCCCTCGACGCGATCCCGTGGACTGCTGAACCTGCTATTCATTTGTGCTCGGAGCCCGCGTGGCGAGTTTTCCTTGAAGGCCTTCAGGCGGTGCGCTTCGGAGCAGTAGGACTGGTCGCAGAACATGTACACGGCGCCGCGCAGCGCGACGTCGCAGTGCGCGCACAGCGGGATTACTAGGGGCAGCGGGCTGTCCTCGACACCGCTGCTCGAGCGGTGCGCATGGACGGAGCTCGATGCGCTGATGCGCTGGGCAGTCGGCGAGTACCACTCCGTGGGTGGTGCCGGCGCATCAGCGGGGGACCCTCGCTCGGGCTCGGGTGGCAGCACGGAAGCGGCAAGCTCGTCGTAAAGCTCCTCGGCCGACTCTGCAAACCGAGAGGCGGGGGCGTACAATGGGATTGAATCATCCAGATCATCGTCATCGATCGCGATGTTGGACGAGGACGAGGACGAAGCGTAGACCGCCACGGACCGCTGCGCAGGAGCCGGCAGTCCGGCCTGGCTCTCCTCGCCAACCAACGTCGAAAAGATGCCGCCGATCTTGCCAGTCGGCGGGACTGGCCGCACGCCCGGACGCATCACGCCGTGCCAAAAGCCGCCACTCTCCGGCGTGGAATCGGGTCGTTTGCCGTGCAGGTGCAACGCGAAGACCATCAACGAAAGTCTGAGGGCGGAGGTAGGCACGCCGAGTGAGTGGGCGTGGCGCGGGGGGGTGCTGGCGCTCGCTCTCGCTCTTGCTCTTCGCTCTCGCTCTAGCTTTAGCTCTCGCTCTCGCTCTCGCTCTCGCTCTCGCTCTCGCTCACGCTCTCGCTCTCGCTCTCTCGCTCTCGCTCGGGACTGTGGCTCGCGCACCTCGATCAGCAGTTCGGCAGGCGCTTCAATCCACCCGTTACGGCAATGGATGCACCAAGTGCAACGGGATTTGATGTCGATTTGGTCAGATTAGTGAAATCTGTAAGTTGTTTACTGTTTACGTAAACACTGCTGATTGGTTAACCCGAGCTAAAACTAAAAACGCCCGCCGCCGCCGTGGGTTAGGATAACCATGGGTAACCCAGCAATCAGCGTGCCCGTGCATACGTGCCAGTGCGTACACAGGTACGACTCAATCGCTGTAGTATTAGTGTATAGATATATAGATACTAGATACTGAATACTGAATACCATATCCATATAGGCAGATCGAGCTCTAGCTAGCTAGAGATAGACATAGAGATTGATATTGATTGTTGATTGCCATTTTTGACATTTTATGTTTTTTTTTTAATATAAATGGTTGACATTATTTATATTATTTATTAAAACATTGATGAGACTAATACAGACTAAGGGGATGTCGTTGATGAGACATTAACATATTAACATGAGAGACATAAGACATATATAAATATAAGCAGCAGTACCGTATGATATGACAGAGAGAGAGACACAAAACACGACAGAGAGATCGATCGCGCCCTGTCCCTTTTTCTTCGATCCCAGCCGAGGTCTCGGTCTCGGCTCTGCGCTCTGGGCCACCCAGCCAGCCACCAGCCAGCCACACAGCGGCTACCACTTGGCGAGAGCGGCGCCGGATAATGTCGGATGGGGGATGGGGATGGACTGGTTTCTCTGGTTTCTGCTGGTTTCTGTCTGTGTCTGTGTCTGTGTGTTTTTTCGGGTTATTCACGAACTTATTCGTCAATTCTTCTATTCTTATTCTCGACGCCGCACGCCGCACGGGCACTCTACGACTGCTACTGCGCTACGCGACTACTAGGACTAGGAGCTCGCCGGGTGTGGCTCAGGCTCAGAGTGACCGTCTCGTCCTCGTCCGCCAAATCCTTATTTGTCCTGCTGCTGACGCAGGGGCAGGGCACTTAAATGGCGAATGGAGCTACTACGTACTTGGTCGAATATTATTATTAGCACATACACGCTGAAATAAAACGCGCCAGCGCCAGCGCTATGTGGCGTTCTGAGTCCGAACAGCTCACTCTCAGCCCCTCCGACTCCGACGTTTGTGAGCTTTGGGCCCGCGCACCACAGACAGGGAATCTAGATCTAGAGATGAGGCTCTGAATCTAAGTCGAATACGCTAAAGCTAAAGCTAAAGCTATAGTAAAACTAAAGCTACTAATACTAAGCTAAGTAATACTTTCAGTAAAGGTGATATAGAGATAGAGTAATAATGAGTAATATAGAGAGATGGAGATAGAAGATATATAGATATATTATTAGACCCCTGCTATTATTACTTCTAAAAAAATTGAAATCTCACCGGTTTAAGCAGAGAGATTTCAAGTTTAGGAATGAATAATAGCAGGGCAGCCGTTCCAACGACCTCCCATATTAGCTATGTCCACTCGATTTGGGATGTTGTCTAGTCTCCAAAAAAAGGGCGATATAGACGCGTATTCACTCGCGTCACGGCACCATCACCACCGCGCCGCGTTCCAACCCGCCCGCCGCGTGGACCGGCGTGGACCCCGTCCGCGAGAGCAGCGCCGCGGCGTTCGCGCCGTACCACGCTGCGGGCCACGAGTGGAGCGAGTCGCCGGGCAGCGGGCTGAAGCGCGTGCGGGCTGCCGCGGCCGTAACGTCGTACGTGACCGCGCGGCGCAGCGGGAGGCCGGTCGACGGGACGGGGTCGTCCGTGTTGATCACAGCCTCCACGTAGTCGGCGCGCTCGCCTGAGGGGAGGGGCACAGGATTGGAAGGGTGCAGTGAGCCTGCCACTGTAAAAAAGGGGGGGGCGCAGCATAAGAGAAGGGTACGGAGGGTCGCTACCGGCGACGCACCAAAGCGGAGCACTCCATAGGCGCGCGGCGCGGCAACGAGCCCGAGGAGCCCCGACGCGGTGAAGGGGTCCAGGAGCGTCAGCCGGCGGTGCGGCGCATCCGGCCGCCGGCCGCACCCGTCGGCAAACGCGCTGCAAGCCGCATCCGCCGCCTGGCCTCCGACGGAGATGCCGATGAGGTGGAGCGAGCGGAGACCGCCTGTGGCGGCCGGAGGCTCCGACGCCCACTCGGCGAGGCGCTGTCCCAGCGTTGCCCCGATACGCCGGGCGTTTCCAGCGCCGCGCAGCTCGCCTCCCAGCCATCGGTGCAAATCCACCTCCACCACCGAGCTACCCCTTCTCGCGCGCCGCACAGCGTTGACGACCGCCGCCGAGTTGGCGTCCGATCCGCCTGCGCCCGGAAAAACGAGCACTAGCATCTCTGGCTGTGTGGCGGGCAGCAGGCGCTGCAGCACTTCCCACGGGTCGCCCGATCCGCTCTGCAGCGGGAGCGGAGCGCGCATGTAGGCATCGAGGCCCAGGACGCCAGCAGCAGCGACGGCCGCGCCACGGGTGAGAATTGCGCGACGCGGCGTGCCCGGAAGAACCGTGTGCGCTGGCGCTACGAGCATCAGGATGGAGGCGACGCCGGGCCGCATTTTGAAAACTTCGCCCCAGTTCGCGCGGGAATGGAAGGAGCTAAAAATATAAAATCAGCGGTTATTTACTCTATATATCATCATATCGGTCGTGGTCCCCGATGCCGTCGACCGTCCTATCGCCTCAGAAGCAAAAGCACGTCTCTCCCCTCTCTCCCTCGTGACTCTCTCTCTCCTCTCTCCTGACATTCCCACTACACCTACAAACTACGCACCACGCACACCGCGAACGAACAGCGAACAGCAATCAAAAACAAACCACAAACCAACGCCAACACTCACACGTCCCACCCAACAAAATAGGCACACACGCATACCACAGAACGAAGAAGAGACCCACAACGCCACCCCCCCCAATAAAAAGTCGCTCCCTTCCCCAGGAAGAGCACTATACTCTCGAGACCCCTGATCCTCCCTCCTAAACTCGCAGCTACAACGGCTAGATTATGACGACTCTGCCTGCTTGGCCGTCATCATGAGCGTGATCGAGTCTCCCTTGAGCAGGATGCGCCCGAGCGGCATCCGCTCTTGCTTCTTCATGCGCACCTCCTCCGCGTCGTCCAGCACCAGGTTCATGTACTCGTCAAACCCCACGATCCGGCCCTCGATCCGCAGCTCGGTGTTTTCGAAGAGCCAGATCTGCACGCGCGTCTTGTTCTGCAGGAAGCGGAAGATCAGGTTGATAGGCTGCGTCATGATCTTTTGTACCTTGGTCGCCATGGCTGCGCGTCGGGGGGTGGGTGGAACTGCAGGCGCAAACGGGAGGGAGGGGAGACGGACTCAGTACGCGCTCGTGAGTGCGGGCAGAGCATGTCAGCGCCTCCGGGCCCACGCGCCAGCCGGGAGACGCGCGAGCGCATGCACGAGCACACGCTGCCGTCCACGGGCCGGGCTGAGCGCGGCAACGGCTGCTCTTGCCGGCCCGCTGCCAGCTGAGCCACTCGGTGCAATGGTGCAGCTCCACCACGCGCGCATTTTTTTTCCTGCGTGCGCCCGCTGAAGCCGTGCCAGCTACCCGCGTGCCGGCGCGGCCAGCCGTCGACCAGGCCGTTCCGGAGAGGGCGCGCCTTTGGATTGGTTGTGGGCGCGAAGCGCGAGTTGAGCGCGACGCGAGCGAGTATTGTTTTCCCAAAAATAGAACTGCCCAAAATAGCCTCGCGCGAACTGCGTCCGCCAGGATCACATCAAGCCCCCGGCTCAAAGCTATGCCACGCAAGGAGGCGCGTTCGCGCGAGAACGACGCCGAGCCCAGCACGTCGTCGTTCCTCGACAGCTTCCTCAACCGTGCGCCAAGGCCCAGCCTCCACCGTGGGCACTCACTGCCGCGCACAGCGTCTGTCGCTTTTTGACGCGAAGCCGCTGCTGCCCGCATGCTGCTGGCTGCTGACCAGAGCGCGCCGGCTCTCCCTCCGCAGGAATCACGGAGGAGGCGGATCTCCCGAGCGAGCTGAAGAACTCGCTCAAGCAGTTGCGTGACCTGGACACACAGGCACGCGCGCCGCACGCCTGCCCTTGGCCTTATCGGTCGGGGCATGTCGGTCAAGCGCCAGCCAGCCCGCGACCCAGCGCCGCCGCGCGCCCACTCACCTCGCGTCTGCCACGTGCAGGCCCAGGAGATCTTTGAGCGTATGCAGAAGCAGTCGAAGAACTACATCATGCGCGCAAAGCGGTCGGTGCAGAGCGGCCAGGAGCCCGACGAGGAGCTCTTGCACAAAGCGCGCAAGCTGCACCGCGAGCTGCTCGAGCTCGATGAACAGAAGCTGGCGATCGCGACGGAGAGCCACGCGTCCATCGTGGGCCATCTGCAGCACTGCGAGGCCGAGCTGACCACGTTTGCGCAGGAGTTGAGAGAGAAGGGGCAGCTCAAGGACCCCTCAAAGGCGAGGGCAACCACAAAACAAAACGCCTCCAACACAAATACGACTCCAAATTGCACGAACAAAACGCCTGCAACACAAATACGACTTCCACATGCAAGACAGCGTGGCGTTGGCCTTTGCACGCATACGCCCACCCGCCCGCGCTCGCTCTTCTACTACAACTCTCTCTCTCTCTCTCTCTCTCTCTCTCTCTCTCTCTC
>Ga0209491_10011171_pt1 | contig 10649 bp, 9 predicted proteins | sample BON02_FD_187213 | JGI IMG/M metagenome (GOLD analysis project Ga0209491, IMG submission 187213) | Freshwater microbial communities from Lake Bonney liftoff mats and glacier meltwater in Antarctica - BON-02 (SPAdes) (version 2) | ecosystem: Environmental > Aquatic > Freshwater > Ice > Glacier...
TACGAGGGAGCCAGGCTCGCACTCGCCGAAGCCTATAGAAACGTTGCTGTCACCGGAGCAGTCCCAAGAGCAGTAACTAACTGTTTGAACTTTGGAAGCCCTGAAAACCCAGAAGTGATGTGGCAATTCAAAGAAGCAACTGCCGGCCTTGCCGATGCCTGCCTTGAACTGGGCATTCCGGTGACCGGTGGAAACGTTAGCTTTTATAACCAATCAGGCGATGTTGCCATCTACCCAACCCCAGTGGTTGGTGTCCTGGGTGTTATTGACGATGTCGCAAGAAGAATCCCATCCGGTTGGCAGGATGATGGAAACAACATCTACCTCTTGGGAACCACCTACGACGAGCTAGATGGTTCGGCATGGGCCAAAGACCTTCACGACCACCTAGGCGGTCAACCACCAAAGCTTGATCTTGCCAAAGAGAAACTGCTCGCAGATCTATTGCACGGTGCAAGCATTCAAGGGCTGATTGAATCAGCCCATGACCTTTCAGAAGGTGGTCTTGGCATCGCAGTGCTGGAAGCATCGCTCAGGTTCAACGTTGGAGCAAGAATCTGGCTTGGAGATATTCTTGACCGTGACCAAATAGACCAAACAGCTGCCCTGTTCTCAGAGTCACAGTCAAGAGTGCTTGTCACTGTTGGAAGAGAAGACGACGTGAAGTTCCAGGCACTCTGTGAAGCACGGGGTGTTCCCTGCCTACGCATTGGTGTCACAGACTCAACCTCAGGACTTGTTGAAATCAAAGATGTTGCAGATCTAAAACTTGAAGACATTCGAACCAGCTGGTCCGGTGTGATGAGCGAATTGTTTGGGTAAAACTGCTAGCTACTTAGCGCTTGATCCCTTTATGGCTTTTGCTAGGTAACCGGAAAGAACCAAGAACACAACCGGATACAACATCGCATAGGTCAGGGTGATCTGATCAGACAACACCCCAACAACAGTTGGCCCAACAAAGTAAGCACCAATCGAAATCACGCCAATTCTTGCAATGCCAACCGAAGGGGCAACGCCCTTGAGGTTGGCAGCACCAAGAATAAACGCAGGAAAAATCGGGCCAATGGCAATTCCTGCAAAGAAGAACCCGGTGTTCACAAGAATGATCCCTAGAAGTGGGAAATCACTGGAGAGCCAAATACCAGACAGCATCAAGACACCCCATAGCCCACCACCACCAACCCCCAAGAATCTCACTACTTGATAGGGCCCAAATCTCTCCAGCCAGCTATCACCTAGGAACCTGGAAAGAATCATGGCAAGTGCAAAGGTTGCAAATGCAGACGCGTAGTAGCCGATCTCGACACCCATTTCATCGCGCAACAACAACGCTGCCCAATCAGCCGCCGCACCCTCAGCAATAAAGGTTCCGGTTGCACCAATGCCAAGGATCCAAAGCGGCCAGGCCGCTTTGCCAAACCATGGCATTGAGCTCTTGGCGTCTGGCTCTCCAAAGTGGTTATCAAGATCAGGTGCAAGTAAATATCTAGAGGTCACAATAAAAACAATTAGCCCGACACCTGCCACCCATAACAGGTTGTCCCTGGGGGAAATATAAAAAGCAAGCCCAGCACCCAACAAAGTGGTTGCAAGTGTTCCAACGCTCCACATTCCATGAAACGAGGTTATGTAGCGCCTCTTTAGATGATTCTCAATGGCGACAGCCTGCGCATTACCTGCAACATCCAGCGCTGCATAACCAAAGCCCATAAAGAAAAGCCCAACCACCAAAACCAGCGGCGTGATACTCAAGCCCATGATCGCAACCCCAACCGGGACCACTATCTGAGCCACAAAAAACACCGGTCTTGAACCAAACCTGTGGATTGCTCTTCCAGAAAGCTGAGCCCCGAGAACTGCTCCAATGGAGCTTGCAATCAACACCAAACCAAACTGAGTATCAGATAACTCATTGGCTGTTTTAATCTCAGGGATTCTAGGAACCCACGCCATAGAAACAACACCCATAACAAAGAACTGCAACCAAAGTGCATTGCGTGCTTTGGTTGCGAGGAGTTTGGTCACAGGTGCAAGATTAGTGGCTGCGCGGATGATTGCATCTATTGGCGAGTTTGGTCTTCACTTGGCTGTCGCCCAACCAGAGAGTAAATGTTTCAGTTGTTCGAGCGGCCATTCATGGTGGCAAAACTGCTGATCTGCAGTTAAGGTCAACCATCTCTAGATGTCCTATGTTTCGAAAAAGTAATTCTTGATGTTAGGCAAGAGATTAGAAGACTATTTACCCCTTGCCCGAAACCCTGATGAGATCAAGATATCAGGCAATTAGTCGCCTTGTGTGCAACTTATGTGCAATAGAGGGGTCGAATCTCAACTCTTGGAAGCCAAGAGAGAGCCAAGCCATCCCTCGAAACTGCTTAGAGGAATAACTTTAAACCCCAGATTGACCGATTTATCTACCAAACGTTGGTCTCCAGAAACGAAAAATCGTTGCCCAAACTCCGCTGATACTGCCAAAAGAGCATCAGATGCGTTCTTTAGGGTTCGCTTTTGATTTCCCATAAGTTCTTCGAATGCCAAATTCGAATCATCAGAGCCAAGTTTTGCTTGACCAAGTCGGCTTACCCCGAGCACAAAACCCTCGGTAGGAACGTCCTTCTCTTGAAGCTGCGCCCGTAATCCATTGATTTCAGTAAATTTAACTGGCTTTGTCGTTCGCATCGCCTCATTTTGGTCTATTTGAACGTGAGTTCTAACTATTTCAATGCATCCATGCGCCTCGCCGAAAACGAGTAAGTCTTGTAGACGTGAGTTCACTAGAACTTCATCCCAGACCATCGAATCAAACAACAAAACTAGTGGGGTGCAACTAGCGCCTGAGGCATCGAAGTCTTTCAATTGATCCACCGACCATGACTCAACCAATAAATCAAGCCCATCCCCTAGCCCTAGCCCTAAACTTATGTTCAAGATACAGGGGGTTCTTATGGCGCGCACAAACATGGGTACACAGCGCACTGCGACCAGGCGAAATCAGCAAGCTGAAGAGGTTTCGAACTTCGTCTTGAAGTCCGTGTTGGAAAACCTTGAAAACGATGGCTTGATTCAAGAACATTGGGTCTTGGAGCAGCAAGTTCTCTTTGCAAGTGATATCAGCCGCGATAAATGGGACCATCGAGCGCAGATCCAAAAATCTCAGAATTCTCCAAAATTTGAAGTTTGGGCACAGACTACTTGCTATAAGGGGCATGACACAGGCATTACCGAGTCAAATAAGACATATGAAGTTCGCGAGACTCTCAGCGAAGCACTGTGCCTAAGAGCTAGGCACGAGAAATCGAACCAAGTTCGACTTGTGCACATCACTTACGGGAATCCCGACTATGTGTACAGCTGGTTTAGGCCCCTCAAAAACTCGATTTTTGACTTGTCTATTTACATGCATTCCGACTCCTCGGACATTTTTGACCTAATCGAAGATGCCATCGGGAATTGCAAAACTGAAGTTGAAATGAACGCCAGCCTTCAAAATCACCTGAAAGAGAAGTCAGTTCTTGGCGTTCTCTTGCAAAGCGCGGTCGCTAGTCTCAGGAATTGGCTATCGGAATCCGAAATCAAGGTATCAACCAGTTCTGCTCTTCAATCCTCTTTACTTGCTAGAAATCTGGAACAGATTTCGGATATCGAAGACCTTCTGAGCAATGCGCAGGGGGCGAACATAAAGAAGTCCATCGTGGATTGCATTCTGAGCAATGGTGTTGAGACATTCGATCCCGCTGTTATGAACGCAGCGCAAGGAATAATGATCAAGAAGCCGTTTCTCAAAACCGCAAAAGAGCAAATTCAAGATTGGGACAAGTTTGTCGATGACCTTGCCGAGTTAATTGATAACAACTCCCCTTTTTCTGTGAATTTGAAGAATCTGTGGCAGGTCGAAAGCCAGTCGCTCAAGGAGAGTGCACGGCGAATCCTAATAAAGCTTCACAGCGATGATGATGTGGATTACGTTCAAGACGTAGGCGTTTTAGGCGTCTCTGAACATAACTTGTATGGCGGCAATCATTCAGACCGGCAAGCCGATGAAATTATCAAAATTCTTGCTGGCAGATTAGTAGCCGCAAAAATAAGCGGAAATACGCTTCTCGAAGCCATTGAATCACGTGGGAAGGACATCCTGCGATCGCAACTGTATTTTGAGGCTAGAAATGGAACTGCTAGTACCTCAAGCTTTGATTTCATCGTCCAGCATTTGGAATCAAAGAAATTCAAAGTCACTTCACCAAAAGAAAGTGATATGTCTCTTGTTGGATATCACTCGGAGATCACAAACCAAACCGTGAGGCCATACACAAATTTCAAAATTGTGAAAAATCAAGTCGGTGAAACTCTATGTCTCCTCAAAGCCAAGTTTTTTAGTGCAGCCGAATTTGATAGGCGATGTAAAGAAGAAGGTTTTGTGGCACTTAGCCTTCAAAATCGCTGGGATGGCAAGGCTTTTGAAAAACGTTTCGACATCCCGATAATAATGTGCGTAGATATGCCAGAAGGGCTGACTCCTCCTGCGCTCTCAGTCAGGAAACTGTTAGCCATGGGCTGGGAAGTCGTTTTTGGAGTCGACTCGCTTTTAGAAAAATTGAAGGCCTAATACCTTGGATGGTCAGGCGTTTCGAGTCCTATGTTCGATAGTTGCCCCAGAAGTAGGTCGTTGGCTGTCGCATGACAGTGAGGTTTCTCAATCTACTTGGTTCGGCGAACTCAAAAACGGCAAGGCAGTCGAATTCACAACCTTGTGCGCAATCATTGCTTATGCGAGAGAGCGGTGTAAAAACTTAGCCTTCGATAGCTTGCTTGAGCAATATCCAGAATTTATGTATTTGCGAAATCAAATACCCCTGACTCATGGCGCCAAAGCGGGACACTCCGCTTCAGATGATTTCCCAATTAAAGACAGATACCTTGCTGCCTTCACTCCTAAGGCCAGATTTTCAAAAGGAACTCAAGAATTCAATGTCTTCCGAGAAGGTCTCCCTCACCTGGAACTATTGGCCTTTATTGAAGGCCAGGAAATCAATAGATCCAGAGCCGACCTTTTGGTCGTGCCGGGTGAATTCGTTTCGCGACTTGATGGTGATGTGATGCACATCGAATGGCATTTGGGAACGTTCTCATTTGTTTGCGATCTCCGCGCTATCGATGGAATTACCCCGAGGATTATTGACTACAAGAAGGCGGGCGAAGTACCTCAACTAGGTGCATTAGTTGAGTGTTCTGTATACAAGACTGCAGGTCAACTTGAAGAGCAGATTTCTGAATATTTGAAAATGTTCTATGTCCGAGATAGAGGCAAAATAGCGTACGCCCATCTCGGACCAAGCCCTCGTCACAATTTAGGTTGCGATTTTAAATTGGAAGCTCTACGCGATTCGGATGCGCCACATAGCAGCGGAGCCATGAAAACTTTCTTTGCGTGGCTCGATCTGGCACTTACTTAAAGTTCAAAATCGCCGAAAACAGCTTCGCGCCGAAAACGGGAGGAACAGCATTTCCAATTTGGCGAGATTGAGAAGTCTTTACCCCCTGAAAATCGAACCAATCTGGGAAGGATTGTAGGCGTGCCTGTTCACGCATAGTCAGGTACCTGGAGCCGCTAACGAGTTTCCTGGCACTTCGAGTTGTCTTTAGCAATGGAGACTCCGCCCAATTTGGCAAAATTTGCATGAATTCCTGAAACTCGTTTTTTGGTGCAATCTGAGTGCGAGGTTCGTCAACTCGATGTTCTGGAATGAATGAAGAAGTTGCTGGATTCTCGCAAATGGCAAATTCATCACCTCGGACTCGCAATGTAAAAGCAGGCTGGTCGTCAGCAATTCTGTTTCGTGGACCTCTCATTTGAGAATTTGCTCGATGGGCAAAATATTGCCCATAGGAAATGTTTAGGTCCGACAGTGCTTCATTGACAGCCAAGAGCTTTCTTTTGCCACCGAACAGGAGTCCTTCAGAAAGATCTCCATCCTTGGAGTGGGTCTCCTCAGGCCAAACAAACTGCTTGCCTGCCTTGTGTCCCACAAAAATTGCGCGACGACGCGATTGAGGAACTCCGTGTTGCGCCATGTTCACAACTTTGTACTCGAGTTGATACCCCACGTTTGAAAAGTCTTCCAAAATCTGCGACAAAATTTCACCAGAGCCAATGTTCAAGATTCCTTCAACATTTTCCATGACAACCCATTCTGGCTTGATGATGCTGACAATTCGTACGAAATGTTTGTATAACTTGTTTCTCGGATCATCTACAAATCTCGTGCCTCGTGCGAGCGAAAATCCCTGACAAGGTGGGCCGCCGATAACCACGTCAACTTTTGATTCGGATTTTGATGGTGTCCAATCTTCAATAGACAAATGGTGATTGTATTTGGACATCGGGAAATTCTTTGAAAAAGTTTTGACCGAGTCTGCATCGAAATCTACGCTGCCCAAGGGATTCCCCCCTGCCAAGAGAAATCCAAGACTTAGGCCACCGGCGCCAGCAAATAGATCTAATGACCTAGGCGCACTTTTATTGGGCACATAAAGTTGAGACATCACTCTGAAATTTCGTATACGGACTGCACATAGCTGTCGATTTGAGACCACATCGAGCTATGCGACTCCTCGCCGGCCAAAAGATAGCTATTCATCATTTCTCTAAGTTTCTCGAGTAAACCACCATCCGAAATCCACGCAATAGGTAGCGGCATTGAGGCAACAACGTGCTTTTTGAGCCGCATTCTTCCCTTCGATGAGAGTGTTCCAATTGTAGGAGAGTGGGTCTCAAAGTGGGTCCTTGCATAACTACTGTTTAGAACAGCGAGCAACGCATAGTCATTTGAGTCGATAAAAAAAGCACCGTCGGCCACTAATTCTCCTTGGGCAGACAAGGCAAAATGAGGCTTGAGCGTTATGTCAGGGAAAACGATCTTTTCCTTAAGCATTTTGTCTTCGTACAGAAGTGGACGCTGCTCGTACCAATAATTTAACGACCTACCTTCCTGTCTATTTTCAAGAGCATTTCTAAATTGTTCAAGGTGATTAATAACTTTTTCACCCGGATTTGCCGAACCTTTGGGGACATTAATAATTTTCTTAGACGGCGCAGCACGCCTATTTGTTCGAATGTCGGTCGCAACCACCAATGGGTGCACACATGCTTCGTTGCTAATTGACTCAAATTTCTTATTCGAGTCATCAAAAACATAAGCCTCGGTTAGGCCGGTTCGTATGCCTGAGTAAATTTTGTACCCCATTGAGTGAAGCGTTGGATTTCGGTTTTCGGATTGCATCCCCCTTTGACCAGCGATAGTTACGATCCATTTCGCATCACTTGTTAGATTCACGTTGGCATGTTGGCGATTACCGTGAACAATCTCATCTACTTGAAATTTAGAATCCACAGCAGACAGATCTAGGTACTCAAGATCACACGTAAATCCAATCTTGCTAAAAACAAATATTCCGCTGTGAACGCTTACTTTTTCGAAAATCTTACGCTCGCCCAAATCGACAAGGCTCCTGAGATCAATTCCCGTGGAGAAGACTTTACGGAATTCTTTTGCGGTTTCTGTCTTAAAAAAGCTGTGTGGGCTTATGAAGCAAACTACGCCCTGCTCCTCAATAAGCTCAAAGGTGGCGGCGTAAAAGTACACATACAAATCTGCCGACTTACCGCACCAAGACCTAAGCCCCGATAGCGAGTCGCGCACTTCTTCAGAAATTGTGCTGAATTTTACGTAGGGTGGGTTTCCCAAAACGCAATCAAACCGAGTGGAACCCGTTGACTTAAAGTCATTGAAGAAGTCAAAAAAGTTGATTTGTAAGGCATGTAAACGCCCTGAACCAAAGTAATCCTGAATGTTTAGGCCTATTTGAGACAGACGGCTTTCAAGCCTTTTCAAAAAAAGCTCATAGCCTTCCGGGTCCACTTCAAGTGCAGTTAGTTTAGGTAGATCACTGTATGTTGGGTTGGGCAGGTGCCGGACGTACTCGTCAATCAGAGCTAAAGCAAAAGCGCCAGTGCCAACACAAGGATCAAGCCAAGAAATATCTAATTGTTCGATATGGCTAAGGAAGCGTAAACACTCACCCACCATTGCTGTTGCAATTGCTTCAGGAGTTTCGACGGCACCTACAGACTTAACCAACTGGAGACGCTCATAATGCGCGCGACTCAGCTCATCTAATTGATTTCCTGAGTGGTTGCGAAACGTTTCTGATAACACATAACGACTCTAACTTGAGGTTGTGACATTTTTCGCGTCGGCGCTCCAAGCTCAGTGGCAATTGGCAAAAGGGCCACCTAGTGGTCATCAGGACCGCCAGGTGGCCCTTTCTGCATCAGAAGCGCCAGTTCTTACTAGGTTCAACTCCGAGTTGCTCGGGTGGAACCGAGAGGTCCCCAGGGACCTGGGTGTCTGAATCTGGGAATGGGTACTGTTTCATGAAGTAAGTCATCCCACCCTTGTCGTCTCCTTGCCACCATTTCCATCGAATCAGATTTGCCATGCGAGAATCACCTATCCTTTCCAAATCCGACTATTTGACCCATAGAAGTACTGAAAGGTGATCTTTCATACTCTGGATCTCAATGGTCGCCCCGTCAGCGAAGATATCGCTAGGGAATGTGAAATCGTTAATTTCCGAACCCGTAGCCATGACTTATCGAATATGAACAGCTAGCTGAAGCACGAATGAATCCCAGTTATCGCCGCGTACGTCCGGCAAAATTGCTTTAATTTTGTCCAATTTGATTCCTTATGTTTTGGTATCGGCCGTACCGCTTGCACCAAACCATAGTTTTGGGTGCAAGTCGGTACAGCCAGTCAGATTCTTTTGAGATTTGTCGTTAGTGTCGTTCTTCACCGATGACTAGTGAGCCATTGGTAACTCTGTGCGCTGTGAACAAAACTTCGCGCGATATGTTCTTTGATGTGAGTAGGTCTTTGTATTTGGTCCACGACGCCCGTTGCCCAAGCAAGGTGCCTGTGTCATCGAGTTCTTTCTGCAAGAGACTCTTGCAGAATTCAAATGCCTCGGATGATCGAAGAAGTGCGGTCCACTCAAAATCCATTGATGAGCCCTCAATTTCATGGCGGAGTGGCGAGAGTCTACGAGTCATTCCGTATGAGTGGTCCAGAATCGGCACTCGAGTTTTTTCACATTTGAGCGCGAATTCGAGTCCTGATTTTTTGCGCGTGAGCTTCCACACGAGATCAACGTCACCACTTTTTGCTGAGACAGCCACGCATCTGCATCCATCTTGGTTGTGAAGGTGACAGGTGCTGTGAACCTAATTCAATCTAGACCTGAATATTTTGCCTGATATCTGCCTGACTTCAGCTTCCTCAAAGAGCCGAAACTTCTTCTTGTTGCCATTCTTTCCCTTTCATTTTGTGCAACATACGTGCAACTAACGATGACCGGTCAAGGAAACGGCTGTCATAAGTTGTCCACCGAAAAGGCAGAAACCCGATTCGCCAAAAACGAACCGGGTTTCCTGAAAGCTGGCGCCCTCGGTAGGAATCGAACCTACGACGCAAGGATTAGAAGGCCTTTGCTCTATCCACTGAGCTACGAGGGCATGCTGTTAACCTACTTGCCTGCCACCGTGACTGTGAATTTAGAAGGCTCTTGCCCATCTAATGTTTCTAGAGACTAAGAATGACCATCGACGTTATTCAGCGCCACTATCGTTGCCTCGTTTTATGAAGTAGCCACTGTCACTGTCCGAGCTCTCACACATTGTTAGCTCTTCCCTGCTCAGGTAAGCAGGAAACCAAGATCCCGTGGTGTTGCCAGTTGGTCCATTGGTCTTGACATAGAGCAGGTTTGACTCCGGGCAGTACTGAATGTCTCCATCTATTGCCATTAGGCACTTCAGTTGCAGAGCTACTGCATCGTGGTAGTAGAGAACCTCTGCTTGTGACCTTGTGGTTACCTGCAAGGAGTATGGAGAAATCAGCTCAACCTTTGCTTGATAACGCTTTTTGTCTCTCATCACATTGCACTGCACATAGTGGGTCTTGTGGCCAGGTTTATAGAGCCTGCAGTTCTTTGGGTCATACCTGGTGTTCTCGTTAATCATGATGCCTCCTAGTGTTGGGGGCTTTAGCCCCACGCCTTGCTCTAGAGGTTTCTAGAGCCGCATCTTTTTACTGGAGCACCCGAGGTCGTGGGACCGGGTTGCTAGGCAGCTAGCCAGTTCTTAGCGCTGCCATTCTTGATGCTTTTACTACGCTAGCGCAGCCCTTTGACATTTAGCGCTCTTCCTCATTCCAGTCCGCTTCTTCATTAAACATTGAGCCGTATTGAGTTTCAGAATATGCAGTATTTGGTGAGTAACCGTAGGGGCCCGAGTGCATATCGCCCTCATCCATTTGTTCTGGATCACTCGTTGCACTAGGTGTTGCCGGAACTCCAGGCGGCAAAAAGAATATGGCAAAGAAGAACAGCACCACGGCCAGTGCGGCGGCTAGAAAGCCAATGATAAGTACAAACCCTAAAATCTCCATGCCTCAAAACCTAGCTTGGGGGTAGGACATTTTATGGGGGTAGCGTTTGGGCAAAGCCTGACTCGGAAGCTGAGATTGCTAGTACTTGGCCCGGATACCTCTTGCCCATAGGCCGAAGAGAACCGAGATGCATAGCGTCATACC
>Ga0209491_10011172_pt1 | contig 10648 bp, 9 predicted proteins | sample BON02_FD_187213 | JGI IMG/M metagenome (GOLD analysis project Ga0209491, IMG submission 187213) | Freshwater microbial communities from Lake Bonney liftoff mats and glacier meltwater in Antarctica - BON-02 (SPAdes) (version 2) | ecosystem: Environmental > Aquatic > Freshwater > Ice > Glacier...
TATATTACGAGCCATTCCCGCGGAGACTTCGCCTCCCGAGACCTACTCTACCCCTTGAGTACGTTTTTATCCGCATCCGGTCTACACACCTGCGGTGATGCGCCGGAGTCTGGATGACCACGCTTTTGGTCTACGTACCTAGGGTTCCGAGCTTTGAACTCTCGGATGAACTCGATAACGCCCACGTTATGATCGAGGAAGGTTCTTTGGTACCGCGACGTGGGTTCGATTCCCACTGCCGGTAAAAGGACTGCGATCAGGTCCTCCCAATATCGTATGTTGAAGATTCGGATACTCACTTGTCGCTTCTCCCCCTGTAATTGGATGCCGATCCTATTGTTGCTGGCCGTTCCTAGCACTATTCCCTTTTTCCCATTTAATGTCTGGCTAAGTAGGCCGTGTAGGCGGATCTTGCTCCCGACGTGTAGGGTGGAGGTGTGGTCATCTAGTTCTCTTCTCGCGTCCATCGTGTCTTTAGTGCTAGCACATATTTGCTGATGCAGGTGTAGAGAGCTTGTGTTGTTTTCGCTCTGTGCTCTTTTGCCTATAACTTGAGCCTCCTGCATTGCCACTTGGGATTCTTTGTAGAGTTCTAAGTTCTCTAGTGTGTCTGCCATAGATATTAATGCTTCCATTAGTTTGCGGAGTGTCTGTTCTCGTAGAGGGCCCGAGGTGGTCTGTTCCAACTGGCGAAATATTGTTACGGTCCTCTGCTGTTTATCTAGGGCAGTGTGACCATCCCCAGGTGTGGTTTGATCGGATATTTGAAGCTGATCTCGTCTATTGAGGATTTCTCCGTGAGTGGTCAGGATGACACCAAGTCTGTCTTGTTGACCTGGGGAATCTTCAATGCTGATGAGCTCCTGGGTTAAGTCGTGGGCCTTTGTTAACTGTTCTGAGGCTTTTTCGAATGAATGTTGGTCCCGGTACAAGCTGCCTAGGCCAAGGTGCGCGGCCGCCTGGTCTATTCGTAGATTATAAAGCAGGGAAGGCCCTTCTTCCAGAAATGTTAGTTTTTCGAGCCTAGCTACTTCCTGGAGGAATCGAGGATAGTGGTGTTCCGAACCTTTCTGATTGGTTCCCAGCCCTGAAGATCAGAGTAGGTCTGCGAGTTTAACGTGTGTCTCCGTTGATAGGAGTTCCAGCCTTGCAACTTCTATTGTGAACTTCCCATGGTTGGCCTTATGCTGTTGTAGTTGGCTTTGGATGAGATTGATTTCTTTGAGGGTCATGTATGCGCAGTCCTGTCTGTGCTCTGGCATGTCTTCTCGTTGGCATTGTGTGTCGCAGTAGTGAGTTGCTAAGCAAGCACATTTCAATTTTGCGTCTGGTTTCCGACACCTACCGCATTCCCGGTATGCTCGCTGCTTAGGTTGGTGAGGTGTATTAGTGATATTGCTGTCTTCTTGACACCACTTCGTCCGTTGCGGGGATTTAATACGTCCCGTATCCAGGATTAAGGAGCCGTCCAATCTATGTCCCACTCCCCCATGGTGCCATTCTATGATGTATGCTTTCTGTAGGCCCCTCTCCCGCTGAGCCTGGTCTATTTTGAAGCGAAAGTCTTGTGTATATCCCTGTCTGCGTGGTTCCACTATGAGGCAATTTCCAAAGGTAGCCGCTTTAACGCCCCCTCGGAGTGTCAGGTAGTCATCCGTATCTAGTTCCACGGCGAAGACAGGTCCCTTTGGGGTTTTCTTCTTTACTTTGTTGATCCCTCGAAACTCGAATGCCCTTTGCCATTTGGAATCCGTTCGTCCCCAGATGAAGTGGGATTCTGTCATCCAGTTGCCTCCAATTCCATAAGGAGGAGGGTCTGTTTCGAGCGTGTCGAACTTGTGGATCCGTCTGATCTTCCTTGTCCCCTGCTGATCCGTCCATATCTCCTTACCTGCGGCGTTCTGTAATGTGGCGAAGGTTCCGTCTGCCAGACGGATTTCTATGTCCTCGGCCAAACATGCTGACCCCCATGTTGTCGTGTTATTCTCTTTGGGCAAGAACATCATTAACCGCCCATCCAGTTTCAATGTGGAGTGGTGATAGAGGTGGAGTAGGCCTGTATGTTCGCTCCATGTAGGTCCGGGGTGACGTGGTCCCCCCTTGGAGATATGGTTCGTCGTGAATACCTGGATTCCCTCGCTTTCTTTGTGAATGTTTTCTTGCTGGCACCCTACTATCTCAAGTGTAAGTAGGATGGCTTCCATGCATGTTTGTCCTTGTTGCGTGGGAATTTGGAGGTCTATGGTTTTGGAGCATGGGTTCCCTAGGATGCGGAGTCTGTGGGGAAGAGTCTGCGTGTTCGTGAACCAGGGTGTGTGTAGGTTCATGCAGTGGTCTATGATCGTGACAGATAATCGAGCTGGGGGGGTGGGGTTGGTAAGGTACATAGCAAGTTTGTGGCCCCCGAGGATCTGGTTTCCGAGTCTACCTAAGGCTTCGCCTCCGTCGTGGTTCCAGGCAGATGTTCTGTTCTCCTCTGTATTCGTTTGTTCCTGGTCAATCGTGCATTCTTCCAGTAGATGTCTTTTGGATCGTGGGGTCAGGTCTAAATGGCCTGTCTCCCAATCTGGGAGTTAAAGATGTATTCTTGGCTTCTGGGCTATCGATCCTAGGGCCCGTATGGTGGTGTTTAGGGGGATCATTGTCCGGGGGCCCCGTGTCTCGTTGTAGGCTGTCATTCCTTGGAGGAAGGATTTCATAGCTACATAGGGATGATTCCAAAGGAGCATTTGGCTTAGTTCTATAATACTTCCAGATGACGGTACCAAGATGGTCCCTTCCAGTGTCAGCCATGTAGCCTTGAGACAGTGCCAGTAGGTTAGATTTATTGATACCGCAACCGGGTCTGGAAGTGTGTCGAAGTTTGTGACCGAGATAGGGTGGGACCACTTCAGGTCTCGTGCCTCCGGTGTCCTCTCATCCAGGATGAATCCTCTTGGTGTTAGGGATTGAAGAATTCTTAGTCCCATTCCCTGTGTAATGTGGTGATGTGAGGATTGGTTCTGTAGGGTCCGAGTGACTCGTTCGATCCTGTGTGTTCCAATTTTCCGTCTGTATAGTAGGTCCTGGGCTCGCGTGATGGTTCTGTACCCCTCCGGGTCCTCTCTCGACCTATTCCGGTATGGTTCCGTGTCATTCCCTGCGTCAGGGTGTGATGAAGTGTTCAGTCGGGCCGTGTCTCCCGTCCTGTCTGATTCTCTCATCAGATTGTAGAGTACTTGGAGTGTCAGGCCCTTGGATTTTTCATCTCCCCCCCATGCCTGCAGAGTGTCGAGCACCCTCCTCGAGTCGGCTCCTGTGCCAATCCGGGGGTAGTAGGGATCGTTAAAGTCTGGTTCTGTGAGATGTCTCAGGGTGCGTAGGGTAAAGCGGAGGTTATTATTGTGCAGGGTGCACGTACTTTATGGAATGGCCTCCCCCCTCTTGTCTGGGAATTGTCTCGGTAAGAGTTTCATAATTTTTTCACCTCCAAGACCTCGGATCTTGCCACCTGTCTCCTCAGTCGAGCTTAAGAGGCACAGGGTGTGAATGCAGTTTCCAAAGGTGATGGGATCGTCTTGTCTGTGGGCCATAGTATTCAAGATACGTTCAGTGGTCAGTTGGCTGATACGGCTCCAATTGCTCATATTGTCGATGGCCAGTTCTCGTAACCAGTTGCTTCCCGTCAGGAGGAAGCTTGCGCTGTCCGCTATATTTTTTTCTGTTAGGCGGCAGGTGTGCTGGAGGGAACTTTGGTCAAAATGTCTTTGCATTACTTCAGCCGTGAGTTGAATGAGTAGGGCGGTTTCAACGGGGTTGAAACTTGCCCCAGCTGAGTGTAGGGTTTTACTCTGACGGTGTCCCTGTGCCCAAACTTTAGGGGTAAGTGAGTTCATGTCCCATTTGGATCGAAGGACTTTGAGGATCATTCCGTCTAGGGGGGAGCTGTTTGGATTCATATTTAATTTAGGCAAAATGCTGAGGCCGTGGACCGTCACGTCTTCTGTCTGTGTTATATCATCAATCGAGTCTGCTATGGCTTGTAACATGTCTGTTTGGTGCAGTGTGTCCTGTCTACTTTGGATTCTGAGGAGTTCTGTGATAATGTCGTAGAGATTCATGGTTAGCGATTCTTGGACAGCACTCCAGGCTGTACAGGCCTTTCTTTTCATCCATCGGCTTCCCTGGGAAATTAGGTGGCTCTGGACGAATATTTTCAAGGATTCTAAAGTATTGTCACCCAATTTGATCAGGTCCTCGCTGTACATTCTCCTGAGGTTCATCAGTAGGATGTGGGCGGTCTAGTTAGTAAGCTTCCATTCCTGTTCCAGTTTTTTCCTGGGGGTTCTGCCAGCCGTCAGTACCCATAGAGAGTTGAGTAGGATCGGTATTGCCGAGGGGCAGCGATGGTTGAATTTTTCAAGACTGTCTATTATCAGGGTACCTAGGCAGAGCACTCTTGTAGCACGGGGGGTGACCGCTGTGTGTTCCTGGATTTGGCTGTTGAGGTCCTGGGCTGCGTAGGGATTGGGCCGTAAGGTGTGTCTTAAGAGGGTGGAGTAGAGTGTGTTGACGTGGGCACTACCCGCAAAATGTTCCAGCTCATAAATGTCCTGCTTAGTCATATGGGATATCCGCCATTGGAGTGTTGTCATGGCCTCTACCTGGATGTCCAGGGTGGCAGGGTAGATCCGGAGGATTTCTAAGATGTTTCACATTGTTGGTGTGAATACAGGGTCTGTTTGTTCCCGCCGGCTTCAAATCCTTTCTTGGGCCTTCTCTTTTTCACGGTAGAAGGTGGATCTCCACGTCTTTTTTTCCTCCGGGATCAGTGCTTGAGGGATGTCGTTAGTGAACTCCGGGTAGATGGATCGGGCTACGTGATTCCATATGCTGTGGACTCGTCGTAGCATGCTGAGGGTATCAATCCATTTCTGATCTGCATGTTGTGTGACAAGGATGACTTCCAGGATATCTTTTTCCAGGAGTGTTGACGTGCCAATTTTTGAGGGAGGGTCTGTTAGTCTTTTTGAGCTGGGCATCCCGTGACAAACCACGGAAGCTGTCCCCAAAGCCCAGTGGATATGTCCCGAGGCGTACCCCGGTAGGTCTTGGAGATATCTAGAGGCTTCCTCAGAGTATGTGGGTTCCTTTCCCGGGCTTGCTGTATCAAAGCGAGCTCCTAGAGTGGCTGCATAGACTCTGTTACCGAGTTCTATGTGGTCTCCTCTCTGTAGCTTGATATTATAGACAATATGGGCCAATTGTGTTGTAGATTCGGTTTCGGGGTGTGTAAGTTCCCCCGCCGTGGACCATTCTCCATTTCCCCTAGCTACGTAGTGGTCGGGGGTCAGGAAATTACCTTCCACTTGTACCATAGATTGTCCCTCTGGCGGACAAGCAAAGGCCATGACGCATTCCACAATGCTGACGTGGCCATGGCTTGGTCCCAGCTGATTTCTTCTACATCGTCTGGTCCAGAGCTTGTCTCCTTTAACCAATTTGTCCATTCTCTTGTATTCTGGGGCCCCTATTACTGTCGTGAATATCCTCACTCTGGTGCTTGCATGGAAGCAGGATACTTCTTTGCCCTTTCCATTTCGGCCCCGTGGTCGTGGTCTTGAATTTTTTTTGTCTTGTGCCTTCGGAGTTACTTGAGACCATCTGTTTCTCTCCTGTGCTGGGTGGCACAGGTGATTTATCGATTCCTTTCATCCTCTAAGCTCCTCTCGAAGGGTTTTAAGGTCGGTCCAGTCCTGTTTTGATGCCTCTGGCCCTAGGTCCTCCTTGGTCATATGGTTTTCAATAGCTGAACTCATGGTGAAATCCTGTCCGCCCGAGTGCTCCAAATCCATGTTCATGGTAAACAGTCCTTTTCTCCATCCAAATATCCTATTCTGACTGTTGTAGTTCAGGGCATGTTGCCAGTAAACCCATGCCCCGCGAGGTTGGAGTCTGAGCCAGTGTGATCCGTGTTGAGGGTGGTGCCATGGTGTGTATCCTTGTGTAGTGAGTATCATGTGTACTGCCGGTTGCCTTCTCCGCAGTGCAGGGGGAAGACGCCAGGTGACGTCCATATCGGCTCTGCTCCGTGTCTGTCTCCCAGTGCCCGTATCTATTGCACTACCTAGGAACTCGGCCCTGAAGTCCAAGGATCCCACCTGATAAGATAATATTATGCCCGCTGTCCAAGATATCACTCCTAGTTCATCCTCAATTGGGATCTCGATCTCGGTGCCTTGCTCCAGCAATATTTTGCTTAATCCTCTTTCCTCGTCATATCCATATAGCTCCATGAAGTCATCGTGTCCTAGCTCTCCTGGCCGGTGCGCGTGTGGATTGTCGAAGATCCGAAGATCCACCGTGGGTCTGGGGTGGGGAGTAATAGAATACGCCCTTTGGCGGGGCAGAGTCCCATTTCCGCTGTCGGGCAGTGGATCGTAGGTGAGGATATTGCTAGTGGTCCTCGGTATGTCTGCCGAACAGTCATGGATGTGTGTTATCAAGTCTTGCATATAGGTGAGGCGTGGGAACAGTTCTCGTTCAAATATCTGAACGAAGGGGTGTAGCTGTTTCCCGGTCCGGTGCTCGGAGAGTGGTCCTTCTGGGAGGTACCCCTGGGTGGCTAAGGTGAGAAGTGCCATTTGTTCACATCCCTCCAGTATGTGGATCACGGTTGCTCGAGGGGAGTCCTGTAACAGAGCCAAGAAATCTTTGGCCCTTGTTGTGGGCAGACCGTGTAGCCAGGTGATCAGTTGTATGCTGCCTCGCAGACCGAGTCCTCGCATCGCCAGTGTCTTTGACGCCCGTAGTCCAATTCCCGTTGTAGTGCACGGCACATGTAGTTTCCTGAATGTCGGAGCCAGGTCGCATAGGATTTTGATGAGTTCATGTGCTTGTGTCTTACTATGTATGGCTCCATACCCTACATATATACTATGCAATTTTGCGTAGGTTTTGTAGGAGGTTTTGATTTCCCTTAGTATCCTTCCCCCGTTGATTCCCCAATCCTCTATATCACTGTGCCAGTCATGAATCGTGATGTGTGAGGGGTTGCTCCTACGTTTCTGTGCCACTTTATGCCATGATTTACACACCTGCGCAATAGTACCAAACCAGTTTCCCCAACCCGACTCCGATCTATTGAGGTGTCCCCAGGTATCAACCCCGTTGCGTTCGGGTTTACCTATCGGGTATCCCAAGTAGTCTGTCGCGGGAGCTGTTTGTCTTCATTCCATTTCCGTGTCTGGTGGGTCAATTTTGCACAAAATGTTAATGACATTATCCGCTGTAATACCGAATTGTCGTCTTTCGTGTTGAAGTGAATTATCAGTCAGTTAGGTCAGTCTTTGGGTGGTTGGGTGGTTGGGGTGAGAGAGAGGGCTTCGTCCCGTTTTGTTCATTATGGCTTTGGCCAACGTCTGTAGGTCGCCTATTCTGTGCTCCATACATGTCCCCACATCACTGAGCTGCAGGTGTGGCAGGAGGTGGAGAAGTTGGAGTTTTTGGTCGATTTTGTCCCTACGTGCACTGATTCTGCTGCTGTAAAACTGGTGTTCCATTCCTTTGATGTCGGGGATCCCACAATTGGCATGACTGTCGAAGTGGGAATTCATATTTCTGAAGATAACGTATGGCATATGTGGCTGGGGGTCTGCCCGTGTGAGTGTGATTCCCCCCTGGTTGGTCCTCCGGGCAAGGTCTCCGGCAATTCGTTGAGGCCACTCCGTTGTGTGTTTCAAGGTCGATGAGTTTGGATCATTCCATTGGAAGACTGCTGCCCTTCCAAAATTCAGACAGAGGGAGTCTGGGCATGGGAAAAGCTGGTGCATTATTTCAGTCTCGTTATCCGACCAGGGGTTGGCGATTTGGGGAAGGACAGCCGTGTCCATTGCATCTAGTTCCGGTTCTAGTGGGGTTCCTGAGAGAGTACAATTCCATTTCGGGACCCGGAGAGTGCCATCTTCCTCCCTAAACATGCCTGTTTGGGGCATGTTGAATAGGTTGGCTGAGTGGTGAAAGGGGACTGCCCTGGAGGGGTTGTCATATTGTGGATCGACTGGAGGTCCCCCTGGGAAGCGGTTGGAAATGTTCGTAGCCTGGTATATTCTGTTCCAAGCTTCCTTCGAGTCCACCTCAAGCCATCGAATCAGGTGCTTGGCAGAGAGATCCTGTCCATACATGTAGACACCCGTTCCCCCCCCCTGTCCTAGCGTGAAGGCTCCCATTGTTCCCAGGCTATCGAGCTTTCCCAGTTCCTCGCGAAGAAAGGATTTAGCTGCCTGCTGGCATAACTCTAATCGGAGTCCCGCCATGTGGATGCGTTGCAACTTCGGGAGGTGGGAGTGGGAGAGACGTAGAAGGGTGTCGATTGCGCTTTTGTTTATCGATTGACACCCGCTGATGTTAAGATGTACTAGGCTGTCTCGGAGGGGTGACTGTGTTGGTAAGGCCGGTGGAATCAGGTGCAGGTTGTTGAGCATCTGGGCCCCGGAAGGTCGAATCCCCCTGTCAGGAGTGTGATCGTCCGGTTCCCGTACGGCCTCCATCTTTGTTTTTTCATATGCCCTTCGGTTGTGGCAGACTAGGTGTCCGTCTCGTATCAGACCCAGCCTATGGCTGTTGCGTGGTCGGATCCCGCTCTGGCAGCAGGAGCTCAAGCCGAAATATTCACACTCCAGAGAATCGATGGCCATTTTCCATTGTATGTTTATCGAACGCAGTCTTCGTAAGAAGGGGGTCTTCCATTCCATCCTTTTTAGATATTCAACAATGGTTGCTGTGTTGGGGTGTGGCCATTCCTGTCATACCGTGGCCTGCTCCTGTATATGGTTTCCCTGGGGGGGTCTGTACGAGAGTTTGGCACTGACCCGCATTTCCAGCCGAGCCAGATTGGCCTCTAAGTTGTGTTCAGGCGCAATAGGTTCGGGTCGAGAGGGGGGGCGGATTAATGCTGATAAAAAAATTTCCTCTGGCTGGATCCAAGAAGGTGGGAGCGTCTCCATATCCTTCCGGTTTAGTACAGACCATCGTTCTCGCTCCCATTCAAGCTGTACATGTCCATTGGTGAATTCAATGAGGTGTTTGTCCTTCCCAAACTGGACGGGGCCGGCTGGAAGTTGATTCTGTGTTGTCAGGTGTCTTTTTCCCAGACTTTTAACCGCTCATGGGTTGCTGAGGAAGGTGTGGATGGCTTTTGTTTGTTCCTGAAATTCAACTAGGTCGGGTCTGGGGTCCGGCAGGTGTCTTGTTCTTCCCCAGCAAGTCAAGATTGCTTCAGCTATGTTAACCTGTGCCCAAACCTATATGGCCTATTGGGCAGATCAGGCAATATGGATCGTCAAAACTTCGTACCAGCTGGTTGTTTTCGGTGCTGAAACCCCACATATCGCCGCTCTTTCGGAGGTTCTGTGGACTGGAAGGGTGGAGATATTGGCTAACCTGGAGATCTAGGGGCTGATAGGATGGGGCATCCATTGGTGTAAAGTGGTAAGTGTCATTCCGTGGGCGGGTGTGCCATTCCGCCGCTGTAACTATGGTCTTGACGGAGTATCTTTGGTTTCGCTGCGTCCGTCCATGTACTTTTGTGTCGAGCATTGGGTGGGTAATCGTTGCGTGGCAGTGTGCAGAGATCTGGACCATCACTGTGCTCTCCCTGCTGAAGTAAACATTTGTGACTTTCACCTTCTTGCCTTTAGCGTTAATAAGAAAGGTGCCAGGACGCACCTCCCTCATTTGAATTCCTCCCGAAGGATTGGCCAGGAGCGTACATCCAGAGAGACACGTTTGTCCTGTGTTTTGATGCCCCTGTGGTGGTGTCGTCGGTGTTGCCGTGGTTGGGGCCGTGTTGTCAAGTTGGATTTGGTCGGGCCTATGTTGTACATATTTGTCCGCTTCGTTGAACCAGATTAGGACCAATGAGCTGCTATCCATCTGTGTCACGAAGCCGTGTACAACCCCGAAAATAGCTGGCCCCTCTAAGGTGGTAATTTTATCCCCGAGTGTAAACCGCGGTCCTATCTTGGTCCAGTTTTCCCGTGCCTCTAGAGGGTGTATGAAGGCAAGGTCGGCTGGGATCTCCAGGATGCCGTGAGTCGGGAAGTTTACCTTGGCCATGAGATCACCATGGGTGGTGCAGTGGGCTGTTATGATACCCAATTCTCCCTCTATGAAGTTTGGGTAGAGCTTGCGTGCCTTCAGTCGTGCGAAGCAGGTGCTGTCGATTTGAAATTGTTTAAGTACTGTAGCTTGGTCCCGATTCCTGGCCTGTTCTCTGCAGTGTATTTGGGCCTGGGAGTTTTTCAGGGAATTGAGAATCTCCCCCGTTTGCTGTGTGGCGCAGGTGCAGGTGGCCTCGAAGCATCGACAGAGGCCCACAAATAGCCTATTTCCAAGTGTTGCTGCCGCCCAGGCTAGTCGAATATTGGTTTCGGGGTCCTTGATGGGCCGATCCGTCAGCTGCAGGAATATGTCGCATACGCTGTTCAGAGGGATCGTATGATCGCAGTAAAGTATAAAGGGCATTGCTCCTAGGAGGAGTCTGTGGGGAGTGGAGTCGATACAGTCTTGGGTTACTCCATTTGCTGGGGTCAGGTTGAAGAGAGATAAATTATCATCGATTGGGCCCAGGGCAATGGGGAAGGGGCTTGGGCCTTCGCCCATTTCCTGA
>Ga0209491_10011173_pt1 | contig 10645 bp, 10 predicted proteins | sample BON02_FD_187213 | JGI IMG/M metagenome (GOLD analysis project Ga0209491, IMG submission 187213) | Freshwater microbial communities from Lake Bonney liftoff mats and glacier meltwater in Antarctica - BON-02 (SPAdes) (version 2) | ecosystem: Environmental > Aquatic > Freshwater > Ice > Glacier...
AGTCAGCAAATCCCCGGCGCGGATCCGCGCCCAGAACGCATGCCGAACAGCCGAACAATGCCCAGGATGACCCAACATCAACAACACCTCGAAAATTCAGGTGTTGCATCGACCCCTTGAACCTAAGCTATTCATCACTTCACCTATTCATCCCTTGTCTTGGGTTGTGTGCAGAAGACGACCATCGTGGCCGCGCTGGCTCACCGACCGGGCTCATCCCCGTCCTTGAAGGAGATCATTCACGAGGTTGTGGCCGAGTGCGGCGGGGACGTGATCCAGCTTGAGACGATGCCCGACCATGTCCATCGGTAGGCAGTTGAACGAGGCGCCGACCGGGTGTAAGGCGGCGACGACCCCGTACGGCCGCGCGGGAACCTCAATGTCGATCGCGGATGTCACCGATGATGCGTCGCTGGCCAAAGCCCGTGCCTGGAAGCAGCGCCGCAAAGCCCGCCTCGCGAAGTCCTAGCGGGGACGGCAGTGCTGGTGATGGCTCAGCGCGTGCGGCAGTTGCGCAAACCGCCAACAGGCTTGCGCGAACCGATAGCGAATCAGCACGATCCGACAGTGACAATGGTGCTGGTACTGGGGCACAGTGGAGCTACCGAAACCGAGGAGAGTTACCTATGAGATACACCACAGAGTCGATTCCGGACCTGACCGGGCAGACCGCAGTTGTCACGGGCGCCAACGGCGGGCTTGGCTTGGAGACAGCCAAGGCGCTTGCGAGCAAGGGCGCGCATGTTGTCATGGCGGTACGCAACCAAGACAAGGCAGAGAGGGCCGTCGACGAGATTCGAGTTGATACCCCCGATGCTTCGTTGGAGTTGGTAGAGCTAGACCTGGCATCGCAGGAGTCAGTGACACTGGCTGCCAAGACGATCCTGGCCGACCATGAACACATCGACATCCTCGTGAACAATGCGGGGCTGATGGCTTTACCCGAGCGTCAGACTGCCGACGGCTACGAGATGCAGTTCGGCGTCAACCATCTGGGCCACTGGACCTTAACCTCGCTGCTCATGCCCGCCATCGTCGCGGCACCGTCCGCTCGTGTGGTGACGGTGACGAGCACCGCGCACCACATGGGTCGAACCGTCGACCCGGACAACCCGCACCTGGGCGGCAAGTATTCGCCATGGGGTGCCTATGGGCAGTCCAAGTTGGCTAACTATCACTTCGGACTCGGGCTGCAACGCGAGTTCGAGAACGCGGGCGTCGCGGCGCAGAGTCTGATTGCGCATCCGGGACTGTCGCACAGTGATCTGCAGGTCCACACGGCAGCGGAGGGCGGTGCCGGTTGGACTGGTCCGTTCTTCGCGTTGATGGCGAAGTACACCGGGATGAGCACCTCGAAGGGGTCGCTCCCGCAGCTCCGCGCGGCAACTGATCCGGCCGCTAAGGGCGGGGAGTTCTACGGACCCCGGTTCGTCAACAACGGCCCGCCAGTCCGGCTTCCGATCTTGCGGCCCGGAGCCGATGACGCGATCAAGGTGCTGTGGCAGGTCTCTGAGGCTGAGACTGGAGTCCCCCTCCACGTGCAGTCATGAGCCCCCATAGTTCCGGGCGAGCTGTTGATCCCGGCCATCTCGAAGAGTCCGCTGCGACTCATGGCGATACCGGATCGGAGCACTACGCGCTCGACCCCAGCGCTAGGCTCCTGTTGATCGATATTGGGCTCTCGGTTGGGAACGTACTGCGACGGGCAGGCCTGCCGGGGGACACGTTGAGCGAAGGCCAGGTGAACCTCGCGCCTGACCGGTACTTCGCGCTGTGGGAGGCGATTGCCGCTGAGTGTGGTGCGCTAGATTTACCGATTCAGATCGGCCAAGCGATCTCGGTGGAGGCGTTCTCACCGCCAATCTTTGCCGCTATCTGCAGTCCGAACCTGAGTGTGGCAGCGGCCCGGATCGCCAAATACAAGGCGCTGATCGGTCCGTTGCGACTCATCGTCACACCGACGACGGACGGACTCGAGCTTGAGGTGCGGTGGCCACCCGATCAGCACCCGCCGGAAGTCCTGACCACCACAGAGTTGATCTTTTGGGTCGCGCTCGCCCGACTCGCCACCCGCGAACACATCAATCCGGTGTCGGTTATCAGTGCCCAACCACCCGCTGCCTCCGTTGATCTTGCGGACTACTTTGGCGTCTCGGTTGTGCACGGCCACAAGTACGCGGTCACCTTTGCCCACGACGATGCCGCTCGCCCGTTCTTGACGGCGAATGGGTCGATGTGGAACGTGTTCGAACCCGATTTGCGCAATCGATTGGCCCAGCTTCAACGCAACGCGTCGACCAGTGATCGAGTCCACGCTGCCCTGTTGGAGTTGCTCCCCGCCGGTCGCGCGAGCGTGGCGAGGGTCGCAGCTGAGATGGCCGTCGGAATCCGCACGCTACAGGCGCAGCTCAAGACCGAGGGCACTACCTACCAGGCAGTCCTGAATCGAACTCGGGAGCAGCTGGCCCGCCACTACCTAGATCAGCCTTCTTTAAGCGACACCGATATCGCGTTCCTGCTCGGCTACGACGAACCGAACTCGTTCTACCGGGCATTCCGAACGTGGACCGGACAGACTCCGAGCGCTGCGCGAGTAAGTACAGCACCGATTTCTACGTGACCGCCCTTTCCGTTTGACCGCTCTTTGCGGGGCTACTGTCCGGCACGGCCCTGTCACTGGTGGTTGCCGACTGGAACCCAGGGCCGATCCGCCGAGATCATTCGGCTCGCATGACTGTGGCTGCTGAGAATAGGTTGGTGCCATGGGTGTTGTCATCGTTCCTCTGGTATTTGCTTTTGCCTGGATAATGGCGCTATTCGGGGTAACGGCCCCGGGCGCCGAATCGGGCGCACCGTTCGCAACGAACGCGATGATCTGGATGCTGTCACTGCCGGTCGGCGGCATGTTCATCGTGAGCGGCTTCATGCACACGGTGCTTGCGAAGAAGACGTCAGCGATGATCGGATGGCAAACCAACGGCTTCCAGTACGAAGTGGGTTTCGCCAGCCTCGGGATCGGAATCGCAGGCATTGTCGCGGCAAGTACGACTCAGACTATTGCGTGGGTAGTTGTGACGATTGTCGTCACGACGTTCCTGTTGGGAGCGGCAGCGAACCACTTCAAGGAGATGATTCGCGACAAGAACTTCGCGCCTGGCAACACCATCATCAACATTTCGAATATCGGTCTACCGGTTTCGCTATGGGCGTTGTTGTTCGCAACGGGTGCGATCTAAATAGGGCTTTGCTGCGGGGTCGGGTTGCTACTGCGAAATCCGCGCTAGATTCGGGTGCACCAGACTGGGTTGCTGTTCAACTTCCCAGGCAGCGTATTGCAGCCAGTCGGCGATCCAAAGGATCGAGGTTAGGTCTTTTGCGTCGGCTTTGTGCGGTTCAGCGAACTGGCTTGCCGCATAGCTGGTCACAGCGGTTCGCATTTGTTCGACGACCAACTTCAGCGCTTCGGGGGCTAAGTCGCTAGGAGCCGCGGTAGGAGCCGCAGAGTGAGCAACTAAGTTCGCCGCGGTGTTGTCAGCGAAGTTTGCTCCGGAGTTGGCTTCGGCGAGGATGCCACCAAGACTTCGATCGATACATCGCGCTGTGTCAACGAGCGCGGCACGTGATGCAGGATCACCGCCAGAGGTTCGACCATGATGAACCACGGATGACACAATCTCGGCGGTGCGCCCAACATTACTAACCGCATCAGCCTTATACGACCAACGTTCGATATCGGGCAATCCCGGGCCTTTCTGGGCGTATGCGAGGTCATACGACTGCCGCGCGACGGTAAGTGCGCGCCGAGAATCCGCCCCATCTCCGGCAAGATCCTCGGGCATTCGGGTGCCGACTGCGTGGGTGAGTGTCGCAATCGCATTGACCAGGTAGGTGCCGGCTTTGACGGCGGCTGACTGCAGCGTCGAATCTACCAATGGGACGACACCGCGAGGCCATAACAATGCCGAAACCAAGAGGCTCACGATCATCGCGAGAAACACATCAAACAATCGGTATTCAGCGGTAGTGAAACCGGTAGGAAGAATCAGCGCGTACAGGACCACGCCGTACACCGTGAATGCGCCTTGACCGACCAGAAGTGAGATCGAGTTCGGCGTGTAGGCCGCAAGGAACACCGCGAACGGAAGCAAGATCCACAAAATGATGTCGTTCGTTCCAACGGCGTAGATAACTCCGGACGCCAAAACGAACCCAAATATCGTTCCGACCAAGACCGATGCAGCGGTCCGACTCGTACCCGCAGCATCAAACTTCAGAGCAACGAGAGTGCCCAGTACGATCCACATCCCGTGTGGGATATCGGTTATCTGGACGACGGCCGTCGCCAGCACTATCGCTGCGCTCGCCCTAATCGCATTGCGTACCCACGGCGAGCGCCAGGCGAACTGGCTGCTCAAATAGTGGCTGGCACCCTGACGTTCGACCGGATCCCACAACTGTTGTCCGCCCAAGGTGACCGCAGCGGACCCTTCGGGCAGCTCGTTACCGATCGCGCCCACGACGTTGCCGGCGATGGACTGCGCCGACAGTGCAACGATACGTAGCGGCATCAGAGCGTTGAGTTGGCGCAGCGATGAGTGCGTCTGTGCGGATTCACGTTTGAGTAGGTCCTCAGCCCGTTGCTCGATCTTTAGTTGGTGGCGTTCACGCGCCAGATTCAGCTTGCTGGCGTCGGGAGTGCTGCCAGACCCGAGGAACGCCTGTGACGCCTGCATAAAGGTCGTCACCGTGATATTTGCGAGCTCTGCATTCAGGTCGTCGAACTCCACGAGATCGTTCACTTGCCACTGCAGGATGCTGTCCACCCGATCCAACTCACTAATGACCGCGATGAGCGACCGATCGCGCGCAGTGCCGGGACCTGGTCGACCAAGTGCACCGTCATACAGCGAATGCATGGCGGCAATTGCGCTAGCCGTGCGAACACGAGCTTCGTCGGATTCCTCCCGACTGATTCCTCCAAGCCAACGAGCGGAAACCTCGTCCGCGACTGCGGTCAACGCTGTTGCCGTGGCGACGCGAAGCTTGCTCTCCAAATACGTGGGCCAGAGCGTCAAGGCGGCCACCAACGAGACCACAACCCCGATTGCGTAGCCAACGCAGAGTTGCCACATCACTTCGACACCGGGAGGCGATGTGACCGCCATGACGAACGGCAGTAGCAGTGCAACCCCCGCGCTGGCAAAATATCCGCGCAAAACTCCCGCGTAGTTGACGAGAAACGCGACGAGCCCGGCGGAGAGTATCGAGATGACGAGGTAGCCCGATAGCAAAGAGCCGAGCACGATGAGCGGGAGTCCGACGAGCCCGGTGATCACATACGCCTTGGCTCGGGATTTACGCGGTCCGCCGAAGTCTGCTAGTGCCAGTAGCGCGTAGCTGGTAAAGCATGCGATACCGGAGCCGTACTTCAACTGCAAAACTTCCTGCACGAAAAAGAAGGTGATCGGTAGGACGACAGCAATGCGGAGTGCCCGATGACGGAAGATTCCACCAGGGTCCTTGAGGCGTGTCACAAATGTATTGTGCCCAGGCCCGTTGGTTGATGCAGCTTGTGCGATCTTCGTTGCTCGAAGCGTCGCCGCTGAACCTCGTTCTATCCCGATGAGCGCGCCTGCATCGAAGACAAGTCGGATCACGATGCTCCTCCTCCTTGCGCGGTAGCGGCTAGGCCGAGTACGCCGACCGCCCACATGCGGTCTTGCTCGGTGAGATACCTGCGGGATGTCGACCTGATGGGACGTTGCAATCGCATAGCGCGAACGCAGGCCGAGGATGACCTTGAGTTGGCTGGCGAACGAGTGTGGGTGGGCGAGCTGATTCGGGAGGGGCTGGCCGATCAGATCATCGACCAGAACTTCTACGAGGCAGCTCAGCTCGTCTTCTCATCGGCTTCCAGCAAGACCGCCTACGGCACCGCAGCCATGTTGAAGGGCCATACGTCGCCCAGTCGATAAACGCAGCTGACGTCATCTCCGGTGACACCGACGACCTGTACGCACTCGATCCAACCCTTCGCGTCCACGCCATCTGAATCCGCAAGGACTCAACCGCAACGTTGCAGTGCTAGGCCGAGCACCTAGCCGCTGAGCATGTCGGCGACGGTTTACCCATCCTGGTCAGATTTGCCGCCACCATCAGCAGATGTGCGGGAAGATATAGGAGTGCTGAACCTGACTCCGAGCGACGAAGCGAATCAACTGCTCACGAACGATCCGTTTGCGCTGTTAGTCGGGATGCTGCTCGATCAGCAGTTCCCGATGGAACGAGCATTCGCTAGCCCACAGCTTCTCGCCGAGCGGCTCGGCACACCCGGGCGCCTCGACCCACACGCCATCGTGAATACATCCCCAGATGCGCTACTCGCGGCAGCCAAAGGCCCCCCGGCAATCCATCGGTACCCAAGCTCGATGATCGAGCGAATCCGGTCAGTAGCGCAGATCGTGATCGATGAGTACGAAGGAGACGCCTCACGCATCTGGACGACGGCGAAGAATGGCAACGCTGCGGTCCGGGCGATGCGCGATCTGCCCGGGTTCGGTGAGCAGAAAGCAAAGATCTTCATCGCACTGATCGGTAAGCAGTTGAACGAGGCGCCGACCGGGTGGAAGGCGGCGACGACACCGTACGGCCGCGCGGGAACCTCGATGTCGATCGCGGATGTCACCGATGATGCGTCGCTGGCCAAAGTCCGCGCCTGGAAGCAGCGCCGCAAAGCCCGCCTCGCGAAGTCCTAGTGGGGACGGCAGCGCTGGTGATGGCTCAGCGCGTAAGGCAGTTGCGCAAACTGCCAACAGGGTTGCGCGACTGATAGCGAATCAGCACGATTCGACAGTGACAATGGTGCTGGTACTGCGGCAAAGTGGAGCTACCGAAACCGAGGAGACCGGGTCCCGTTTTCTGTGCCACGAGACATGAGAGTCTTCTAGGGTTTGGTGGCGGGTTCGCCGTTGAGTAGTTCGTCGCGCAGTCTCGACGTTGAATGATTCGACCCAGCCGTTTTGCCAAGGGCATCCGGGCTCGGCGAACACCAACGTGATGTGGCGGTCTTTCGCCCAGTCAGCGACGACTCCGGCGACGAACTCCGGAGGAGGGCTGAAGCGGCCTCTTGTCACCCAACAAATCCTTCAAGTTGCGTGACCTACTCGATGCAATACGCTAGGGCTAGTCCCAATAGTCACTGGAGGCCGCGCACAATGCCTATCTACACCGATTGCTCTGGATCGACTTACTGGAGTTCATCGTGAATGCGTCCCCTAAGGTGTCTGGTCTGTTCGCCATCGTTGGTGTAGTTGTCCTAACACTGATCCTGGTCGTCACTGCCCGAACCATCGAAGTCTCAGATACCGCAGCAGTCCCAGCAAATGTGGCCGTGCCGCCTGAGGCCAACCCTGCGAAGACGTCAAAGACCGGCCCGTTCTATCAGAACCCAGATCCTCTGGTTGGAGTCGCTGGCACGTTCTTGAAGTCCGAACCAATCGATGGAGCACCAGACTTCGCCAACGTATCCAGGATCATGTATGTATCCGAGGACGTCCGGGGCAATCGGATTCCGGTCACAGGGATGCTGGCCGTGCCAAGTGGCGATCCGCCACAGGGTGGTTTCCCGATGATTGCCTATGGGCACGGCACGCTGGGTTCCACCCCCAAGTGCGGGTTGTCCTCTGAGCCATTCAGAAACGAGACGACCGGGAACTACGTATGGGAGGCCCAACTTAAGCAGCTAGTTCAAGAAGGCTGGGCAGTGGTTGCAACCGACTACGAGGACATGGGAACAACCGGAACGCCGATGTATCTGATTGGCAAGACCCAGGCGCAGAACGTGCTCGACAGCGTTCGAGCCGTCCATCAATCCTCCCAGATCATCGACACCACACAAACCGTCGTCTACGGACACTCCCAAGGCGGTCTGACTGCCTACGCCACCGGGCAGCTGGCCCCGAAATATGCACCAGAGCTGGAAATCGATGGTCTGGTCGGACTGGCGCCAGGGATTCTGCCAGCCATTCCCTTCGCCCTGAACGCCATCATCAAGGATCCGGAACCAACCGGCAAGACCAGCTTCATGATGCAGATTGTCCGGTCGTGGTCCGCGCAGTTCCCTGACGAGGTCAAGGTCGATGAGGTCACCACTGATTTGGGGCGGACCGAGGGTTTCGACGCGGTCGCCACTGAATGCGGCCTCACGATTAAGAAGTCCCTTCAGGAGCCGATGGGTGCCTACATCAAGGAGCCACTGCCAGTAGGTCTGTTCCCCCTGGTGGAGTCGAACACCGTCCCGCCGCCGGATCTGACGATGCCGAACCTACTGGTACAGGGGATGCAGGACGAGGCAATCCTGCCGGTAGCCAACATCGCCTACTTCAACTACCTGTGCAATGCCGGCGTCGCGGCGGAAGCTGCCGTTTGGCAGAACGAGAATCACAACGGCGTTGTCACTGCCTCACGTGACGTTGTTAATCAATGGATCCACAACAGGTTCGACGGAGAACCTGCCGGCAACGATTGTGCGAATAGGTAACTCTTATGCTTCCAAACGGAACTACATCGGCGCTCGTTGTCGGGGTCGGGCTCCTCTTAGTGACGCTACTGGCCATCACAGCCGGCACCAAGAAACCCGATGCACCGGTCGGGGCCGTCACTCGGATGCTGTCAGTAGGGTTCGCATACCTGATCGTCATATTTTCCGTGTTCAGCAACGGCGGCATGAATCTTCTCGGGCTCGTCCTGCTTGCGATTGCGCTGCTGATCCCGATCGCAGCAAGCTACTGGACCGTTACAGCCATTGCTGGCCCATTGGGTGCACCTCGGCTTTCCCCTCCGACGCTACGACTACTGCAACTCGTCGGCGCACTGGCCGGGTTTCTGATCATCGCGATCCAACTCATTGCGGCAGGCAGAGTTATCTCGCTACTAGGTGGGCTGAACCCAGCTTGGGTGACTGCTGCCCTAGGCATTACCGTCGCGCTCTACGTCCTAAGCCGAGGATGGCGTGGAGCCTCACGAACTAGCCGCTGGTCATTGCTATTTGTGGTTCTGGCGGTCCTAGTCTTCATCGCGGGCATTGTGCTAGGAAAAATCGCCAGCCTTGGCACGCCAGCATTGCCAACACAGGGCTACTCGGTTGGCGTAATAGTGAGCGTATTCGTCGTCGTGTTCGCCGTCGGTGCCTGCGACGCCGTCCTCCTGCGGAGTCTGCGGTCCAGCAGCCAACCGGTGCGTTCTGCAATCGGCGGTGGCGCGCTGATCCTAGGGACTGTTGTTGCCCTTGGACTCGGTCTGTTGTTGTTCTTCGGTGGCAGTTTCTTCGCCCCCGCAGAGCCCGTGTTCACCGTCATCAGTGGCCTAGGACCCATCGGTCTAGCGATCGTTTCAGGCTTGTTCGTGATGTTGTTAGCCTCCACCACCGATACCTACCTAGCGGCCACCGGCGACGCCATAGCCGACGCTTTCGCGGGTCCTAACGGACAAGCCCACGACAGTTTGCGCAGCAAGAGCGTGATCGTGGTTGGCGTACTGGCGATTGTGGTCGCACTGTTCGCCCCAGACATCACCGCACTATTTGCTCTGGCAGCGATCCTAAGTGCCGCTGGTCTCGGGGTTGTATTGGTCCATCGAAGCGGAAATCAGGCGCCTCCGCCACTATCCTTGGTGATCGGCGTGACTGCTGGCTTAGTCGTGGCCGTTATCGCGGGATTGACGCAGACGCTATGTTTTGGGCCGTGGACCTCACTAGCGGTCGCGCTTAGCTTTGCGATTGCTTACTTTGCGGCCTTTATCGCCAAGAACGCCACGCATCCAACGAATGCCGACGAGGTGACTGAAGAATCTACAGTCGGTTGAGCGGACTTCAGTATGTCGATGTCTAATGCCTGATCGCCCACCGTGGCGCCACCGGCAAGTAGTTGGTCAGCCTCGCTCAACCTACGGATGATCTGCTCGGGGGTATGACGACGGTTCTTCAGGGAGCCCAATCTGCCGCATCAACTGCCATCAGACTCCCACAACCCGTGGGAGGGCTATGAATCGTTGGTGGACGGCTGGATGAGAAGGGAGGTTCCTTCGTGTGGGCCTAGCGCGATGCCGAAGGTGTTGAGGTCATCAACGGTCCCGAGTACCTCACCGCTGAACATGTCGGTGACCGTGGACCCGGGTTGTAGGTGCTCGGAACGCACGCTCCCGGAGACATCGTCCAGCGAGAAGTTCAGAACGGTTGCTTGGAGTCGCTCGCCAGTGGCTTCGCGAGATTCGCTGAGATCATGGACAGCAACGAGCAGGCCCTTGTGGGAGACCTGCGGAACGTCGACCTGGTGCGACGTGGCAATTGCATAGCGCGAACGCAGGTCCAAGATGGCCCTAAGTCGACTGGCGAACGAGTCCGGATCCGCGAGCTGATGCGGGAGGGATCCGTAGAGGCTGATCCCCCGCGGCATACCGAGGGGCGAGCGGGTTGCCGACTCGTCGTAGTCCATCAGGTCGTAGGCAGCGCGATGAATCCAGCGGGTGTCGCCGGTCTCTAAGAGATGGGCAATGTCCTTCTCGTTCAGCGTAAGCATTCCGCACAAGTCCCACCCTGACAGGCTGAACACACCCGGTTGCAGGGCATTGAACATGACGAGAAGTAGGT
>Ga0209491_10011174_pt1 | contig 10645 bp, 9 predicted proteins | sample BON02_FD_187213 | JGI IMG/M metagenome (GOLD analysis project Ga0209491, IMG submission 187213) | Freshwater microbial communities from Lake Bonney liftoff mats and glacier meltwater in Antarctica - BON-02 (SPAdes) (version 2) | ecosystem: Environmental > Aquatic > Freshwater > Ice > Glacier...
GAGTATCATTTTTTCTCAAGTATTAGAAACTGATTCTACAGCTCTAGAGCAAGTGAAAGAGGTTCTGGTTACAGGGCAATTTAACCTGACGACCATAAGAAAATGGGTGTAGAATGATATCAAAATCAAAAGAGAACAAATAGACAATCAAGCAGAGAATAACTTGGCCGATTTATTAAATTTTAATTTAAACTTGACCATCGTGTCCAACGACCAATCAGTTAGATCTACCTTATATTTCTTTGGTCTAGACGCTCAATACTTTAATATTTTTGGTCGATAATATTCCTTAAGTAAGTGATAGCGACCTCAGCAATAATATAGATTTAACGCAAATTAATATAGATGATGTAGAACGAATAAAAATAGCAAAAGAATCCATAGATGTGTAGTTTGGTGCCAATGCCGTTTCAGGAGTGATCAATATTATTACCAAAAAATCAATTGAAAACGATTTGAATATCTAAGCCTTTGTACAGGAGGAAACTGTAAGTGATGAATATGCTTGGTTTAATAAAGGGCGACATATTTACTGCAATATTACTCTGATTTTAAGTAGTACCCTTGTAGGTTTTTTTACTATTTAGTTAGTTTATTGATAAAATTTAAGAGAACTTCGCACGCTTAAATAGTAAAAATTAAGCTTTTGAAACTCTTCAAATTCAAACGATTCGAAATAAATCAAGATAAATGTGCGATGAAAATTGGCACCGATGGCGTTTTGTTAGGGGCTTGGGCATCATTGCCCGAAAATACATATTCTGTTTTAGATATTGGCGCTGGAACAGGTGTTATCGCCTTGATGTTAGCGCAACGAAGTGATGCCGAAAATATAGAAGCCATTGAGTTAGATGAGCAAGCTTTTGAACAATGCACAGAGAATTTTGAAAACTCGCCTTGGGCAGATCGCTTATTTTGTTTTCATGCTGGTTTTGATGAATTTGTGGATGAATATACTGGTGAAAATTTGGAGGAGTTGGACTTATACGATGTTATTGTTTCCAATCCGCCTTTTTATGCAGAGGAGGTTTCCAGCGGAGATATGGCAAGAGATACCGCAAGACAAAATTCATCTTTGCCTTTTGAGGAATTGATTTCTGGAGTATCAAAACTACTAGCTCTCGAAGGTGTTTTTTCTACGATTATTCCGTTTAAGGAAGAAGAGAAATTTATAAAATTGGCAATAAATAAAACTCTTTTTCCAATTAGAATTACAAGAGTTAAAGGGCACGAAAATTCAGATTTTAAGAGAAGTCTTATCACTTTTAGTTTTAAAAAGACCGATATTTTTATTGATGAATTTGTGATTGAAAAGGAACGAAATATTTATACGGAAGATTATATCGCACTTACCAAAGATTTTTATTTAAAAATGTAACACACGGTCGTTGTAGTGTTATAAATCTTTAATTATCTTTGAAAAAAATGATTACTATGCGACCAGATTTATTTGAAGCTCCTGATTACTACAATATTGATGATCTTTTATCGGAAGAACATAAACTGGTGCGCGATGCTGCAAGGCAATGGGTAAAACGAGATGTTTCTCCTATCATTGAAGAATACGCTCAAAAAGCAGAATTCCCAAAACAAATTATTGGTGGGCTGGCAGAAATTGGTGCTTTTGGGCCTTATATTCCTGAAGAATATGGCGGTGCCGGATTGGATCAAATAAGTTACGGTCTTATTATGCAAGAAATTGAACGCGGTGATAGTGGTGTTCGATCAACAGCATCGGTACAATCGTCTTTAGTGATGTATCCTATTTTTACTTATGGAAATGAATCGCAACGCAAAAAATATTTACCAAAATTAGCCACAGGAGAATTTATGGGTTGCTTCGGATTAACGGAGCCAGACCACGGTTCAAACCCAAGCGGTATGGAAACCAAATACAAAGATATGGGTGACCATTATCTTTTAAACGGAGCTAAATTATGGATTTCTAATTCTCCTTTTGCTGATATTGCCGTGGTTTGGGCAAAAAATGAAGCAGGTAGAATACATGGCTTAATAGTAGAGCGTGGTATGGAAGGTTTCTCAACTCCAGAAACACATAATAAATGGTCGTTGCGCGCCTCGGCAACTGGAGAACTCATTTTTGACAATGTAAAAGTGCCTAAAGAAAATATACTCTTAGGGAAAACAGGATTAGGAGCACCGCTCGGATGTTTAGATTCTGCTCGATATGGTATCGCTTGGGGAGCTATTGGCGCTGCGATGGACTGCTACGATACCGCTTTGCGTTACGCCAAAGAACGGATTCAGTTTGGAAAACCTATTGCAGCAACTCAACTACAACAAAAAAAATTGGCAGAAATGATTACCGAAATCACCAAAGCGCAGTTATTGGCTTTGCGTCTAGGGCAACTTAAAAATGAAGGACTTGCAACAACAGCGCAAATATCCATGGCAAAGCGTAATAACGTGGAGATGGCGATCAATATCGCCCGTGAAGCGCGTCAAGTTTTAGGTGGTATGGGAATCACAGGAGAATACAGCATTATGCGCCACATGATGAATTTAGAAAGTGTTATTACCTACGAAGGTACACACGATATACATTTACTCATTACTGGTGCTGATATTACAGGATATCCTGCTTTTCAGTAATATTTTCATTTTATCTTTAACAAAACCTCGGTATTCTTAAATATTGTGCCAACAAGCTTTAAGCTTTTTTTAGATTAAAAAAAAGTTAAGCAGTAAATGTGAAAGCTATAAAGTACTTGGGAGATTTTTCTATAATGATGCCCTTTTTTGTAGCACAAGGTCAAACCGTAATAGATCAAAAAATAATTGATGATGCAGTTGAAGCAAAAGGGATGTTGTTAAAAGCAGATAAAGGACTAAAGGCTTTCCTTGATGAGTCCGCAGGTTATGTTATTTTGCCAAAAGCAGGGTTTATGGCTGACGCATCTGTAACTTTCCCTTACTACACATCATAGTTTTAAAAAAGCATAAAGAGTTAGTTCATTAATCCTAAAGTTTTCATTATCATATTGTATTCTCGTAAAGGAGCTCGGTCTTGATTGATCTGAGCTTTTTTTACATAAAAAAATCCCTCTAATTAATTATTATTATAGGGATTTTTTTGGTTTAGTATCAATAAAATTTAATCTATTTTTCCGCCATCGCGCTCAGGGGAACGTTGTGTTGGCCAAGTACTTTGTTCTCCAGTTCTCTTATTAATGGGTAAAATCGATTTTTCACGTGATGTTTTTGTTTCATGTTCGCTGGCCATATACGCCATAATAGCGGTTAAAATAGCATTGTTACGCACATCATCAAATACAATTTTATCGTAAGTATCTAAATTCGTATGCCAGGTGTAATTCCAGTAGCTCCAACTTAAAGAACTTAACGAGAATGCAGGTGCACCAACGGCTACAAAACTAGCATAATCAGAACCTCCACCAGCTGGTGAGCCAGGGAAACTAGTTTCTATATGTTTTGAAATATCATTAGGTACAGCATTTAGCCATTTGCCAATATAGTCATAAGCGTGTAAAAAGCCTTGTCCTGTAATATTTACAACTCTACCAGTTCCATTATCTTGATTAAAAACGGCTTGAACACCTTCTACAATCTTTGGATGGTCTTCCACAAAAGCACGGGAGCCATTTAAACCTTGTTCTTCGCTACCCCAAAGTCCGATTAAAATTGTACGTTTTGGGTTAGGATAAATCTTTTTCAAAATACGAGCGGCTTCCATCATGGTAATGGTTCCTGTACCATTATCTGTAGCACCTGTAGCACCATCCCAAGAATCAAAATGGGCAGAAAGTATTATATATTCATCAGGCAATTCCGTTCCTTTAATTTCTGCGATGGTATTAAAGGTTGGTACTGTACCTAGTTCTTTAGATTCGGCTACTACTTTTAATTGTGGTTTTTCACCGCTCTGCGTCAATCTATATAGAAGTCCATAATCTTCTAACGAAAGATCTATAACAGGAATAGTTTTAGTGTTGGCGCTAAAAATTTTATTGGCACCAAAAGCATTAGACCAACGAGATTGAATGATGCCAACAGCACCAGCTTTTTCAAAAGCTTGATTGATGTCTCTTGAACTAAAGCCTGTTTTTTTTATGCGCTCGTTCCAAGCCGTTGTTTGTTCTTCTCGGTCTTTTTTCATTTTTTCGAACGACTCAGGAGTGGCAAATTCTTCCCAATTATAATCTGGTCTGCCTGTGGGTTGTTCCATAGAAACTAAGATAATTTTACCTTTTGCGTTAGGTAACCATTGTTGAAAAGCTAGCGAGTCTGTTACTTCTGGAATTAAGATAGTTTCTGCGGTAACTCCCTTTTTAGCAGTACTTGGACTCCATGCCAATTGCATTCCGTTTAAAGTTACTACGCGTGGCGAAATTAAATCTACATGGGTAATACCGCGTTCCCAGCCACGCCATTTTCCGTATTCTTCCATTCGGGCATCAATTTCCCATTTTTTAAACTGCTCAATCGCCCAATCATTTGCATGTTTCATTTGTGGCGTGCCAACCAATCGTGGTCCAACTACATCCATTAGCTCATGTGCTAAAACCTCTAATTGGGAGTTGCTTGTGCCTTCACTAACTATTTTATCTACGGTTTCTTGCGTTGTTTGCGAAATACCTAAAGCAAAAGTCAAGATAAATAATAAAAGGGTAAATAGTCTGTTTTGTTTCATTTTAAATTTGTTTAATGTTCTAACCTACTAATATAATGAATTTCCTTGCTTTAAAAAAAAGCATCAAAAATATATCTTCTGCGCTAGGCGAAATGTATTGGCATGGCATTCAATAATCACTTTTATGTCCTTAAATAACCACCACCCATACTGCATTGTACAGGAATTTTTCGATCAAAACAGGTTTGTAAAACAAATTCATCTCTTTTTTTACAACCTTCAATGGTTAAGGCTAAAGTGCCGAGCTTATCGCTCGCGATGACATCAACACCGCAGAGGTAAAATATAAATTGGGGTTGCACTTCATCAATTAATTTGGGAAGCGTTTTGTATAACATAGCTAAATATTCCTCGTCTTCTGTTCCTTTTTTCAAGGCGATATCTAGGTCAGACTCCTCTTTTTTAAATGGATAATTACTTGCGCCGTGCATCGAAAAAGTAAAAACGGAGGCGTCATCTTTAAAAATTTCAGCAGTACCATTACCTTGGTGTACATCTAAATCAACGATTAAAACCTTAGTCGCTAATTTTTTAGATTGAAGATACCTTGCACCAATAGCTTGGTCGTTGAGCATACAAAAAGCTTCACCTCTGTTGGTGTAGGCATGGTGCGTGCCACCAGCAATGTTCATGGCAACTCCATATTTAAGGGCGTATTCACAGGCTTTCATGGTGCCATCAGCGATAATACGTTCGCGCTCTACTAAATCTTCGGTAAGTGGAAAACCTATTTTACGAGCTTCTTTTGGTGGGATTTTAATATTCAGTAAATCATAAAAATACTCAGCATCATGAACTGCTAAAATGTGCTTATCATTTGGAATTTCTGGTTCAAAAAAATTAGCAGCTTCACAAGTACCTTCGTGTAATAATTGTTGCGGTAGCAAATCGTATTTCAACATCGGAAACCGATGTCCTTCTGGTAACGAATGTTTATAAATAGGATGAAAAGCAATTTTTAGCACGTTGATATTTTTTATTTTAACAAGTTTCATAAATAATTAGCAGTAATAGACATTAAAATTATTTATTTTGACTATTATCTACTGACTATTGTAGCTTTATTTATGTAATTTTAATTGGATGCGTTTTCTAGGCACATCAACTTCTAAGACTTTAACGATAATTTGTTGTTGCAAAGTAACATATTGGTTAACATCTTTCACAAAAGTATCTGATAAGTTTGAAATATGAATTAAACCACTTTCTTTGATGCCAATATCCACAAAACAGCCAAAATTCGTAATATTATTAACTATACCAGGCAATAATTGACCTTCATGTAAATCGGTAATCGATTTTATATTTTGATTGAAGGTAAAAACCTTTGCTTTTTCGCGCGTATCCAAGCCCGGTTTTTCTAATTCTTTGATAATATCTTTCAACGTTGGTAACCCAATATCATCTGTACAATAATTTTTTAAATCGATGCTTTCTAAGGTTTTTCTATTTCCTATAAGTTCTTTAACTGTTACGCCTTGGTTTTTGGCCATGGTCGTAATTAGCGCATAGCGTTCCGGATGCACAGCCGAATCGTCTAATGGGTTTTTAGCATCTTTAATCCGTAAAAAAGCCGCTCCTTGTTCAAAAGCTTTTCCGCCTAAGCGAGGTACTTTTTTTATGTCTTGTCTTGAAGTGTACGCCCCGTTTTCATTGCGATAAGTAACAATATTTTCAGCCAGTTTTGGCCCGATACCCGAAACATAACTCAATAAAGGAACGCTCGCTGTATTGATATTCACTCCTACGGAATTTACACAACTTTCTACCACGGTGTCCAAAGATGTTTTTAATTTAGTCTGGTCAATATCATGCTGGTATTGACCAACTCCGATGGATTTTGGATCTATTTTCACTAATTCTGCCAGCGGGTCAGCCAATCTTCTCCCGATAGAAACCGCGCCACGCACTGTAACATCATAATTCGGGAATTCATCTCTTGCAATTTTTGAAGCGGAATAAATTGATGCTCCGGCTTCACTTACTACAAAGACTTCGATAGGATTTTTAAAGTGAATGCGTTTTACCAAATGTTCTGTTTCTCGCGACGCTGTTCCGTTCCCAATGGCAATCGCTTCAATTTTGTAAGCATCGGTTAGCGTGCTTATTTTTTTAATCGCCCCTATGGCATCATTTTGTGGGGCGTGTGGATAAATAGTTTCATTATGAATTAAACCGCCTTGTGCATTTAAACAAACCAATTTACAGCCCGATTTGAAACCAGGGTCTAAAGCCAAAATCCGTTTTTCGCCTAAGGGTGAGCCTAATAATAATTGTTTTAAATTTTTAGAAAAAACGTCAATGGCTTCTTCATCTGCTTTTTCTTTGGCCAACCTTAAAATTTCGTTAGATAAAGAAGGGTAGAGTAGTCGCTTGTAGGCGTCTTCAATGGCTAATTTGATATAAGGCGTACTCGAATTTTTGGATTTGATAATGCGTTCTTCTATTTTTTCTATTGCAGGTTCGTCATCAATTTCGATTTTAACACGGATAATTTTTTCATTTTCAGCTCTTAAAATAGCCAATAAACGGTGAGACGGACAGCGGTTTAATGCTTCACTCCAGTCAAAATAATCTCGGTATTTTTGTGCTTTTTCACTTGCACTGAACGCAGTCGAAGTTCCTGCACTGAGCGTAGTCGAAGTGTTTTTTTTTGAATTAATAACTTTTGTAGTTATTTGCGCCAGTTTTTCAAGTTGATTTCGAATTAAGTTTCTAACATCAGTACGTTCATTAATCCATTCCGCAATAATATGTTGCGCTCCTTCAATGGCTTCATCTTCATTGAGAATTGTTTTGTTGAGGTATTGTGAGGCTATATACTCAATATCATCATTGTTTTGCGCCAAAATGATTTTAGCCAATGGGGCTAATCCGTTTTTTATGGCAATTTCAGATTTGGTATTTCTTTTTTTCTTGAAGGGTAAGTATAGGTCTTCCAATGAAGTTAAATCTGGCGCTTGCTGAAACTTTTTTTTAAGTTCATCCGTCAACATATTTTGCTCTTTAACCGATTTAATAATTGCTAATTTTCTTTTTTCTAAAACATCAAACTGCTCTTTAAATTTTACAATATCACCTATTTGGACCTCATCTAAATTTCCAGTTTTTTCTTTTCGATAACGCGATATAAAAGGAATTGTACAATCTTCATTTAACAATTGTACCGTATTTTGAATACCTTTATCCGAAAGGTTGGTAAAGGATTTTATGTAGTTTATTAATTGCATTGGCTACTGTCTAATTTTATATATTGGTTAATCCAAAAAAAATACCCAAAAAATACAGGGTGTTGGTTGTCTAATCTTAAATGTAAATTTAGGTATTTTTTGCAGTCCTATAAATTCATTTAAAAAATATTCAATTTTTATATATATCACTTAGTTTACATAGCCTCAACTCTTACTACTAACTAATTAACAATTTATGGCTTACGATATAAACAAGCTCCAAACATTTTGGAATAATTCCGTGCGAACTGCTATCCATGATACCACAATTCCGCATTTAAATTTTGAAGAACTTGTAAGCGCTATTATAAGCGTTGGTCCTTTTTATTTCTATGTTATTGATTTTTTTGATAGGTCAATATCTCATGTTAGTCCTGCTATAAAAGATATTCATGGTTTCAATCCTGAAACGGTAACTTTAAATGATATTATAAATACAATTCATCCGGAAGATATGGATTTTGTTGTCAATGCAGAAGAAGCAAATTTTAATTTTTTGTATCAAATTATAGGGAAAGATAATATTACTAATTACAAGTCAAATTTTTCCTTTAGAAGCAGGCTTAAAAACGGGGAATATTGCCTGCTCAATCACCAAGCAATTATATTAACCACTGATGTAAATGGATGTGTTGGCAAGTCATTAAATATTCATACAAATATTGATCATATTACAAAAAAAAATAGCTATAATTTGTCTCTTATTGGACTAAAAAACTTTCCTTCTTATATGGATATAAATGTATCTTTTAATTCAAATAATCTTATTTCATATACTAAAAGAGAAGTTGAAATTATAAAGTGCATTTCAAAAGGATGTACCAATAAAAAAATAGCTGAACATCTACAAATTAGTATAGCTACCGTTAAAACGCATCGTAAAAACATCCATCAAAAGTCTGGCTGCAAAAATGCTGTTGAGCTTGTTAACAAAAGCTTGCTACACGGTTTAATATAAATAAATACCTATTAATGGGTATTGCACAAAATTTAATTTATGGTTTTATTTGAGTTGTCACTAACTAATAACGCAGATTATGAATTTGTACAATAAAACATTATCGGCTTTGCTTGTCCTTTTGCTTACTGTTTCATGCAGTAAAGATAAATCTTCGCAACCCGAAGAAATTTATTCTAGTAATAAAGAGTTACTAAGTGTTATTTTGGTATATGACGAAATAGATTTCAGCACGAGTATTACAAATACTCAAGTAGTTAATAATAAATTATTTCCATTTTTAGCTCAACAAGTAAAGATTAAAACTTTTCAAATTTCTTCAGGTGCTTCGGTTAATATTAATAAAGGACAAATCCTAGATATTAACAAAAGTCCTTTTAAAGTAACCATTATAGCTGAGGATGGTTCAACAAGAGATTATGAGTTAAAAATTACAAAAAATGAAGGACTTAAAATCGAACCAAGATCAAATATTGAATTGGGAAGTTCTTATACTTTACAAAGTTCAGATGTTTATGTTGATGGGGCACAACTAACTAAAGATTTTGATAGGTTTCATATAAGTGCCTATGCAGATTTCAATAATGATGGAAAGACAGATGTGTTGTTATCTAGTGGTTTATTTAAAAGCTTTGCTTTTTCTCCAATTTCATTATATTTAGGCAATGGAACTGGAGTTAATTCAGATTACTGTGAGTGTGGTGGTGGATGCAGTGGATTTGTTTGTAATAGTTTTACAAAATTAACAAATGCTTTACCAGATGGTTATATAGGAATGCAACATCCGAGAAAAATATTGGCAGGAGATTTTAATGGTGACAATAAAATGGATGCCTTTATTATAGGTCATGGCTACGATGCAACCCCATTCCCTGGTGAATCTCCTGTACTTCTTATAAATAACGGTAGTGGTTTTAACTATAAAAAGTTAAACAGTGTTTCAGGTTTTTTTCATGGAGGTTCTTCGGCTGATTTTGATAATGATGGTGATTTAGATATATTTCTAGTTGGAGCGCCAAGTGATTATAAAGCGATATTTTTAATAAACGACGGTTCTGGAAATTTCACTCAAACATCTGAGTTTATTGATGAGGAATTTCATCGCGGATTCAATTATTATACCTCTGAGTTTATTGATATTAATTCTGATGGTTTTATAGATTTACTCGTTGCTGGACACGAACATGAAGGCGCTATCACTTATATTCTTTGGGGGAATAGTTCGGGGAAATATTATAAAGACTTAAGCACTGCACTTCCACAAGTATCAGGTTATAATATTGTTGTAGATATTGACGCAACAGATATTGATAATGATGGAGATAAGGATATTTTGTTAAACCGGGTAGATTCAAATAGTTTTTATGAAAACTACTATATTCAAATTATTGAAAACAAAGGGAATAACAATTTTTCAGATATAACTACAACTTCAATAACAAAGAATAGTGGTAGCAATTGGTACCTATGGTTACATCTTCAAGATTTAAACAATGATGGGAAAATTGATATCTATTTGGAAACTGACCATAAAAAAAATTTAAAATGGTATAACAACGGAGCTGGAAATTTTAGTCAATAAAATCTCCAGTCATTTCTTTTACGTAACGCGATATAAAAGGAATGGTACAATCTTCATTTAAGAGTTCAACGGTATTTTGAATGCTTTTTTCTGGAAGTTGCGTGTATTTTAATAGGTAAGGAATAAGTTGCATGCTCTGTATAAAATTAAAACCTGTGCAATTTAATTAAACTGCACAGGTTTTAAATCAATTTTATAAAATG
>Ga0209491_10011175_pt1 | contig 10642 bp, 7 predicted proteins | sample BON02_FD_187213 | JGI IMG/M metagenome (GOLD analysis project Ga0209491, IMG submission 187213) | Freshwater microbial communities from Lake Bonney liftoff mats and glacier meltwater in Antarctica - BON-02 (SPAdes) (version 2) | ecosystem: Environmental > Aquatic > Freshwater > Ice > Glacier...
GCAGAACGTCAGCATCAACAGCTGCAGTGCATGGCAGGTGTAAAGCGGCGCGATTGCTGGCCCACATCTAGGAACATCTGCACCCGCGGGGAGCAGTGGGCAGCTGCACGGCGAGCCCTGCGCTGACTGCAGCTGCTTCTAGGTGTTTGGTTTTTGAAAGCAAGTGCCTCGTTTTTTCGAAAGTGGCTCCAAAAGTGTCCCCACCAATCTGAAAGTGCCTCCTCAAGTAGCTCGCCCAAGTGATTCGCCAAGTAGCCCCAGCCGCCAGGAAGTGACGCCTCTTCGGTTTTCCAATCCACGGCAAAAATTCCGGGACGACAGACCTGTGCGTCTTGTGGATGGTCTGCACTTAGCCTCCTAGCTTTTTCCGCCGTGGGTTGGAATTCGAAAAACTTTGTTTGTCCAAGCTTGTTGTTTTCTCTTCACAGAGAGGGTCAAAAAATGAAAGATTCAAAAAAGGACGGAGGTCTTAGTTGAATTCTGTCATTCCGCGACAAGGCGTCACCACGATTTCGGTTAAGATTCTGCGGAGTGCATGAGCACCCGGCAGTCGCGGTACGAAACAGTTGGAGACGGTAGCAACGAGGGTAATAGCAGCCACTGGATCGTTTTATTTTGCCATAGGTATTGGCTCGCAGCGTCGGTGGGCGCGGCAGTGGACGAAGAGCGTTGGGCGGGCAAGACTCACCTACCTGCGAGCTTGGTGCTCGCGCAGAGCGAGCAGTTTGAAGCGTCAAAATCTGTAGGCTGTAAGTGAGGCATTCCCCGTGCTGTCTACTTGATTTTTTGTGTGATCCTGCCAGGGTTTGTTACGTAATTACTGTTTGGTGCAAATTGTGTCGTTGTGATCACTCAGTATTGGAATTCAAATCATTTTCACTAGTAATGAATTGGTAGAAAGAATAAGAAACTTGAAATGAAATGCATCCCCGAATGATTAAGAAGAGGAGTTTTTACGAAAGGAATGCGCCGCAGGCCAAATTTTTAATGAAACGGAATGCGCCGCAGGCAAGACATATCAAACAAAATGCGCCGCAGGCCGGATTTTTTGACTGAGTCCTCATGGGTACACTATCCCGTTAATGCAGTAAGAAAATTATTTCCCACGAATCTCAGCTCAGAATCTTCTTCTTTTAATTCATTAATTCATTAATTCATTAATTCATTAATTCATTAATTCATTAATTCAATCATCAATACTTAATTAATTCATTAATTCATTAATTCATTAATTCATTAACCTTTGGCCGGCCTATAGTACGTTTGTTTTCCCCACTGAGCTGGATGTATAAGAAGGAAAAAAAGACAAGCTCTTAAAGCTCTTTGTCGATCATGTGACACAGGTATGCGGAGCGCACAATCGGGTAATAGTGTCCTTCCTGCAGCAGGTGCAAGGAGATGCGAGGCCAACCACAGAGGGATTGAGGGGGAGCATACAGCACAATGTGCACGTGTGAGGAGATAGAGAGAGGAACACACGCTTGTAGAGCATGAAAACTGGGGTCTGTCGAAAAATAGTGGACTGAGGATGCTAAAATGGGAACCACAATCCAAGACCCCCCTTTAGAGTCCGAAAGACGGACACATTGCTCGTATTTTACTTATCCGTGTTGCATTCTATCACGTGTCTGAAAACTGGACAATTCACTGCTTGTTTGACTTGACTATGATCATCTATTTGTGTTTTCTGTGTTAATACTGCACGTGACGTCGTTACGGTTTTGCCTATATTTGCTATATATTTATCACTTTATCTACACGTTTTTTTATCACGCAGGACCCAAGAAACTGTGTTGCTTGGTTTTATTAAACCAATATTGGAGAATCATTACAGTCCCGGTGTTTTCTTGCGAGCGAGCCAAGGGGTACGCACCCACGATGGAGAATCGTCGACGTACCTCATCACCCTGTCCTCCCTCAGACAACCTAGGGGGGGCGGATCCCCACCCTCAACCTTAAATGTTCATTCAGCATTGGGGAACCAGGACAGGGGGGTCCAACTAGTGGATGAGGGCACTTGTTGCTTAGCGTGGGGGTTTGATTTTGACAGAAGGAGAGATAGGGGTGTTGCCTGTGTCTTATCTGTTCTTAACGTGCATGGCAGTGTATGTGGGTGTAGGTGTGTGTATACGCACACACACAACTACTGCACATGTGGGGTACTCAGGCGTGAGACCATGGGCCGGGATGAGACACCTGGAGGAATTAGAGAATCCAGGTGGACTAAGTCTCGGCTTATATGTATTCGTATATGGGTACAAAATGCACATTCGTATGTATATGCTAGGAGTGTTGGTCTCGAATGTGCGTAATCACAAAGAAGGAGAGGGTGCTGAAACGAACCCGTGCAGTGACCCAAGATGAGAAGTGCGAAAAAAATTGCGCAGCGCTTGAGCACTTCGAGATGATATCTAGGCAGTCCAAACGAGCAACCCCGCGCGTTGAGCTCATGGCCAAATAGAGTATACAGGCTCTATAGCGAAGGTTGGCAGACAGGGAGAGAAGTTGCCAGATGGACTGCAGACTGGAGACAAGAGATAGACACTATCAAATGGCCCTCGGAGCAATGCGCTCTAGCCTTTACTTGAATCAATGATATATGTCGCCAGAAGCACACGTATAGTAGCGCCTGCCCACAGCACAATCTTGCACCACGTAGGTCTCCTTGCAGCACTATCTAGCGCCGCTCGGCCTCATTCGATCTCGTTTGTGGCCATGATTTCAACCGTAGAGTTTGATGACCACTGATCTTGAGTCACGTACTTAAAACTCGATTCTTCAAAGTAAATCCTTAAACGTGACACGTTTTAGAGGACGAGGGGGAAGTACTTCTCTTGTACCTCCAGTCTCACATACGTGACCGTACATGAAACCCAATATACCTTTCAAGGTATTCATTACACATTGGAAACACTAAATGAGATCTACCCAGATCATCTAAACCCGCAGCCCCGCATATATATAGACAAATGTACTTTGTACACCTATACAGTCTACATGTATACTGCGCTTTGGTCGATGTGGATTCTTCCGGCCCTCCAGGTGTCTCATCCCGACTCTTGGGCTCACGACAGAGTACCCCATCTGTGAAGTGTGCGTATACACACGCATGCACCCACATACACTCCCTCCCGCGCTGAAAATAGAGAAGACGCAGACAAGCAACAAGTGCTTTCATAGAACCCCCCCATCATCGTTCCCCAACGCTAAATGAACAAACTGCACATACATGAGCGAATATGCACATCCTGTAGCGAGCGTGTAAGCAAATGTGTACGCTGATGTTCACAACACCTGTCTAACGTACACACCTGCACATGCATGATGCTTACAACACCTGCCAAAAATGCATGCATAATTTCCGCAAAAAATGCTTATGCACTTGTGCATGCGCGCCTATGCACTGGCAACGGTGCACAAGCTTCATTGCCATGAAAGCTATTGCGAACTTATCTTGAGTCGTGCGCGAGCATCGTACAGGCTGTCGTTTGCCGCCCGCCCTCCTGCAGGTTCAACAAAATCAGTCGCCTAACGCTGTTCGCTCAAGAAATCCGTCAAAATCCATGCTAGCTCATGACGCGGTCGCCGCTGCGGTGTCGCACAAGCATCATTCGATCATCCGCGTTGGTGCGGGCCTCATCCACTTTGTCTGTGGCTCACACTTGCGCTTCGCCACGGAGCTCATTTATCAAAGAATTCTATTTTCGACATGGTTTTCGCGGGCCGTCGCTCTATTTGCTCGAAATATTATCTTTTTTATTTGCTCGAAATATTATGACCCTGCTTGAGAAACAGACTGCAAGAGATTAAACATGGGTTCTGAGCAAGCTTTGACTCGGAGGAATTTGAGGCAGCCTAAGGCGGGCGGTAGATCATGCACATGCACATACGCATGCACAAATAAACGCATGTACACGCACATTTACACACGCACATTTACACACGCACATTCACACAAACATCCTCATCTGCATTCACACAAACATCCTTATCTGCATTGGGACATCAAACACATATATGCACATATACACTCTGTCTGACAAAGATATTCATGGCAGCCAAAATGAAGTGGGGAAAAATGTGTACGGACTTTTACTGTAAAAGAGAAGAAGAATGGAATCTTGAATACTCTTTACTCTTGATTAGCCCGAGATCTACAGGACCCTTTTTCAGATTCTTTAGGATGAATGCCAAACCAAATTCGATCTGGTGTTCAATAGAAATAAGACTACTCAATCTGAGAAATGGATGTCACCCTCGACAAAGATCTTCTTTCGCCATGGTTTTTGCGGGCTTTTCTTCCAGTTGTGGGTTGAGGTTTTTGTAACTATTTTCTTTTTTTCCAACAAAGAATTTCACATTTTCTTTTTTCTTATTTCCTCAACCGTGACATTTTTATTTAATCTCTTAGCAGTTCTAGGTAGATATTGCCGCAGGTTAATCAGCCGAAAGTTGGACTTAAATCCGACATTTTCGGCACATCTGATTCTACATATATTTTTTCAGATGGGTGTAGGTGTGTGTATACGCACACACACATCCCGCTAAATATGTCTTAGAATTGCAATATCGGTTTTTGCCATATCAGTTTTTGCTGACTTTTTTTTGGATTTGCAATGTCAGTTTTTGCTGACTTTTTTTTTTTGGTCCACACTCAAATACTTTCCCAACATTAACCTTTTTGCATCCTGTCTCAGCATGAAGTCCGCTACGCATGTGCCATAAAAAGGCTGGTGGATGCCTCCTCCTTTTCCCTTCTCCTTGATACAAGCCAATAAATATTTAGCGGGATGCCATCTTTACTGTTTGTTCACAGTGTCAGGGCAATTGGCTACTTCTCGATGTCTAAGTGCGCTACCGGACCACGTAGGGAGAGCAGTGTTGCTAGATGGCCTCGGATGAGACAAACATAAACCAGCGACCTATTAATCCCATTTTTGAATCCCATTTTTCCCTTTGGGCGGTAAACACCCAAAAGGATACCGAAGGTTGGCAAAATCATCATATGTTTTAAGTAAATCCGAGTCACATTCAAGTTTTGAGGGGCCACCTTGGGAAAAAATTTAAACGAAAAGACAGGAAAATCGAGAATTACTCATAGCAGGTTGAGTGGTAGTGCCGAAGGAATGGAAGCAGATTCTGCTACTGATTGAACAGACGGAGGGAATCGAACCGGCATAACCAGAGAACAACGCTACGTCCAATACAGGGTACTAGCACATCACACACGTACCACCTTACGACCTGCCTCCAGTGAGTCCATAGAGTTCTGTATGTGGCACCGCCCGGTGAATTATTCAGCAGGAGCGATTTAAAAGCGCTCCAATTGCACTAGTATGGTATTATGCGCCATACAGCGCTACTGCCAGACAACCAGGATTTGAGATGATGTCTGTCATCCTCCTTCAGCCTGTTGTGATCTTCGCAGAGAGGTCCACTGATCGAACCTGTTCCCTTGATATGTGCAACACAGGAAAAACCCGCGAAGATGGCTGCGAAAATATTGTCGAGGGTGAGATCTGCGGCCATGCGCGAGTGTGAGCCATAGACAAACTGGATGAGGCCCGCACCAACGCGGATGATCAGATGATGCTTGTGCAACACTACAGCGGCGACCGCGTCATGAGCTAGCGTGGATTTGGACAGATTTCTTAGAGACCATGTCTGGCAACGTGCCAGCAGGAGGGCGGCCGGCTCGACGACGGGCAGGAGGGCGGGCGGAAACGACAGCCTGCACGATGTTTGCGCGAGACTCAAGATCAGTTCGCAATAGCTTCCATGGCAAGGAAGCTGCTGCATGTGTATGTGTATGTATGCATATATATATCTATGTATGCATGTATACATATATATGTATATATACGAGTCCATTTACATTTTTGCAGAGAGTATGCATGCATTCACAGGTTTTCTTGAGCACCATGCATGTGCAGGTGTGTACAGATGTTGCAAATATCAGCGTACACATTTGCTTCACGCTCGCTACAAGATGTGCATATGCGCTATGTATACACATGTGTAGATGCATATGTATATGTATATATATATGTGTATGCATGTATATATATATATATGTGTAGATATATATATACGTATATATGCATATATATATGGATGTGTTTATGTGTGTATGTGTATGTATATGTGTATATATGTATATATGTATGTATATGTATGTGTATATATATATGTATATGTCTCTATATCGCATGTATGTGCAGTTTGTTCCATTTAGCATTGGGGAGTGAGGATGGGGGGGTTCAACTAGTCTATGAGAGCGCTTGTTGCTTGGCATGGGGGGTTATTTTTGACAGAAGGAAAGATAGGGGTGTTGTCTGTGTCTTCTCTATTTTTGACGCGGGCGGGAGTGTATGTGTGTGTGTGTGTGTGTATACGCACGCACACACATACACTGCACAGTTGAGGTACTTGGATGTGAGCCCAGGAGTCGGGATGAGAAACCTGGAGGGCCCGAAGAATCCAGATGGACTAAATCTTGGCATACATATATTCGCATATGTGTACAAAGTACACATGTGTTTATATATGCTAGGAGGCAGGATGAGATCTTGGACTAACTGCTTTTTTCTTTTAACATGTCGTTTCTTTTGAGAAAAGTAGAAGATGTGATGACAATCAGCAAACCACAGTCACTCAATTCGGTGAGAATTAAAGACTGCACCTTGAGAGTTCCAAAAAAAACTACTACATTATCTCTTTCTGAGCAATAATACAAACAATCTTCACTTCAGGAGTTTCACGCACGAGTCTAATACATGTGTGATTAGAAGGTTGGCGTTCCTAAATCTTGACTTCACTGACCTACTGTCCTGTATACGCTTCCTGCCACTCTCCGCAACCTCACATCACCGAATTCTGATTTTTTCACGAACCCCAAAATCTTGAGATTGCTCTCAGGACAGAAGTTGGGGATTTCCAAAAAATTGTGCTGGCGGTCGGCATTGGGTAATTTTGGTTGATCCAAGAAGACCACGAAAAATAAATCAGTCAATCGAAGTTTGGACAAGCGAAGTGAGAGTGTTAACGTTTGAATTAAGGTCAACGTTAACACCCTATGTTCGCTTGTCCGAACTTCGACTGACTAATTTATTTTCCGTACTCTTATTGGAGCAACCAAGACTACCCAATGCCGAACGCTAGCACAATTTCTTGGAAATCCGCAACTTTCTTTGTTTTCGACCCTTACAAGTTGACCCTAACAAGTCCCAACGACCCTAACAAGTCGCCGTCCACCCTAACAAGTCCCACAGTGTTGCACACATTTGCCTCAACTATTAGTGTGAAAAAGAAAGAAAAAAACTGAAGTTGGAACTGAAGTTGGGGAAAAATTAAAAAGAATCCCACACAAATATGGCCATATTTGTTCACGATTCTTTTTAACTCCTTTCCCAACTTGCCCCCGCTCCGCAACCATTACATCTGCACCAAACTTAATCACTGGACTAAATCTCGACTAATTCTCTCCACTCAGCTGAGGCCTACCCAGGAGGCCTGTTCTAGGACGAGGAGGCTGATTTCTATAGTATGAGCCCTGTTGAGGAAAATAGAATGGGTTCTCATTGAAAACTCTTTTTTTGTACCACTATCAGAAATAACGAATTCTAAGGCTGATTCCATTTAATGTTTCCGGGAATCTGGATTTTGGGGCTGGTGAATTTTTACTTCCGCATTCCTGCTTCCTGCTTCCATTTAATCATTTGTACCAGGAACTGAAGATCAAGATTTCCCGGAGGACAAATCAGGAATTCCCGGACCGACTTTTGAGGCTGCACAAGTCGGTTCCTGGTACATTCAAGCTGGCCTGCAGAAAGTTATAGGAACACCAACCGTAGAAATGAAATCACACTAGATTTTTTTGTACTGGAGAAAGATGTTGTACCAAATCATAACGTTTTTACAAGACCGGAACATTATTTTGATATGGAATAGGACGCATCTTTTGTTAATATCCAAATTGAACGTGCAAAGCATTCCTTTTCGAGAATGTGTTGTTCCAGACACTTGCCTTTACATGTTTGCATTAACCTCGAAGCCAATTTTGCGTCCTTGGGTGAATGTCTCTATTAGAGATTGCATAGGAAGCCCCAACAATCGTGCCCTGACATTTCATAAGGTGAGCGCAACACATATGACGGCACAACCACTCTGTGATCGTTTGGTGTTGGTTCGAGAACAATACGGATCTGTGCACTTTTTCACCATGCCCTCAGCGCCCACTCCTTTACACCTCATTATCCAGCTATTTCTCGATTTCCTGACATTTTTTCGAAAAGTGGCCTCGACAAAAATACGATTTACTAGTGGAACTTGTGGTAATCTGACCGTTCTCCAGTACACTCTTCGAATCCAATATTTGTCCGTGATGTGTCATCCACCAGTGTCAGAGTCGTGCAGATTTTCGATTTTTAAATGGAAGCAATTTCCGGAGCCACCAAGTTGAATGTCAACAATTCTCTTTTCAGACTTCCGGAAACATTAAATGGAAGCGGCCTAACCCCCTTCACACAATCAAATTTATTCCCAAAACTGATATGCTTTTTTCATGTTGAAGCTCACAAAGTTTCCACCTCCATATGGGGGGGGTCTCACGTTTTACTACACAAGACATGAAATGAACAGGTTCATTCAGCAGGATCATCGTGCACGGCCCCTGAACGGATTCGAAAACGGTCAGAATTTGGCTGAAAATAGAATAGAATACGTTTTGCTGACAACCTGAGATGGAAATTCTACCTTTTTCTCAGCGAACCGGGCTCGGCCCAGTTCGCAAAAGTTACCGTTAAATGGGTTTATTGAATGGAATTTCCTTAGGCCCGGGAATAAGAAAAAAGCATATCAGAATCGGAAATAAATTTGATTGTGTGAAGGGGGTAACCCTATCCACCGCTATGAACTTGATCTGCCGAAATTCTTTTCCAAAACTTTCAGATTTTCCACAATACTGTTCTCAACTTGGCAAATTTCGTGTCGAAAAGTATGCAGATCCCGGGAAACAGAATCGAAACCGTTGGAACAGTCAGAACCTGTCAGAAGCGTTTCTAAGATTGAGATAAGAAAAGAATTTGTACGGGCACTGTGATGTCAACAATGCCCAAAGAATCTTTTCACAAGGCATTACACTGTTAAGGGGTTGCTGGTTTTGGTCGAAAAAGCTTCATCTTCGAAAGAATTTCGATTGGAATTTCATAGCGGTGGAGAGGGTAAGGCTTATCACTACATGTAATTGACGGATGGCTACAAAAATTTAGTACTAATATCTTGTCTTTTCTGGGAATGTTGACAAATTCTCCCAGCGCGTTGCGTACCTCGGAGGAGAGGCTTCCCTCAGGGCCCCCGAAGGAACGGTGCCTCTCGGAGGAGAGGCAGTCGTTTCTTGCCATGTGATTTTTCCCACACGAGATTTATATAATCACGATGAGTTCAAGAAAAAATGCTCAGCACGAGGCATAGTTGCCTGGTATACATGCGTTCTTGCTACCCGTCAATTACGGATACTGATCAGCCTCAGAATTTGTTATGTCTGATAGTAGTACAAAAACAGAGTTTTTAATAATGACCCATTCTACTTTACTCAACAGGGCTCATAAACAATAATAATCAGCCCCCTCCTCCTAGAACAGGCCTCCTGGGTAGACCTAACTGTAGGACTTGAGGACCTTAGTTACATTGCATCAGTTACAATCCCAATGCACAAGGGGGCCCAATACCTCAGCAAAGCGACAAGAAATTGACAGGATCAGCAAGACCTAACGGTTCTCTTCTTCTTCTTCTTCGGGGTTTGAAGACCCAACCTAATCACTGGACTGAGCGGTTGGCGAACAGCCAATTAACCACTTCCCTTGGGTGTAGAGTTCAGGGTTTAGGGTTTAGAGTTTGGTGTTTTTTTTGTTTTTGGTTGTGAATTCACACAGCTAGCGCGCCACGTACATCAGGAACGCACAAAGATGGAGGTGCAGTAACGCAGAAGCCCGGAAGCGCCTGGCTCAAAGGCACTCCCGCAATGGACCTTGGACACATGAATAATGTTTTGTCTCTTTCTTGCTCTCTTTTCTCGCTAACGTTTTTTTGGTTACTTTTCTTTCTTTTTTTCTTTATTTTCGAAGACCCAACCTAATCACTGCACTAAGCGGATGGTTAAAACCTGATGAGGCACTTAGGACCCAAGAACCTGTCCCGGACCAGAGGACTGGAGCATTACCTAGTTTACGGCAGACCCAAGCAGATCCCCAACCTAGCGAGTAAAACAGATCACATTGTTTGTGGGCTGGCATGTATCCTCGGGCTAACCAATCCCCACAATCAATCTCCCTGACTACCAAGAAACGTAGCGCCCAGGGATCAATGGTGCCCCCCCACTAGGGTAGGAAAGGCACCAAATAGGCCTAGTGTCCTCCCAATCTTCGTCTTTCTTTTTCTTTCTTCATTTTCGAATTGTCAAAATTGTGACTTAATCAGTTCATTCCCATTTATTTTTAAGGTCACCGGGGTTTACAGGCCCGCGTTGCCTTAAAGCAAATTAAGTCAAAGCCATCCTGCTGTCTACGTACGCCAATAGTGGTGGCATAGTTCGGACCCCCCTAACAAACTAACTTCGAGTTTGATCAATCCCCCTGCAGGGCTG
>Ga0209491_10011177_pt1 | contig 10641 bp, 9 predicted proteins | sample BON02_FD_187213 | JGI IMG/M metagenome (GOLD analysis project Ga0209491, IMG submission 187213) | Freshwater microbial communities from Lake Bonney liftoff mats and glacier meltwater in Antarctica - BON-02 (SPAdes) (version 2) | ecosystem: Environmental > Aquatic > Freshwater > Ice > Glacier...
TATTATATATATAATACTTATATACATATATATATATATATTCACATATGTATATATGTATATATAGGTATATAGATATATAAATATACATATATGTATATATACATACACATATACGTATACATATACATACATACAATGTATTCAACATGATTGACATCCTCGTATAACCTCGGCCGGCTGAGTCGTGCGCTGGGATGTGGCTTCTCCTTGCTCGTGGGTAGGCCACTACTGTTTTAATTAATGACACTGACTTACTTACACCTGTTGTTTTCATGTGTTCTTAGAGCGAACGCGGCACCTCTTACTGCGAGAACTACTTGGACCAAACTTGGTACCACCAACCGCAATAACTAGAAAACACGGGTCTCCTCGAACTTAAACAAGCCCTATAACTAACACACACACCATTTACGTTTTACTTAGGGGCGCGGCACCTCCAACCGCGACGGCGCGAGCCTCGCGTGGGCCATCGTCGAGTACGCCCAACAGTTCCGAAAGACGTTCACGCTCTTCGCCTCGCACTACCTCCAGCTCGCCAACCTTCAAGTATGACGACTAGTCATATATTACTATTTATAGGTACATGAGCTATTGTTATGTCGTTTACTATCAGTATCATGTTTGGGCCATTGTCGGATAAGCGTGACAGTTCCGGAAGACGTTCACGTTCTTCGCCTCGCACTACCTCCAGCTCGCCAACCTTCAAGTATGATGACTAGTCGTATATTACTATTTCTAGGTACATGAGCTATTGTTATGTCGTTTACTATCACTATCATGTTTGGGCCGTTGTCGGATACGCGTGACAGTTCCGGAAGACGTTCACGCTCTTCGCCTCGCACTACCTCCAGCTCGCTAACCTTCAAGTATGATGACTAGTCGTATATTACTATTTCTAAGTATATGAGCTATTGTTACGTCGTTTACTATCTGTATCATGTGTGGGCCATCATCGGGTACACGCAGAGACCTAAAGGCGTGCGTACTATTTGCCTCGCACTACCTTCAGCTCGCTCACTTCCGGGTTGTTGCTGGTCATAACTAATCGTAATAGTCGTAGCAGCAGCAGTAGTAGTAGCAGTAGCAGTAGTATCAGTATAGCAGTACCACTAGTAGTCGTAGCCATAGTGGCAAACTAGCAGTACTACAAGTACTACTGGAAGCAGTAGTCGCAGGTGCAGTCGTAGTAGTAGTAGCAGTAGTAGAAGCAGCTTCAGCAGCAGCAGTCCTAGCAGTTTCAGAAGTAGTAGCAGCAGCAGCAGCAACCGTGGCAGAAGAATAAAAAAAAAGTAGTACTGGTAGTAGGGATAGTAGTAGTAGTAGTAGTAGTAGTAGTAGTAGTAGTAATAGTACTAGTATTAGTATTTGTAGTAGTAGCAGTAGCAGCAGCAGTCGTAGTAGCAGTAGCAGCAGCAGCAGCAGCAGCAGCAGCAGCAGCAGCAGCAGCAGTAGTAGTAGTAGTAGTAGTAGCACTACTAGTAGTGGTAGTAAGGGTAACCTAGTAGCAGAAGCAGTAGCTGCGTTAGCAGTACTAGCAGCAGCAGCAGCAGCAGCAGTAGAAGTAGTAGTGGAAGTAGGTGTAATACTAGTGGAAGTAGTAGTAGTAGTAGTAGTCGTCGTCGTCGCTATAGTAGCAGCAGCAGCAGTAGTAGAAGCAGTAGCTTAGCTGTAGCAGCAGTAGTTGTAGTGGTAATGGTAGTAGTAGCAGTTGTAGTGGTAGTAGTAATAGTAATAGTAATAGTATTAGTAGTAGTAGTGGTAGTAGTGGCAGTAGTAGTTGTAGCAGTTGTTGTAGTAGTAGTAGTAGTAGTAGTAGTAGTAGTAGTAGTAGTAGTAGTAGTAGTAGTAGTAGAATTAGTAGTAGGAGCAGCAGCAGCAGCAGCAGCAGCAGCAGCAGCAGCAGCAGCAGCAGCAGCAGCAGCAGCAGTAGCAGCAGCAGCAGCTAGTAGTAGTGATAGTAGTACTACTAGTAGTAGTAGTAGTAGTACTGGTACTAGTAGCAGTAGTACTAGTACTAGTACTGGTAGTAATAGTAGTAGTAGTGGCAGTAGTGACCGTGGTATAAGCAGTAGCAACAACAGCAGCAATAGTAGTTGTTGTGGTTATAGCAGCTGCAGCCGAAGTAGTAGTAGTAGTAGTTGTAGTAGTAGTAGTAGTGGTGGTAGTAGTAGCAGTAGCAGTAGTAGTTCAGGTCAACCCTATATTATTCAAATTCGCGTCATTCTGGTTTCGATATACGTGATAATTCTTTGCTAGCGGTCTACTCCAACGACACGTGTGGTATGCTGCCCGCTGTGGACATAGTACTATACCTGATATTATAATTGACTACGCATTTTATACACCTTTCTGTCTGCAGGCGCTCTACCCGAACATCAAGTGCCTGCGCATGATGGTGCTTCCTGCAGCAGGCCGGCTCCACTTCGAGTACAAGGTTCAGATGGGTGTCACGACCAAGTCGCAGTACATGTGAGCATATTTATTATGATGAGTTATAGGGGAGACTGCGGCCTATTGGAGAGACTGCAGCACGCGTGCCTGGTGGCTTGTGTCAGACTACATGACTTGCAACGACTCGGTGAACCATCGAGATAGGCACTTAATAAACACATCAAAGTGCAGACAGGCGTCACGACCAAGACGCAACACATGATTGTTGCTATTTTTATCACTATGTGCTAACCCCTACGAGGTGGATAGCTAGCAAGAGTGCATAAAAAAACACCCTCTACCCGCAGCAGACATGGAGCTCGCTTGCATATAGAGGACAACTACGTTGCCCTGTCGTGGCTAAGAATGCGTTTAGATTAGAGCGTGATACGGATCCGTAATCCCATTCTCACTCCAACGCGCCCCTTGTATTTCAGGACCGACTTCCTCGCCGAGGTGGCCGGCATCCCTGCCTCTGTCTGCGAGATCGCCAAGCGGCTCTCGGACCGTGTGCAGTTTGACTCTGTCGACGGGGGCACTCAGCGCTCGCAGGCGGAGGCCGCCCGCAACGCCATCGTCGAGCGGCTGCTGCTGCTGCGCCGCAACTCGACGCTCGCCGAGGGCGACCTCTGCGACTTCCTCAAGGACCTGCAGTGTCGGCTACGCGCCGAGCAAAGGCCAGCCGCTGGAGCGCCACGGCAGGGAGCCCGCTTGCAGCTGGAGCCACTGCACGCATCAAACGACTCTACACGCGCACCAGCACGGCCAGGCGACGGAGGGCTGCGGCAGGGAGTGCGCTTGCAGGCGGAACTATCCCAAGCCCCAACTCCCGACCCAGAACGCGCGTCAGCACGACCCGCTGGATGGCTCTGGGAAGAAGCGCACTCCCAGGAGCCACTCCAAGCCCCAACTCCCGACCCGGCACGCGCGCCAGCACGGCCAGTCGTACGCCTTTGGGAAGGAGCACGCTCGCAGGAGCCACCGCAAGACCCAACTCTCGATCCTGCAAGCGCGCCAGCACGGCCAGGCGATGGAGGGCCGCGACAGGGTGCGCGCCTGCAGGCAGGGCCATCTCAAGCCCCAACTCCCGACCCGGCACGCGCGCCAACACAGCCAGCCGAAGGCCTGCGGGAAGGAGCACGCTCACAGGAGCCACCGCAAGCGTCAACTCCCGATTCAGCACGCGCGCCAGCACAGCCCGTAGGAGGGCTGTGGGAAGGAGCTCTCTCACAGGAGCCACAGCAAGCTTCAACTCTCGATCCTGCACGTGCACCAGCAAGGCCAGGCGATGGATGGCCGCGGCAGAGAGTGCGCTCTCAAGAGCTACAGCAAGCCGCAACTCCCGATTACGCACGCGCACCAGCACGGCCCGCTGGAGGCTTGTGGGAAGAAGCGCGCTCGCAGGAGGCACCGCAAGCCTTAACTTCAGGTCCAACACGCGCACCAGCACCGCCAGCACGTGGAGGGCTGCGGCAGGGAGGCTCGCAAGAGCCACCGCAGGCCTCGACGACCGATCCGACGCGCGCATCAGAATGGCCCGGCGAAGAAGGGCTATCGCAGGGAACGCGATCGCAGGAGACTCCTCAGGGCCCTACTCCCGATCCTGTACGCGCACCCGCACGGCCAGCACTTGGAGGGCCGCGGCAGGGACCGCGCTCGCAGGAGGCACCGCAGGCCCCAATTCGCGATCCGACGCGCTCGCCAGCAGAGCCAGCACTTGGAGGTCCGCGGCAGGAAGGAGCGGGCTCGCAGCAGCCAGAGCCACCACCTCAGCGCACGGCTCTCGCCGCCACGCTCGACGCCCGTCCCGAAACGTCGGCGCCGGGAGACCCGCGGTGGGGCGATGGCTCGCAGCCAGTGCCACAAGCCCCGCGCGTGCCCCCCGCGGCTACACGCGACGCTCGCCCCGATCCATCCTCGCCCGATGCGTCCCCTCGCCTGGGCTCTGCGCAGGCCGCAGATTCGATGACGTTTCAGCATCTGCGCACGCGTCCCAGCTTCCTCGCGGCGCAAGTGCGCGGCGGCGGCCGTAGTTCATTCGAGACGGAACCACTGGCTCAGCCACACCAGCTGCGCACGCAAGACGCGCCGAACGACGAGGCCAGTGCACTCGACGCGGGAAAAATCCATGTCGCAGACGGCATCGCCGAGCCTCCAGTCGCCCTACTTGTTGAAGACGAGCCCCTTTCTGATGGCAGCAGCAGCCGCGCGGGGTGCCCTGATTACGAGTTGCGCGAGAAGCCCACCATCGTTGGTGAGATGCAAGCGGCAGACGACGGCAAGCCCCCAGCGGCCCTTGCCGTGGACGGACTCCTGACTGCTGATGAGGAAAACCTCCCTGCCCCCTCCGCCGAGGCCCTCCCTGCCGTTTTCGAGACCCTTGCTGCTGCGGACGAGATCCTCCCTCCTGCTACGCCGTGCAGCAACTTGGAGCTGTCCGAGGAGCCTACGGGGATCGTGGATGTGATGCACCGGATGCTATCGCGGCGCAAGACGGCGCCTGAGCAGGTCCCCGTGGAGGTTGTGCAGAGCGTTACGATCACAGTCGCGGCGGAGATTGTGCTCGAGCCGCCTAGCACGCCCTCGGTGGCCCTGGCCCTCTTGGCGCTGGCCACTGGCGGGGCGGGTGAGAAGAACGAGATGGAGTGGGACTAATGAGTGGGCTATTTTCTCTAGCCCCTCAGCACGTGGCCCTGACCTTCCTCGCGCTGGCAAGCCGGGTGAGACGAGTGGCCGCCAAGACGTGGAGCCGGTTGTTTTATAGCCGTGCCGCACACCCTCTGCCTTGCATTTGTGGTCTGCTGGTGCTGGCTACTGTGGCGGGGCGGACGGCGACTGGGACGACTGATGCGTGACGTGCCTAAGGGCGGGCCTCGCACGCACTCTGCCTAGCAGGCTTTCCTATGGGGCAGCCTAGTTACGTGTGTAGAGTATTGTTTGCGCGTGCGCCAGTGTTAGGGCTTTGTTTCTTTGTTTCTGTGAACCCCCAAGACATGAAGCAGCGCCGGAGCAAACACGCGCCGCAGTAACCACGCGCATACCATGAGCACACCCAGCACACCTGATCCAGGTACCTCCTCTTCATGTAGGTGATACGAGACACCTTACGAACCAGGAATAGGCGGACGTTTATTGGCAGGGCGTGCACTTTGTATCGTGATCGTGGCGTGCATGTGTGGCGACGCGCGGGGGGGCCGTGTGCTTTGGTTCTCGCGCTCTCGTGTCTCCACACACTTTTTTTCCCTTCGGACCTGCTCCCAGCGCGTGTGTGTGCGTGTGCTTGTGCTTGTGGATACAAAGGCCCCTCCGCCGGCGGGGCGTGTGAGTCTTCATCTCTATCATTGGTCTATATTACGACTACTGCACGCGTGCACTTCGGCCGTCGTGGCGCGGTTTCCTGCACAGTGTGTGTTGCGGCGTCTCGCCTATCCTACCAACCGTTGTATGTGCCAACCCGCCCGACCCTCGTGGTCCAAAAAAACTTCAGTTTGCGTGTGTGTTGATGCTGTATGATTTTCGTGTGGGGCTTGCCTTGCGCCTTTGTGTGTCACGTGTTACTAACCCTTGCCGTAGGCTCTCCTTGTTGAGCGTGTCACGATATCTTATTCAGTCATAGTATTATTACTGTCATCTGCATATGCTGTACGCGTGTTTGTTTGCTTGTCCGAAAACATAGCTCATTGATCATTATCGCGCGCGGGGATGCTGTGGGTGTTGCTAGTCCCTAGTCGCAAGCCTGGGATGTGGCTTCTCCGTGCTTGCGAGTGAGTGGCTTTTTGTGAGGAGCTTTGTTGGTGATGGTGACCTTTGATTTCCCCCGCGTACGTGTGTGCTCGTGCGTGCCCGTGCCGTGATATGTACATAAACCGCTGATATAAGGTATTCGTGTATGTGCGTATATTTATTTTATAATAAAATTTTGTAAATGTCGTAAATAGCACTGCATTATAGCCTCACCTTTTTCAACCCTTTTAGGTTTACACCGTGCATTGTGTGTAATTTTATGTATATACATATACACTGCTCTCTCTGGCTATTTTTACGCTGCTTAGGCTTAAAGACGTTGTTCTCTCTCTGCAGAGGACGTGTGCGCAACACACGATACAGCGGAACGCAGAACGCGATCGACACACTAACATAATATTAAATATACAGGTCTGCGGCGGATAGCAGAAGCCGAGACAGAGGGGTACCAAGGACACGCCCGCCGGGCCAGGGCGACAGTGAAAGCACAGACACAGCTGTGGAGCGCAACCTCTTGTTGTCGCACTATTCTCACTACCATCACGAATCATGAGCGCACTCATTCTCGCGCTCACACACAGCAAACCACGACCGCGCCCCGGCCCGGTCAATTAATCAATGAATCAAAGGTCCTCACAAAGCCGCACGCGGGCAAAGGAGAAGCCACATCCCAGCACCACCACAGGGGGTAGCAAACCCTGCATCACGAAGTGATGCAGGCTTTAGGGGCCGTGCACGAATCGCGACAGCACTAGTCGGCGAAACTCGTTCGTTTAGCACGCCGTTTATTTCAGTGGCGTGCAATAAAACGCCGATCACACAACAAACAAACAATGCCCTAACACTGGCTCACGCGCAAACACTACTCTACACAAGTAACTAGCCTACCCCATAGGGGAGCCTGCACACGCGTACCACACTCGGATGGTACATATGGCACATATCATATGCAAACACTAGCCCTAATCCCTGATCAAATATATATAAGGCAGAGGCAGAGCCCCGCTGGAGCCGCCCAACCAAAACTGCGCGTGTGGACTCGTGGCCACGCACGGTGACGCGCCACCCACGTGTCACAGAAACAAAGAAACAACGCCCTAACACTGGCGCACGCGCAAACAATACTCTACATACGTTACTAGGCTACCCCATAGGGGAGCCTGTTAGGCAGAGTGCGTGCAAAGCGCGCCCTTGGGCACGCCACGGACCGCTAGCCCGCATACGCGGCTCCGGTTGTCGAAGACGTGCAGGAGCACGCCTTCTGCTTGCGGGAGATAATACATTTGAGGATGGCCTTGGAATCATTCACTACTGCCGTCTTGGAGATCTGCTGCGTGTGGTGTGCGACGAATGAAGTCGGGCTCGCTCGCGTGCGACTGTACCTAGTATGATCGTACGCACCGTGCCCCTTGGATCTGTGTTAGCTAGTTTATGTAGCTCGCGCATCGACTGCGGCGCGATGCGGGTTAAGGGTTAACCCTTAACCCTGCAGTAAGTGTCACAGCGACACCTTTAGGCTGGTCGCGCCTCCGCTGCTGCCCAGCGCTCCGTGGTAGTCTGGCGCGCCGCGCCGCTCGGGCGGTGGAGAGATGGTGCCCTGCCTCGGCTTGAAGCGACCCATCGTGCGCGATGGCTCGGATTAACCCAATATTGTATGGTGTATGGCATTCAAAGGAGGGGTCGATGAGGGGGGCGTGTATTGCGCAACGGTCGTGCAATTGTATTGCGATAGCGGATGCTTTGCAGGTGGGTGAGGTCAATCAAGGATGATTGACTCCCACGATAAGGCTTTATCGTGAAACAATATCTTGTAAAAGCCAAGACGTGTCACAGCGACAATTTTAGGCTTGTTGCGCTGCCGCTGCTGCCGAGCGCGCCGTGGTGGTCTGGCGCGCCGCGCCGCTCGGGCGGTGACTTGGCCTTTACATGACATTGCCATTACTAATACTGTACGGCATGTATTGCGGTGAAGGATGGTCGAGGAAACGCTGTATTGCACACAAGTGTAGGCGATGAAGGGGTGGGTGGGGTGCCCAAACAAAGGGGGTGTCTGCGAACAATAGCATTGATTCTTGTACACGGGTCTCGAGCGAAACGAATATCTTGTGAAGGCCAAGCGGCGATGCGCCACCCGCGTGTCACAGCGACACTTTTAGGCTTGTCGTGCTTCCGCTACTACCAAGCGCGCCGTGGCGGTCTGTCGCGCCGCGCTGCTCGGGCGGCGGAGAGATGGTGCCTCGGATTAACCCACGGGACAAGCGGTCCGTGTCGGGGGCACGTACGTTACGTACAGGCACCCAGTCTGTGCTGGCTCTCTCAGGCAGAGCGCCGTCTAACACCGTCGGGGGAGAGCGCAACAGCTTGCGACGATAACTGGCGTAACGGCTGTGTCGGCGCCTGCTGTGACGGAAGACGTGCAGGACGTGTCACAGCGACACTTTTAAGCTCGTCGCGCTGCTGCTGCTGCCTAGCGCGCCATGGTGGTCTGGGTTAACCCGCAGAGACTAAGATCCGTACTAGGCATAACGAATAATAGTCATACAGTGTCAGTGTATACAAAAGTCATAGACACAATTTACGTACGTATCCTACGTGTACCTACTACTTTATGAATGCAATTATAGTTATATTTACAGGGTTGACCCCAGCTCGGGTGGTGACGCGCCACCCGCGTGTCACAGCGACACTTTTAAGCTCGTCGCACTGCTACTGCTTCCGAGCGCGCCGTGATGATCTGTCGCGCCGCGCCGCTCGGGCGGCGGCGAGATGGTGCCCTGCCTCGGCTTGAATCGGCCCATCGAGCGCGAGGGCTGGGCGTGCAGCAAATGCCGGATGTGCTTAACCGCGTCCTCTCGGCGTACCTCCATCTCCTCCTATTAAACAATCAGGACACGGTTATGATTGGCATCCCGTTAACCCTTCTAGACATTTTTGGTATACATAGCATATTAGTTGTCTATCTATCTATCTATCTATCTATCTATATATATACCTATATCTATATCTATCTAGATCTAGATCTAGATCTATCTATCTATACCTATATCTATTTCTATGTATATCTATATTTGTATATATATCTATACATATTTATGGCTGTGCGTGGAGCAGGTGCCGGATGTGCTTGACTGCGTCCTCGCGCCGCACCTCCATCTCCTCCTACAAAAGCAGGATTTTACATCCTGTTAATATATATATATATACACACACACATATATCTATCTATCTATCTATCAGTCTCTCTCTCTCGCTCTCTCTCTCTCTCTCTCTCTCTCATCTATGTATCTATCTGTATCAATATCTATACATATATATGGCTGCGCGTGGAGTAAATTCCGGATGTGCTTGACCGCGTCCTCGCGCCGCACCTCCATCTCCTCCGAACAAAAGAAGAAACATTGGGTTAGGGTTAGGGTTAGGGTTCGCCTTAACCCTTAACCCCAACCCCTTGACATCCCGTGAATATACAAAAATGTTTGGTATACATAGCATATTAGTTGTGTGTAAATCTATCTATTTATCTATCTATATACCTATACCTATACCTATACCTATATCTATATATCTATATTCATATCTATCTATATCTATCTATCTACCTATATCTATCTATCTTTCTATTTGTATATATACATGTATATATATATATGTATATATATATATATATATATATATATATATATATATATATATACACATATATACATATATATACTTGACCGCGTCCTCGCGACGCACTTCCATCTCCTCCTTAAAAAGAAAGGAAAAGAGTGATTAAAAAGGGGGACACGGTTAGGATTGACATCGCGTCAATACATAAATATTTTTTGGTATATATCAGATTAGTTATGTATATATAGAGCAAGTGCCTGATGTGCCTAACTGCGTCGTCACGCCGCACCTCTATCTCCTCCTTAAAAACAAAGAAACAGTAACAATCAAGAATCTATATATATATACATACACACACACAGACGCACACACACACACACACACACACACACACATATATATATACATATATATATATATATATATATATATATATATATATATATATATATATATATATATATATATATATAAATATAAATAAACGTATATACTTGACCGCGCCCTCACGCCGAACCTCCATCTCCTCCTTACAAAAATAAATAGAAGGTTTATAATACAAAGGGGACACGAGCACACACGCACAGGGAACTGATCCGAGAGTGGCTTTGGGAGCCTAGGGGAGCTCCCTCAAATATATCTAGGTGCTTGGGGGGGGAGTCGACGACGCGACCCTAGTCCGCGTTTAGCAAAGGAGGACAAGGTTAGGATTAGCATCCCGTTGATATATAGAAATGTTTGGTATACATGTTATATTAGTTCTGTATATATGTATATATACATATGTATATATACATATATATATATACACACATATACACATATATATATTAGTATACATATACATATATA
>Ga0209491_10011179_pt1 | contig 10638 bp, 8 predicted proteins | sample BON02_FD_187213 | JGI IMG/M metagenome (GOLD analysis project Ga0209491, IMG submission 187213) | Freshwater microbial communities from Lake Bonney liftoff mats and glacier meltwater in Antarctica - BON-02 (SPAdes) (version 2) | ecosystem: Environmental > Aquatic > Freshwater > Ice > Glacier...
GATAGTGCCGATCATGTAGTTGCGCGTCGAACCACTCGTGCTCGGCCGCCGTGGCCACCCGCACCTCCACGTTTCGATTCCAGCGCTTGTGCGCCGGGTGGCCGATTGGTGTTTCAGCTTCTGTTTTAGATTTCATCCCACTCAAACAAATCGAAAATTACCCAATTAGTCTAGCACAAAATTATCCTACTCAACTTCAATGACTTCTCCTCTCCCGGGAAAAGACCATGCCCCCTCGCGGGGGCGCGGATTGAAACCCACTCCGCCCAGAATGCTTCTCGGACGGCGGCAGGTCGCCCCCCTCGCGGGGGCGCGGATTGAAACGCCAGACTACGCAGCGCGGTTGCCAGCAGTCGGGCGTCGCCCCCCTCGCGGGGGCGCGGATTGAAACTCCGACTCCTCCCGCTCGTAGGTCGCCATCGGGGTCGCCCCCCTCGCGGGGGCGCGGATTGAAACTAACGCCGAAACGCCCCCGCGTGGGCGTATTGCGGGTCGCCCCCCTCGCGGGGGCGCGGATTGAAACGGCGTATCGATGGTAGGGCCGCTGGTGCCGTCCCAGTCGCCCCCCTCGCGGGGGCGCGGATTGAAACTGTGCTGCGCCTCCAGTTGGACAAGGCGACCGCGTCGCCCCCCTCGCGGGGGCGCGGATTGAAACCGGCAACACGGACCAAAGCGATAACAGCTACACCGTCGCCCCCCTCGCGGGGGCGCGGATTGAAACGATCCCTGACCCGAACCACTGTAATCGTAACGTAGTCGCCCCCCTCGCGGGGGCGCGGATTGAAACAGACCTTCATTGCAATCCATCGCCCTCCGTTGCGGGGTCGCCCCCCTCGCGGGGGCGCGGATTGAAACAAGTATTACAAGATCAATCCAAAATTCCCGGAAGGTCGCCCCCCTCTGTCAGCGTGTCATGGCTGGCAACCGTTTCAGTGCACCGGTGTCAACCCGAGTCCGCCGCCGAGCCCGGCCGCAACGTGGGACCGTCCACCCAGCGAGCCTGAACCATGGTGATGCGTGGGTCTTGCGGCAGCCCGCGCTCCGTGCGTTGGATCTGCGCGACGAGATTCTCCATCGAGACGCTCCCCTGCAGTTCCGGCCGAAGATCAAGCCCTGCACAGGGCCGGGTTCGCTCGGACCAGTTAAGGTTGAAGAAGGAAGTTTCGTTGGGGACCTTTACCCCGCTCTTCTCCATCCAAGTAACCGCCTCATCCACATGACCGATTACCAGATCGGGCCGGTGTTTTTCATACCACTGGAGAAAGGGACCGGCCTCAATCTTTTCTGCCGTGTGCATGGGCACTCGGCCGATGACCTTCGAATGCTGCTGATACGAAGTGAAGGCGGCAGACCACCTCCGCCCGACCCGACTGTCCTTGAAGTTGGAAATGAAAAAACCGATCCGTCGGTAGCCGCCAGCCTCCAGTCGCTGCATTGCACCGGTGAGGGAGAGGAACTGGTCGAGACAGACGGTATGCAGCACCGGTTCGTTCGAACCGTAATCATTTTGTATCGTGGAAAAGTCTTCCCATGGAAAATCGGCCATCACATTGGTCGGTTCGGTGTAGAGGAAGATCACACCTTGGACGCCCCGGGCCTTCAGTATTCGGACGTAGCTTTTGGTCCCGAGCTTTTCACGTGAGAGGCTGAACTCATAGAGCTGGAAGCCCAATTCCGAGGCCCGGGTCTTCGCGCCGGCGATGATTTGTCGTTGATTCGCCAACAACCGGGGTTGGGCAACGGAGGGTACATGAATGACCGCGATGTTCCCATAAAACTGCTGGGTGCGAGCAGTGCGCACGTGGGACATGAGTTTCGCCACGATATCGTTCCTGAGGTAGGCTTGGTCATGGGCCAGAGCGACGATGCGGGCACGGGTCTCCGGGAGTACCGCAGGGTGGCCGGACAGAGCCCGTGATGCGGTGGCGACGGAGACTCCAGCGGCCTTCGCCAGCAGGCGCAGGGAGGGTTGGGGAGGCATCATGTAACGCTTCCATCAAACATGACATGACTCAATGCACATTTCACGCATGGTGCAAATTATAGGTGCTAGATATACCTCATGGAGGCGCTGCACCGCAACACCAACCCGTCTCTAACTACCATGCTAACTAAGAACTGTTTTGGCCGTTCCCCCGCGGCTTCTCTGGTTGCGTTCCTGCTCATCGCAGGCAGTTTGTCCGCCCAGTCCAAGTCCCCCGCGTCGCCGGCTCCCGGTGATATAGCCAAGATCCCGGTCGTCTCCGACTCGAACGCGACCGACGATGCCTCGGAAGTTGTGACTCTTTCACCCTTCAGTGTCGTCGACGACAGCAAGGGCTGGGAGTCGTTTAACACGCTCTCGGGCACCCGCCTCAATTCGAAGCTGGAGGATCTCGGCGCGTCCATCACGGTCGTCACCAAGCAACAGATGCTCGACACCGCCGTCCTCGATATCAACGACGTCTTCCGCTACGAAGCGAGCACCGAGGGGACGGATAACTACACGTCCTTCAACCGTAACCGCTCAGGCGGAGTCAACGACCAAGTCGCTTCCGCCCCGCAGCAGGCCAACCGCATCCGCGGTATAAGTAAATCCGGCCAGAGTGCCGGTGGGGCCAACACCGCCTGGGGGAATTTTTCCAGCAACAACAAGATCCCCTTCGATCTCTACAATGTCGATGCGATCGAGGTGTCACGCGGACCCAACTCCAATCTTTTTGGCCTCGGCAATGCGGCCGGCACCGTGAATGTCGTCCCGACTCAGGCCAATCCAGGCCGCCGGACTTTAGGGGTCTCATTGAGAGTGGATGACCGTGGTGGTCATCGTGAGAGCTTTAATTACAATCAACCGCTCGTTTCCGGTAAACTCGCCGTCCGAGTCGCAGCGGTCAATGAAAGCAAGGGGTTTACGCGCAAACCCGCTTCGGAAGACATCAATCGCGAGTTTGTGACTCTGTTCGCCCGGCCCTTCGCGAACACCACGATCCGTGCTTCCTACGAAAGTTACCACGACGCCTATCGCCGGCCAAACTCGATCACCCCGCGTGACACTACCACCGAATGGGTGGCCGCCGGCAGTCCGACCTGGAATCCCGTAACGCGCATGGTGACCCTGGCCAATGGCACGACGAGCGGTCCCTTCAATTCTGATTCGACCACTGTTGCCATTCCCGGTGTGCCGGGCGCCAAGGCCCTTACTTGGTCGGTGCCAACTGGGTTGATCGGTGGCTACAATGGGTTTTATGCTCACCCGAGCGTATACATCGACCAGGCCGGCACGATCGACTTTTTCACGGTAATGCGGACTAACAACCCCGTTACTTCCGCGCTCCCGACCAATCCCATGACCGGCGGTAACAGCTCACTGCGTTACCTTCAGAGCGCCACTTCCATCATGCGCCAGCGCGATGTGCTGGGGCCTACGGGCTTACCCCTTTACATTATTCCCGGCGCATCGGACAAATCGATTTATGACTGGTCTTCGGTCAATGCGATCGCGCCCAACTACGGAATCGATGACGCCGACACGTTCTCTGCTGAGATCGAGCAAATCGTCCTCAACACTCCCCATCACTTATTAGCGGCTCGTGCGGGCATGTTTTCTCAGCATTTCGACCGCTACTCCATCGGTGCGATCGATAATCTGGAAACGGTCATCTACGTCGACGTGAACGAAAAGCAGCTCGATGGGAGTAATAACCCTTATTTCAAACGCCCCTACATCGCGGCATCGGCGGGAAGAATCAATCCGAGTGACGAGGACGTGGACATCGTTTCTGCGGCTCTCGCCTATCAATTCACTCCCACCTCCGATACCATGCCTCGCTGGCTTTCGTGGATCGGCCAGCAGCGCATCGGTGCCCATGCCGAGGTCAACCTGAGAGATGAAAGGAGCTATAACAGCACCGAGCGAATTTCAGACGCGCATGATTGGATTCCCACCGCCAACATTATCACCACCCAGCGACCCGCCCAACGGTTTTATGTGGGAGATAACACCGGACCCGGTATGGATTACGCGCCTGCGCCCATCAACAATATCGACGGAACCTATCCGTTCCGCTGGTATAATAACAAGACCGGTCAATGGGTGACGGAGCAGGTAACAATGAGTCAGCTCCTTGAAAGCGGTCAGGGCGCCCGGCGCCGAACCGAGGTCCGCACCCTGAACGCGACTTGGCAGAGCTTTCTGTTGAACGACCACCTTGTCCTCACCTCCGGTTGGCGCCGCGACCGCCAACAGGCCCGCACCGGGGCGGGGTCCTTTATCAATCCGACCACCGGATTGGCGGACCTCTCCAACGTGGGTATTTTCGGCCCCCTGCTCAATTACCAACCCCCCGCCGAGGGTTCGCCCAAGATCAGTCTGGGTGACTGGGTCGTGCAAGACGGGGACACCAAAACCTACGGTGCGGTAGTCAAGGCCACTCCTTGGCTCAATTTCCACTTCAACAAGTCCGACAGCTTCGCGCCGGAGATCGTGCGCCAGTCGCTCGGCCTAGGCAACGTGCCCAACCCGCACGGCTACTCGACCGAATACGGGTTCAGCATCACGGCGCTTGAGGGCAAACTCAACCTGAGGCTCACCCGCTTCAACACCAAGGAACTCAATTCCCGCGGCAGCGAGATTGGCACGCTCGGCAACCGATCCCTCGACATGGAGGGCCGCGCCAGCAGCCCATCCGCCGTCATCCCGCTGCCGTCCTTCCGCAATTTTGCCACCAATCTCGCCAAGAGTCGCCTAGCTGCGGCCGGAAACCCCAATCCCACCGACGAGCTGCTCCTGACCGAGGTGGCCAAACTGATGGCCCCCTATGGGACCGATCAGGCGAAGAATGAAGAGTGGTTACTACGACTTTCGGGTCGAGACGGCAGACCTCAGACCGTCGGGGTTACCGATGTTAGCTCTGAAGGTTATGAGTTTGAGGCGGCCTACAATCCCACCCCGAACTGGCGCTTCAAATTTACCGGTTCCAAGACTCAAGCCCAGGATGACAAGGTCTCCCACGAGATATACGACTGGTGGCAGACCCGGATTCAAGTCTACGAGAGCTTGCACAGCGACATCGTCCCGGGCGACGGCATGGGACCGACTTGGTGGGATTCGATCCCTCCCGGTGATTCCCGCACACCCCAAACCCGCTACATCCAAGATCAATTTGGTCCTTTCTGGGCTGCGGCCACCAACGAAGGACGGCCTCGCACCCAGATTCGAGAGTATCGCCTGGCCGGACTCACCAAATATGAGTTCACCGAAGGCCGGTTGAGGAATTTCGACATCGGTGGAGCTGTCCGCTGGGAAAGCAAGGCCTCGATCGGTTATCTCGCCGGTCCGCCGGAGACCAGTGGCCCCTATACCGGAGCGGTCCTCTTCCTCGACAATAATAAGCCCGTCTGGGACAAGGCGCGCTCCTACTTCGATTTATCCGCCGGATACAACTTCCGCGTCCACCGCGACAAGGTCCGCGTGCGGGCGCAACTGAACGTCCGCGACGTGTTTGAGAGCGGCCGGCTCCAGGCCGTGGCGGTTAATCCCGATGGCGCGCCCTACGCCTTCCGCATCATCGATCCGCGTCAGTTCATCTTCAGTTTGAACTTCGATTACTGAGCCCAACTGGTCACCGTCGCCATTATCCGGCCGGCGGTGACGGCAGTGCTGATTTTTTAACAGAGTTTCGACGCGGGTGTCGCCGGGGAGAGGAGCACTAGCAGCCTGTCGGACTTAGAAACGAATCTCAATAAGACGGCCTCGAAGGTGCCTCAGTCTCAATCCAATCACTTCGCGGCGAACTTTGAAGTCATCCTTGAGCCTATAGATCGCTTCGAGGGGTTAAGTCCGACCGGCTCCTAGCTGGGCAACACCGATTGCCTGCACCCCTTTTTTCAACCTCCAATCTCGCCGTCATCATGATCGCTGTCCGTTGCCTTCTCACGAGTTTTACCTCCCTCCTTGCGGTCTCCGTCGGCTCAGAGGCCCCGTCGCTGGGTGAATACGACGTGCTGCGTTCGTTCCCTCCCGGCCGACTCGCGTTTTTCAGCACCGGAGACAGGCCCGATGCCCAGGGGTTCACCGGAGGCAACCGGGCAAATAACCAGTGGGTGGAATCTGGTCCGCAGCGGGGCAGTGCCCGCGGCGTGATTGCCGCGGTGGTAGCCGACGATCTTGCGGCCGCCGACGATTGCTGGCGGGGTATTGAGGTAGCCTTTGCTCATCAGCGGGCGGATGGCGGGTTCGACGCCATTATCAAACCGAATGGAGCGTCATCTCGCGAGGGCGGGGCGGCGGTCGAAACCGCGTATTTTTTCCTGCAGGAGTTGGGCCGAGCCATTTTGGTTATCCGCCAGTCGCCGCATGAGGCACATTTTCACGATCGTATCGTTGCGCTGGAGCCGAAACTCCGACGCGCCTGCGACTTCATTTTGGCGGGTTACGATACGATTATTCCCAAGGTCGGCCATACGGTAAACCGCGTCATCATCGCCGCGAAGGCATTTGGCACCTGCGGTCTCGTGGTGGGCGACGACCGGATGTTGGCCTGCTCTCGCAAGCTCATCGCCCATGCCCTCACGCTCCGCGACGCGGAGGGCGTTTTTATCGAGCAGGGGGGGCGCGATTCCAGTTACAACGTCGTTTCCATCCTCATGGGCCAGGTGCTCGCACTTCACCTTCCCCTGCCCGAGTTTGAGGCAGCACTGCCGGCGGCTGCGACCTGGCAGATCACGTGCATCCTGCCCAATGGCGAGGTGGATGTGTCAGGCAACACTCGCACGGGCGTCGGCAAGGAACCCGACGCCTTTTCAGGTCGGACCAAGACGGTAAATTACACCGAGGTGGCGATGGCACTGACGCTTTATGGGACCATTCATCATGATGTTGCCGCGCTTGCCGCCGCCGACCGGGTCGTGGCCTTCATGCAAAGCCCACAATAGCAAAAAATGTTATGGACCGTCGCACCTTTCTCCAGACATCCGGCAGCGCCGCCTTCCTCGGGACACTGGGCTTCACGCCTGTCTTTGCGTCGACCTATGATACTGCGGAGGGAATCCTCCGCGAGTTAGTGCAGGCGAATGATGCGGCAATTTCCCGTCTCTTGGACCGGCAGCAGTGCCGGCCCGGCCACCGCTGGCGGGGTGGCATCATCGACTCCAACGGACTACATACCCCCCGCGGCACTTCAGAGTTGGTTGTTGCCCTCGCTTGTGCGTCCGGCGCTTCCGATTCGATCCATTACCGTTCGCCAGAGCTCGCCGAACCGCTGCTGCTCGCGGTGAATTACCTACTGGCGGTCCAACATGACGACGGGACGATCGACCTCCGGGAGACTAACTTTCGTTCTCCGCCAGACACGGCTTTTTGCCTGGAGTCTCTATGCCCCGCTTGCGTCCTCTTGCGGGCAAACTCGGATCCCGCGTTCGCCCCGGCTACTGCCGCGTTGGGCAGGTTCATTGTTCGAGCGGGTGAGGCGCTGATCACCGGCGGCGTCCACACGCCGAACCACCGCTGGGTCGTCTGTGCGGCACTCGCTTCCGTGCACGCCCTGTTCCCTGATCCCCGCCTGTTGGCCCGCGTTGACGCGTGGTTGGCCGAGGGTATCGATCTCGATATCGATGGCCAATACACCGAGAAAAGCACCGCCATCTATTCGCCGGTCGTTGACCGGGCCCTGCTCACAGTGGCACGCCTGCTCGACCGGCCCGAACTCCGTGCACCTGTCCGCCGCAATCTCGAAATGACCCTCTACTACGTGCATCCCGACGGGGAAGTGGTCACCGAAGCCTCACGCCGACAGGATCGCTTCCAGCGTGGCAGTATGGCGCGTTACTACTATTCATACCGCAGCATGGCGCTGCTTGACGGTAACGGCCGTTTCGCGGCGATGGCCCGGCAGATCGAGCGCACGGCACGTGGACAGTTTGGGGGAGAGTTGTCCGCACTGCTCACCGAGCCGGAACTGCTGGCACCGCTGCCCGCCGATCTGCCACTGCCCACCAACTATGCCCGGATCTTTACCGGGTCGAACCTAGCGCGCATCCGCCGTGATATGGTGAGCGGGACAATCCTCGCAACCAACACCACACTCTTCTCGTTCCGCCATGGCCAGGCTGCACTCGAGGCGGTGCGGCTCGCCAGCGCCTTTTTCGGCAAGGGGCAATTTAGCGCAGACACTCTGCAATTCAAGGACGGTCGCTATATCCTGCGCCAAACTCTGGAAGGACCTTATTTTCAACCGCTCAGTCCGGAGCAAATCGCCGCTGGCGAAGCCGTGCGGATGGCACCCAATGGCACACTGGCCACCGACAGCCGTGAATTGCGGGCGCGAAGTAACATCCAGACCCTTGAATCCGTGGTCGAGATCACCGAGTCGGCGGGTCGGTTCCGGCTTGCGATCATTGTCGAAGGCACCGACGAAGTGCCGGTCGCTCTGGAGCTCGCCTTTCGGCACGGAGGCACACTGCAAGGCGTCAAGCCGGTCGCTGGGGTGAAGGACGCCTTCGTTCTCGAGTCCGATACCGGCCGTTATGTGGTTGGCAACGACACCATTGCCTTTGGTCCCGGCCGGGTTGAACACACCTACGTGCAACTCCGCGGCGCATTGCCGAAGTGGGACGGGCTCAGCGTGTATCTCACTGGCGTTACGCCCTTCAAAACCACCCTCACTATCAGCTGAGTCGGCACACGGATTCATCCCGGCTTCGCCACGGAGTTTCAGGTGAAGTGGTAAGGTAATCTATTCGTCTCGCCTTGCGGGATTCGTGGTGAAAAACAGCGGACTGTTAGGGTTGTTCTTCAGCTGGGCAAAGGCACTCGCATTATCACCCCTTTTATGATGGGTAATGCCATTTGGCACGGTTTCTTTATATCGCGTGTCTCGACACGCAGAAACCCGGATGCGCGGGTGTAGGCAACCGCCTCTGTGGGGGCGGACGGTGGACACCCCGACTCAGGAGTCTGGTCAGGAGCTTGCAGGGAGGTGCCTTCGATCCATTCGCTTTCGACCATTTCGACGCGGGGCGGGGTGGGGATGCCGAAGTCGCGATTGGCGATGCGGGCGGCGAGGAGTTCGACCGCCCAAGCACTCATGAGGTAATTCCAATGGGGTCATGTCGTGATATGTGAATTACGTCTACGCTCCCGATACAGATAAGCACGCGCTGAAGTAATTCCAATGGGGTCATGTCGTGATATGTGAATTACGTCTACGCTCCCGATACAGATAAGCACGCGCTGAGGCGGGTTTCCCAAAGTTTAACACCCGAGCCCACACCTCTTCGTTTCTTACAGGGCGACTCTGAACGCCTTCGCCGCGCCGACCGAGCCAAACAACGTCCGACCGCTAGTTCCCTCGGTTGAAAACGTGGTAGATTGCTCCAGGATACTCAATTCGTGCTCGTCGGGCCATAAACCCTGATCAAATCACTCGAGACTCAAATTACAAAAATTCAGTTATCACGACATGACCCCGTCTATTTGCAAAAATTCACTTATCACGACATGACCCCGTCTATTTGATACGACATGACCCCGTCTATTTGATGACCCCGTCTATTTGCCTGACCCCGTCTATTTGCCGTAGAGAGGTTCGCCCCTACCCCAACCACTGAGGCGCCCCGCTTGCGTTATAATTCGTCAGCCAACGCGACTTTCCATGACACATGCTTTGGCGAACGCCTCATGTCGTCTCGGGTTCGCCCCAGCTCTCTCGTCGTCCAACATCCGCGCTTCGAGACGCCGTTGGTAGTCCTTCCACCCACTCGGCAAGTCCGGAATTCCTAAAGTTTCCAGCCAATCCTGAGGCTGTAATCCAGAGAACCGAGGTCCTTTCTTGAGCAGCAAAAGACTAATCCATCGGAAGCTCCCCCATTGACTCATCGGCACAATCCCTGCCCGCACGGGATTGAGATGAATGTAGTCGGCGGATCGAACGCTGCACCCTTGAGAACATGGCCGTGCGGTTGTCGTGCGCGCCAACACGCATCCCGACCACGACACCCTTTGCCACCCTTTCGCCGAGAGAACGCGGCGCTACTGCAGAGTGTCTTCGCGCAGACCCTGGAGATGGCGCCTCGTTGCCAAGCACTCAAGTTGGGCAACACACTTTGGCGATCGATGCAACCAAGGTCCTGGCCAACGCCAGCAAGCACGCCGCCGTGAGCTACGCGCATGCCGAGCAAACGATACCGTTGCTCGATCAGGAAATCGAGCCACTGCCGGCCACCGCCGCCGGCCGCGCCCTGTCTAGACTGCGACAGCAAACCGTCGAACCGGTCGTTGGCATTATCACAGCGGCGATGGGCTTTCGACGCTTAAGTCTGCGCGGCCCTTAAAAAAGTAAACCTGGCATGGGACTTGGTGTGCCTGGCCCGACAACGGGCGCCGCCTGACATGCACACCCTTAAAATCAATCCCCCATGGGCGTGAGCGGGCGCGGCGGCGCGCAGGAGCTTGGTTAATTGCCCGTCCGCGACCTCTCGGCGGACGGTTCCTCCGGCCCAAGTTCTCCTTTGCCGATCAGTCGAGACCTAATTAGTTCTACTTAGTTAAATTAATGAGAGTTCAATCATCTAAGTGAAGGCCGATGGTTTTGCCGCGTCTGCGCTCGATATCTTTGGCTCTTAATTGGTGGCGCGCCTTGATCTGCCGATAGATTTCGTCGG
>Ga0209491_10011184_pt1 | contig 10636 bp, 11 predicted proteins | sample BON02_FD_187213 | JGI IMG/M metagenome (GOLD analysis project Ga0209491, IMG submission 187213) | Freshwater microbial communities from Lake Bonney liftoff mats and glacier meltwater in Antarctica - BON-02 (SPAdes) (version 2) | ecosystem: Environmental > Aquatic > Freshwater > Ice > Glacier...
ACTTCAGTTCACCAGTGATCATCGCGTGGTCCGCCTCTGTTGCATAGCCATCGGACTGACTGTAGGCGGCGGCAGTGTGGGCCGACGAGGGTCAAAGCGCCGACCCACAGATTGCGGCTTCAACGAGCGGGCTGGGTCATCATCTGCACGGCCGTCGCCCGGACCACCTTGCGGTGCCCCTCGTCGGTTATCTCCTGCCACGGCCTGGTGGGGTCTTTTTTGACCACGGCCAGCAGCGCCCGACCACCTGCTCAGTCCCAGTCGTGTTGGGGAACATCGACGGCGGCATCAAAAGCCAACTGCTGCCACGCCGGACGCTGCCTGGCCGGTCGTGAAGCCCTCGTAAAGTAACTGGTCGATCAGACCCTGGCGGGAGAACGATGAGAAGTCGAGATACGACTGCGCCGATTTCGCTGCCTGCTCATTCCAATCGACGGTGATGTTGGAGACGGCGAACGCAGCGTCCGTTTTGCTGTAGCCCTCATAGATCAACTGGTCGATCAGACCAGACTTGGAGAAGGCGGAGAAGTCGAGATAGCTCTTGGCGCTGCCGATGGCGTTGAGTTGACCGATTGTCATTTCCGCCAGGGGGCATCGGTTTCGATTTTCCCGTCGAGCCGATCAGCCGCCAGTGCCACATAACGGTCGATCTCCTCGGGCGTAAAGGGTTCGGCTCCGGTGAGTTCCTCTCGTGCTGAGTAAAACTCGAGCGCCGTGATTGCGTTACCGATCTGCACGACTGCGAAGTCCATATGGACCTCAACCACGAGCTCGATCCCAGCCGCCTCCGATGTAAAGTCGCCCGTGACTCCGTATCCGATCACCTCGTCGCCGACAGCGGACAGGTCAAGACTCGTCACCCTGACGTCCTCAAAACTCGTGAACCCAAGTTTGACGATTCGGCGGATGCAGTCGACGTGCTCAATGGCGCCGTGAGCGACGGCACGAGCAACATGAACTGGCAACAGGAGACGTTTGCCTATGCGGAGGCACATGACGGAGACACGTGGGTTGGTGTGACGACGAATCAAATGGTCATGCCGACACCTGGTGGATGGCTGATCCACCCTGACCACGTTCCCGCCCCGATGCCCCAGACACCGGACGATGCGGTTCGTGCACCTGATGGTGGGTTGGCGGGTGACGGGACTGGGATTGGCGACGGAGGGTCAAGTAAAGAAAGTGATGTTCCCTCGGGATCGACGGTCAACTCTTTCTACGCACTTTTCGACCTTGATCGCCTGCGTGGTGCTGCGCAGTTAGCCGACATACTTGAGCACGTCGCTGCCGTCTCGGCGAGAACGTCACGCTTTCGCTCGAGCTCAGAGCCGAGAACGCCGGCGGCTATGATGATGCGGCTCAGCGAGTCGTGAGTGAGAATGCTGCCAATCTCGGTGCAAGTGGAGCCGAGTTCGAATAACCGGCCAAGGCTTCGTGCGGTCACAGCGACGAAGTGCCGACGTGTGCGATCTGGTTCGAAGATTCCGCGAGAAACGAGAAGGCTATGAGTCAGAGCAGAACATTACGAGCTGGATGGACAGCTGTCGGCTGTCTGATCCTTGCCTCGTGCGGAGGAAGTTCAGGCGGATTGGCTGGGGAGGAACCGTCCGATACTGCAGAGTCTGCCGTCGAGGCTGCGGCGTCGACCGAAGCTCCCGATTCGTCTACAAGTCCTGCGACGATGCCGCCTTCAACCGAATCCGAACCGGCGGACACCACCACGACGTCTACGACGACGATCCCGGTGTCGAGCGGGATCGTTGGCGCTCCGGCTGGGCTGACCGGGACACGCAGCGACCCGGTGCCAGTGGGAGAGATCGCCGACCTTGGTGATGGTTGGCGGTTGCAGGTGATCGGCGTAGCCGACGACGCGACCAGCGTCGTGATGGACGAAAACCAGTTCAATGATCCACCGGTTGAAGGCACCAGATTCTCCTTCGTCACCGTTGCCGTTGGATATTATGGCACTGACGATCCGACCACGCCTTCCAGTCCAACCATCGAAGCAGTCGCCTCGGCAAACTCCGAGCTCGACGCGTACGGCTGCGGCGTATTCCCCGATCGCCTTGAGACTTACATCGACGTGTTCGCTGGCGGTGTCGTCACAGGCAACTTGTGCTTCGTGACGACCGAGGCGGACACCGGCATGATGCAGCTGTACGCCTCAAGCGGCTATGGGAACAACGACGTGTTTCTCGATGCCTCAGCATCACCGACCGGCGTTGCTGTGATGCCGACTCTTCGCGGAGTACACGACAGCAAGGCCGCTGACGGACGCCTTAACCCAGTCCCACTCGGAAGCCCCGGCGACATCGGCGACGACTGGACTTTGACTGTCGACACCCCGATGGTCGATATCACTGATGCCGTGATGGCCGAGAATCGGTTCAACGACCCGCCCCCTGACGGGTATCGGTTCGTCGCAGCGGATATCACACTTACCTACAACGGTGAAGCCAAGGCCTCCGGCTTCGACGTCACGATCAATGCCTCGGGCGACAGCAATGTCCAATACGGAACTAACTGCGGAGTTACCCCGAGCGATATCGACCTGTACGTCGATGTGTTCAGCGAAGGCACGATCTCCGGCACAACGTGCTTCGTCGCCCCAGCCAACGACATCGGTTCAGAGTTCATCTACGCAGGCACCGGATACGGCAGCGACTACAAGGCATTCGCTGCATCAGTCACTAGCGCTGCCGAGCTACCAGCTGATTCGCCCGCAGAAGAGGCCGGACTTATGGACTATCGAAGCGATGGCATCATCGACACCAAGGAGTGGGCGGCGATTACTCAGCAGACGATCGGTGCCGAAGAGGCCGACGATCTGGCGACCCTGCTCCTGTCGGAACCTGAACTCCTAGTTAGCTTCGCTACATCAACCTGTGGCCTGTACGAGCTGGGCATGAGTCGCAGTGGGGCTGCTGATGCCCTTGGATCGTTCTTGCCGCAACCGAAGACGGCGGACGAATTCATTCTGAATTTGATTGCGTCGACGACCGCAGTTCACATCGCGTCGTACCTGTGTCTTGAAGATGATCCCGGCAGCGGCTTTGACTCGACGATGCCCGACGTTGAGTATGAGCCCGGGGAGGCCATCTTGGACGTATTGGCTGCCCGGTGACCGAGTAGCTATTCCGACGCCACTCCGATCCGATCGGCTCGCCCACCTCTGAGCATCGCTCGGGCGCTCGCACGACGCGTCGGTTCCCTACAGTCGGCTGGGGCCGATCGAGAATCGACGCCGTCGAGATCAGCGTCGAAGGCTGCTTGTCCGAGCGGCACTGTGCGAAGCGCCGCTGGGGTGCGCGCCGAAGCGCCCGGGATCGGTGACAACGCGTTGCAAGCGAACTTCTCGGCCAACGTCATTCTCCGGCCGCCATCCGTACGGTCGAGTTGGCGGCCTCACGGGACAACCTAGACACGCGAGCCTCGGCGAGAGCTTCGGCCAGTGTCTGCGTCTGGGTGGCAGCTTCGAGGTCAGACACTGTTGCAAGCACCTGAGCGAGCTGCCGACTGATCGGTGCAACGACGTGTTTTGGTAGATCCCCGGCGTCCAACTCAGTCGCCAGCCGGTCGGCCAACGCGTTGAGTGCGATGATCTGGTCCCGGGTGGCCACGGCGGCGACCATGTTGGTCGGTGTCTCATCGTTGGGTTCGTAAGTCATAATAATTTGCCTCTCTAAGGGTGAAATTAGGCCTGGGGTGTATCTATGCGAATGGGGTTAAATATCGTGCCTACAGGGCAAGGAGCATCAAATCTGGCTCTTCTGGTCGTAATCCAGCGATATCGCATCCTTTGCTGACAGCGCATTGTAAATTCTTCCCGTGATCGGGGTGCTCTCGCTGAGCATGGGCACCAAAAAAACCGCACTTGCTTACGGAGAGCGATCGGGTAGCGCTCGTCGTCGTCACGATCGGCGTCGACATCGGGCGGCCAACGTCGAGTGCCGGGCCTCGTTATCGGCACGGTCGTAGCATTGACGGCATGCCCACACACGGAGCCACAGCCAGCGAGCGCGGTGCCGCCCTCGGATGGACAGTGATCGACGGCGGCGTCACAGCGCATGCTGTGCCTGCCCCTCGTCGGGAGCCCGCCCCGATAGTGCGTGACCCCGAGCGATCCGGTCAGCCGTATCAACGCTGAGCAGGATCTCGCCGCCGTCCTCGATGTCGAGGAGTATTTCGAACGCAGCGTTCACGTTGCTGGCCAGGTTTTGTGCCCGCCGGAACACTGGGTCGTCGTCGTCGTCGCCCGGACAGACCCATTCGCCGTCACCCTCGCGGAGCCGTTCGATCGTGATCGTGGCGCCGTCGTCGTCGAGGACTGTGCCGGACATCTCGTCGGTGACGTAGCGGGCACCGGCCGAGCGGGCGATGTGCACGAGGTCCAACACTTCGATCTCGATCAGTCGGGCCAGCGCCGGACGCCACAGCGCGGAGTCGGTTCCGGTGACGTAGGAGCGGTGATCGGTGCGGCGGAACATCCGGTCGGCCCAGATCGGGACGCCCGAACTGTTGAGCAGCGCCACCGGGTCGTCGTCAGTGATCCGCCAGTGAGTGATCGGCCAGGCGATGAAGCTCGGTGTGGTGTGGCTCTCGACGGCCAAGAGCCACAGGTCGCTGTCGGCGGCGATCACTGTCGCCACGCCTGGAATGATTGTTTCGGTCATGTTGTCTTCCTTCTGATTGGTGCTGGCTTGTGTTTCTTCTTGTCGTCTCGACCTGGGCGGTTCCCGTTCCGCCCTTCTAAGGGGGCGGAACCGTGGGAACCACTGGGCTCAGGAGTGGTTCCGGAACCCTCCGGAACCACCTGGGAACCACCAACGCCGCCGTGGCGTTCTCCCTGGCCAGGCGGTATTTCGCGTGGTTCCCGACCCTCGGAACTACCGCCCTCTGAGTGCGTGGTTCCCGAAGTGGTTCCGGGGTCGCCAGTCCCGGCGTCGTTCAGATCGTCAATCCAGGGGTCGGCGTAGGCCCTCACGAAGCGGAACTCGCGTGCACGGTTCGATCCCGACTGCTCCTCGATGTGGCCCCGGTTGCGGGCAGTATCGAGGGCCTCGCCGATGGCAGCGTTCCGGCCGGTGACCTCGTCACGGACGCTGCGGAGCGACAGCCAGTCGGGCGTGCAGGCTCTCACGGCGTCGACGACGGCGCGCACCAGCGCCTCCTCCTTGCGGTGCTGCCGGTCGTCGGCCGATGCCATCGGTTCGAGCTTCAGGAAGCAACTCGACGACACCATGGTCATCACGAGGTCAGCAACGTCCTCACCACGCTTGTAATTGCCGTGGCGGTCCTTCCCGCAGCGGAGCCGCGCCCGGCCGCCGTTGTGGATGTCGAACGGGTCGATGGAGTGCATGTACCACGACACCCCGGTGATCGCTGCCCGCTTGCGCTTCGAGCCCGAAGGGTGGAGCGGGTTGTCTGCCGACTTGGTGATGTGGTCGATGTGGGTTACCCCGCACCCGGCCTCCTGGATCAGACGACGGCTGACGTTCCTGATCCACGGCCCGACCTCGTTGTCGTTGTTCTCGTCAACCGAGTTGAGACTGAACGCCTCGCCGAGTGAGTCGATGAACACGTGAGCGACTTTGTGCTCGACCGCAGCGTTCACGAGCCGGTCGACGTTCGGTCGGCCGAAGGCGTCGGTCGGATGGATGAACACCACGCCACGGCGGATCTGGTCGTCGGTGACTCCGATCTGTCGGAGCCGTTGGATCAGTGGGGCGGGGCTGTCCTCGATATCGACAACCATCACCGACGAACCCTTCGCCAGCAGTTCGGCCACAGTCTGGACCACCAACATGGTCTTGCCGGTTCCAGAGTCACCGTGGACCTCGTTCAGCCGCGACCCGTACAGCAGTGCCTTGCCGTTCGTCATCATGAGCAGGTCGGGCGTGATCTCGACCACCTCGCCGTCGAGGTACTCGCCGAGGTCGATCGGTTCGAACGACGACACCTCGTCGTCCTCGCCGGCGTCAGATTCGGCGTTACTCGCCTTCTGCCGGTATTCGTCATGCTGCTGCTTGCGGAGTGCACGCACCTGCGAGAGGACCGAGTCGGGCCAGTCGCACAACGGGTTGTCCGGATCCACGACGGGCCATGCCACCGTGGCGTCCTCCACCATCTTCATCGCCGTGGCATGGTCAGTCCCGAGCCGACCCCGTGCCAGCACGTCGGCTGGTGAGTACGACTCGCCTGGCTCGGCCCACTCGACGGACGATGAATGGACCGTGAGCGAAGGCGTGCCACGGCCTTCGGCACCGTTCGCCGAGGATGCTGAGTCAGCGTCGGGCCGCAGCCAGTACGTCCAGTCGTCGAACGACTTGCCAACGCATTCCCAGCCGTCCGGCAGCACGTCGGTCCATTCGAGCCGTCCGTCGATGATGGCGTGAGCGAGCACGTCGGCGGTGTCGGTCGGCGGCTCCTTGTCCCAGTCCCGCACGTCACCGGAGTGCTCCTTCGGCTGCCGTGGCTCGCCAGCCTTCTTGAGCCTCGGCTTGATGTCGGACACGGCACGGAGCCGCTCGAACTTTGCGGTGAGGTCGTCGAGCGTGATCGGGTGTGGTGCGAAGTCGTCGGCCAGGTCGCCGCGGCCGTGACCGAGCATGACGGCGTACTGGCCGTGACCTCGGTACTCGGCGAGCAATGTCAGCTCGCCGTCGGCGCCGACCGACGACACGAGTTTGCACCCGACCCCGGTCGGTGCCGGTTCGTCGATGACCCGGAGCCAAGCGTGCATGCCACCCGACGGGCTCGGCCGCTTGCACGTGTCCGGCAGTGCGTCGAGTTCGCTGCGGATCAGCTCACCCTTCTCGGTCTTATCGGCCATCCCCTCGGCCTCAACGTCGTAGGTGACGAGTTGGAGCGGTCCACCGCACGTCACCGCCCAGCCGACGGCCATCGCTTCCCACCGGTTGATCTTTGCACGCGTCGGCTGGACCTTGACGTAGTCGATGCCGCCGAGCCGCCACTTGGCACCCGGGCGCTTGTCGCCGTCCGTCGGCAGGAGGTGGTAGCCGAGTCCGTGGAGTCGCTCAACGTCGTCACGCCTCCAGTCGGCGCTCATCGTGGGCCGCCGAGCACTATGGCAACGGACCCGATGGCGTCAGCGGTGTCGATGATCGAGCCTGGGTGACTGTCCCAGAGGTCGGCTTCGTTCGTAGTGGGGGTGTATTTGGTCATTGGAGATCTCCAGTTGTTGGGGAGATCCCGCTCGGTCCGAGAATTTGCGTAGACTGCAGGCAGTTTCAAAGGTGCCTCTGGTCCCGCTCGTTCCCTCTCGGGACGTGCGGGATCAGTGCGTTGCAGGGCCTGCGGTGGTCGGTGCGGCGGCGCTCATTACGCCACCACCTGGGCATTGGCTGGGACTTCCATCCCGAGCACGGCGTACACGTCCTCGATCGGGATCCGAACGGAGGTGCTGCCGCGGACCTGGATCCGGCGAAGCTCGCCGCGGGAGCAGAGTTGGTAGATGTGAGCCCTGCTGCAGTCGAGCATCTTGGCGGCGGTGATCGGACGGACGGCGAGCGGTTGGGATACCGGGCTCAGGCGTGCGGTCATGGCAGTGTCCTCCTAAGGACTTGCATGACCAGTCCGGGGCCTCTCGTCGAGCGAGTTCGGCCGATCCCGGTTCCAAGGAAACGAGGTCTGCTGCAACGAGTGCGGTGACCTGGCGACAAGCATAGACGATCCCAGCGCCTAGAATGACAACCATGGCATTTACCGTCGAGGAGATCAGCGAGCTGCGCCGGGAGAACTACCGGCAGGCGCTGGACGCACTCGGCCAGCCCGCTGACGAGCAGACGGCCAGCAAGGCCCTCAAGGCTGCGGACCTGATGACGCAGAAACAGGTCGGTGACGCGATGGCGTGGCAGCGGTACAAGAGCCAGTCATGGACTGAGGGTTCTGGCCGCAATCCGTTCAAGCTGCCGCACAACATCAACGACCGTCGGTCGGCCAAGCGCCGCCGGGCGTCAGCCTGACGTAGCCCAGGTCGACGGGATCGACACGACCGGGCGTAGACGGTGACGGTACGTCTCGTCCACCATGCGAGTCGTCGTGTGCCCGAGCAGGTCGGCGATCAACTCGTTCGGCACACCCTCGTCGGACAGCAGGCTGGCGCACGAGTGCCGCAGCTCGTTCGGCTTGATCACCGGCACCTCGGCACGTCGACATACCTCGGCGAGCTGCTTACGGACGTTCGGCGGCGACAGCACGTTGCCGGTCGGTGAGGTGAACACGAGCCGGTCATCAACCCAACTCGTCGCCGCCATCCGCTCAACTCGTTGAGCCTTGCGGTGATCATCGAACCAGACAGCGAGGTCGGGCTGCAGCGCAATCGTCCTCTTCGCCGCCGCGGTCTTGAGGTCGTCGGACAGGGTGGCCCTGTTCTTGACCATGCGAACACCTCGGGTCACGTTCACGGCATCGTCGCCCACGTCGTCCCAGAACAGCCCGGCCGCTTCACCAGGCCGTAGCCCGAGCCGCAGCGACAGTGCGAGCATGAGTCCATTGCGTTCGCCTCGGAGCACGCCGAGCAGTGTGCGTGCCTCAGTAGGGGAGAGGGAAGTGCGCTCGGCTGTACGGGTCGCTGACGGTGGGATCGTCGCATCCTTGGCCACGTTGCGTGGAAGGTCACCGCGCTTGACTGCGAACTGCAGCGCCTGGGACAGCGTGCCTCTGAGCTTGAGCATCGAGGAGCGCGACAGGCCGTCGGCGGTGAGCTGGTCGAGCATGTCGTCAACGTGGCGCACCGTGAGGGTCGCGGCCTTCCTCTTGCCGATCGATACCTTGATCCGGTCGGCTGCCCAGCGATGCAGCTCCACGGTCTGCGGTGCCCGGTCCCGGCCCGCCAAGTCACGCTCAAACCACTCGTCGATGACCTTGGTTACGGTGAGGCCCGTGGTCTTCTGGTCGGTCTGTCCGTCGGACTTGAGTAGGGCGCTGATCGCTGCCCGGGCGGCAGTCTTGTCTTTGCCGTAGACCGTGCGGCGGTGCCCGTCGATCGCGATCTGTCCGGTCCAGTCACCTCGGTCGGGCCGCTCGTACACGGTCCCGGTTCCTCGTGGTGCTCTTTTCTTGGCCATGACGGTCCTCCCAGAATGACTGCTTAATTGACTGCTTACCGCATGGACAACTATAGACACTAGTAGACAGAAACACCAGCGTAAGAGCCTCCTAGCAGGTGCTTCACCCTCTCTGGGGGACAAGGGGTCGCAGGTTCAAATCCTGTCAGCCCGACGTACGAAAGTCCTGGTCAGAGGTTGTTTCCTCCGACCAGGACTTTCTTTGTTTTCGGCGAGGGGGTTCTTCGGGGGGTTCTTCGAGTCCGATTCTGGTTCGGCAAATCGGCCCGAATGAGTACGATGCGAGCGTGGACCTGATGTCGTTGATCGAGACTCGCCCTGGCGTGCGGAGCGGAAAGCCGACCTTCGTTGGCACACGCATCACGGTCTACGACGTCCTCGAGTACCTCGCTTCGGGGATGACGTCTGAAGCGATCGTGGCCGACTTCCCTGAACTCACCGGCGACCATGTGCGAGCGGCACTCGAATTCGCTGCCAATCGCGAACACCGTCTCGCCTCGCCGGCGTGAAGCTGCTGTTCGATCAGAACCTGTCGCGCCGTCTCGTCAGCCGCCTCGCATCTGCGTTCCCTGAAACTGCGCACGTCGCCGAGATCGGACTTGATCAAGCAACCGATGAGGAGATCTGGGCCCACGCAGGTGCCGAAGCCTTCGCGGTGGTCTCGAAGGACTCGGACTTCCGTCAACTCGCATTCCTCCACGGGCCGCCACCGAAGGTCGTTTGGCTTCGGGTGGGAAACGTGCCGACCGATGCGATCCACGAGCTAATCGCCGCTTCGGTCGCCGTTCTCGAGGCCTTCGACCACTCCGATGAAGAGGCGTTGCTCGTGCTCGACAGCAAACGGTTGAACGCGAGCGAATGACACTCGACCTCTACTGAGCGTCGGATCGCGAGGCGACGAAGCGTTCGAGGTGTTCAATCGAGAATCGGACACTCCGGCCGATTCGGATAGGCACGAGTTGATCGGTCCAGATGAGTTGGTAGATCGATGATCGACTCAATGCGAGCATCTCGGCCGCTTGGCCCACAGTGACAAGCAGCGGCCGCTGTCGGGTTGGTACCTCGTGCGATGTGATTGACGCTGTCGTGCTCATGCACATGTCAAGGCGTGCAACTCGACAGCGAGGGACATCGACGCACTCCTGCGGGCACTGTTGCATTGAGCCACTATGACGGTCGAGTCGTTGCGGTCTGTCACTCTATGTGGTGGTGGTGCTGGGCGTCAGTGTCGTTCGAGGCCTACTGGCGCCACTGTCGGCGGCCGGAGTTCGCGCTGGATGACTCAATGCAACAGTGCCATCACAGCTCAGAACAACGTCGCGGCGAACGGCTGCCGACCGATCGGATCGGCACGTCGGTGCTTGGCCACCCGCCCAGAAACCCGCTGCCGACGGCCGATCGACGGTCGGACGTGAATAGCGATATCGTCTGATACCAACCAGTTGAAGGAGCGAACGATGAGCGACATTCTGATCCGAGATGTGCCCGACGATGTGTTGGCGGCAATCGACGTCAAGGCGCACACGGCTGGCTTGTCTCGCACCGAG
>Ga0209491_10011186_pt1 | contig 10633 bp, 9 predicted proteins | sample BON02_FD_187213 | JGI IMG/M metagenome (GOLD analysis project Ga0209491, IMG submission 187213) | Freshwater microbial communities from Lake Bonney liftoff mats and glacier meltwater in Antarctica - BON-02 (SPAdes) (version 2) | ecosystem: Environmental > Aquatic > Freshwater > Ice > Glacier...
GTCGACGCCCCCCCCTCCTTCCTCCCTCCTCCTCCCCCTCCCTTCCTCCCTCCCGCTGCCCCCGTTGTCGCCGCCTTCCATCCCCTCCTCGCCGCGCCCGCCGAGCCTCCCTCCAAATCCCCCTCCTCCTCCCTCCCTCCCTCCCTCCACTCCTCATCGTCATCCACCGGGTTCTGCTGCAAGTGATACCGTCTTCTCCCCTTCCATTGCCGCCAATGCACCGGCGCGCCCTTAAAATTCGGATTACCCGTCGTGCCAAACGCCACCCAATAATCAGCCATCATCGACGCAAGCTTCTCGTCTGTATCCGCCTTGACAAACAACCCCCACAGCACATTAGACACCAAATCCTTGATCGTCGAAGCATTGCGATCCTCGTACCCCATCGCGTACTGCTTATGAATCACATCCAAATTATTGAACACAAACGGCAACTCCGACGTATGACAACTCAACCCATGACACTCCGGGTACCCCGGCACCCTTGTCGGATGCGAGAATTGAAATACATACACAGGCGCCGCTGCAGCCCCCACGCTCTTCTCTTGCAGTAAATGAGCAGCTCGCCAGGTAGGGCACCGAAACATGTAATCATTCAAGACGATAGATAAAACAGGACGGTAATCGATTCGCTTTGACCCCTGCCTTGCCACCTCCTTCTCCACCATCTCAGCATAATGCCGTATAATCTTGGGCGCGCTCTCCCGAAACAACACAAAGATAAAGCCCCAATACAAGTACTTGGGCATGGGAAACGGGAAAATATTATACACAAACATATGTCCCTCATCCTTACAACTCCCCAAAATCACCGGCACTTTATTCACAAAATCCCGTGCCTCCAACGCCTTCAAAGGCTGCCTCACCGTTATCGGCACCGCCTCCCTCTGCCTCCCCCCACTTACCTCCGCCGCCCGCCACCAAGGACCCTCCTTAACCACTGGTCCCCAGGTGAAAAAATCACCCACACTCCGAGGAAGCCCATGTATACTATCCTGCACCTCCAGCAGCTCCTCCACCGGCTCCTCCTGCAAGCATTTCAAATCATAACAATCCACCCCCTTCTTCACGGCCTGCCCCAAAAAATTCGCGACCGTCAAACTCCGATAGTGGTACGAAAACGGATTACTCTGCATAATCACCCGATGAAACAACCTCCCCTGTCCCTCCATCATCAAATGCTGGCCCACCGACATCGCTCCCGCACTCTCCCCAAACAAAGTTACCTGATTCGGGTCCCCACCAAACCCTCTAATATTCCTCTGCACCCACTCCATGCAAAACCTCTGATCCTGCAGTCCGTAATTCCCATATAACCCATCATCAACCGACACCATGAAACCCAACGCGCCCAAGCGATAGTTACAACTCACGATCACCACCCCCTTCGCTGCTAAATTCTCTCCATAATACTCAGCTTTCGATGAGCCGCCTTGTTGGAAGGCACCACCATACAACCACACCATCACCGGGACTGGCTTTTTCTTCGTTGCTGTTGAGGGGGTCCAAATATTGAGAAACAAACAATCTTCACTTAGGACCTTGGGCCGGTCCGCGTTGTGCAATTTGCCTTGCATGCACTCGGCGCGGAAGTAGGTGGCGTCGTACGGTTGTCGTTTATCCCATTTCTTGCCCAGGATTCGAGGAGCCGCAAAGCGCAGCTCGCCCACCGGCGGGGCAGCGTAGGGAATGCCCAAATAAAAGCTGACCTTGTCTTGCGTAAACCCCTGCACGGGCCCCGATTCGGTGTCGACAATCACGCGTTTTGTCCACCAATTGCTCGGCGTCACAAAGTTTCGCCAGGCCCACGCCATGGGGAGGCCGCAAGCTAAGGCCAGCAGCAGCCCCAGGGGTAAGGCGCGCCCTAGCAGATGCAAGCCCGTTATCCGCAGGAAGAATCGCAGCATCCGGGCCAGCGGGCTCAGCAGCCCGCCTCCTCCTCCCCCTCTTCCGCTGCCGACGCCTCTGGAAAAGGCGCCCATGATTCTAGGTTGGTGTGGCTTTCCCACGACCACCTCTGCCTCCTCCTTCCTTCAACTCAGAATGTGTCAAGCAAGCGTAGGGCAAGGGGACTTGCGGCCGGCCAAGTGCAGGTCAGGTCACGCGCCGCGGCACTGAGGACGACGACGCTGGCAGCAAGGATCCCCTCTACGTCTGGCCTTAGGCGTTGGGCGTGCCTGTGTGTGTGTGGTGTAGAGGGGTGGAGATCGGCGTGAGTGATGCTTCTATGCGGGGAGAGGAGGCACACGCGTCCCCCCCTTTTACTTCTCCTCTGTACGAGCGTGCAATGCAAGCGACTGCCTTCGGCACAGCAGGCATTATCGTGTGCGTATGTCGAGGCGTCCTTTTTGGGGGCTGGTGGACTAACGTGCATGCATGTATTGTGTGAGCGCATACAGAGGAGCATTCGCCGGGTATGGTGGCATTCATGCACCCGAGCCGCCGCGCTTGGGCTTGTGGAACTGTGCCACACGAGATTGTGCTTGGTCAAAGTAAACTTTACTGGTGTAATGCAAGCACGCAGCCTCATTTTGTATTGGAAGAATGACATACAAAGGTCTCCCAACTTCTTTAATTGGCTCTCACGCAGACACCACGCCCCGCGACCGGAGAGAGGAGATTGATTGGTTTTTGCATTTTAATGACCACAACACCACACCTCAATCTCCATCATATTTACACCAGGCACTTTGCAATGCCGGTGCTCTCTCCGCCTCCACCCCCGCCGCCGCCATCCCCGTCGTCCCCCTCTTCTTCTACCCCTCCAGCCGCCGCCGCTGTTCCCACTCCTACTCCTTCCTTCCCGCGATGCGCCGTGTTCCTGATGACGCTCTCTACCGTTGTCATTTTCTTGCTCCTGGTCCTGCTGCTGCGCCCCATGACACAACCATCGTGGCCGATGCCCTCGTCGAGTCGAATCGTTGAGAACGAGCCGTGGGAGGTCAGACGCTCCCTTCGAGGCGGCAACATGCTCGTCCCCACCACCAGCAATACGAACGACGGGCAAGTCTTTGGAGGGGTACCCTGGCCGCCGCAACCCGGCCGCCTCGACAGCCCAGCCACACACGCAGCCTATGCGCAGCAGTCCAATGGTTTGTTGAGCGCGGCCCTCTTCGGGGTACGTACGTGTGACTAGACATGCTGCCACAAAAAAGCAATTTCTCATTTTACGTCCTCCTTTTCCGCCTCAACCCACACACACACTTAGCAAGCCGTTCGCGACAACAAAATTCAAGACAGACTCTACAACCGCATGCCGCTCTATGCCAAGCTACAAGCGCAAGCGGAAGATCCAGTGACTGTGGCGCGAATGCAGGCCGGCCTCCAAACCCCTGTTTATCAGGACCTCCAACGCCAAGTCGCAGACCCAAGTTATCAAACCCGTCTCCAGGCTCAAATGTACAGAGCAGCACCGCGCTACGTCCGCATGGAGGCCCGCGTCCAAGATCCTTCTTACGTCACTACCCTCCAGCAGCGGCTGTACCGCGGCATCTTTCGCCCCGGCCCTGATAGCCCTCCTCGGCTAAGCGCGATCGCGACCGCAGTGGAGACAATGCCAGCGCCGCCGGGCAGAGGGGTAGGGCGACAGCCAGTGGTGCCCTTGCCTCCACATGTGCCTTGAAATTTGTATGGAATAGGAATTATGTTTGTCTTTTGTTTATTTGTATAAATGTCGGTCGCTCCGCATGGCCAGTCTCCCTCCATCAGCCGAAGCGATAGGCTCTGCTGCGCAGCAGTCGGGCCACAAAAGAATGCCAACAACGGGGCCGAGTAGAAAACCACATGTATCACTCAATCAAATATGCACCCTTAGGTGTTTTAGTGGGGTTCTGTTTTCCTTTCACTTTTGCCTCTTCCGGGCTAAGCCATTTTTGAACCTCTTTGGTCACCGAGTGTTCTGCAGAGTCCCTAGAATCCCAGCCAAGCGTAAAATTGGCCAAGAGTATGCATGAATAGATCGTTTTGGCGTCCAGATCCGACAGCCAGGCCCTTTTCCCCGCAAATGCAAGCGTGTCTGTAGGCCGCCTGCTGTGCACACGACTTCTTCGAAAGGCCCTATCGACAAATCCCTCTGACCACCGCAGCACAGATCTACTTACGCCCGCAGCTCTGGAGATACGGACAAATCGTCGGGCCCAAAGATCATGTCATCGGTGCCCTTGGTTCTCTCTGCCCCCTCGCCGCCCCATGGACTTGACCTTCAACACTTGTTATCTTTAGCGAAGGCGATTCAGCTGCTCTTCGAGCATCCCTTCAACATCCTGGAAACATAAGCTACTGGGACACAAACCACGGCCGCTTCTTCTTGCGAAGTCTAGCTTATGGGGCAGCGGGAGCGAAACAACGGGCCATTGTCCTTTACATGTGCGAACATTGGGGGGTGCCAGTGGACGCGTTGCCGGAGGAGGGGCTGCGGATGGTGCTTGGGATTCCAGCAGATGGCGTGTCTTTTGTCAACCTTACGATGACCCCGTTGGTCGGTGCCATCAACAATGAAGACGAGGACTTGGCAATACATCTGCTCACACTACCAGGGCAGGCGTTGGATCTGGACCACCGCCTGCCCGAGCAGTCGTGTGTTCTTCTACATTTCTGTGCGGGATTATGGAAGACTCGGGTGGTGAAGGAGCTCGTCCGGCTAGGCGCTATCATGGACCTTTGGGATAATGAGCACCATACTCCCTTGTGTTTAGCAGCCGGCCAAGGTCACTTGCCCGTTGTACGCTTCTTCCTCGAGCAGTACCGGGCGCGGGGCGCATCGGATGTGGGGCGTGCGATTTTATCTCCATGTCTGAATGGTCTGAATTATTCGCATTCGCTCCTCGGACATGTCTTAAGATGTTGTGATCCCGTTTCAGCGGCATACGTGGCCACGGCCCGCTACTTGGTGAAGGACTGCGGGGTGGATCCATTGCTAGAGATTGATTGAAGGCGTATTTTCCATGACATCCGCAAGGCGACATACTATCTGCCCGTCCACGTTGGAGCTATGCATGGCAATCGCGACATGGTGGCTTTTTTATCATATATATATATATTAATCGACAAGTGCGGCGTCTCTGTCGACACACCTACTCCTAACCTCCATTTGACTCCGCTACATTCGGCTTTCTGGAGCCTAACAGATGATGCCAACGCCCTCTCTGTCGTGCGATTTCTTGTGGAAAAGATCGCCGACGTGACATTGCAAAGTTCTGCGGGAGAGACTGCAGCCGAACTCGCCCTGAGGGTGGGAAAGTTGGAGTGTTATGGTTTCTTGCGGCATCATGAAGCGCTCTCGGCAGGGAGGAAGAAAATTTTAGAGAAAAAGGAAGCGACAAGGCGGGCAAAGCGAGCGGTGGTCGCGATTGATGAGACCTAGCTGGCGGAGAAGACGCGTGCAGCAGAAGCGGCGGCGCATGCCTTGCTTGATGAGCTGGCCGCCGAGGAGGCAGAGCAGGGCAGCAGAAGCGGCGGCGCAGGCCTTGCTTGATGAGCTGGCCGCCGAGGAGGCAGAGCAGGAAGCCAAAAAGCAAGCCAAGAAGACCAAGAAGGCCAAGGCCAAGAGCAAGCGAGGACACGCGTCACAGGACGGAGGAGTGAATGACCAGACTGCTGCTGCTGCTGCCGCTCAGTCCTCTGCGGCTTCATTGACGGCGGCCACCAGCAGGCTCGCATTGGACGCGGAAGTGTAGACACAAGATGAGAAGGAGGAGGACAGCCATGTTGATGCCAAGCCACCCGCTACGGCTGCGCTAGACGCACCATCAACCTCCTTTCTCTCGTCTGACAAACATAAAGACGAAGACGAAGAAGAGGATGTTGAGGAGGCTTTCCAAGCCTTCCTCGACTGAGCCCCCCTGGACTTCCACTGTTCCATTGGGATCTGCCTGCTGACGGACCCCATCAACGCCGCGGACGGCCACACCTACCAGCGGGCCGAGTTGGAGAAGTGGATCGAGACCCGCCGGATCAAGGGGCAGCCCCTCACCTCGCCCATGACCAAGGAGCTCATGCCCGCCATGTACTTTGCTTATCAGTTTGTCAAGTCGCAGGTCGGGGTTGTCATTAAGCAGCTGTGCCAGGAGTGGGTCGCGACGAGGAAGAAGAAGAAGGGAGGGAATTGAGGATGTAAATAAAGAACAAGGGGTTGGGGAGCATGGTGGAGGAATGGGTAGGTTGGGATGGGTAGGTGTCGTATGTCTCGGGAATGGTACAAAGTGAACATTTGTACATGTACAGACTGATTGAGATGTCAATTTACATTGGTATTGGGTGGTCATTTCGTTCATGTCTTACTCTTTCAAACTGTCCTTTTCAGTTTTAGGCGCGTACATTGGCAGCTAAGCCAACCTCCCCTATCGCAAAATGGTAAAGTCCATTGCTCTAGCCTTCCACAGCCTTTCAGAAGACATGCGCTCGTGAGTGGTGAGACTTTATATTGGTCTAAAGGCTGGGACGGTTTGGATGTCTAGAACCACATTCAGTGTGGAGAAATAGCCATGGCCTTTTTGTCCTCGGAGGCGAATTGGGGAGGGCTGGGGCAACTTGGGGCATCTTGGAGGGCTAATTTCTTGTGTCCTCTACTATAAATGTCCAGCCTGACGCTTGATTACTTCGTTTGGTTATATATTTCCGTGGTTTGATGGCCTAATAACACTTTCTATTTGGCAGAGCGTGAGTTGATGGCTAAACGGGGACCGCTCAAGCAGCAGCTCAAAGCAATGCCCTACTACTGCCTTTTGCTCCTCTCGGGGCACAGAAACCAAGCAAGAAACACCACCGTGCTCGAGCTTCTTCCATGATCAATCGATACGTTGCCCAAAACCACACCACTTCCTCATTCCATCTCTCCCCCTCCACAATTCACAGGGAGAGAAGCGGCGACACTCTGGCAGGGCGGAGAAGAGCCATGGTCAAGACGCGGTCCTCAGGTACGTTTTGGTCTGGTTGCTTGTCTCGCTCCATCGATGCTTCTGCCATCCCATCAGAGCAGAGCGATCAAGCCCTCCCTCATCCCACCCTTCCCTTGCATGCACTGATCAGCACCACGGTGTGGCACCGTTTTCCAGAATTCACGCCTTATAGAAAGGCGGCATTGTGGTGGTGGGCTGGTCTCTGCCACCGGCAAAGGCATGCTTTCTCAGACTGACCTCCCCCCCTTTCCGTTCCACCGCACCAACAGACGTCCCGGCCAGCGCTAACGGCGACGGTGGGGCGGGGCCACCCAGCCAGGAGCGCAAGCAGCGTGTGTACGAGCAGATGGAAGAATACGTGGCACGTGTTAAGGACCTCGAGACTCAAAACCGAGAGCTCCGTGCCCAATTGCAGCAGCAAGGCGGGGGCGGCGGGGGCAGCAGCCGACCGAACAGCAGCAGCAGCATTGGCAGTGGATGGGGAAGCGCTCGGGTAAGCAGTCCTGTGAGCAAGGAAGTGCACAAGCTCAGACAAGAGAACAAGGCGTTGGAAAACAAGGTCAAGGAGGCTCGGCGGGAGAATCAGGAGTTGCGGGAGCAGTTTAATGAGTCCTTTGAGGATGCCAAGTCCAAGTTTCGGAGTCAGGGGCGCATCCACGGTAATCAGATGGCGGCGAAGAAGGCAGAGGAATCCTCGGGGCAGATTGCGTATTTGAAAGATGCGGTGGAGCGGTTGACCAAGGCTAATAAGGAGTTTGAGGCGGAGAGTCGGCGGCTCAAGAAGGAGAAAAAAGACGGCCCAGGGCTTCACCAAGAGGTGGAGAGATTGCGGGAAGAATTGGCGCGTGCCAAGGAGCTACAGGCAGGGTTAGAACGGAACGTAGAAAATTTGCAGGATGAGAAGGAGAATTTGGAGAGAGAGCTGGAGCATCAGGGGGAACAGAAAAGTCTGGAGGTGGTGGAGAAGGGGGAGCGATCGCGCGTGTTAGAGTTGGAGGCGGAGGTGCGTGAGCTTAAGGAGGAGGTAGAAGGGCTGAGGGTTGATTTGGAAGGACGGATTTATGCGGAGGGGGAGCAGGATCGGTTGAAAGAGGAGGTGGAGGAGTTAAAGGCGCGACTGAAGACGGCCTCGACGAAGCTAAATAAGCAAGCACAAGCCCAAGCGCGGGTAGGGGGGGAGGAAGGGGAGTTGGAGCAGGCGAGGGAACAGGTGCGGAGGGAGGAGGGGCGTTGTCAGGAGCTGCAGGAGGAGGTGGAGAGATTGACCAAGGCGCAGAACGCGGCGGAGGATAGGGTGCGACGGTTGGAAAGCAGTCCGAGCCGAACGAATGGGGAGGCGCGGGCGGCGGCCTTGGTGGCCACGCTGAAGGAGAAGGAGAAGGAGCTGGAGAGGTTGGGATCGGTGAATGAACGGTTGGAGCAGGACGTGGAGGCTTTGGAAGCGAATAGGACTAGGTTGGAGGAAGAGGTGCGGAACTTGAATTTGGACCGGGAGGCGGAGCGGAAGCAGGCGGCGAAGGAGAAGAAGGGTTTGCAGAAGGAGATTGATCGGTTGACGGGGGAGTTGGAGGAGGCGGACGCTAAGATAACACAAGCGCAGGCAGAAGCAGCGGCTGCTCAAGTAGCTGCGATGGAACGAGCGGCAAGCGCGGAGGAGGAGGAGGAGGAGGAGGAGCAAGAGGAGGAGAGGGAAGAAGAAGATAAAGAAGAAGAAGTAGAGGTGGAGGTGGAAGTGCAGCGGCTCCAGGAAGAGAACGCGGAGCTGCACCGGGAGATGGAGACCTACCGAGAGTTGGCCGCGAGTCAGGACCAGCAGTTTTCTTTGGTGTACATCCAGGAGGTCAATACGCACGATGATTACCTTATGATTGGGAATCGAACCAACCTCGACGTTAGCTTGGCGGGGTGGAGTTTGGCTGGTGCTTTGTCAGCGGACGGTCAGGGGAATTACGAGTCGCAGTTCGAGTTTCCCGAGGACCTCATGCTCTCGGCTGGGTCTGTAGTGACGGTGTGGTGGGGGCCTAAGAACTTGCGGTACAAGTTGCAGCCGACGCGTGGGAATGTCTTTTGGGAGGAGAGTGACAAAATTGATATTTTTCAAGCGCAGGATGATGCGGTGTTGTTGCAGGATGCGGAGTACTGCGAGATGTCGCGCATGCGGATTATCTCAGGGAAGCGAAGGGCGAGGGCGGGGCCGATGGCGGGGTCTCCCGCCTCTGAGGCCAAGCGCGCCCGAATGTCGTTTCCCCCGTCGCCGGGAGGAGGAGGAGGAGGGGGTGGGAGTGGGTTTGGGGTCCGGACTTTGTATTAAAATAGACAAGGGAGGAAAGCAGGGCACGGGTGGTGAGGGAGGAGTGGGTGGGTTGGGTGGGACGGGAGGAGTGGGTGGGTTGGGTGGGACGTGTGGCCAGTGTAAGAAGCCGCATGCTTGACCGACTGCACATTCCCTTTTTGTTAAATAACAAAGAAAAAGCAAAGACAAAGAAAAGACACAAATCAACCCGATAGTGTGTCTACATGTGAAACATGATGTTTTGTCGTTCCACAAGTGAAGGCAACGTACGCCCACAACGGAAGCAAGAGCAAGCAAGTCAAATTGGGGATTCTCATCGAACACGCTCACCAGCACCCTTGACCCACCAAACCACCTCTACCCCCTCTCGCACACGTCTACTACTGATGTGGTGGGCGTCGGGGGTTGGTAAGGACGTGTGGCTGTCCGTGGTTGAGGTGCTCATGGGCCAAACACGACCTCTCTCCCTCTCTCCCTCCCTCCCTCCTTCCCTCCAGGCAGCTCATGCAGCTCGCTCGTCGCTCTAGCTAACCCTTAGCTACCCAACACACACACACACCACCACAGAGGACGACGATGGCACGGCCCCAGCACCGTCGTGGGTGTCTGCTGTCCGCTCCGCTCCTTCTCCTGGCCACGGTCTTTCTCCTCCTCGCCCTCATGCACCCCACCCAAGCAGCCACCTATTCTCGCAATCCTCTGGCTAGGGCCGTCCACAAGACAGGCAAGGCGATGCAACGACGTGTCCAAGCAGCTAAAGGAAACAAATATCAGCAGCAGCAGCGCAAGCAGCGCAAAGACGAGAACGAGGAGGACGAGAACCTGGTCACCAGCATGCAAGTGGACGTGGAGGAGACAGCGACTCAACGAGGAGGAGGAAGAGGGCGCCGAAACCGGCATCGAATCGTTCGACAGCTCCAACAAACCGACGCAGAGACGGAGGGTGAAGAGGAGGATGGAGAAAAGGACTCGGGTGCTACGCCTGCTGCGCCTGTGCCGGAGCCAATGAAGATCACGCTGGACATGAATTTTAAGGACATGGTAAAGGGAGGAAATGGAGACATAACCCCAGCTTTCCTTGAGGGGGAAGCAACTGCCGACATCCCTGCTCCCCAACAACACCGTACGCTCATCCTTGGCGTGGCGCTGGGTGGAGGAATCCTGCTCTTGGCCTTGGCTTTTGTCTTTGTCCGGAAAGCGTACCTACGGCGACAGGAGGAGGAGCAGCAGCAGCAGCAGCAACAGCAACAGCAGCTCGCAGGTACCGGCGCAACGCTTGAGGCGTCGCCCAAGAAGAAGCGGCCCGGGGAGCTCAATTCGGTGACGGGCGCTGGTGGGGTAGGTGGTCCCAGTAGTCCAACAGCAGGAGCAGGGGAGCGGTCGTTGTCAGGGCGGTTGGCAGGCGAACGAGCCGCAGCAGGCAACAGCAGTAACCCAAAAAAAA
>Ga0209491_10011188_pt1:0-5000 | contig 10632 bp, 12 predicted proteins | sample BON02_FD_187213 | JGI IMG/M metagenome (GOLD analysis project Ga0209491, IMG submission 187213) | Freshwater microbial communities from Lake Bonney liftoff mats and glacier meltwater in Antarctica - BON-02 (SPAdes) (version 2) | ecosystem: Environmental > Aquatic > Freshwater > Ice >...
TATATATATATATATATATATATGTGTGTGTGTGTGTGTGTGTGTGTGTGTGTGTATATATATATATATGTGTGTGTGTGTATATGTATATGTATATGTATATGTATATATTTGTATGTGTATGTGTATAGGTATATTTATGTATGTGTGTGTGTACATATATATATGTGTCTCTGTGTGTGTGTATCGGGTTATATATCGAGTAACCCTAACCCTGTCTGATTGAACCCCTCGCAGGTGCGGCCACATGTTCCACTTCCACTGCCTGCGCTCGTGGCTCGAACGACAGCAGTCCTGCCCCACGTGCCGCGCGCCCATCCTCGCACCGGACGCACCGCAGCAGCCCCAAGCCCAGCCTGCGCCGCCGCAGCCGCAGCCAGCTTCGCCGATCGCGCGGCCAGGCGGCGGCGGCGGCGCGGCGGGCGATGTCGCTGGCGGGCTCGGCGCTGCACCGCAGCCCGGGGCGGGGACCGGCGCACACGGATTCTGCGGTGCGGCGCCGCCATTTGGGTTTGGCGCTGGGGCGGGCGGTGCTGGATGGGGTTCTGGGATGCCGCAGCCGGGCGGTAGCTGCGGTGGCTGTGCACCCGGATGCTTTGGTGGCGCGATGGGCGGATCCTGCGGCGCGTTCGGTGCGGCAGGGCCGATGGGCATGGCGTTCCCGGGCATGGTGGCGCCGCCGGGCATGCCGGGTATGCCGGGCATGATGGGAATGGGCATGGGTGGCGTCCCAGGCATGGGCATGGGTCCAGGCATGCCCTACAACCCTCTGTTCGCCAGCCCCTACCTGCTACCGGCGCACCTGCAGCCGGCGGCCGGCCAGCTACCGGCAACCAGCGCCTTCATCCAAGCGCAAATCGAGTGGCTCCAACGGCAGCTTGCTTTGCTACCGCCTCCGACCTCCTCCCAACCCGTGGCGCCCCGGGCAGCGGCCGAATCCTCCTCTTCGCTGGGCGGTCCCTCCACGCCGCCAACAGCTCCAATCGGCGCCGCGGCGGTCCACGTCCAGGCGCAGGCGCACGGCGCGAGCACGCCGGTGCAGCCTGCCGATAATGCTGTGGGAGGAGAGGCGGATGCGGCGCAGGTGGAGAGCATGCCAGAGGCAGTGCGTCGGGCGCGGCTAGAGCGGCTCGAGCGCCTCGGCCTCTCGGGGCTGGCCCAACCACCGGAGGCGCCCTGATAAAAAGATCAACAGGTCACACACACACACACACACACCGACAGAGAACAACACCCTCGACAACGACACACACACGCACACGACGAGAACAACACCCCAAACGAACACCTCCCACAAGCACTTAACAACGCTCGAAGGTGCCGCGGAGGCGAGTGGGGCGTCCACTGAGAGAAGAAGCCCTATTTACTGGCTAGACTGACGACGACGATGTTGTCCATGCGTTGCCTGCACGCAGCGCGAGCACTAGGTCTGCTACACAGCAACATGCATGCGCGTACACACGTGCCCGCCCCGCTTTCCCGTATGCGCAGCCGTATAGGTGTATGTCGTGTGAGCTTGTGACCATGCGAGAGTTTTTCTGAAGGGTGGCCTGGCTAACTGTAATAGTTTACTTGTAACTGGCCAAACGGGGACGGGGGTCTAGTCTGGGCCTAGGCTGCGCGCTGCGCCGTGTCGTCGTGCATGCACATGCAGTCGTCAATCGTCGTGTGTGGGTGGGTGTGGGGGCTTTTGGTGTGTCGGGATGGCGCGAGGCGGGACCGCGGACGGGCCGGCCGGCCTGCACGACCCCCTGCACGACTATAAACTATATCTATTATGTGTATGTGGCGCGACGACGCGTGCACAGTTTATAGCTGTGCGCAGTACGCAGTAGAGTCCAGCTGCCAGCTGCAGCAGGCAGCATAGGCATAGGGGGGTAGTCAGTAGTCAGCAGCAGCAGCCCCCCCCCCACACGCACACACACGACACGGGTAGCCGCAGCCAGCCACGCCGCTGCGTTGCGCAGCTAAATAAGCGTGTAAGTAGTAAGCGGTCTACCACCGTCACCGTATGCCGTATAAATATATATATATATAAGTATATCAGTGCAGTGTGTGTGAGTGTGGGCTCTCCATCCACCACAGCCCCAGCTCAGGAGCTCAGTCAGGCAGGTCAGGAGGTTTCTGTGTTAGTGGCGGCGGTGGATGGCGGGGTACTGACTGCTGACTGGTACTGGTACTGGTACTGGTACTATGTACTACAGTATAACTACAGCTACAGCTACAGTGTATTGTAGATGTAGTGTGTTGTACTACAGCAGTAGGTGTGTAGATGTTAAGAATTATATATAACATTATATGGATATGAATATGAATGTGAAAAAGTTATTTTTATATTATCATAATATTATATAATATATATTTTAAAAATTATTTTAATCTAATAATTTAATATGTTTTTAAGTTTCTTCGGACGAAGCACCAAGCACGAAGCATATGCATATCATATGCGTATGCATATAGATATTATAGTATTATCAAGCATATATAATACACATACACAAATACAAATAGTTCTGATATCTGAGAGCAACAGCAACAGGCAACAGGAACAGGTGTAGGTGTAGGAGAAAGAAGACAACACGAGGCACACGAACACAGAAACAGAACACACGAACATGACAAATATGATTACACAATGTGGTTCTGTAACCTGTAACCGCACAGCGGAACACAAGATCACAGACCATGAGATCTCATAGAGGGTGGCCAGAGACCACCTTAAAAAGACTCCTCGCAGTGTTGACGGCCACGACCACCAGCGCCAGCCGGCTCTGTGGTCAAAATATACAATGACCGTGCGTGACGGGCTGATACGGCAGGCACGTAGGCCCCCTCTAAGCTGAGCGTTGGCTCTGCCGCAACCCCGCCTCGTCTGCGCCCGCGTCGGACTGCACATCTTGGGCCGCGTCGGACTGCACAAGTTCCAGCACCGAGCCCGTCGACGATCCCATCACTTCAATGTGCGTATGCTTGCCCTCCCCGCCGCGGTCCGTCTCGTCCTTCCCGTTCTTGCTCTGGTCGGAGGTGCAGGCGGAGGTGCCGTACTTGGTGGTGCCGGAGGAGGCGAGGAAGGGGGGAAGGGTCCGCCGAAAGTACTCCCAGCGGCCGAGCTTACCCTCGAACGCATCCTGGTTGGGGCCGCCGCACTTGAAGAGCCCCAAGACGGCGAGAAGGATGTCGGGTTTGCTGAGGGCCATCCCAGCCGAGACGACGCCCATAAGGTGCGTGGTCGTGCCGCCAATGGAAGTGAGCCACGGGTTATTTACGTCGAACAAGAGGGTGAAGATGATCGGGACCCACATGAAGAGGTAGACGACGATGATCCGGGAAAAATAAATGGTAAGCGCGCGTGCCTGTCGTGTGCGAGCGCTGGAGGCCCTGTCTTGGCCGGTGGGGCGGACCATCGAGCTGCGTTGAGACGGCGCGAGCATCCCGCCGCGCAAGATCTTGAAGGCGACGAAGCCAAGGTAGACGGACGGGATGCCGATGAAGGCGGGGACGAAGGCGTAACAGAAGAAGTAGATTGACTCGTCCGAGTAGGGCATGGGCATGCACCCGATCCCGACGAAGGCATTGGCCCGGTGCGGCAGCACTCCCCAGAGTGTCCACGAGCGAATGAACGCGGCGATGGCATACATGCCGAGGCACTGCAGAACCACTTCCCTCGGCGCCGGGGGTAGGTAGTTCTCGAGCCGCTTCGTCTTGACGAGAAGACGGTACACCTGGCTCGCCACTGAGGGGGGGGGGTGGGAACACATGGTCAGGTCTACCGCGTGGCCTAATTATGCCCTCGCCGTCAGCCGGCCCCGCGGGCGTGTGAGTTGGAGGTGTTTATTGGCGCCTAGGAGGCGTCTGCTGGTGCTTGGGCGCACCCAAGGCATTCATGTAGACCGAGCCCGCCACGCTGAAAACCGCGTAGAAAGACTGAAACTCGCACATCGCCTCGCTTATGTAGCCGTTGTTGGCGTGGTTGATGGCGCACGTCGGCAAGCAGAAGATCGACAAAATAAGGTCCGGGACCATCATGCCCACAAGGTACTGGTTGAACGCGGACGAACGCGCAGCAGGGCTGCGGAGCACCGCGAGTATAACTATGCCGACGGACACGCCGGCCAGCAACGAGGCAGTGGCCCACATGATCCACATGCCCCGCAGGTGCTCCAAGCTCGGGGTGGCCCGCATCAATTCGTACCGCGTCGCATTTGGCCCGAGGTCAGCCCGTATCAGCAGGTCGAGCATGGCCAAAAGTTGTTTATTTCTTTGTGCAGCGTCTCAGCAGTTAATTCCAATTTCGAATGACAAAGATGTCACGTTTTGTCAAGTGATTCGCCCATCTATTTTTCGATGTTTCTAATTACTTTTGCTACTGCGACTTATAATGAACTGGCGTTTCGGCCTCGGCTGACCCCCTCTTTCATCAGTTCATCAGGTCAGTACGTCAGTACGTCAGCACCTTCGTTCAGATTCGCAAACTTTTTTTCCGACGGAATTTCGTTCTATCTATTAACGGTTACTTGAGCATTCACCTCCTGTATTTAGATCCTTTCGATATATTGTCAATCAGCCGTCGGGGCACCCGCGGTCGGGTTTCGGCGCGATGCGCAGTGCCCCGCACTGCCGCACTCGGGGGGTGATCTCTATAATAGGATCTCATGCTTTGCGATCTGTGCTTTGGACGGCTGCGGTATGGGGGGGGAGTACCCTGTTGTGGGGGTAAGCATATCATCACATCATCACCTGAGTGCTCCCCGCCCAGCAGACCTCCAGACCCCCAAAGCCAAAGCAGATCTCTGACAGTACGAGCCTTGGCCTTGCGATCGTGGATCTCCACGCTCGCTCGCCCCCAACGATCACAGACAGATCCCAGATCTCCACGCTCGCCCCCAACGACCAACGATCGTGGGAGGTGTTAGAGCAGTAATTAGTTAGTCTGGTGGGGGTTTGTTCGCCTTGTCGTGTGTGTGTGTGTGTGTGTGTGTGTGTGTGTGTGTGTGTCG
>Ga0209491_10011189_pt1 | contig 10631 bp, 19 predicted proteins | sample BON02_FD_187213 | JGI IMG/M metagenome (GOLD analysis project Ga0209491, IMG submission 187213) | Freshwater microbial communities from Lake Bonney liftoff mats and glacier meltwater in Antarctica - BON-02 (SPAdes) (version 2) | ecosystem: Environmental > Aquatic > Freshwater > Ice > Glacier...
CATCGTTATCGTTTATTTTTTTAATCATCGTCTTACCTCGCTGGGACCGGGCCTCAGAGTCGTCATATGCTTCGCTAGTTTTTCAATTCGATCTAACATCAATTACTCCAACCTTTTAAAAATCAGAACCGTGCCAGGATTTAATTTTCGGATAATGACTTCACAGCTTACGATTTCCAAAACTTGCCAGTGATCCCCGACGATCAACCCAGCATCCACCACTCCATCCACCGATGCCTTTTCCTGCTGCATCATGTTCACTCGGTCCCGCTGAATGTTATTCGGAACAAAGAACCGATAACTCAAAGACGCTCGCTTCCATTTTTCTAAGATGTTAAATTTATTCATTGCAGATCTAGTCATCAATCTTGCATACGCTCGCCGCTTATTGACCGCTTGCAACTTACTCCGCCAGTGACCCTTGTTATGAGCGTTTAACTTCGCATCGGTGGGCGGCAAAAAGATTTCAACTCGCTCGGTTGACTCATTCATTGGCCGGACTTCAATACTTCACAAAATTCCCATGAATAGCCTTTTTTATCGACAAAACGCATTACAGAGCCAACTTTCCTCATGCCCATTAGATAACACTTCACTCCTCCTCCCCCAGATTCATATTTACCTCGAAACCGTGCGGCAAGTGGCAACATCGACAACGTGATTTTCGTTGGATCAACCGGCTCCCACTCCTGAATCATGCGGACGACGATGTATTTATGGAAAGACGGCAATCGTTCGTCCCAGCGTTCAATTCCGTTTTTACCGTTAATGTAAAACTCGCCTGTCGTCGCGTGCCTGAACGCCACAAACTCACAGTCTTCAGAAATTTCAAATTTGATTTCAATTGTCTTCATGATTCTTTTCCATTCTGTATCCCAACGCCCAGTCCATGAAATACTTGAACGGTTTCTTTCGCTTAGCGTTTTTGCTTTGGATTTTTTCAATCGCCTTGGCATGCGTTAACACTTGATGAACTGCATCTTCAGTAACAAATTCAGGAAGGTAAAGCTCATCAATCCAGTCTAACACCTTGTAAGCGTGTGCAGCTTCAACGACTCGATACCAAAGCCAGCCACCCAAGTGGATTCGGCAATAGATAAACCAATCGCCTTCATCGCACGTTCGATCGACCTCGACGCTGTAAAAACCACTCACTCTGTTAGTCGTCATAAAAACCCGCCTCCACAGCGATCACAATACCTAAAAATACAAACAATAACACCACCGGCAACACCCACTGAATCACGTCTTGTGTGTCCAAAAACATCATGCACCACCATTGAACGCTGGGAACACGTGGAAGTAATCTGGCAGCGATGAACTCCATTGATACTCGGCCAGCACATCTTTTTCTGTTGCATATCGACCATCCTCCATCACGAACCCATCACCATCGCGCTGGACGTAATTGCGAGTGACCAACAACTGCACCGCGTAAGCGACCGCAGCCGCTTCAGTTTCAAAGACAAACCCGCACTTCGACTCAGCGAGCGAATACGCTTCACCGTCCGTCACCACCAACACCCACAGACCGCTGTGTTCCGTTGTCTTTTGCTCGGCCTCTGCTCTTGCCATTGCAACCAAAGCATCCTCAAGCCGTTTTGGGACCTTTATCATGTGCTCAAACATTCGCTCTCTCCAAAAATCGCCGCAATTGAAATCCAACACAACTGAGCGGCGGTTCCGTTGCAGGATAGTTCAAGTCGGGCGTCGGGACCATCGGCATCCAATGACTGCATGGAGACCAGTCGTCGTCAGTCTCCATGACGACTGTGCCGCCTTCTGTCCTCAAGCCTCTATAGCGTCCTTTGTCAGCGCGAGTAAATGCATCATCGATCTGGCAGCAGAACCACACTTCTTCATCCAGCGGCGGGAATGCTTCAGTTATTGGCGTCCATTTGATTTCAATTCTCATTTTCATATTTTGCTTCTTTCAATTCAACCAAAGTTGATCGCACGATTGCGGACTCCATTCGTTTACAGTGCGGAGGAACAAAAAACGCCGTGGGCGTTAGTGGCCCAGTACCATGCTTGCTCCAAGTTTAAAAACCAGCAGCGGATGTTAGAGGATCACGAAAACAGTTGGTACCGTTGCGAGGCTACCATAGGTTGCCAAACTGCGGCGGATTGGTGTGCTTCAATCCGTTCCGCAATTATCGTCATCCGCGTGGACGCGTTCGGCGGAATGTACATTCCAAACCTCGGGTAACTCGAAGAATTGCGGACGGCGTTAGTCGAGTCGGCACTGGCAAGCGGCAGTCTGGTAAAAATCATTGGGTCGAGCATCCTTAAACCGTGGAGCCGTGCTCGCGGCCGGCCATCGACACAAATGACTTCCATTGCTTCTTGCATTCGTCGCCACCAATGCTCGGTCCCAACCGTTGCGTAATCGCCGCTTGACCCCAAAGCTAATCGTGGCCAGCCGCAAAGCCGATCGAGTCGTTCCATTGATTCGTGCATGTGCCAAACTGGTACACCTTCGACTTGGCTTGGCCATTCATCCAGCAAGTTATCGTTTGCTTCTTCGTCTCCGTCGATCACGTCCGGAATAATCGCCCAGTCAAACGCCGGGTGTCGATACCACCCGTTTACAAAGTCGTAGTATGGTTGCCAGTCGGCGACTGGATTGCCTGACTTCCACGCGCTAAACGCTCCGTTGTCGACGCAAAATGATTGGCATACTTCCGCCGCCGTTCCGATATCCTCGGGCCGGTAGAACGAAATCAATGCGTGACGACCTTTCAGGAATTTTGCTACGTCGTCGCGAGTCGCCCCGCATGGGGTGCCGTGGTAGTGGATAATTTTACACCTCCTTAGGTTCTTGCCGCAGTTCATGAATTTTTTAAATGCTCGGGTCCGCCGCACACGAGTCCGGCAATTCAACCAAAGTTGATCGCACGATTGCGGACTCCAGTTCGTCTTACCTCGCTTGGATTTTGGTTTAAAATGGGATTTCATCGTCGCCGGCAATTAACTGCATACTTTGGCCGCTGTCCGCTGGGACCGACGCAGCTGCATTTCCGCCGCCGATCAACTTTAGCTCGGACGCGATCACTTTGACCTTCGACCGCTTTTGTCCGTCCTTCTCCCAAGACTCTTGTTTCAACTTCCCAGAGATTAAAACAGGTTTGCCCTTCCCTAGGTACTCAGCGGCGACTTCCGCTAGGCGACCCCACAGCGTGACATCAAAAAACGAAACCTCGTCCACCCACTGCTCGCCGGACTTCACCCGCTCGTTAACCGCCAGCGAAATATCCGTCACCGACGTGCCGCTTGGGGTATACCGAAGCTCAACATCCCGAGTCAAATTGCCCATCAAAATCACATTATTGAAGCTTGCCATTAAATCCTCTTTCAAAAAAAACAACTATGAAAAAAACCGCAATCTAACCCTCGACCCACGAACGTGGATTTTGTTTTCCAATGCTTATCCCCGCTGCGATACACGCACGAGCTTCTTGTTCGGGCAGTCCACAAACCTTAGCCGCACCAAACAAGATCCCAACGCATTCGCCTTGGTCCATCGCACCACCGCCAACATACGACCCCAGCTTGATCGAGGCGGTTTTTAGCGTGTCATGCCTGGTGCCATTGACCGCTTGACTCACTCGCTCAAACTCTCCGTCAATCACGGCAGACCTGTACCTATCCCAATGACTTACCGAACGACGTGCCGAACAAGGACCTTCCGCCACCGGCGTTTTTGGTTCCAGCCATTGCTCACAATCAAACACTGGCCAAGCGTCTTTGGCATTCAAGTTGCCGAACAAAACTCGATACTCAAACCCATCCACCACGCTCGTCGGACCCACAACATAGCCACCATCGCCGCGTATGTCGTATGACCCCTTGACCTTGGCGCTGTTCCCGACGTCGTAATCAGGATGTTTAAAGTATGCATGGAATCCTCTTTTTGTCTCGACGACCATCCCGCTTCCAACCGATTTGCCTAGGAGCTTTTGATAGTCAGTCCAGCTCGCATGGTCGTCGAAGTCCACAACCACGATGCCGCTTACATTGCCAGTCACTACACCAACATTCCTATTCTTCGGCCAAATCTTTGCCGGCGATATTGGCTCTGACTGTAGAGACTTCCACTTTCCGTCGAGGCCCCACGCCGCAAGTGTATCCGCATCCGGCCTCTTGCTCCCTGCCGCCAAGGGGAACACGGAATAACCCATCGACAGCAACCATTGCTCAAACATAAATCCGCTCCACTGTGTGTTCCAACCGAGTACAACCCGCGCGTAAGAGTGCCAGGGACAACCCGCGTTTATAGTCCGCATCGCCGCGGCACTTCACCCGGTCCTCGACTCCCTGGTAGATAACGACCATCTATCTTTTGGCCGCCTGACGTCGGGCACTTGGCGCTTGTTTACGGACTCTTCGTCCAACGACGTCTATAGGATTTTTCGCGCCACCTTTATCGCCTCAGCAGTTGGTAGTGACACCGTTTAACCAGATTCAAATCAAATTGTAAGTTGCCCAAATCAAAAAGTTAAAAGTCGGCACCCCTGTGGGCATCAAGCACGTTCCAAATATATGGAAAGAATTTGACAGGGGTGCCAATGATTTATGTGTTCCTTTCAGGTGCAGATGCCGGATTCCAATATCGCAACGCTTTCGACCGTGGCAAGTCTATTGTTATGATTTTCCATGATTGTCCCTTAAATTTTTTACATGTTCTGCTGCCCCAAACGCATCCGACTTTAGAATCCAGTTTTGATAATGCGCTGGAACATCTTTCAATTTCGATCCGGAATACTTTCCGCCAACGATCCGAAACTCACCACCACTTAAATTCCTCAGGCGATCAATCATGCCCGTCGCCTGATTCTTCGAAAAAGCCTTCGCGGTTTGGCCGGCGACGCCCAACTTGATCAAGTAACTAACTTGTGCGTAACTAGCACCACCAGCTCGCGGCTTGAAGTCGGTCATCGGGTCATAAGCAGCGCCGGCAAATAGATCCACATCGTCAGCTGTGTAGTCAATTCGGTTAGACCGGGTCTGCGTGCTCAGCCGCTCTTGTTTCATTTGCTCGGCTAACAACTCACGCTGCTCTCGTGCTTGCCTGGCCTTCTCAAGCACCTCTTCCATGTCCACTGGCTCACCAGCTTCCTTGGCTTCTTCGAGTGCCTCGCTCAAGTCTTTACTTGATACTTCCTCGCCGGCCAAACAATCAATCACGGAGACTAATTTATGCTTTCCAGAATTTCCAACAAAGTCCAAGACAACGCAACGCGGTTTAGCAGAATTGGCAATCGATTGCCGTCGCAGTTCCGCGGTATCAATACCGTCTACCGCTCCCGGCAAAGGCCGAGTGCCGCGCCCAATGCACTGTAAGTAAACCAGCAAACTACTTGTCGGCCTGGCCATCGCGATCACTTCCGTTGCTGGTGCGTCGAAGCCTTCGGTAAACACGCCGCACCCAGTCAGTACGTTTGTCTCGCCGGTTTTGTATCGCTCAATGATTTTCCGCCGCTCCTCTCTATCTGTCTCGCCGATCACGCATTCCGCTCGAATCCCATCGTAAGCATTGCAAGCCGTCATTAACTCAGTTGCATGCCGGACGCCCACTGCAAACATCAACAGCGGACGCCCCTTTGCTTGGTCGATTGACGGCTTCGCGACAGCGTGCAGTAAACGATCACGGTCATCGTCGTTTTCACCCAAAAATACTCGTTCCAATTCGCCGTCCGCTAGATCGCCACCGGCTTTAGTCGGCACTCTCGATAAATCCAGTCCCTGCACTTGGATAAACCGCTGCCGAATCGGGCACAACCAGCCTTCTTGGATCGCTACTTTTAGCTCCATGTGATAAGCGCACGTATCGACAACGTTCCATAGCCCGACGCCATCCGAGCGTTGTGGAGTTGCAGTCACCAGCAGCAGTTTTAAGTTTGGATTGCCCCGAAAGTAATCGATTACTTTGCGGTAGGTTCTTGCCGTTGCGTGGTGTCCTTCGTCGATGATCACTGCCTGAAATTCGTGCGGATTAAACCGCTCCATCCTGTGCCGATATCCGGCGTTGCCGCACTCGGGACAACCATCGCCGGCGCAAGTCCGGCACTTACGCCGAGCAACTAACGTTTGCACGGTCGCGACCACCACCTGTTCGCTCTGGGCAATCGCGGATCCCATTTCGATGCCCGCGTTCAAGCCTGCTCGCTTAGCGTGTGATACCGCTTGGTAAATCAGTTCTTCGCGATGCGCTAGGACTAGCACCCGACCTTTACTCATTACCATTTTTTATTTTCCTTTTATTTTCTCACACAAGCGACGCATCACTTCGGAAAATACTACGCTTTTACCGCATCCGGTTGGCAGGCAAACTAGGGTTGTATTAACTCCAGATTCCCATTCCTCGAACACTCGATCCACTGATTCGGCTTGATAGGGTCGCAATGTCACCGACGACGCTGGGGCAACTTGGCTCGCCGTCTTACGAGGTTCTAAGATTTCAAACAAACTTAATTGCGGCATCACTTAACCCCCAAGACTTGCTTGTCGGCGTGCGAAAGACTGCTTCGCTGGGTGTATGGAATGAAGCCAGTTTCCCGGCACCGGCCGCACCCCAGGCCCTCGCACCTTGGGCACGCAGTCCAATACCTCGGGTCTTGAATTGACTGCTTGAATGCCTTCCACGAAAACACAACCGTCTGATCGTTCATGAATTCAGCACCCGGCAACGCCGAAAGCCGGATAGCTTCTGCCTTAATTTTGTCCAGCTGCCGACCCAACGACATCAGCTCCAGTGCACGACTGTGAGCCTCACGCAGATGCAGGGGAACGTCTCGGCCTAACACGTCTTTAACGATCGACACTGCCGCGGACGACACTGCCGCGGACTCACCCTGCTGTGGTTCCACCGGCAATTGCTTAGCTTGAATGCCCTGCTGCTTCTTTTTTTTAATCTGTTTTGCAACGCCGCTGATTGACTTTTCTTTTCGTCGAATCGCCTCGACCTCCGACTGATCGATCTCGCCACGCTTCGCAGCTTCCAGGATCATTTTGCCAGCGTCGTAAGTTCGTTCGCCGACGCCTGCAGACTTCGCGCATTCCTTGCGAGTGTCGATAGCAGACAACTTTGGCAATTTTGCCAAAGTTGTCCCACGTTGATTCCCCTTCCGCTCAACCTGATTCGCCTTTGCAATCGGTCGCAGCAATTCCTCCTTGCGTCCCTGCAATCCGATTCGGTCAATGTCCGCCAAGTTGCGACGCCCCATCTGGTTCTTAATCATCCAAAGAATGGCTTCCGTGCGATCAATGAACGATCGCTCGACTGTTTCATAATGCAAATCCAGCCTGGTGCAAATCTCGTGTCGATTGTGTCCGTCAATGACGGTACCTTGCCAAACAACAATCGGGTCTCGGCATCCATCGGCGACGATATTTGCTTCAAGCAAATCCCGCTCTTCGGGCGACAGCGGCGGGATTAGAGACTGAAATTCTTTGTCAATCTTCAACGTCATTATTCAACTCCAAAATAGAAAACTCCCCACCGGACGCGTGACAGGCGACGCAGATTATGCGCAGAAACCCGGCAGGGAGAGTGTTTGGTTGGTAAGCCTGTCACGGCTGTAGTTAATACCTTACTTGCTACGCTCAACTTGTCAATCAGAATTCTTTATTTAATTTTGGTTGCAGCTACGGTGATGATTTAATCAACGACAACGAATAAGCTTTTCCGCTTCGCGATCTCGTTGATCAGCTGCCCCAGATGGAACTGACTAATTGCACCACGCGACCTGAGGTGCATCACGTGATTAAAGGCCTTGTCGCACCGCACCGCACTGTCTATGTCGGAAATTTGACCACGCACTTTTTCGAACTCAAGCTGTTGCACCGAAACTGGCTTGTCGGCTTGCTTTGCGTCAGGTGCAGTAGGTGCGTCGGTCGCTGGTTTTGCATCAGGCTTTGCAGCGACTGGTTGAACCTGCGGAGTCGATAAATCGGCGTCGTTATCGCCTTCCGTCGGTATAGCAAACGCCATAAACGCGGCGTACTTATAAGCTGCGGACATTGCCTTGTTCGTGGCCTTATCGCTGCTGTCCATCGCTTCACCGATCGTCGCAATCGTGTGCAGCGATCCGTCTGACATCGCCACAAAATCAAATTCAGCTTCCACGACGACATAGAAAATCACGCCGCCTTTGTTTGTCTGACGCTCAGTGACGGCCCGCGACTTGATCCTCGGCAAAATGCACAATCCATGCCGAGCCAGTAAAGGCGATAACGCATTGAAGACGTCGTCGATGCCGCGGAACTGGTAGTTTTGTAATTGGTTTTTACGATCTTTTGTGATTCCATTTTTTGCTAGATCCGTCGCAACCGCAATGATCGCAGAATAGACCGCTGGCACCTGTTTAACTTCCGACATTCTCAAACTCCCAACCTTGGTTTACTGGACTCTCCACTGCTAACATCAGCAATGGTTTTAGTTCGGCTCGCGTCTTTGCGTCCCAAGCCATTAACGCGACGATCGCGAGTTGGTTCCGCTGCGAAAGATCTTGGACTTGATACAGCCTTTCCTTTACCGGCAAGTTTCGATTTATAATTTCCACTTCCAGACAATGCTGATAAGCGAACGCTTCGCTCTGCGAGTCAGCGAACAAAGATTTTGCAGCGCCTTTAAATGCAGTGGCCATCGTATCATCGCTGGCCAACACGATCGCAAGCATCAAGTCTTGGATCGGCCACTTTTTGCCTAAGACTATGTTGGGGACTTGTACACCACGCCCCTCCAACAGCGCCTGCCTAACCTCCTTGGCTAACTTTTCAATCCGCTCTAATGTCGTCGGCTGAATCATGTCCCCATCTCCCTCTGTGCACGATCGCGTTTTACTTTTTCGACCGCCGCTCGAACTGCTAACAACCTCGAACGCCCGACCATGAACTGCATCGGATAGCCGGAGTTGCGGAATCGGTAACTGTGACCGCCGCTGATATCTGGTGCAGTGATTTGTAATTGCCGGACGAAAAAGTCCAGCATTTCCATCGCCTCTTCTAGTGCAATTGGCGGCTCCGTGTGGTCGTCAATGTTATGCATCTAGATCGACCTCCTTGCAATCGCCTCGGCCGACTGCGACAGCCAGTGCCAACGCTTGCCACGAGTGCGACTTGATACCATATAGCGGACCTGGATTTTTCTTCGTCCCCTTCTCGCCGATTAAATCTTTCAACGCCTGAATTACGTTCGCGTCCTTGGCTTTCGCTGTGCCGCACAACGACGCTTTGACACTTGGCCGAAGAATCAATTTTACTTTGCGGGCCTTAAGCTGCTCAATCAAACGCCCGATAAAAATGCACGTCGCAAACACGCTGCGACCGACTGACATTCCGGTTCCGTAATGACCGATCATTTCAATCGCGATCACGTCCGCAAGATCTAAGTGCTCGCGTAAATATCCATCATGCTCAATCTGTTGATTTTCCACGACTCCGCAATATACAAGCGTGCTCGACTTTGGGCACCACAACGCGTAGCCGCTGATCTTTGTTCCTGGATCGATCCCTAAAATCATGTTGGCTCCTTTGCTTCGCTTGGCCCTATTGATTTGGTTCGTAAAATCCCAGTGGTAAGTGCTTTATTGAGCGTGGTTCGTAAAATCCCTAGATTTATAATTGCATCCTTAGCACAGTCTTTTTGTTTATCTAGTAAGCGAATTTGTGCTTCTAATTTTTCTTCAATATCTATCTGGATTCTAATTTGTTCCTGCACAAAATTCAGCGATTTCCTGGCCTGGTATACGTCGATCAAATCATCTGTCATACTAATTAGGCTTTCTTTTCGGGACCTGGTTGTGGTAATTCGCAGCCAGGTTTTTTTCGTTGATATGTGACTCGTTAATTTTACTTTGCCCGCGGACTCGCTAAGTCCACTTTAATTTTTATCTTCATCTTCGTAATATCCTATGCACCAATCGATGTAATGCCCGAGCAGGCTTTTTGGCTTGCTCGATTCTGCAATCAGGACGTCTTTACGGTGATTAAATAACTGGACCGCGACGTCGTCAAAAACGTACTCGGGTAGGTACAACTCTTCTAACCAAGAAACGATCTTGTTAAATTCTCCCGCCTCAATAGTCCGGCAAAAAACCTGACTGCCAAGGTAGATCTGGCAGTAGATATACCACACGCCATCGGACTCCGTCTTGCCAGTCACGACGCTGTAAAAATTATTGATCCGGTTCATTTGCATCGAAGCATCCCTTTTCGATCGCGACGCTGACTGCGATGAACGCCACGAGTAAAATCACAAAAACAATCCACGGCCAAGTCTCTTGCATGTTCATACTACACTTTCGTTCAACGCGTGAACCGACTGAACTGACACAACGGGCGAGCCTGATGGTATGTAGCAAAACGCCGACTGCACGATCAATACGTTAAAGACAACGCCAGGGTTCTGACGGGCCAGCCGCTGTGCTTCAACTATTGCGGCATCTTTTGAAGCGTGGAATTTCGTCGGCTGTAATGCACTCGGCGATGAGCGGTGCACCATCCAATATATTACTTCAGTCTGACTCATGTTTATGCTTTCTTTTGCAGTCGTAAGGGTATTTACATTCAGGCACTGGTGTAGCCTGTTGTGTTTTAAAACTTTTCGCCAACGCGTCCACGCTCGTAAC
>Ga0209491_10011191_pt1 | contig 10630 bp, 1 predicted proteins | sample BON02_FD_187213 | JGI IMG/M metagenome (GOLD analysis project Ga0209491, IMG submission 187213) | Freshwater microbial communities from Lake Bonney liftoff mats and glacier meltwater in Antarctica - BON-02 (SPAdes) (version 2) | ecosystem: Environmental > Aquatic > Freshwater > Ice > Glacier...
TCGCTTTGCTGATTAGTTCGTTTGCACTGGTGGTTCTGTATTTGTATTTCCTGCCATTTTTAAACATGGCTTGGAACCGGTTCAGTGTGGCGATGTATGGGATTTTCTTCTGGGGCTGCATATGTCTTGTTGTCACACAGTCTGTTAACGATCCGGAAGATCTGAGTTCAAGAGTGCTGTTCGTAGCGGCATTGCCGATTGTGATGTTTGCTTTAGTGGCTTTAGTAGACCTTCGTATCAGGAAACTGAAATCTGCATCTACGGAATTAGTATTCTTGAATCCATATTTGATCGAATTGAGATTGCGATTGTTGCATTTTGAGACTCTCGACGTGAAGCGAGGATTTGTCTTTACGGGAGAATTGGAGGAGGGATACAAAGAAGCAATGGAGGCATTTCCCAATTCGTCGTTTCTCCGACTGTACGTTGCTGAGATGTGCAGTAGTTCTAAACGCATTGTTTTCGCATTGAACCTCATTAGAGAGGCCCGAGATGCCAAAGTTTCATTCGACAATGAATTCTTTCTATTCTGTCTCAACAAGCAAAACATGGAAAGACACCATGAGGACGATGGTGCTGCCTCGTTTATGACGTTTGACACGCACATGAGCGTCGCGAGAGAGAAAATTGCTTCTACCCTCAAACAGACAGCAGCGTTTTGGAAGCTTTTGAGCCGCGGTCGCTTCACTGTAAATCAACTGATTGCCCATGGTGCTAAGATCCACTCAGAGACTCAAATCTGCAGACATCACATTACAAAATTGTTGAATATCTCCAGATCAAACCCCGAGGCACTGCGTCTGTATGCGACGTATGTTCAGTATGTGTTGAACGATCAGCAGCAGGCGAATAAGATAATGGAGCGACAGGGACAAAATGTGGACGATCACAGTGGTGGGTATGCAGTTGCCACTGTGTCTGGTAACACCAATTCATTAGGGAAAGTTATGGATGTCACTCAAGCGATGGCTAACATGTTCGGATACAGCAAGAAGGATATGGTCGGAAGGAATGTGAATTTTCTGTGCCCATCGCCGTTTGATCGTGTTCACGACATGTTGTTAAAGCAGTTTCTTTCCATCGATGCTGATTTTGAAACGAAAACTCGCTCCATTTATGGAGTGCACAGTGAAGGATATCTGCTGCCGGTAGACTTTGTTATCACCCCAAGCACCAACGCAAACTCGGATCTGATTTTGATTGGAAAATTTAGTTTGAGATCCGATCCAACCAAGCATATTATTATGGTGGACTATAACTCTAATGTGGTTACATCTTGCACGCTAGATGCACCAACCGTGCTTGGCGTAGATTTGAATGAGATATTCGCGATGAACGTGCATTTGTCAGATATTTTGCCAGATTTTTTTGATGATGAGAATGGTAATTCCAAATACTACAAGTACACCGACAAGCCTGTTTTCATTAATAATTTCGAATTACAGATCGAAGCGAAGAAGCTCATTTACGATTCCAAAGAGAAATCTCCAGTAAAATTCAAATGTGGAGTTATTGTTATTACTCTCCGAGTCGTTAATCGAGTACTGGATGGTGGAAGTGGTGATGATTGCTCTGATGTAGGAATAGGTGATGTGGGGTCTGATCAAGAGCTGGCTGACGATATGGCAGAATCAAAACCAGAATCAAAACCACTATTAAACATGGCAGTCCTGCAACAGGACGATTCTAGATCAGTTGCTTCAAAGAAAAGCAAACTCAAAGGAACTTCAGTGAGTAGGTCTGTGACTGGAAAGAGTTCAGGAAGCGTTGGGTCCAGTATCACAGATTCGAATGAGCTCACCATCGGAAAGATTCATAAGTTGATAAATGCAAGGTTGCTCAAAAAGGATCCCCGGGTAGCTCGATTCAGTAGGTTTGTGAAGTACTTTACGTTCATGTTTATCACTCTGGCAACAGTGCAAGTGGTTCTCATGCTTCGCTTGTACGACGACTTTCTTCATACAGTTAGATATAACTCGTTGGCGTACGGCCGAACGCATCTTATGGCCACTATATGCATTATCTTGGAATTTTCGCGAAGTCAATTACTGCATGCATCTGATCAAGTGTTTCATCGCATTCTCCCTGACACTGCGACCACACTAACTGATGCATTGAATAAATTGCGGGAAACCCACTTCACTCTAGTAGATGGTACAGCATTGTACGGAGATCCTGTAGCTGATAGTCTCATGTATGATCCTGTCATGCATGAAACCACCATCGGGCACAGTGAGCAAGTAGTTTTTTCAAATGTCAGCTTTCACATGGGTTATTTGAATTTCTTTGGGCATGTGGAGAATTATATCAACACGGACAATGAAGTATGTCTGGATTCCTGCAAGTATGCTTTAAACAACGGATTCTTCGAATTGTTCGATAAATCTTTGTTGCACAATCTCCACTATGAGGAATTAGCTATTGAAATCACCAAGTTCATCTATCAAGCTGCTGGATACAGTGTGGTGGGTATTGTTGTATTCTTGATGGTGACCTTTGTATATGGATTCACACCAATGTTTCGAATGACAGAGCATCGTAAGGAAACGCTAGGTAAAGCATTCATTAGTATTCCCCGCAGTACAATGAAAACATTACATAAGCGAGCGGAGAAGCGCATCGTCATTGTTCAAAATGCAAGTGTAGCTAAGAACGGTGTTGACGACGAGACAGACGATGATGAAGAGATGTATGAAGGTGATGGAGCCGAGGAACAACTACTTGGACCAACTTTAACAACTGATTCTGCAGGTTCTAAACCTGAAAAACGAGTCAAAATTGGGTTTTGTAGCAGATGGTGTAGCAGAAAAAAGTCCGAAGTGAAGATCTCCCCTGAAGCAACTGGAACCCACATATCAAAAAAGTCTGAAATCAAGAATGAAAGCCGATTGACCAAGTCTGTGAATTTCACCAAGTCCCTCTTACGTGTTGGTATCTTGTTTTGGGTGGTTATGGTATTTGGGGTTGCTATGGCTTTGTATGACATGATTCAGAGCACCAGCATTCGAGATATTCAAAATTCCGTGAATGTCGCTGGGATGAGAAGTTCCTATGCAGATGGTGCTTATTTCTGGGCAAATGATTACCCTAACAATACTGAAGTTCTTCGTGAGGAATTCAAGAACAGGCTGGAATTCGTTTTCAAATATCAAAACAATTTCGTGCTATTTGACAAAGCACTCAGATTTGGAAATGAATCTCTCATGGTTTCGGGATTCAAGGCTACTCAAGGTCAGCAGTACAGTTTGTATTTTTCTGATATTTGCGATGCATCTTGTTTAGCGGTTTTAAATGATCCTAGAAACGAAGAATTGGGAGTACCTGTTGATATGGCAGACGACATGAAGCACGGATTAGTTCTAACTATTGATCGTTTTATTCATCGAATCAATGAAGTATCAAGCTTTGGGATGAAAGATTATCAAGTCAATACGACAGAGTCTAAAGACTCACTATACGAAGCAATGGCGACATTTGGCAATCTGCCATTGTTTTTGGCGTTTGGAGACAAATTGGAACAGTCGTCTACATACTATTCTGATGATGTTACAAAATTGGTGGCTCGTACACGATCTACAAAGATACTTGTAATTTGCTTTTTCATAGTTTCGATGTTCGGAGGCTACTGGGCTACGTTAAGAATGTTCCGACAGATGGACAAGGAGTTAAAGGATTCCCAGACTTTGCTGTTTATGCTTCCACTTGAAGTATTTGAAGAAGTACCGGAAATGAATAACTTGGTCTTCAATACCAATAAAGATTGATAGAATAGTTTAGTTTTAATTTAATAAAAGGAATTGACCAGGTAGCTCTAGATCATGACAAATAGGTGAATCGCCACGACATTTTTGTTTTATAACTCTAATGGTCTGTATTTATACCTTAATTCATCCCCAAATTTATCTATACCGTATTTTAATAACATGTAAATAACATGTTATTATCATTTTTGTGTGGCAGACAATTTTTTCCTATTCGCACGCCCGAACCTGGCAGATAGTGGTGATGGCTCCGCCTGGGGGATTGATTCCTACATTCCTAAGGAGTGAAGCAGTCTTGAATGTGCCCAGCACCAATTCAAGCCGCATTCGCTATAAGTATGGCCCCCTCACTCTTTTGCCAGGATCTTCGATGTGTTATTAACAAAAAATGTTTGATATAATCAGTTATTAGCATGTAAATAACAACCTTGTTTGGTTCTATACACACATCCCTAATTGTGAATCAAAAAAGTCCTGATGATTCACCTAGTTTGTCCTGGTGATTCGGTGTGTTGGGGGTCTTTCTACAGTAATTTGAAACAAATTTGACCGTTTTTGACCCAAAAAGCCCCCCTCGCGTTCCTGGATTTTGTAACGGCTTTTATAATTGATATGGATCAAGTCCACGAAGTAGGGGCCTCTCAGCAATCTAAAAGACTAGGTTTTTCACAAAGAATATCACGAGGCGTCTATGGTTCGTTCTATTCAATGCGTAAACGCATGACCGTAGGGAAGCGGTTTCTCTATGTCTCAACCCTAGTGATGATGGCTCAGTTGCTTTACTTCCCTATTAGCTCCAGGGGTCAATTCCACTGGAACCCATGTGTAGTTAACAATTTGACTCCAATAGCAGAAGCATTAAACTATGGTTTCTATAATTTTTCTACTGAAAATAGCTTTTATGCGTTGGTGTCGCTTTCTGCCGCTGCTATCGTGTTCATGTTGCTGGGTCTCATCTTATTAGCTAGTGATGAGTTAAGTAATACTGTAAAATATCAGTCTTTGACTGTAGTATTAGAAATTTCGCTCAGGTTATTTCAAACGGTTTTGCTGGTCCCAACGAGTGGTTTGTTGGTACGCGTGGCACTTTGCTCGCCAGATGAACTGTCCATTTGTGGCACTGCAGCTAGAGCCCCTATTCAAATTCTAGGTGTCGCTTTTATGGTTTGCTTTGCAGTTATGGTATTATTGAATGCAACATTGATGGTCACACATACCAACTTAGATTCTACGGGTACAATAGTTCAAGGCAAATTCGCAGCTCCTCATGGCCGAGTAGAGTTGCTAGCCACTTTTGTTAGAGGTGGATTAGCTTGTGCGTTGGCGATCCTACCAACAGATACAGAACTGCCGCCTGTGGTGCAAACTGTCTGGATGCTTATGCAGATACTAGCGTCTATTTTACTCACTGGTGCCTATATGTACACGCTCCCCTACCTAGATATGAGCTGGAACAAGTTTTCAGTTGCATGTTATGGGGTATTTTTCTGGTCAACTATTTGCTTGATGGCTACTCATATTATTGATGATTCTACTGACTATGCAGGAGTGGTGCTATTTATAGGAGGGACACCAGTGGTTGTGTTCGCATTGGGATCATTGGTTGAATTAAGGATCCACAATTTAATATCTCCTAGCAAGGAGGTTCTTCTTTTGAATCCGTATACGGTGGAGGTCCGATTGAGGTTGCTGTATGCTCAATCAGAGAAGAAGGAGTTCGTCTTCAATGGAGAAATAGAACAAGGGTATCGAACTGCATTTGAAGCGTTTCCTTCTTCAGCCTTTCTGAGGTTATATGTAGCAGAGCTTTGCAGTAGCTCTAAACGCGTTATCTTTTCCTTGAACCTCATTCGCGAGGCTAAGGATTTACGAATCCCGTTTGATACTGAATTTTTGCTGTTTTGTCTCAACAAAAGAAACCTTGAACGTCAAAACGATGAAAAGGGAGCAGCGTCGTTTATGGCTTTTGACACACATTTAAGAGAGGCAAAGGAGAAATTAATATCGACCTTGAGATTAACCGCTTTGTTTTGGAAGTACTTAAGCAAAGGTCACTTTACCATCAGCCAACTTATCTCTCAAGGAGCAAAGATTCATTTGGAAGCACAACAATGCAAGAACCATATTTCAAAACTGCTCAAAATATCAAGTGGCAGTCCAGAAGCTATGAGACTCTATTCCACGTTTGTGCACTTCGTAATGAATGACCAGCAGCAGGCTACAAAGATACTCAGCCGCGTGACAAGCACTGCAGAAGCAGAAGGAGGATATGCAGTCGCAACTGTGTCGGGTAACATGGCATCGCTTGGGAAAGTTATTGATGTAACACAAGCTACTTGCGACTTATTTGGATATCATAAAAACGATCTGATAGGGCAAAATATAAGTTGCGTCTGTCCTCCGCCTTTTGACCGTATCCATGATATGATGCTGAAACAATTTCTCTCCATCGATGCTGATTTTGAAACCAAAACAAGGAGAATTTTTGGAATTCACAGTGAAGGATATCTTCTACCCGTGGATTTTGTGATTACTCCAAGTACAAACGCCAACAGTGATTTGATTTTCATTGGTAAATTTGCCCTTCGCGATGACCCCACCAAACATATTTTGTTGGTTGATTCTGGAACCAACCTGATCACATCGTGCACTCGAGATTCTCCTAGGATATTAGGAATTGATATGAGTGAAATATATGCGATGAATGTCCACATTCTTGACGCCATACCAGATTTCTTTGAAGACGATCAAGGAAATTCAAAGTATTTCAAAAATCTTGAAGCAACGGTAAACATTGGCAAATTTGTAACTCAAGTCAGTGCACGAAAGATGAATTTTGACTCTCGTGCAGAGTCTTCGGTATCCTTTTCTTGTGGAGTGATTCTAGTTACCCTCAAGGTAGTGTCGGTTCTATCGGAAGATAGCGAAGATGAATCATCGGCAGCTGGAAGTATGAATGAAGACTACAACGAGGATGTCTTCGATGAGAACCATACTGTCCCTATAACAGCCGCAACTCCGCGACTACATCTGGGTGGCGTTTTGAACGGAGTACTAGCAACTGACAAATTTGAAAATAAAGGCTCCAGTAAAGCCAAATCGAAAACATCGCCTTCCATCTTCACGATGCGAACTGGGGGTAAAAGCCAAGGGAGTCAAGGTTCTAGCATCACAGAAACAACTGAATTAACAATTGGAAAAATTCATCGAATGATTGAATCAAAATTGAGAAAGAAAGACCCTAGAGTGATGAAATTTGGATTGTTTATCAAAGTGTTTACCATTGTGTTCATTCTATTCTCCTTATGTCATACTGGATATGTAATAAGTCTATATGATATATTTCTGTCACAATTAGGTCTTGTTGCCCTGTCCCATCATCGTACTCACAGCATCTCCTCCATCGCAACAATAGTGGAATACTCTCGAGTGCCTTTGCTTAATATTTCAGCTATCGATGCGTCTAAGACAGGTGTGTACTCTAGAATATTACCAATTGATACAAGATCTACTTTACAAGAAGAACTCTCTAAACTTCGAAGTATTCATGCGGACCTTGTGCGAGTGAGTGTCCCTGCGCTGGATTTACTTGTTTACTTGACTGACATGAACGAAACTTTGAATGGAGTAGATAGTGAACACACCAGTTATCATTTTGCCGCTCTTAAATATATGGGACATCTTGAAAACTATATTGAAACGGATGCAGAAGAATGTCTTGGATCATGCAAGTACATTCTCAACAATGGAATGTTTGAATTATTTGATCAATCCTTGATACAATCCAATTACTACCAAGCGCAGGCAGTAGAAAGGATCAATATGATTGATACCATATCAAGATATTCAATTATGGCGATCTTAGTCTTTCTTCTCGCTGCGTTTGTGTATGGATTTGTGCCCATGTTTAAAATGACTCAGAAGCGAAAGGAATCACTTGGGAAGGCATTCGTTCATATCCCGACAAGCACCATGAAATCTCTGCATAAACGAGCAGAAAGGAGAATTCGAATTCTTCAAGATACGACTGCTACTCAGGAATTTGATGACGGTATGGAAGAAAAATCGGACGATGAAGACAGTTTCCCGATCTCTGAAGAGCTTCCTTTGAATAACAAAAACGATTCTGAAGGTCTAAGAAAAAGAAACTCGCAAGGGGTTTTTAAATATGTTGCGAGCATGTTTGCAAAAGTTGGAAAGGCTAAAATTAGTCCTGAAGATGAAAAATTGATTGAAGCAAAACCTCAACGACGAGTTTTGGTCATTCAAAGAGAAACTCGGTCAAGCCGATTTTATATACTCCTGACTTCTATTACTCGTGTTGCAAGCATCTTCTGGGTGGTCCTCATATTTTTTGTTGTCATGTCGGTTCTCGATCTGTTTCGATGTCAAAGTATATTATCTTTGAATCAAGCAGTTTTTGCAGCTGGTTTTCGGAATTCCAATCTTTTTGGGTTGCATTTCTGGTCGTCCGTGGCGCCTCAGGGAACTCAAGTGAGTGGTTTTCGCCAGCAGTACAACTTAACTCTAGACAAAATTTTGGCGTTTGAAACTGAAGTTATTACATATGATCGAGCCTTGAAATTTGGAGATACTAGTATTGGTGTTGAAGCATTCAAAGCCACAGAAGGTGAACAGTACCATTTGTACTTCGAGGATATTTGCGAACAGCCATGCTTGGATATCTTAAATAATCAATCAGGCGTCAATATTGATATGGCTAAAGATATGCAGCATGGCATGGTACTTACAATGGAAAGATATCTACTATATGTGACTAACATTGTAAAAAGTTACAACGGGATCGACACTGACACTCAACCGACATATGAAGCAAAATCGAATCTTGCGAATCTTCCGTTGTTCTTGGTGTTTGGCGACTTGCTGGATGTTGCTTTAGAAAACTATATACATCTCGTTGAAAATTTAGTGGCCGCTACTCGATCGAAGAAGATATTGATCTCATTGATTTTCGTTCTTTGTATGATAACAGGCTATTGGTCTACTTTGAGAGCATTTCAACAAATGGAACGCGAGTTGAAGGACGCCCAGAGTTTGTTGTATATGCTTCCACTAGAGGTTTTTGAGGATGTGCCTGAACTTCATGAACTCATTCAGAACGAATAATTTAAAAATAATCAAAAAAGCTTATTAATCTTGAACTTATCGATTACTTTTCTATTAAAATGCTGATCGATGATGGAACTATCCTCCTATTGTCTTGTTAGTCATGGGGGTTCTTTTCTCTACAAACCCCGTTTAGTGGTACTGGAATATCTACACATTTTAATTAAAAGTATCGCCAATTTTTCTATTATTCGGCACTTTGCTTATTTATGACACTCCTAAACTACAGAGTTCCAATGCAATTTGTTTTAGTGAACCTCTAGTCCGTCAATTAGCCGTTACATTTATTTTGCCGTTTCATCCAATCCAGCGGCTACGCAAAACTATAAGAATCGCTTTATTGTAACTTAGAAGACTTGGGAAACGAAATCGATCCAATCATGGACGTGAGTTCTAAAGGACTGCACGAAGACCATGACATCTTTGACGAGATGAAAAGAGGGATGTTCAATGCATTCTGGAATATAAAAGAAAGAATGTCGATTGGTTCAAAGTACTTCCATGTTACCACCGTCATACAAACATTGCAGCTGTTTTGTTTACCGATTATGTTCCAAGGTCAATTACATCTGAGCGAATCTATGCAACTTCAGCTAAAAAGCGTTCTTCAAATCTTTGCTTATGGGTACATTGATTTTGAAAATGAAGTTGCTTCTGTTTCAATTTTAGCAACTACCTTAGCGCTGATAGGTTTGACAGCCATAGGAATAGCATGCATAGGATATCAGTCATTTCTTAGTGAAAGACCCGCTTTAAAAAGGACGATGGTGTCTGGTCTCGAGAAAACTGTTCGTTTATCTCAAACAGTTCTTCTTATTCCGTTCATTGGCACACTTACCAAGTTCATTCGATGCCCTGCAACAATAAATGTGTGCACTGGCTCCACCAGGATTCCCATAATGATATGTAGCTCGATAGGTCTTGCTCTGTTATGCGTGTTGACTTTATCCAATGCCTTGTTGGTGATGCGAACCGAGGTTCTTAATAGTAAATGCAAACTCGTTGAAGATGAATTCACAGCACCACATGGAAGAATAGAATTTTTGAATACCGGGATTCGAGCTACGTTGGCTATTGTTCTAGGATTTCTTCCTGGTGGAAAACTTGATGGGATGATGCTGGCATTTTGGCTTGGTCTTCTTATCACGAGTGGAGTTTCGCTATCGGGGGCTTATACCTATTATCTGCCATTCACCAGCCAGAAATGGAATATATTCGCGGCAGGGTGCTACGGTACTTACCTGTGGTTTGCGATTAGTGTTTCCGTACATGAGATTGTTGGGTCCTCCACCGATTTGAGTTCGAGGGTTTTGTTCACAGCAACTCTTCCATTCGTTATCATTTGCTCACATTCATTGGTGTACTTTAGACGAAGCAGTCTAGTGGCCCCGGCGCTGGATTTGATTCGACTGAGTCAGTATTCTACGGAACTACATTTAAGGTTGATGTTTCTCACGACTCGCAGTGAAGATGGAGTGCGCTTTTCTGGAGATTTCGAATCGAATTGCAAAATTGCATTGCAAAATTTTCCCACTTCGGCGTATTTGAGGTTGTGCATTGCCGATATTTGTCGGACTTCAAAACGTCTCGTTTTTGGACTTAATTTGATTCGAGAAACTCGCGAGCTGGGTAGACTTTCATTGGATTTAGAATTCGGTTTATTCTGTGCCAATATGAAAAATGTGACTAGCAGCGAGTCTGAAGACACCGAGTCTTACATGGCATATGGTCAGCTAATGCAA
>Ga0209491_10011192_pt1 | contig 10630 bp, 4 predicted proteins | sample BON02_FD_187213 | JGI IMG/M metagenome (GOLD analysis project Ga0209491, IMG submission 187213) | Freshwater microbial communities from Lake Bonney liftoff mats and glacier meltwater in Antarctica - BON-02 (SPAdes) (version 2) | ecosystem: Environmental > Aquatic > Freshwater > Ice > Glacier...
AGCGAGGTGGTGTGTGGTGGTGGTGGTGGTGTGTGGGGGGGGGTGGGGCGGGGTGGGGAGTGGGGCAGGGCGGGGGGTCTATAAATAGTACTTGTGCGAGCCGCTATATATATGCAGCCCACCGACCCCACATTATACAATATACAAAATTATACTTATACATATATACGTATTATACATTATACAAGCCGTCCCCCCGCCCCCGTGTATAATGCAACCCTGACCATGACGATCTAGTTTTTTTTATCACATAGACATAGAAATCTTGGCTTGGCATCTCAGCTTACAACTCCGGGGTTAAGCTCCTGTTCTTGTTATATAGCGTTAGAAGGAGAAGGAGAAGGAAAGGGTTATGCGTTATGTATGGCTCATGTCTTTGCAATACAGGTACCCATTACCGTTACAACACCCGACAGCCGACAGGGAGCCGCCCTTGAAGGGGGTGTAACGAAGTAGACTAGAGCCTATGCCTATGAGAAATATAGAATAGTACACAGTACACAGTGTACACAACTCCAATAAGTCGCTTTATTGCTACAGTGTCAGTGTGACACAGTGTGCAGTCGTGTGCAGACCGTATGTGACGAGAAGCACTCCCTCCCCAACACAACAGCTTGGCCTTTATTACAAGATATTGTTTCACTTCGGGGCTTTATTGCGCAATAATGTTTTTCCCAAACACCCCCTTTAATATGTGCAATATATTGCACAATATTACCGGTTATTGCACTCCCCCGCCCAGTTTTGAGGTGATTTTGAGGTGTTTGGAGGTGTTTTTGTTATTTAGGGGTCGGATTTCGGAGGTGTCAAGGTCGTGTAAATCCGTTCTCGACACGGCACCAGGGCATTAATTGCACATTAAATGACATTATTGTGCAATATCTTCCTCATAGCCATAGCCCCCCTTTATTGCATACAATATTGCACAATATACAATATATTTCCCCCACGCCCCACGACCCCCTTTATTGCAATACAATATACAATATTGGCAATATCTTGTAAGGGCCAAACAACAGCCCACACCATCCCGTGGTCAAGCCTCCTGCGGCAGCGTCCACGGCAGTGTGTAGCACACTCCAACTGACACTGACACACACAAAGGTTGGCCTCTACACAATATTGCTATTTTACCAATATTGTATGTTGAATGATTCTGAATGTTGAATGGCAAAACAGGTGGGGAGCCTGAGGGGGTGCAATCAAAACAATACACGAGGTGTTGAATGCCGAGAATATTATTGACTTGTGCACACACTCTTCTATCTTGTAAAGGCCAACACAAAGGGTGTGTGTGGTGTGTTCACGATTTCACGATGATGGTATGCTTAGGGTTAACCCGAGCTCCTCTACTTATACTCTAATGTTAGTATGTTAGTTAGGTCGGGGCAGTCGGGGGCTGTTACTAACGTAACCTGTGGATCTTGCAAGTTGAGCTTGCTATTGTCGGGAGCAGACCGGCACAACTCGCTATTTGGTGAGCTTTTATAACCCATCACCCGCGATTACAGGGGGTGTCGATCTCCCCCTTGGTCAAATTAAATTATCCTCTTCGTCGAATCTGGTCAAATGCAGGGTTAAATTCGGAAGTTTACCGGTTATCGGGTAAATTTGGTGTGGTCAACTGCCAAGTCTAGTCGTGTAGGGACGAAATTTGTCGCAACAGCAATGCTAATTCGAAGGCCGGCATGCATGGGCGAGGCCATGATCACCTCAAGCGCCTGTGGCAGCACCGCACATCGACCGACTGTGTTAGGCGCACAGTGGTGGAGCATGCTCGCCGTGCAGATCGTATCTGAACGTAAGGAGAAAGCGGAGTTGGCCCGCGCCCGGTTGCCTGCCACAGTGAGATGGCCCTGCAGCGCCGTTTTGACCGTCTCCGCCGTGCCTACCCCGCCCGCCACGCTCTTCGGCGCCATCTGCGCCGAATTCTACCCGGTCAGCGAGCGCAACGGCGCCTGGCGCGCTGCGCGCTGCACTGGCCAGGTGCGGCTGCTCACGTCCCTGCTCAACGAGATGGCGCTGGAATGCGCTCTGCACACGCGGGTGATCGACGCCAAGATTTATGTTGCACTTGCCGACATGCGGGCGAGGGGCGTGGACGGTGCCAGCGCAAGTTTGCGCTGCGGCCTCTCGCGCAGCGCGTTCCGTCTGGTGAGGCGGAGGCCGCTCCTGCAGCAAATACGCAGGTGCATCGAGCGCATCTGCGCAGAGCACGGCGTGCTGTCTACAGCCCTGGACGCGGCCTACAAACTTCACTGGGCCGATCCAGTCGTCTGGGGCGCGGTCCAGGGGCTCCGTCGGCTGGTCGGCTCAGGCGTCCCGTTGGGACACGGTGCGGAGTCCCAACCTGCCCTTTTGACTGGGCCACCGCCGCCTTTGGCCAAGTCACCGCCGCACAGCAAACCGGCGCGTTGCCCGGCTGGCCCCTTGCCCGTGCGACAACATGCTCCTCGCTGGTAGGCATTTATTCTCGCTCGCGGGCGGGCCTTGTTTTTTAGATATTGTTTCGTCATCTCCGTACTTGCCCATGCGACAATATATGCTCCTCGCTGATGGTAGGCATTTATTCTCGCTCGCAGGCGGGCCTTGTTTTTTAGATATTGTTTCGTCATCTCCGTACTTGCCCATGCGACAATATGCTCCTCGCTGGTAGGCGTTTATTCTCGCTCGCGGGCGGGCCTTGTTTTTTAGATATTGTTTCGTCATCTCCGTACTTGCCCATGCGACAATATATGCTCCTCGCTGATGGTAGGCATTTATTTTTGCTCGCAGGCGGGCCTTGTTTTTCAGATATTGTTTCGTCGTCTCCGTACTTGCCCATGCGACAATATGCTCCTCGCTGGTAAGCATTTATTCTCGCTCGCGGGCGGGCCTTGTTTTTTAGATATTGTTTCGTCATCTCCGTACTTGCCCATGCGACAATATGCTCCTCGCTGGTAGGCATTTATTCTCGCTCGCGGGTGGGCCTTGTTTTTTAGATAGATATTGTTTCGTCATTTCCGTACTTGCCCATGCGACAATAACAATATGCTCCTCGCTGGTAGACATGTGTTTTCGCTCGCGAGCGGGCCTTGTTTTTTAGATATGGTTTCGTCATCTCCGTACTGCGTGTGTGTCATGTGTCGTGTGAGATGTGCTGAGGGTGCGTGTGTGCTCTGTGTTATAAATAACTGTCCTACTCGTGTCTCTGCAGCTCGGGGTTGTGTCTTGTGTTTGTGTGTTGTGTGAAACGAAAAACGAATATGATTACGATTATAATAAAAGTAAAAGTCCACACTCCATGTCCATGTTCACATATTCCACATGCACATTCACATTCCACACAATCCACCACTGTCATTGCCTATTGCCATTTTGCCACACACTGCCAGCCCTCCCCTGGCCCCTGGGGGCCCTGGAGCCCTGGTGGAGTGTATTTTTGGCCATATACATATATTACCCGTTTTCGAGGCGGTGGCAGTGAGATACAGTGGGATACAGATACAGCAGTGGGATACAGCAGAGGCACAGCTGGATACTCAGCTAGATACGTACGGATACAGCTAGATACAGTAATAAATAGCGGGATACAGCAGGATATAGTGGATCTGGGGTGTACAAAATGCGTGGCTAGATATAGATTGATACAGGGATACAGTATCAGTATGTACAGTGTACAGTATAATGTAATATACATAATACACAGTGACAGTGACTGTGTGACTGTGATCTGTGATACAGCGGGGTACGGGGTACCAATAAGGATACGGTGAGATACAGGCGGGATACAGTTTTAGGTGAAATACAGGCAGCCCCCTCCCCTGGAGTGTGTTTTTGGTTATATCCCGTTATCGAGGCGTTGGGATACGGTGAGATACAGCGGGCAGCGGGATACAGCTAGATACAACTAGATACAGATACAGCTAGATGCGTACGGATACAGCTGGATACAGTCTGTTAGAGTTAGAGTGGGATACAGTGGGATACAGTGGACAGTGTGGATCTGCTGCAAAATTGCTAGATAGTAGATATATATACAGGGATATACAGCATACAGCGGCAGCGGGATACTACCAAGGATACGGTGAGATACAGGCGGGATACAGGTTGAATACAGGCGGGACATCCCAAAAATACACGCCAGGCGGGGAGGGCTACAGGCGGACGATCGATCCCCAAAATACAGTTAATACACTCTAGGGGAGGGCTACTGCCGGGCTGCCGCCACTGCCACTACTGCCACACTGCAAGCTACTGGCGGCAGCCCTCCCCTGGAGTGTATTTTTGGTCTATATCTCCCGTTTTCGAGGCGGTGAGATACGATGAGATTCAGTGTATAGATACTCGATACGTAGCGGGATACAGCAGATACAGCTACAGCTGGATACAGAGCTAGATACGTACGGATACAGATACAGCTTGGATACAGTCGGATACAACGGGATACAGATACAGTGGATCTGCTGCTGTTACAAAATAGCTAGATACAGGGCGGATACAGCGGGATACGGATACCAAGGATGCGGTGAGATAGACTATATCAGATAGAGATAGTAGAGGCATACAGGCAGGATACAGGTGTACAGGTGGAATACGGGCGGAGTGGCGGCGAAGTATTCCAAAAAATACACGCCAGGGGAGGGCTGGGGCTGGCAGCCCTGCGGCCACGCGCGGCCACTGGCCACTGGCCACTGGCACAGCACAGCCCTCCCTGTCCCTGGCTGCTGGCTGGCGTGTATTTTTGGGAAATTTCCCCGCCTGTATACCTGTGTCCTGTGTTTCACCTGTACCTGTGCACCTGTATCCTGTATCCTGCCTCTGCCTGTACCTTTATCCTTTATGGCTCTTAGTCTATCTTAGTACTCACTGTAACCGTATCCGTGTCCCTTGGTATCCCGCGCTGTACTGCTGACTGCTGCTGCTGTATATCCTTGTCGGACAAGCCGTGGGATGTGGTGTCGCTGTGACACGCCGCGGCGGAGCGCGGAGCGTCTGGCGTGGCGCCGCGGGCCTGTGTGTGCGTGTACGCGCGTGTGCTGGTGCTGGTGCCGCCATCGCCGCCGAATATTTACATACATACATACATACGTACCTAGCTAGCTAGGTACGCTACACCTACCTATCTGCATTTTATATCTGGCCAGCCATTTTGTATTTTGTAGCAGATCCAGATCCACTGCCACTGCCAGTGCATCCCACGCACATCACGCTGCATCATTCCGCTGTCCACTGTGTATCTGTCATCGTCCAGCTAGCTGTGTATATCCGTACATCCCCCGTCCTCCCGTGGAGCGAGTCTACCTGTGGAGCCTGGAGTGCATTTTTGGGGCCATAAATAATATGTATCCCGTTTTTATTGAGGCGGTGTGAAACACGCGGTAAGATATAGTTACAGTATTCAGCGGGATATACAGCGCGATACGCAGATACAAGCAACAGCTGGATACAGCACAGTTAAAAAAAAAAGGCGCTGTGGCCCTCTCTCCCTCTGGCCTCTGCCTCTGGCTTACCTACCTACACCTACACCTACACCTACCACCTACCTATACTACCTAGGCATGCACATGATGAGGGCCGACCTATAGTAATACGACGTAAAATACACGTACGTCACGTACACGTTACACGTGCATTAAACACACATATTAATTAAAAATGTATATCTATATATTTATGCATAGAGTTAGAGTTAGAGTATATATATAGTATATATATATATATACATATTCATATATGTATATATATATATATACATATATATACATATACATATACCATCAATACATAATATAATAATAATAATTATCAGATCACACTACTCACACGTCACACGCTGCATCTCAATCTCAGCAGCACACGCCTACCTCAGCCCTCCTGCCCTCCCCTTCCCCTGGCCCTGGCATGTATTTTTGGTCATATCCCGTTTTCAAGGCGGTGGGATACGGTGAGATACAGCGGGATACAGCTGGATACAGCTATCAGCTAGATATGTATGGACATACAGCATAAGCATACAGCTGGATACAGTGAGATACAGCGGGATAAAGTGGATCTGCTGCAAAAAATTGATGCTAGTAGTACTAGATGCTAGATGTAGATGTAGATAGGATGTAGGATACAGGGATACAGCGGGATACCCAAGGACACAAATAAGGACACGATGAGATACAGGCTGAGGCTGATACAGGCGGAATACAGGTTGAATACAGAATACAGGTGGGATATCCCAAAAATATATGTTAGGGGAGGGTTTACAAAATACACACCAAAAAAAACTTACCTCTACCTGTGAGAAAAAGAATGATAGGAGAAAAAGAATTATAATATTAAGTATAGGTATAGAAATAGGAATAACAAACCAAGACACACCCAGCACCCAGCAGACGACACTACAAGACGCGCCAACAATTACAATTATATAACAGAAAAAACCTAGAGCCATACGCCAGAGAGACAAAGAGAGCGGGGGCCACGACCCGCGCACGCGCGCAACGCCGCCCACCTTCTCCAGCCACAACGACGACTCCGCTCTCATTAAAACGCGCCTTCATCCACCAGCCACAGCTGCAGGAGAGGCGAGGCGCACCAACTAGCCCACCAAGGAATATCCGCCGTGTTTGCCCGCTCCGCACGCGACGGGGCTCCGACCGGGCTACAGCAGGCCCGTCGCCGGCAGATGGCGCCGGCGGACAACCAGGGCAAGCGTCGCGGCGCAGGCCGCCGCGCCGCCTACGGCGCCGAGCGCGTCCCACCCGCGGCCGTGCGCCACCTCGGGCTCCGGCCGTAGCCGCAGCCCCATCGCGCGCATCGCCGCCAGCGGCGAGTCGAGGCCCGCCGCCGCCTTCGGCGCGGCGGCGTCTCCGTCGGCGGGCTTGCTGCCCGCCTGCACGCCCTTGAGCGCGTGAAAAAAGCCCTTTGTGAACATGCCAAAGAGGTCGGCGCCGCCCGCGCCGCCGGGCGGCGGCGGCGGCTGCAGCGACAGGGCGCCGTAGGCCGCGAGGGCCGAGACGATGGCCGCGGTCGGGTCGATCCCGGTCGACTTTGAGAGCGCCATCGAGGAGATAATAAAGTCCGTCGCGACGGCCGAGTCCTCCTTCTTGGAGCTGGGCGGCCGGACGTGCGAAGCGTTGAAGCGCCAGTCGACGACGCGACCGTCGGGCAGCGTGGTGCCGCCGAGCACGGGCCAGAGGTCGGGCTCGTCGAGCGAGCCCACGGCGTCGATGCTGCGGCAGACCTCCTTCTGCCTCCCGCTGCGCGACGCCGACACCACGCGGCCCCAGGCCCAGTCGCGGTCCGCCTGCGTCACGGTGCGCGTCTTGACGATGCGCGAGAAGAGGTGGTACGACGGGCGCGGGATGCGCGGCATGGCCGGATCGGAGCGGTTGACGGCGACGAGGCCGAACTTTGGGCAGTAGCCGTCGGCCCACTCCCAGTTGTCAGCCGCGGTCCAAAAGGTGTAGCCGCGGACGCGGATGCCGCGCGCGCGCGCCGCCTGCACTGCGAGAAGGTGCTCGACCATATAGGCGGGCCGCAGGATGTCCTCCGAGTCGGCGATCCCGTTCTCGGTGATGACGAAGCCGTAGCCGTCGGGGTGCATGAAGCGCGCGTTGGGGTCGTTGCCGTAGCGGTCCTGGAAGGTCTGCAGCATGTTGACCAGCCCGGCGGGCGAGATACCGCGGCCCGAGCCCGAGTACTCGACCTCTTTGGGCGTGAGCCCCGGCCCGATCCCCGTCACCACCTCGAGCCCGTAGTAGTTGACGCCGCAAAAGTCGATGGCGTCCTTGACCATGTCGATGAAGAGGTACTTTGAATACAGGTCGATGAAGAGCGTCGAGCCCGTGTCGAGGCCCACCGACAGCGGGCGCGAGTCCATCACCAGGTGCGCGACTCCTACCGGCGCGAAGGCGAGCCCCGCCTCCGCCTCGTGCTTCCGGATCAGGTCGTAGACGCGCCGGTGCGCGAGCGCCATGTGGGTCTGCGCGAGCAGCGAGCCCGTCTGCGGGTTGGTCATGCAGTTGAGCCGCGCCATTGGGTTGAGCACGCGCGGGCCGGGCGGCCAGAGCCCCATGCAGTGGGTCAGCATCGAGTGCACCACCGGCTCGTTGAACGTCACCCAGTAGTCGACCAGCGGCGAGAGGCGCCGGACCACGTCGGCCGCGAAGGCCACAAAGTGGTCGGGCGAGCGCTTGTGCTGGAACATCTCGCCCGCGGCGGCGCCCTCGTTGGTCTCGTCGCGGCCGAACGTCTGCCCCCAGGCCGGGAACGAGTGGTGGAAGAGCGAGAGCATCACCTTCATCTTGTGCTTGCGCACCAGCTTGAGCGTCCGCTCGTACGCGTCGAGCACGTCCCAGTCCTGGACGCCGCACGGCGCCACGCGGTCCGGCGTGCAGCCCGGCACCAGCCGGCCCCAGTCGACGCCGAGCCGGTAGACGCCGACGCCCGTGTCGCTGGCGAGCTTGATGTCCGCCTCGGGGTCCGTCCAGAAGCGCAGCCGCTCCTCGGCGCGCGGCGTGTTCTTCCACGCCTTTACATTGCCACGCCGCGCAAACTGCACCCACGTGTCGTTCAATTGGTCCTCGGCGTGCGCCGGCGCGGTGGCGAGGCCGAACCAGAGGTCGTCGTCCCCACGGAAGTCGGCCGCCAGCGGCACGGCCTCCGATGTGGCGCCCAATGCGGCCGTCGCGATGCCGACTAACATCAGCCTCCTTGGCGCTTCCATTAGTGGCGGCAAGGCCTCAATGGGGTTACTCTATTGTTGTGCTGTGTGTGGGTCCCCTGCCTACGTTGCCTCTTGTTAATTGTGGGTGTCCTTTGAGTCCAATGCCAGATCCCCTTACTTTGAGGGGCTATTCTACGGGTGGGGTCCTGGTTTCTGTTACCCGGGGCATCTGTTCCTGGTCTTGCCTCTCGCTCGCGCTCACGCTCTCGCAGTCAGTGTTATATATGAACTACTGGGTTATATAGTATATTCTAAGTCTCCTGAACACACACACACCCCGCAAACACCCACACGCTATATTTTTAAACACTACTGTTGTGTACTCTGTACTGTTTACATACACTTACAGACGCACACGGTACGCAGTAGTTCATTCTCGAAGATGATGATACGTTTATCCCTACCGCCCCCTCCCCACCACAGCAGCCACAGCGATTGTTACAGTACTCGGTAAAAATACCGTCGGGGACTTTTTCGCGGGATTCGCGGTCGATTCGCGCGCAAAAATGGTTCAGGCTCTACCCGCCTCGCGGTTTGCGTTGCCCTGTGCTGAGCGGTCGGATTGAACCAACGATTTCCTCGTGACGCACGCAGGCCACCGAGGGAGCTTCCGCGCCGCCGCCGGCCCGCGCCAAGCGCGACGTCAAGGCGGTCGAGAGGCTGTCGGTCGAGCACAAGGACGACAAAGAGTTTGTCATCCCCAAGGTGCGTGGCGCCCGACGCCCCGCGGCCGCTGCGCGCGGCCGCCCGCGCGCGCCCCGCTCCCACCCCACCCCCGCATTTGCACTCCCTTCCCTCGCAGGGCGACGGAACTCCGCTCGGCGAGATTGAGAACGGTGCGCACCCGCCCGCCCCGAGCCGAAGCCGGACATTGCGCACGCGCTTGCGCGCTGCGCCGGTCGCTGTGAGCGGCGGGCGCAGACCACGCGACGCGGCGGCCGAACTCCCAGCGGCGGGATCCCCGCCGCGGGCTGGGGCTGGGCTTTGCGTGCACTCACCCTTCTCTACTTCTCCCCCCAGTCGAGTTCAAGATTGGCAAGTTCGGCGCCGCGTCGGACGAGCTCAAGGCGCTCCACCGCGCTTGCTTCGGCAAAGCGGGCACGGTGCGCATGGCCCTCCCGCCGCTGCCCGCGCCCGCGCCGTCTCCGATTCGCAGAGCTCACGTCCCCCGCCCCCCCACCCCCCCGCCCGCGCAGAAGACTAGCATCAAGAAGAACCTCCGCAAGTTCTCCGGCTTCGCCGGCAGCAAGGAGGCCAAGGAGGCGGAGGTGAAGAAGAAGACGGAGCCGCTCAAGAAGGTGGACGCCAAGATGGTCAAGAAGCTGTGCGAGATCTGCGACCTGCCGACCTCTGGGTCCAAGGTGGATACCATCGAGCGTGTCCTCGCATTCCTGAGCAGCCCCGAGGCGTCCGGCAAGCCGCCTCTCTCGGAAAAGGTGGGCGAGAAGCGCGGCCGGCCCGCGGGCGCCGCGGGCAAGAAGGCCTCCCCCGCGGCCAAGAAGGGCAAGAAGGAGACCAAGGGAAAGAAGGAGAAGGTGCCGAGGGCCAAGACCGCCTACCAGCTCTACTCAAACTCCAGGTGCGGACACATGTGGGGCGCGGGCGTTGGCCTTTACGCGATATTCTTTTACTTCTACTCGTTTCTGCACGAATCGATCGTCCTCTCATTTTCCCGGCGCGCCTGCATTGCCCACACTGTTGCAACACTATTGCACGGCTCTTGGGCAATATATGACCCCCCCTCGACCTCCGTTTTGTATGCCATACACCATATAACATTGGTAATAACAATATCGTGTAAAGGCCAGCGCGGGCGTGGGAGCTTGCTGCGCACGCGGGGCTCTGGTGCCAAAGCGCGCCGCAGCACATGACACACACACACACACACACACACACACCTATATATATATATATATATATATATATATA
>Ga0209491_10011193_pt1 | contig 10629 bp, 5 predicted proteins | sample BON02_FD_187213 | JGI IMG/M metagenome (GOLD analysis project Ga0209491, IMG submission 187213) | Freshwater microbial communities from Lake Bonney liftoff mats and glacier meltwater in Antarctica - BON-02 (SPAdes) (version 2) | ecosystem: Environmental > Aquatic > Freshwater > Ice > Glacier...
TTCGACTCGCTACTTGACGGTGGTGTGACTATCGCAGGCACGCCGACGGTAGCGGAAGTTACGACTTCTGCTTTCACTGTCGCCACGCCATCTATCTATGCCGGACTCACACTCACTGGAATGCGTTGGGATAAAGACAATCTCATTCTGTCAAAAACGGGCGCGTTCGCGGCGTACAAGTACGAAGCAGGCGACACGATCAGCATTACAAGCGGCACTGGCGCTACGGTCAGCACTTATATCGTGCGGTCGAAGGTTGACGACAACAAGATTGCACTCGCAAGCTCTCTTGGCGGGGAGACTGCTAGCCAAGCCGACATCGCTGGCGTTCTTGCGGCAAGCACGTACATACTCGGCAAAGCCGTCCGCCCCAACCGGTCTATCACGGTGTTCCTTAACTCTGCGGCTGCCGTGGCGGGTACAACCTACCGATTCCGTGTGACTGTTACGACGACTGAGAACTCAAACACTGGCGTAAGAATCCGTGACATTCTATTGAAGGTCACAGCGGTAGGAGCCGACTAATGAGCATCACGCTTGGAGAATTGAAACTTTCGGTCGAGCGTATCGTCAGCAATCAGCCTGACGGTTCGCTCGATGTAGAGTCTATCGTTAACGACGCTGGTCGGTACTTGTTCTCTATGCACTCGTGGAACTGGCGCAACCGCCCCGTCACGCCGCTGTCGTATATCGCTCCAATCTCTGTGGCTGACGCGACGTACACCGAAGCGACCAAAACAATCACCAAGACTTCCGGTTTTACGAACTACACCTTTCGTAATTCAGAAGTGTTTAAGGTGTCGGATGGCACTGGCGCGACAACCGGCGAATACGTCATTGCTTCGAGAACCAGCGCTAACGCAATTGTGCTGTCTAAGTCTATTGGCGCTGCCGCTGACGGGCTTACCGACATCGACGGAAGCATCTCGTTCCCCTACTGCGTACTCCCGTCAGACTTTGGCGAAGGCCAGATTGTAGGCATCAACCACAGGTCGAACCTGACCAACAATGCAACGGCCACATCGCTAGAGCAGGTGCGATGGCTGCGGTATCACGGCCTTGCGGCCTCGTATCAGGTTTACTACGCACTGTCGTACCCTTCGCAGACAGCGACATCAGCAGCACCAGCCACGCCGCTACTTGAAATCTACCCCACGCCAACTGCGGTTGATAATGCCGTACTGATGCTCACCTACAAAGCGGGATGGGTTGCTATGGCTGATGATGATGCGCTCGCCAACATTCCGCCTGGATACGAATACCTACTCAAGCGGCTCGTTAAGGCGTTCTCCCACGAAGCGATGTCTGACGATAACTCACGGATCGCGCAAGTCGAGGCAAGCCCTGAGTTGCTTCGCGCCAAGAAGCAGGACGGCAATACGCTGCCGATGCTCGGCAAGTTACAAGGCGGTGCGGCTCGTGGAAGCAACGTGCCGGATCACAACTGGAACTTTACTTTTGCTGATTGATGTCACGCAATGTCATTCAATATCGAGTTTACAGATTCCCGCCAGCAGATCGCGGTCGATGACATCAAAATGTCTGACGTTGCGGGCGGTCGCATGGACATTACCGCTCCCGGCGACACGCAGCCTGTTTTTGCATGGTCGAAGTTCGTCATATCTCAGATTAGTATCTCAGGCTTGCCGGTCAAGATGGTTCCGCCTCAGATCATCCCTAAGCTAAAGTCTGGCAACCTCGTAGGAATTAAGCTGTTCCTGTCCAACGGTGAAGTGTTCACCGGCGAAATAGGCATCGACAGATACGACCACGGGCCTAAAGGTAAAAGCGAACCGCTGCTATTCGCCACACTGTCCGGCACGTTCACCGGCGAGAAGAATCAGGCGAACGCGAAATCGTTCGATAGCCGGTCTATTGGCGCGGTAGTGGACATCCACAACGGATCGTCTTACACCATTGGCTATCAAGACAGCCGCATGGACTCCGCGATTCGACCGTTCTACATCGACGGTATTCAGGATAACGTCACCGCGATTCCTTCGGCGATCAGCACCGTTGTAGAGTCGATGGGTGGCAACACTCATGGACACCCGTTCGATAGCTCGTTGTATGTGCTGAGCGCGAACGGTAGCAGGTTCGACAACAACTCGGTCGCTGGCGTGGTGATTTACGGGCGCGGGCCGCGAGACTGTTCACCGGCTGCACCAAGCGTGACGGTTGGGTATATGGAAAGGCGAATCAGGGTTACGCAAACTGTTGACGCGCCAGACAATAGCCCTTGCTCGACGCTTGTGATAACAAAGACCATTAAGGTTAATGTGCCGACACTGAGCATTCGCATCCCGTGCGTGTGGACGGACTCACCAGCACAGCCGCAGTTTATTGGAAGCATCAACTCGAATGGATATTCGATTTTCGGGATGACGTTTGGTTCGACCACGCTTCGATGCGACGGGTTTGACTTCAACCCTTACGGCTCCCCCGCTGGCATTTACTACGTTGGGACTATCAGGTTTGTGTTTAACCCTCTTGGATGGAAAGCTGGCTCGCTAACTTGCATACAGCCAGTTCAGTTGCCACTTGAAGGGAACCAGACGCAGCACAGTTATACCCTTGGTTCTTTTTTTGCTCAATACTACGAATACCCACTTACAGGTTTTGAAGAATTGCACGCGCTTTGCCCTAACTGTTATTCATTGGAGTCTGCCTGATGCCGCAATATGAGCATCCAGAAAACATGAGCGTGCGTAACCCGCAGCCCCTTGTGGGCCTCGAAGCGTTGCAGAAGCTTTCGCCGCCGCAAGGTGACGCGATGATTCTTCGCATTGTCGAGGAGTTGGCCGGTCAGGTGCAGGGCCTTCAGAATCGCGTTAAGTATCTTGAGAAGTATGAAACCAATAGTGGCCCGCCAATCAGGACGGTTGTTGGTGACGCCGAGTTTATTAAGGTGACGCAGACCGAGGAAACGGTAATCATCGCGTTTGACGAGGATGAACTAAAGCGACATATACCGGCACAGCCAATTCCGACGTATCTCGACCGCTACCGCCACTGCACCGACCCGAACGCCAATCCCGACCTTTATCTTCCGTCTGGTGTTGCAGACGGGAGCATTAGCGCGGATGGCGTGCTGGTTGTAGAAATCGGCTTCGGCAACGGATCGCAGAAGTGCTACTACATCATCGAGCGTAACGTGCTTGGCGTGCCAACGCCGTACTCTGCGGTCACCCCCGTTGTCGATTGCTCAGTGTGTGAAGAAATACCGACACCCAATCCGCCAGACCCTCCAGACCCTCCAGACCCGCCGTACCCTCCTGGCGACTACCCCTACTTCAACGGTTGGGTAGTTGCCGATATTTCTTGTTCGGTCACTGCGGCTGGCGCGCTAGTTATAACGGTAAAGTATGTGAACTTGCAGACTGGCGACATTAAGTTTGAACAGCGACTAAACTGTTGCTGCACAACGGCTCCCGCAAACGTGCCCGTTGATCGTTGGCGTCCGTGTGGAGTTGAAAGCGACGACAGTCAAGACATCTTTCTACACCCCGGCGTGCTCGATATGTCCGACTCTGACGACCCTGTTGTTCAGGTGGGATCGGCTGGATGCTGCTATCGCTTCGTAGAGGCCACTCAGGATGAAATTATCAACATCAGCCCGATATTCCTTCGCAGCACGTGCGACGACTCTGATTGCGGAGATTGCGGCGAACCGATTACACCAGTATGCGAAGATTGCATAAGTGCTACCAATAGCGCAACTCAAGTTCTATGGTCTAACGGCATTCCAGATTTGTATACTGGATTCAACGGAACGCACATATTCCAAAGCACGCTGGGCGCGGCTGGCGACTTCTTGTTTGGATGGTCTTATCAGATCAACTCAGGAAACAATCTCAACATTTACTGTGATGCTAGCGGCAGAGTTTGGGCAAGAAATGATATTCAGTCGGGTGGAGTCAGAAAATGGGGCGATGTTAATCCTCCTAACACGCCGTCCAATGCTGGATACCGCGAAATCACCGGCGAACTCAAGTGCGTCAACGGAGCGTTTAGCGGCACGTTTAAGCTCTACGGAGTTTACAATGATGCCTATGGTTCTGATTACCTTGAGATCACGTTCTAGCCATGACCAACGAAGAAATGTCCAACATGTCGTGGATGGACGCAAGCAAGTTAGGCGTGCTGCGTAAGGACTGGTGCGCCGCGATTTCAGTGAAGCGTAATAAGAAGAAATACGCCCCGCCGAAAGCGGTCGCGTCTAGCGAAAAGAAGTTCCGCGCGATACCATTAGAGATATACTCCTGTTCGCTTCGCGGGGATGTCGTTGCGATGACCACTTGCCGCAGTTGTGCGGGTGGAAATAAGCCGCTTGAGATATTTGAATGTAGCGTCCACGGCGAATGTACGGTGGACAAGATGCCCGACCCAGGGCGACACGTAAAGGGACTTTGCAAGACCTGCCCCGACCGACAAGGTAAGCCCATTATTTAGGTAAACATCATGGCATACGACGACGGACTAAAACATCCAAAAAAGAACCCATTGCCTATGTCTCGCGGTAATGGCGCACCATTTGTGAACAGCCCGCTATCGAGAACCGCCGAGCCGCCTAGATATCCCGACGGGGCGAGTCAGAACCCGCTTGAGATGGCCGGGCGAATCGCTAATATCTCACGTCCTGCACCTGCCCCACTTCCGACGATGAACACCGGCGCACCCACGCCACCCCCGATGAGGGGCGGTCAAATCACCAATGTCTCGCGCCCTGCACCCGCGCCACTCCCGCCCACAGGCCCAGGTATGCTGTCTCGTAGCAACGTCGCGCCTGCACCTGCACCTGTGCAGCCCACCACGCCGCAGATTCCCGCAGCGTTCGGCATTGCACCTTACGGGCGTCCGTCGTTTATGCCGCAGGGCGCTCAACAGCCATCACCCGGCGCTCCACTGGCATCGGCCATCGCGCCCACTGCCGTATCCCCGAACACGACTCCCGCGAACACCCCAACTCAAGCCGAGATGCAACGCTCCAAATCGAGCCTTGAGGCTGCGTTGCCACAGTCTCCGCAGAATCAGGCACGTAGGCAAGCAAGTAGCAACCCGATGATTAGCGACGTGGAGCGTGGAGCGGCTGCACAGGAAGGCCGCAACACACTTAGCCGAGGCATCACCTCTGGCGGCGTTAACACTGTTGCCGATGCAATGAAGGGCGGAGCGACAGAACAACAAGCCCTAGACATGGGCATGAGCCGTGGCACGCCTCGCGTTACGCCGGGACAGATTCGTGAAGGTCAATTGCTCACGGGTTCCGCTGGTCGAGACCCGTTGACCGATGGCGCTACCGAGACAGATAGGCAAGCGGCCCGCGAACAGTTCGCCAAGACCGAGAATAAAGATAAAGCTAAAGCTGCGATTGCCAACAAGAACGAAGGGTTCACACGCGACTCTACGCAAGGCAAAGCCGCAAAAGCTCGCGGCGAAGCGAACTTTGCAAAGGCGAAAGAATCCGACCGACTCCGCAGGTCAACCGACCCACTTACGCTAATGAACATCGCACGCGGCCAGGAGCGATCATCCCAGCTTGCCGAAAAGCGAACAGTCGCCGAGCAGAAGGGTGCCGCCAATCGCATGATGGCTAATGCGATGTCTCAGAGCGATCCTCGCGTGAGAGCGCAGATGACTGCCCAAGCAGGCGAACTCGCAAAGGCTGTCAGCGAGCGTGAGCCTGCACGCCGCACGACCTACGGCGACATCTTGAACCAGCAGAAGGCGGAAGCCATAGCGTTCAAGCAGGCTGGCGCGACAAGTGTTAAGGATGACGCGAGATCGCAGCGTGATGTTGCCGACGCCGAAAAGACGCGCGCTGAAACGAAGGCCATTCGTGATGCGATGCCTCCTGAGCGACAGGTTCAGCTCGACAACGCCACACGGAAACACGATAACGATTTCGATGCGTGGTATGCGGCTAGCGATAGCGATAAGCCCGCGCTCAAAGAAGCAATGGATAAATCAAGGAACGAGTTGGATGCAATCGTGAACCAAACTGCGACCGCGCCAGCCTCTGGCATGACCGAAGGTAGAACGGGAATGAAGAACGGTCGCGCGGTTATCGTAAGAGGTGGAACACTCGTTTATGTTGATGACGGGAAGCCAGCACAATGAGCGAAATCACTTGGGACGATGAACCAGCTTCAGGCGGGGTGACTTGGGACGATGCTCCTAATGCTCAGCCTGTTGGTGTTATTTGGGACGCTCCTGCACCCGCGAAGTTCTCCGTAAAGAGCATTGTCGCAGCAGGCGCGCCCAAGCCATTCACGCCTGACCCTAGCATGGTCGCGCCTTCTAACGCGCCGCTTGCCCGGGAAGGTACGAACCAACGCCTTGTATCGCCAGCAATGGACGCCGCGCGAATTGCGAAGGACGCGGAGTTTGATGCGAAGAAGAAGGCGAACTTCGAGTGGCAAGCATCGCAGCCACCTGCACCCATCGACCCAGCGGACAAAGCTAAGTTTGCCAAGGAATACGCCGGTAAAGTTTACGATCGAGAATCTGACGGCGTTGACGAATACGGCAGAAGTCTCCCGTCCAGACCTGTATTTTTCAGTAGCTTGGGAGATAGCGATCTTCAAAAGGCGATGGATACTGAAATCGAAGGCGGGCGATTCAAGACTACTGTCACGGAAGATCGTGATAGCAGACTGCGGGACGCTAGAACCCAAGCCGCCGCAAATCGCTTTGACTCGCAAGACCCTTACGAGCAGTTTGCCGGTTTGTCAGATGACGATCCAATCAAGGGCGAGATCGACAAAGAGGCAAGAGCGATCTCAGGCATTGAGGCTTTCGATGGTGAGCAGTTGCCGATGAGCCGTGGCTTTGCAGGCGAAATGGTTGCATCTGTAAAACGCGGAGCCGGTCAATTCTTGCAACAGGGCACGCGCGTTGCCGCTGCGTTCATTGCCGAAAAAGGCACCGAGGCGGAAACGATCCAGGGCGCGTCAGACTACTACCAGCCGTTCATGGATTCGACGCGCCGCAGTAACGACCTTTCTGGTTTTTCTAGTTACGCCGCATCTGTTGCCGAGGTTGTTCCTCAGATCACCGCACAGATCGTACTTGCGTCAACAGGTCTTGGTTGGGCGGGCTTTGCTCTAGGCGCAGTGGCCCCAACGGTGGTTTCGTCATTTGACGACACCTATAAAATGCTGGTTGACAACGGAACTTCGCCTGACGACGCGAAACTGTGGAGTATCGCCCGGTCAACGGCTGACGGCATAGTTGTTGCGGTTACGAGTCACGCCGAGTTTTCGTTTTTAAGCAATAATGCGTTCGCGAGAAAACTAGCCAAGCAACATGTCGCCGCCAGAATCGTAATGAGAGCGGCCTCAGGTGGCGCGGCAGAAGGCACGGAAGAGTTTACGCAGACGTTGCTTTCGGAAGTGACCGAAGCCGCCGTTCGCGCCATACACGACATTGAGCAAAAGCCCATCGAGGAATCGTTCGAGAACGCGCTGAACGCGGCTGCGGTTGGTGCAGGTTCCGGCGCTGCCATGGGCGTGGCAATGCGGCAAGATGTGAATGTTCGTGTCGATGCGATTAAGCGCCGCGCCGCGAAGCTCCGCGAGATGGCTAGTCGCGCGGGGTCGATAAACAATCCTGTTGGCGCGCAATCACTCAACACTCAAGCCGTCGCCGCCGAGCAAGAGGCTGCCGCCGTAATCGAAGACGCCACTAACGCAGCAATCGACGAGCAAGCAGCCGCGTATCAACAGACGAAGCAGGACGCCGCCATCGTGGACGACGAGGTAGCCGCAGCCAACGCGATGCCTGCCCCGCCAGCGCCGCCGGTTGACAATCCGTTACCAGTCGAGCCGCCGCCGGTTGACAATCAGCCTACGCCTGAGTCCTACGCGCAGGAAGTCGCCGCGCGAGTCCAGGCCCGCCTCCAGGCCCGCCAACAGCCACCCGCACAAGCCGCAGCAGCCAAGGCACCACCCGCACAAGCCGACGAGGTAGCGGCAGCCAACGCGATGTTCGACGCGCAAGATCAGAGGCTGGCCGCACAGGCCCAAGCCGACCGTCAGGCGGCAGAGCTTCGTAACGTAACGGCTACCGGGGAGAAAACTCGACAATCTGGACAGCCACCCGCACCACAAGCCACAGCAGCCGAGGCACCGCCCGCACCGCAACAGCAGCGGGAATTACAACCGCCCGGTATCGGTTCGGCACGCCTCAACATCCCATCGGACGACGCGAACCCGTTCTCCTACTCGCAGTCCGAGATTGACGAACGCAACGCCGCATTCGACCAGTCCGACGCCGAACAAGCAGCCGCACAGAAGCTCAACGACCAACGCTCCACCGCCGCAGCCGTGCGCAGGATCGCCAACCGTCGCGCAGGATGGCAGCAGCAGATTGACAGTTACTACGCCGCAGAGCAGCAGGCACAAGCCAATGGCGACGAGGACGCTGCTGACGAGGCGAGGAAGTCCGCGCAAGACCTTGAGATGAAGGTTCAGCAAGACCGCATCCAGAATGCGAAACTTGATCTAGCGAAGGCTAAGGCGGAAGAAGCTGAGCGTAAAGCGTCCGAAGCGTTACTACCCCCTCCCGCCACGGTCGAGCCTCTATCTGAGGCTCCCGTGGTTTCCCAAACTGCGCAAGACGAGCCGACTCCGGTCGAGGAACCCGCCGCAGAGGAACCGCCCGTATCGACAGTGGCGGATCAAAGTGGTGGGCCGTCTGATTCACCACCTTCGCAGGAAGAAGTTGATCGCGTTCAAAATAGAATACGATTCTTGAAGGACAAACTTGCAGAAAAGTCTTTCCCGCAAAAGGTCGCGAAAGGGATAGAGTCTGAAATTGAAAGCCTCGAAAGCCAACTCGAATCAATGTTTGGAAAGAACAAATCGCCGTTGGATGAGGCTTTCGACCTTCGCCAGAAAGCTGACGACGCATTAGCAAAGGCCAAGGCGTACAAGGGTAACGACATCGGCAAAGGGGCCGAGTTAGTAGATGCTGCCGAGAAAGCGGAGGTGGAGTGGCTCGCTGCAAAAAACAAGATGGTTGACGGTGTTGTTGGCCGTCTATCTAAGCCCGCCGTCTCAGACAGCGAGCGAGACACCGCCGTTGTTAATGTCCCACTGTCAAAACGTGGCGACATTGACGCTGAAATCGACAAGTGGAAGAAGGAGCAACAGTCCACGTCGAAGAATAAGCAAAAGGAAGATTCGGCAACGCGAAAAGCCGATAAGGTTGTCGCAACCGAACTCATGACGAAGCACGGGTTGGCAATAGCCAAAAGCACAGTTGGCAAGCAAGGCGGCACTCTCAAGGAAGCGCTCACCGCGCTAAGAAGCTTTGTCAAGTGGGAGCCTACTCGCGCTCGGCAGCTTCTTGAAAAGTGGCAGTCAGACACCGCCGCTAGCGAGCCGACCACCACCTCGCCAGAACAACCAAGCGGTAATCTTTCCGCTTCGCCGGAAGTTGATGGCGGAGTAGGCCAGCCATCCTCCCCTATTACTCCACCCACCGAACCTCCCGTCGTTGCTGGCAAGAGGGAGAAGCAGGCGGGGGAGATGGGGCAAGTCAAAAACCCTACCCGCAAATATACCAAGGCTGAAATCGACGAAACTCTAACGAGCGCGATGGAGTCTATTGGCGTGGGTAATAAGCTCCAGCAGTTTGAGATGATGATTCAGGCCAGGTCTGCCGCGATCAGCAATGGCGATGCGAACTTTGAAGAAGGGTTCGACCAACCTGTCCCCGCTCTATTTCAGCAGCAATACAATGAACTGACCAAGCGGCAAAAGCTATCGCTCCGCAAGAACGGCGTGGTAATCAACGACGACATCGCCCAAAGCCAAATCGAGATGGTTGGCGAGAGAACGTATGACGATGCTGTGACGGAAATGCTCAACGGGGGAACCGCCGAAGATCGTGTGGTTGCGTTTGCTGACAAGATCGTAGGTGTAGCGGGGCAGTTTGACGAAGAAACGCGGCTGATGGCCTATCTTCGCTCGAAGTGGCACAACCTCACGTTAGAGCAGCGCAGGCGGAAGCAGGTGATCGTTAATCCGCAAGAGTTGCCGACCGGAACGACGATTACCATTCGCGGCGAAGAATTTGAAGTCGTGCGTGAAGGTGGCGAGACAATCCTACGCGACGGGATTGATCTGAATGTCGATAGCGTGACTGAGATTCCAGCGGACAGAGGGAGCGTTAATCCGCCAAAAGAATCGTCATCTACCGCGCCTGTCGCAAAAACCTACGACGATGTTCGCGAAGAAACAAGCGAGGCTTCACGTAAGTTTGACAAGATTTCGCAGGACTATCGCGACAAAAAGATTGGGGATGCTGAGTTTCTTGCAGCGAAAAAAGAGCATGACGCGGCGCAAGCAGCGTTCGATGTGGCGTTCGAGGCAGAGGCTAATAAGCCAGAAGATACATCAGGCGACTCTTTGACCGGCGAACAGGCGACGCTAGAAGGCATTGGCGTATTGAAGCCCATCAGCGGCAAGTCGAAGAAGCTGTTCGAGACTCGCACTGAGGAAGAATTGCCTAAGCCGATCAAGCCGTTGGATAAAGCCGATGCCGCCTTCCGCGCGTCACAGACGAAGAAGGATGGCGAAACCAGCGAGATGTTTGAGGATGGAGACAATGAACAAGGCAACG
>Ga0209491_10011194_pt1 | contig 10629 bp, 9 predicted proteins | sample BON02_FD_187213 | JGI IMG/M metagenome (GOLD analysis project Ga0209491, IMG submission 187213) | Freshwater microbial communities from Lake Bonney liftoff mats and glacier meltwater in Antarctica - BON-02 (SPAdes) (version 2) | ecosystem: Environmental > Aquatic > Freshwater > Ice > Glacier...
AAAAAGCTGTATATTTAAACATGAAAAAAGGTGCCAAGATATAAACAAAGCACCTTTTTTCGATAATTTTAAACTTCTCATAATGAAGCTTTTAGGAAATCCCTCCCTGAGGAGGGCTGTGTCCATGCCACAAAAATAACACGAAAAATAACTCCTCAAAGCTTTCTAACACTTTAATTTACAGGCTGATTGTTTTTAAGCGTAATTGCTGATACTTGCCTTGGCGATTTTTTTAATGAAAATTATGCCTTATTTTCGCTTCTTAAAGCAATTTTTCAAGGTTTGCTAATCACCTAAAAACCATCATTAATTTAAGTTTATGGAAGTTGAAACATTTCAGAAAGAGCATTTTGACCAAGTCAATTATTCTGAAAGCCGAATGGCTGGTGAATTCTATGACAATTGTAAATTCACAAGTTGCAACTTTTCCAATAGTGATTTAAGGCGAATAGAATTTATGGATTGTCTGTTTGTTGATTGTAACTTTTCCCTTACGAATATTGCTGATGCCGCTTTTAAAAGTGTAGGGTTTCATCAATGCAAAATCATGGGAATTGATTTCAGTAAATGCGACGACTTCCTTTTTTCCGCTTCCTTTACTGGTTGCAATCTTGATTACTCCGTTTTTCATTCTAAGAACCTAAAAAAGATCAAATTTGATAATTGTTCATTAAAGGATGTAGATTTCTCGAATGCAGATCTGACTTTCGCTATTTTTGAGCGTTGTGACTTATTAAAAGCCACCTTTTTTAATACCCTATTGGAAAAAGCGGATTTCAGAACATCCATTAACTTTAGTCTGGCCCCAGAGAATAACAAGATCAAAAAAGCAAAATTCTCTCTGTCTGGACTTCCTGGCTTATTGTCAAAATACAATTTGGAAGTGGATTACTGATGGGTTTATTTAATTCATCATCAAACAATAACCATTTGATAAACAAAAGAAAGCATTAACCTGAGAAAGGTTTGAACAGGCCAATACGAACCGTATTGCAAAATCAAGTATTTAGCAATACAATTTTTTACTAAGAAATATGCCTCAAGCATTTCAGTTCGGCATTATTTTAGTACACCTACCGTTTATTCTATTTTCAATTGTAAGCATAGCACGATTTCGATGTCAAATAAAAAAGCGACTTTATGGCCTTATATTTTTTCATTTTTATTCCTAGGAAGTCTTGTTAGCCTGTACTTTCTAAATGCAGCTGTTCAGCAGTTTTTTAATGAGGCCTGGAGTGTACTTGGTAGCAATGACGAGCAGAAAATTTCAGATTGGGTAAGCCAGTTTGATCTTTGGGGGCCATTGATCATTGTTGGTGCCATGGTGTTGCAAATGTTTATGTTCATCATCCCCTCTTTTCTCTTAATGGTTGTCACCATTATAGCTTATGGCCCATTTGTGGGTTCAGGCATTGTCCTGGTAGCCATTTTCACTGCCTCCACTATCGGTTATGGCATAGGGGTGAATTTTGGCACACCGGTCATCCAACGATTGCTCGGTGAAAAAACAGAGAAAAAAATTGCAGGTTTTCTGGAGAATTATGGCTTCTATGCTGTAATAGTAACCCGAATCTCTCCTTTTTTATCCAATGATGCTATAAGTATCATTGCCGGAATGCTACGCATGGGGTATTGGAAATTTATTGCATCCACCATGCTAGGGATTTTACCTTTGACCATCATTATAGCTATTCTGGGTGAAAACAATGATGGGATGAAGACTGGATTAATTTGGTTAGGTGTAATAAGTCTCGTTGGTTTTATAGCTTATGTCTGGTGGGACAGAAAGCGAAGAAATAGCGTGAACAATGACCATAAATAGCAATGGCGTAGTCTTGCCACTGGCTAGGCAAACGCTTACTAAATCACATCATGACCCACTAATTCTTGTCGTTTTTGATCTCATCATTTCTATGCCCAAGTCAGGTTAATGTTTAACCCGAAATAGGCGTTTACCTATTTCGGGTTAAATGAAGGAGAATTCACAGTTGACTTTATTCTAGGTCAAAACCAAAAAGAACGCACAAATTTTTGACTTTGTGCGTTCTTTTGTAATGAAGATATAATTGTTGCTCATTGGTTAAATTTTGACGGGATACTTAATATCAACCATGAAGCTCAGCTTGATGCCTTGTAATTTCAACAACACTTTTGAATCCTAATGCCAACAATTGGACTTAATCCACAACTTCATTATTGTCTACCCAATCTCCATTAAGCATAACCTTTTTAATCGAATACATGGACTTAATGTCTACTGAAGGATCACCTTCTACCAAGATCAAATCCGCCAATTTACCAGGCGCTATACTCCCCAATCTATCCTTAGTACCAAAATATTCAGCATTGTAAATTGTACTGCTGGAAAGAGCTTCTAGAGGCGTTAAACCCGCTGCAACAAATAGCTCCAGTTCTCTCTGATAAGCAAACCCTGGTGTTACATATTTACCAGTATTGTGAGAGCCAGTAACAATTCTCATTCCAGCCTTATGTGCCATTCCAACAAATTCATGCATGTTTTTAAATCCTTTTGCCTCATAATCCTTCACCTCTTTGTCACCAAATTGCTTTTCAAATGTTGCAAGTGTAGGTGACAATACTACCTTGTTTTTGACAGCCAATTCAATCACTTCCTTTACCCGGTCAGAGGACAAATCAATTTTTGACCATAGCAGATACCTTCCAGCTCTCCTATTGTTACTGTCTTCCTGAACGGCATTTCTGAATTCTTCCGCATCTTTCGGATCAGCCAAAGAAGTACCAAAAGAGGTAACATGTTCTATCCCTCGCAAACCAGCCATGATTGCATCATCAGCATCTACCAATTCCAAATGGGCTACCACAGGAATCTTGTAATAATCTGCTGTTTTGATAACCGTTTCAAAATATTTTAAAGGAAGTCTAAAATAAATTTTTATGCCAGACCCTCCATTTTTTACATACTCACCAATTTGTGATCTGATATGATCACCACTCCTTATCAAAGTAGCCTGCTGAACATACACGCCTGGATAGCCATCAAGATGCGCACCAGTCACATATATCCTGGGCATTTTTGCAGTAGCAAAATGTTGGGCTTGGTAAAACCTAATTGGGTGTCCTGGGTCTCTCATAGTGGTCACTCCATTTTTAAGAAGTGTATTTAGCATTTTATTGTTATTGGCACTGTGGAAATGAGAGTCTATTAAACCTGGAAGAAGACTCATCCCAGTACCATCAGTTACTTCGGCACCTACTGGGATTTTCACCTTGTTTTTAGGCCCTACTTCAATTATTCTATTGCCCTTGATAACAACCGAGGCATTCTCCATAGAAGGGCCTCCTAGACCATCTATCAGGCGAACGCCTACAATTGCACTTACCATGTCGTTGGAAGGCCCATCAGGTGGGTTAATCTCCAACAATGATGGATTAGAGGGGTTACTTTGTGAGAAAGCAGTACTGTTTAGCAGTAAAAAGCTTAGGCTCATTAAAAAAATAAAAACAAAATATTTTGAAATTCTAACAGTTGTCATTGGTATATTTTTAATTAAAGTTTTTCTATTTCTAACTATCTGGTTGGAAGTGTTTTTCTAAGTTGGCAGCATTTTTTTCTAATTTTGATGTTTTATTAGTGAATATTTAACCAGCAGTAGTTGAAATGTTCCTTTAAAACATCCCTAAACTTCTAATGTGATTTAGATTCGTTTTGGTAATTTTAACAAACCGTCCCACTATACCAATTAATCACTCAAAAACTTACCCTCTATTTAAAACTAAAGCTAAGGTGTTATTATCACTAATTGAAATAAAATTATAGGAATAAAGTATTTAGTAGTACAAAGACCCCTTACTTGACTTTAATCCACCCATTTTCAGTTATGCCACTGGTTTCCAATGCGTCAATTTCATAAAGGGTAGCAGTTTCATTTACACCTGTATACATGCCATTCATAAAATGACAATCCGCAACTTTTGCCTGAATTCTTACCAGCGATTGACCATTTCCCATAAAATTCATTGCATGGATGTTATTAATTTTTCCCGGCCACGATTCTGTTCCATAACCCGTCCCTCCTATTAGCAGCGCTTCATAGCGATCATCCTTCGCCTTGAAAATCACCCCATTGATATAAACATGGTGTATTCCAGCCTCGCCACTTGCTCTAATGGCCACCGCACGGTATTTGTTTTCACAGGAGATATTGGTAATCACTACTTGCTCTATGTCATCTTCTGGTCCAAACCATCTACTGGCTGTGACCATGTGAGAATTGATGTCACCATTCTTTTGGGGCTTATCAGGCGTTGTATCTAGGTTGGAAAGGGCTATAAAATCATCTCCTGTTATCCCTGATATATTATTGATCCTAAAATTTTTACACCCTTGCCTCAAGTTTATCCCATCTTTATTCGACACCATCAATCTCTCTCCGTTTATCGTTACAAATTCTTCATTGAAAATAGTAACATCGGATATTTCAGCACCGACTGTGCGCTCAAAACTAATGGTCCAGCTATGCGTGTTTTCAAACCTTACGTTTTTAAGACTAAAATTCCTAACGTAGCCTATCAGTACCAGAATATTTCTCCAGTCACTTTTTTGTTTCATGCCAGGATTTCCAGCATCACTACCGTAACTAACCCTCCAATTTCCTTTCTCTTGCTCCTCTTTGGGGTTCAGCGTAATCATTCTAGCCCCATCTCCGGTCGCTCGGGGGTTGTTTGCTCCCTTAAGGATTGCTTTACCCACACCATAAATATTTATATTTTCATTCCAAATTGGATCATTTACGCCTTCTCCTACATTATCCGAGCGGAACATATTGTCTCTGCTGATGTCAGAAAGCTGGAGGGTGCAATTGTCCAAAATAATTGTAATATTACTAGGTAATAATAGGGCGCTATCGATCATCCATATATTGGTTCCGTTGGCATTAACACGTGGAATTCGCACCAGGTTAGAAGTTCCATTTGCTACTTGTATTGCCTCTATGATGCGTTCTGTGTCCGTTCCTTCAAAATCATTGGGATTGACTGACTCGAGTCTTTCATCTTCGACCCCTGCCTCGGCATTGGCTTGAGGCGCTATAATACAGATGATTAGGAAAAAGAAACCTATAAAAAGGGATTTAATATTCTTCGACATGTTATGTTATAAGTACTATGGAATGACGTTCGCCTTCAATTTTACCAACGATCATTAAATTAACAAAAACATGAATTTATCAATTTTCAATGAATTAATTCAATTTTATTCCCAATAGAAATTTAAAAACAATCTTTAATGGATATTCTTATAATCGACTAGGTGAAATATATATTAAGAATGATTGGAAGACAAACAAGTTCATTCATTGAAGCACCTTGTTTTAGAGGTCGGTTTTAAACATGCCTCTTATTTTTCAAAAAAATACTATGAACGCTTTGGTAGTAAACCGAATTTTGGCTAGAAAACATCAACACCTGTTCATTGTTATCGAAAAATCATTAAAAACAAAAAAGCCATTTACAATAAAATATCGTAAATGGCTTCTAAAATGAGCCTCCTGTCGGGATCGAACCAACGACCTACTGATTACAAGTCAGAATTTAACATGTTTTTATACTTATCATTTATTACTTTTATATTATGATTATCAGTTAGTTAAGTCATTTAATTTACTGTTTACTAATTGTTTATTTATGCAAATATGGGTATATTTTTGTGCAAATGGTGTGCAAATGATTATCTTTGTTTAAAGCTACTTGACATGAGAACAAAATTAGAGCAAACCAAAGAAGCCGTAAAGGTTAGTTTATATCTTGATACCAGGCGGAAAAAGGACAATGGATTTTATCCCGTAAAGATTAGGGTTTACGATACCACTTTGAGTAAGGTCCGGCTTTACTCCACGGATTTTGACCTGACAGAAAAAGACTTTAACCGGATTATTTTCCCCGAAAAAGGGCAACGATTCAAAAAAGAGGAAAGAGAAATCAAAGAAGATCTGGAAGGCCTGAAAAAACTCTATCAGGAAAAGATCCAAAGCCTCAAAGCATTTTCATTTGATGCCCTGGAAAATTCACTTTCTATAAATACGGGTGATTTGATAAACGCTTTTCATCAATTTGATACCCTAATCGATGAACTCAAAAAAAGAAATAGGATTGGGACAGCCTCAAGTTATGAATTATGCATGAAATCCCTTAAGGCATATTTGGAGGCCAAAATTGGAAAGGAACCAAAAAAGCTACTATTCCAGGACATTACAGTAAAATTTCTAAATGATTATGAAGACTGGATGACAGAAATCAAAGGCAGATCATTGACCACAGTTGGCATTTATTTAAGAGGATTAAGGGTGATTTTTAACAGGGCCATCGATCAAAAAGCAATTGACAAAGATTTTTATCCCTTTGGCGTAAAGAAATATGAAATCCCGGCCTCTACTAATACAAAGAAAGCATTTGATACCGACCAGTTAAAAAACCTATTCAATGCCGTTCCAAAAATTGAGGAGCAACAAAAAGCAAAGGATTTTTGGTTCTTTTCTTTTGTCTGCAATGGAATGAATATTAAGGATATTCTTTATTTGACTTGGAAAAATATTGAGGAGGACCAAATCATTTTTGTTCGAGAAAAAACCAAGCGGACTAAAAAAGCAAATAGTAAGTCCATCCAGGTGCCTTTGACGGACTTTGCCAGGTCATTTATTGAAAAGTATGGGGATATTGACCGGGATAAAAATAATTTTGTTTTTCCAATCCTAAATAAGCAAATGACCGAGGAGGAAAAACACAGGGTAAAACTTAATTTCATACGTTTTATCAACCAGCACCTTAAAAAATTAGCCAAAGCCAATGGCCTAACAGAAGATATTTCAACCTATTGGGCCCGTCATTCCTTTGCCACCTCCGCAGTAAGAAAAAAAGCAAGTATGGAATATGTTAGCGAAGCACTGGGCCATTCCGATCTAAAAACCACGAAAAACTACTTTGCAGGCTTTGAGGATAAGACCAAAAAAGAGATATTGGAGGATATTACAGATTTTATGCGAAAATAAAATGTTTTTATAAAAGTACATTTCATTCATTTCGTTCATTTGTCAAAGCTACTCAATTGAATATTGACTTCCATATTGAATTAATTAAAGTATTAAACGAGCCTGAAGAGGCAAGATGGGACTATTTAAAAAACCTTAGAAAAGAAGCCAAACTTTCAAAAATTGGATTCATTGTTAAGCTGAAGGAGGCTAAATCAAATATTTCTAGTGCTTATAAAAGGTTTGAAATGAAATCCTTAATGCGACTGCCTGAAACTTCTGATCTAAGCTTTCCTTTTTTTCATTTTTTAAACGAGCCTTATTTAAAAGATTTTTCCAGAGCTTTTGGTGGACATGTAGACTATAATCTTATTAATTCATTGGAAAGGCTTATAACTAATTACGAGTCGTTCTTACTGGATAAAAAACAGAAAGATACTAGATCTGATGAGCTTAAAAACAATTTCAATTCAATTCCTATTGAAGCGATCCGAGATCATTTTAGTCCATTGATTGAAAGAAAAAAATCTAACGATAAAATTTGGATGACAAAAGAAGATTTTGAGATTTTTCTAAAAAGATCCTTTGGCCTTCAAATAGAATTATCCAAGCCGAAAATCAATGTCGGATCCAAAGGTAAATTTGCTTTGGTTAAGCTTTTCCATGATTTTTATTCTAAGACGTTAGAACACCCGTATAATGGTCCAAGGAAAACAGAAAAGGTTTTTAACCTCTTAAAGGATGCTTTTGATACACCAATTTTTGATGACCTCAGAAAAGATAATTTTAAAAGCAGTAAATCCAAACATGATTGGAATTAATGGGTTTGTTTAGTGATTTTTTAGATTTTTTTTTACCCTATTTACCTTTGTTTTTACCGTATTTACCCTGAACCCAAATAAACCATTATTTGAAAAGATATTTGAGAATCTAATAATAATAAAGTTTCTCTTATGGAAAATCAATTTAATTTCGAATCTCTCCCTAGGGCCATTTCTTTACTCTATGACGAGGTAAAGCAAATCAAATCCCTAATTCTGGAATCGGCCTCCTCCGATACCGGAGACAGGCTAATGACCATTCAGGAAACGGCTGAGTTTCTCCACGTACAAAAACAGACTCTTTACAGCTATGTTTCCAAAGGGATCATTCCGAACCATAAAAGAGCCGGCCGTTTATACTTTTCAAAAAATGACCTTATCGAATGGATAAAGAGCGGAAACAAACGGTCTTTCAATGTGGAGGAGGAAGCAAAAAAAATCATAACAAAAAGGAAAGGAGGAAGCCATGAATAGGAATTCAAAAACTACCTCCTTGAGTGTCAAAGCTATTCGACAGGTTAAATATAAGCATTTAGACTATCTAAAGAAAAATTTAGTCTGGGTAATTTCATTTCAATTGGAGCCTTTTACTATGAATCAATTTTTTGATTTAATGGCCTTGTTAGGCATGGCTTTTTTCCTGCAAATCTTTGTGGAATGGGCCAATCCTTATATCCGAAAAATCTATGAATCCCTTAAAAAGCTATTCCGACATGACAAAGATAACTAAAAACGGATTTGAGGACCATTTGAAGGGAATCAAAGAGGAAGCAAAAGCAAAGCCACATGGAGAGATATTAAAGCAACTTATGGAATGTTTGGGCAAAGTGGATTTTTTGGATAAAGCATTTCCAAACCATAAGGAATTAAAAAACAGCGTTCAGGAATTATTTGAATACTGCGGAAATTCCGAGAACAAAGGGAATAAGGACTATGAAGAAAAAAAAGAGAAAATAAAGGTGATATCCAAAAAAATCAACTCTATGAAGTTGATGGAAAAGCACCTCCTTATAATTTCAGTAAATGAAATCAAAAAAACGGCTAAAAGTAAAAATTTTGGTCTTTGCTTAAATGGTAATTTTATTTATCTGTATAATGGTGAATATTGGAAAAGTATTGATAAAAAGGAATTTGAAAAGTTCCTAGGTGAAGCATCTGAAAAAATGGGAGTGGGGAAATTCACAGCTGAATATTTCCAATTTAGGGAGAAGCTTTATAAACAATTTACAGCCACGGGATATCTACCAGCCCCAAATAAGCCAAAGGATAAAGTTATTATCAACTTGAATAACGGAACTTTTGAAATATCAAATAGGCCTAATTTAAGGGGTTTTCGTGCCTCTGATTTTATGCGATATCAATTGCCCTTTTCATACGATTCAAAGGCGACAGCCCCTAAATTTGAGGTCTATTTAAACAGGGTATTACCAGAAGATGACAAGCAAAAAGTATTAGCCGAATTCCTTGGATATGTTTTCATACCAGCCAGCCGATTAAAATTAGAAAAAGCCTTATTCCTTTACGGCTTCGGAGCTAACGGGAAATCGGTTTTATATGACATTATCAAAGCTTTATTGGGCGACCAAAATACAAGTGAATATACCTTACAAAGCCTGACAGATACAAACGGATATTATAGGGCCCAAATTGCGGATAAGTTAGTGAATTATGCACCAGAGATAAACGGTAAATTGGAAAGTTCAAAATTCAAATCAATGGTGTCCGGTGAACCTATGGAAGCCCGGTTGCCTTACAGGGATCCGTTTATAATTACTGATTATGCAAAGTTGGTTTTCAATACCAATGAATTACCAAAGGATGTGGAATTTACAAATGCCTTTTTCAGGCGGTTTATTATCATACCATTTGATGTTACTATTCCAGAAAAGGAGCAAAATAAAGGACTTGCAAATGAAATAATCAAAGATGAATTGCCGGGGGTTTTTAATTGGGTTTTGGATGGACTTAAAAGATTGATAGAAAATAAGGGGTTTTCAGAAAGCCAGTCTATCGATAAGGCATTGAATGAATTCAGAACTGAATCGGATACGGTAAAGCGGTTTATTGAAGAGCATGGGTATTTGCCTGATCTGGAAAATAAGATCTTACTAAAAGACTTATATCCCGAATATAAACAGTTTGCATTTGATGAAGGAAACAGGGTTTTATCAAAGTCTAATTTCAAAAAAAGATTGGAATCCCACAATATTCAAATAAGAAGAGAAAGCGAAGGGATCCAGGTTTATATTTTACAAAAACAAGGTGAAAATGGAAACCCTCAATTTTGATAAAAAAAGGAACAGGGTAAAAATTTGCCCATGTGGGAAATCAAATAGGGATGGGAAATTTGTCCCTTATGTAGGACATGAAGATAAAGGATTTTGCCATTCATGCGACAGAACATTTTTACCTAAAAAAAATAAAATTGGAGATTTGGAAAAGATCCGGCAAAGATCTTTTTCTCCTCCTCCTCAAAAATCTATTTCGTACATAGATCCTAATATATTGGAAGCTTCATTGAACGGCTACGATAAAAACAATTTCGTTTTCTTTCTGAAATCGACATTTGGCGAAACTTTGGCAATGGAAGCGGTGGAGGCCTACAAAATAGGCACCTCCACAGCCCGTACCGGAGCAAACGTATTTTGGTATGTTGACGACACCCAAAAGATAAGAGGTGGTAAAATAATGCTTTACAATCCCTCTGGATATTTCGGTTCGACCATGCCAGCGTTTTCGGTCAAATGGTGCCACTCTAAAAGATGCTACAAAGTAGTGAAAATTATTTACTCATTTTTTAAAAT